>OLVX01001064.1_pt1 | contig 24654 bp, 10 predicted proteins | sample 1673271 | NCBI WGS metagenome assembly OLVX01 (sample SAMEA3178939, study PRJEB25190) | human gut metagenome | biome: human gut; feature: human-associated habitat; material: faeces | place: Austria | collected 2013
TTTATCATACTGAAGAATCTGTTAAAAGTATCATGACTGGGGATGAACTCCAGGCTAGGTATGCGACTCTTGAAAAAAGCAATTTTCGCATTGCCAAATTCCTCAATCTCATTCCAGGATTGGGCGCCACAGATTACAGCAGCAATGGATATATAGATAATAGTTTCCATTTTATGGACTTTTTTGCGGTTCATCCTAGGATCTTCTATTTGTTTACAAAGGTCAATTATACCAATTTTCATGTTAGTTTATGTTTTAATATATCTTATAAAGACAAGAAAAACAATCGACATAATCAAATAATAACGCATTAATAATCAACAATATAACAAATAAATAACAAGGAATAATATAGTAAAAAATATAATGCATCCGCCATAACCACGGATGTGATTAAGTCTAGTCACCTTTGTGGTTAACTTTAACCACTCTTGTGGTTAGACTTAACCACCTAGGTAGATAAGCAATTACAAACATATAAAAAGTAGGAAAAGAAAAGAAAGAAAAGAAATAAGAGACAGGGAAATATGCACACATAGACTACCACCAACTCGATTCACAAGCCATGCAGCTGCTTTATAAGAACGAACGTTAGGGGGTGAATGATGAAAAAGAGTAGGGTATTGTGGCAAAACAACACCGAATTTGAGCAAATTTTGCCTTTGGAGCAGTTTTTCAAATATCACTTTTCTTCTGCTACTTCAGAGAAGAAGGAAGAAGGGAGACCGCTCATGAAGATTTTCAATTACCCGAAAGGACATACGCATAAAAAGAACTATAAATCAACAATATAAATTATTCCAGACGCATTCTCTGCAAGCTGAGCATTCCCCCAAAAGCCAGCAATAAAAGTACTTTGTATCATGCGATAAAGTCTGAATAATTTATTTTTAAGCATCGGTGTTAGTGAGGGCAATGCCCTCACTAACACCGATGCTACCACCACTAATAAGCAGTTCATTATAAATAAGTTATGGCAAAAAATGAGGGCATGAGGGCATGATGGCATTTTCGCGTCCAACTTTCTATTGTTTTTTGCCATGTTCCAATAAATTTCTTCAGATGAACCCATTTTTGCCTGTTACTGATTATTTCTAATAAGGTATCTCATAAATTATACTTTATCCACATCAACCATCGACATAAATTAAGAAACAAAAGATCATAAAATCCTTTTAGGAGAGAACAAAAGATGAAAAGTTTCTGTATTCCCCTCTGTGACATACCTACTTAAAAACAAAACATTATTCCAAAAGAATTCGCTGAAAATACAGGAAATAAAAAGGAAATCAGTAACTTTGTATGTTATCATTTAAAAACAAAAAAGTATGGGCAATAAGATTTATCCTATCGGTATACAGAATTTTGAAAGTCTCCGCCTGGATGGCTATTTCTATATTGATAAAACAGCATTGATTTATCAATTGGTGAAATCCGGACGCTATTATTTCCTGAGCCGCCCACGCCGCTTCGGAAAAAGCCTGCTTATCTCCACTCTGGAAGCTTATTTCCAAGGGAAAAAGGAACTTTTTCAAGGACTGGCTATGGAAAAACTGGAAAAGGACTGGACAAAATATCCCATACTGCACATTGACCTGAATACACAGAAATATGATAGTCCGCAAAGTTTGGAAAGCAAACTGAACCGTACATTGGTAACCTGGGAAAAGCTATATGGAAACGAGCCTGCCGAAGATTCCTTGTCCATGCGTTTTGAAGGCACCATTCAGCGCGCTTATGAACAAACAGGCCAACGTGTAGTGATTCTGGTAGACGAATATGACAAGCCCATGTTGCAAGCCATCGGCAATAAAGAATTGCAAAATAGTTTTCGCGAAACACTTAAAGCATTCTACGGAGCATTGAAAAGCAAGGATGGCTGCATCAAATTCGCCATGCTGACAGGAGTAACTAAGTTTGGAAAAGTAAGTGTATTCAGTGATCTGAATAACCTGGATGATATTTCGATGTGGAATGAATATATAGAATTATGTGGCATCAGCGAAAAAGAAATTCATAAGAATTTGGAAACCGAACTTCATGAATTTGCAGATGTACAAAAGATGACTTATGACAGCTTCTGCGAAAAACTAAGACAATATTATGATGGCTATCACTTCACCCACAACTCCATCGGCATGTATAATCCGTTCAGTCTGCTCAATGCTTTCAAGCGCAAGGAATTTGGCAGTTACTGGTTCGAGACGGGGACTCCTACTTACTTGGTGGAACTGCTAAAAAGACATCATTACAATCTGGAACGGATGGCACACGAAGAGACCAATGCCCAAGTGTTGAACAGCATTGATTCGGAGTCAACCAGTCCCATTCCTGTTATCTATCAAAGTGGATATCTTACTATAAAAGGATATGATGAAGAGTTCGGTATCTATCATTTGGGCTTTCCAAACAAAGAAGTGGAAGAAGGGTTCATACAGTTTCTTGTACCTTATTATACCAGTATGAACAAGGTGGAATCTCCATTTGAGATACAAAAGTTTGTCCGTGAAATACGTTCAGGCGACTACAATTCTTTCTTCCAACGCCTGCAAAGCTTCTTTGCAGACACTACATACGAGATTATCCGTGAACAGGAACTGCATTACGAGAATGTACTTTTCATCATCTTTAAGCTGGTAGGTTTCTATGTCAAAGTGGAGTATCACACCAGCAGGGGCCGCATAGACCTCGTTTTGCAGACAGACAAGTTTATCTATATAATGGAGTTTAAACTGAACGGAACAGCGGAAGAAGCCTTACAGCAGATTAACGACAAGCATTACGCACTTCCTTTTGAAACAGACGGACGAAGACTGTTTAAAATAGGAGTGAACTTCAGTGCTGAAACACGGAATATTGAAAAATGGATTGTTGAATAATGATTCTGTCATTTCTATTATTTTGAATATCAGTGAAGAATCTGTAAACAATAAAAGAGTTGTTGTAAACAGATTCTTCACTCATGTTCAGGATGATAAGCTATACAATGATATCATCAAACAGACACGAAAATATCCTATCTCATACCATCCACCGGAATCACTTCCTGCATATAAATGGCATCCAGACTCCAAAGGGCGGCATCATTGGTACTGATACTTGTACATTCATCCAAAGGAGCGGGAACTTCCGGCGGAAGAACAGTTTCTATACGGAAAGGTGGAGCCGGAGTATGTTCCAAGTGGGAAAACAAATCTGTCCAAGCCTCTTCCGCCATTTTTGCATTACGGGTATGATAGGCTGCATATCCCAACAAACGGGATATACGGAAACGATTTTTCCTTAACTCCCATGCTTTCTGCTTATAACGGGCGGCAAGATCAAGCCATGCCTCATTCCATTCGGGATAATCAACCATACGGATCATTTCATTCATGACTTCAAAACCTCCCATGATAGTCATCAAATGATTTGTACTTTCTAACTTGGGATCACATTCGCTGGTAATAATCCCTGTAGCCGGATCATAACCTAAAGCCAACGGACCTGTAAAGATACGGTTGGGCAGTGCCACAATACTTTTCATCCCGGCTATAATTTTGTCACGGTAAACCGTATTGCCGGTACGTTCCCATTCAGTCATCCAGTTTCCGGCGTATGCCAACCAGTCGGGACCGATGCGGAGACGTGCAGGTGCCGTACAAGGATACTGACTGCGAGGTTGCGCCAGACGCATGGGGTCCAGCGTGTACAATTTCTGATCGGCATCTTTTACTTCGGTCATTAAATCACCGCATCGGTCGTCCGTAGTAAGATAATAGTAGAAACGATTCCAGGCAGCCTGACTGATCCGTGCTTCTTTGGCTCCACATCCCCAATGACTGACGTTGTGCCGGCTACCCAATCCTGCATTCGGACCGATATGATATACATCCACTTCCGCCGTATGACGGGTCATGGCTTCTGCCATGCGCCAGATATCAGCACGTCCGGTACGCAGGAAATTATACCATAGCCACATATTAGAAGCCAGTTCCGTGTTATCCCAAGCAAAACCTCCGATGTCATAACGCCAGGTATGGCGGACAGGATCGTATGCATGCATCACATCCCCATAATTCCAGAAACCATACCATTTGTTTTGTTCTATTGCTTTTTGATAGAAGCTGATATAAGCATCCAACCTGTCTTCCACCCGGGCACGGAAAGGAGTACTACGATCGGGAAGACTCCAAACACCAAATGCCTGCTTGGCATGCAAATAGTCAGGTACAGGCATCAGCACTCCCGGTCCGGCAAGTTGTTTAGCTTGTTCTGCAAAAGCTTTCTTTCCGCTATAACCGCCCTGAGGTATCAAGGTAAGAGTCGTTGTACGGGCAATCCCGTAAGGAGTGCTCATTCCCTCTTGCACATCTTCGTAACTGGCATTCAAGTCATGGGCCACATTATCATAATGGCGCAAGTCCATCGGCTCAGCATCCGGACTCCATATCCATGCGGTAAGAGCAGCCACCGGAGTTTTTGCATCCGAGATTTCAATAGAAGACGGATAAGACTGCCAGAAATCATGCAACTCAAGCCCCATGCCTCCGGTTATATCTCCGGCAAAGGCATAACCCTCACTACGTGTACCGGAGAAAGTACCTATCCAAGGATTATTGTCATTGGCACGTTTACGGATTGAAAATGCATCCGCTGTCAGTTGGGACAGACGATAGCTGTCCCAAGAAGCCCAATGATCAAGCAGAGCACGGTTCTTTTCGTCAAAAGCTTCATAAGGAGGAATGCGTTTTCCTTCCATCTGCTGTTGCTGTAACGAAGATTCTCCATTTCCGGTTTTACCCAATGTAAGTATGCGTCGTCCCACCAAAGGCTGAACGGGCTCGCTCCAAACTCCACCATCGGCACAAGAGAAAGCTACATGGCGATTGTATAAAGCCTCACGCATAGGAACATCAAAACGAACTCCCAAGGCGCGAATAAAATCTTTGTTCTGATCTCCGTCATATACAAAGCTATGCACCATTTTCACTTGCTCACTGCCACCATAAAAATAAAGCCGTACCACAAAGGGCAACCACTCACGACCCTTCGGACTTTTGTGTACCCCTTCCAATTTAACAAGCGCACGCACAGAACCGGCGCGCTCTACAGTCACAGATTTCAGTTCTCCTATATAATTAGTGAAAGAAACTTGAGAAGTACTTTCAAGTACCGGTTCACTTTGCGTATGGCAGATAAGCCTAGCCTTTTCTCCTACTTTCACACCTTTATATAACAGACTATCTATCAAAAATTCGCCTTGACGAGGTATATATGCTGAAATGACTCCGGTAGAGATATGAATACCCTGTGATGTTTCTGTAACAGAAACGGACTTCTTTTTATCTGTATCCGGCAGTTTGGATTTCGCTTTAGATTTCTTTACCGCCTTTTCCAGAGTCAGTTTTTCTGTTCCGGCAGGAATAACTCCAGCTATTCCTCCCCACTTTACAGAACCATCCGGCCAATAAGCCAAAGTCCAGGTATCAATAGGAATATCCTCACCACTCTCTGCAGATAGCCGTAACTTGTTTTCCGGAAAAACTTCCCCTTTATCAAAAGGCACTCCGAAACTTACGGCCTTATCCTGACGGGGAGTTTCACCAATCCATTGCAAAGGAACAGCAGCCGCTTCTTGCGATGAGCATTCATAACTGAAATTTGTAATACGAGTACGCGACAAAGTGGTACGAAAACCAAACCAGCCTTCCCGTAACGGTTCAGCATCCCTGAAATCCACCAAACGCTCACCGTCTATGTAATAACTAACCCTATTGTTCTCGTTGGTAATTTTGATGTGATACCAATGATTCGGCTTCAGCAAATGTCCGGCATCCGTATATTCCTTTAGAATAGCAGGACGGGCTTTAGGATTTGTAATACCCGACTCATCCCCATCATAACGACGGAAACGTGTAGTAGAGTTATGATTGCCACCATATCCCAAATAGTAAAGCTGTAAAGAATAACAATTCAGGAATATACCGCTACGCCATTTTTCTCGCTTCCATAAATTATCGGGATATTGAGGGTCTGATGCCATCCAGAAGCAGTTCAAATCACTCAGACGATCTCCATCCGACTCCACCACCACACATGCATCATATTCAATGGTCACTTTTCCACTCATTTTCTCTTTTCTCCAAAGAGTCAATCCCTTGGGAGATACTATCTCAGCGGTATCTCCCTGAAACGTCACTTTATAATCAGGCGATTCCGATTCAACCTTCCAGTATTTAGTAAACTGACGGGAATTTAAACCGGAAACCCTATTATCCTGTGCCTTTGACGTAAAGACAACTAATAGAAATAAAAACAGAAACAGATTTTTCATACGATGTTGTTTTGTTTTCATTTACTTTAAAAAGTCTTTTAACGGACAGTCCGTAGCTTTCAGCCCGTCAGCAATACTCCGGGCATTCATGCGGGCACCTTTCAAAGAGGTATGGGTATGGTCATGATTGAAATACGTTCCTACTACACGCAAACCTTGATTGTATCCCATATCCTGGAGCTTGTCTCCTGATATTTTATTCAAATCTATAAAATAAGCCCCGGCCGCTTCTGCCGCTTCACGCGTCCATTTACCAAAAGAACTGGTATTGCGCTCTATCTCACCATTATCAAACTTATTGCGGGGTGTATGACTCAGGACAATAGGAACAGCTCCCTTTTCTTTTACATCCATAATAAACTTACGCAAATACCAGCCGAAAGAATAAACCACTTGATAGCTGCCGGTTTTCTCCATTTTGAAGACCTTGCTTTCATTTCCTGAACCGGGTAATTCCGCACGCGCTTTCCCTGTGTTTATGTCACCTGCATCATTATGTCCGAATTGTATCAAAACAAAATCTCCCGGCTGAAGTGCATGATAGATTTTATCCCAACGCCCTTCATCTAAATAAGTACGCGCACTGCGGCCCGCTTTCGCATGATTCTCTACAGAGATCTTTTCTGTGTCAAACAGTTCGTGAATAACACTTCCCCATCCCCACATACCCTTTTCATCTTTATCGGCATTTTTCACAGTACTGTCTCCCACCGTAAACAATACAGGATTCCCCTTTTTACGGGTAGCCCCCGTAACCGTATCTTTTTCTACCGGTTTCAAATAACGAGCCAGTTCCAACCCTTTATAATTACGGATTCCTTCGGCTGCTGATTCTGCATTGACACGTGCGCCAAAAGCACTTGTGTGAATGCGGTCCAGATAGAACATATACTTTACTTTTTCTTTGCCGAATTTCTCAAATTTGCGTGCCGAGATATCATTCAAATCAATAAAAGGAACTCTCGCTTTTTTAGCTACCTGCTTCGCCCATAATCCAAATGTCTGATTCACCCGGGTGATAATAGTGCTGTCTGCATCTTCCCAAGCGTTGCGAGGAGTCAGGGACATCAAAATAGGATGAGCGCCTTTTTTCTTCACATCATGAATAAAACGACGCATATATTCCCCATACGTATATACGGTCTCTTTTGCTCCTGTCTCTTTAATAGTCACATTCAGACTGTCTTTGCCAATTCCCGGAATAGAGGCACGGGCACGGCCACTATCGTACGGACCATTGTCATTATGCCCCAATTCTATGATAACCCAGTCACCTTTACGAACTCCTTTCAACACATCAGGCCACAACCGGTTATAAAAAGTACGGCTGCTGGTTCCTCCCAATGCGTGATTTTCAACGGTTATCTTATTTTCATCAAAATACTCGTGTTCAAAATATCCCCATCCCCATTGACCGTTATTTCCATTGCCCAACGTACCGGTACGCATCGTTGAATTTCCAACAAGGAACAACACCGGATTATCCCCTTTCCGGCTGGAACCTGAAACAGGACGGGCGGAACGCGCCACATTCAAACTATCAAGTGTATTATCAACGACTTGATTCACATCCTTCATCGGAGCAGCTATTTTATTTTGAGCATGTGCTCCCAATCCTACTCCGGCAGCTAACAAAAAGCATAAACAAAGTTTGTTTCCTTTCATGACATTTATAGTGTTTTTCTTTTATTGCATTTCAAATTTCTCACAAAAATAAGATGAACGAACAAACCGGAGAATAGAAATTCATTCATTTTCCTGTTTATTCGTTCAACCAATAGTACATATATCCTAATCAGAGTAGCGACAAGGCTAGAAACTAGGGTGCGGCGGTTGGTTATACGCTACATTCTGCCAAGCTATCGCCAACCTGTACTGACGGTCATTCATCCATGTGGCACGTCTGTCCACAGCCGGTATGGTAGTAGAATAAATACGTAATTCCGTCTGGTCTTCGGAGGCCCAAATAACCTCTTCCCGCCAATCTCCTAAAATATCACCCGACAAACACGGATTACCTTTTGTTCCATTATTGGAAACAACTCCCTCGGCTTTCAATAATAAATCCGTACTTTCCGCATTCCAATTCCATTTACTGATGGAAACATGATCCAGTAGTTCCGCCAAAGGATCGGCGTCCCAATAAATGGTAAAATTGCAGGAATCAGGCTTTCTATTACAGATTATTTCTCCGGTGTCCCCTCTTCTCAAACCTCCTATATTGCACCAACACTCTGCTCCATCATAACGCGGATCGATATCGGCAGCTACTCCACGGCCGGCATCTTGTCCCAAGCCATCCTGCCAGATAATTTCTCCGGTCGCTCCATCAAACATAGCTACGGCAGGAGTACGCTTTACAATTTCATTATCGCCTTCATTTTCATGCACGCCAAAAACCTGCATACCTTGACGGGAAGGAATAAAACGTCCGGCATGCAAGGCATCCCCGTGACGCAAGCCCGTAGTAAACAGTCCTTTACCGTCATGGTCTACAGTCATAGCCCCCACACAGATTTCGTCACAACCATCACCATCAAAATCCGCTACGGTCACACTATGATTTCCCATACCCGAATAGGTCTCCCAACCCGGTGCCGCGCTATCAAAAGTCCATGTATGTTTCAATGCCCCGTTTGTAAAAGTCCATGCAGCTACCACCGTCCGTCCGTACCATCCTCTTACCATGACAGGTGAAGGCGTTTTTCCATCCAGAAAAGCTACTCCGGCTGTAAAACGGTCTGAACGACCACCAGTATTGTCATTACCACAATTGCCACCTACACCTCCCCAACCATCCAAAGGATAACGGGTTGGAATATATTCTTTCGAATCCAGTTCTTTTCCGGTACGTCCTTCAAAAACCGTGAGATATTCCGGACCATTTACTATCTTACCATACGTAGGACTCTTTTTATCCCATGTCCTCCAGTCGACTTGGGCATCTCCTATCCGATGTCCCAGTCCATCGACAGTACCATCTCCCGTTTTACAACAAATTTCCGCACATCCATCTCCATCAAAATCAAAGACCAGAAAATTAGTCGTGGCTGCTCCGGAACGTACATTCGGCCCCAAATCAATACGCCACAACCTGGTTCCATCCATTTTATATGCATCCAAATAGGTATTACCGGTAAAGCCCCGCTGTGGCGGTCGCTTTGAATTAGAAGGAGACCATTTTAAAATAATCTCATACTCTCCATCACCATCCAGATCGCCCACGCTACAATCATTAGCTGTATAAGTAAATGGCTCACCTGCTATTTCTCCGTCTTCCGGTTTACAAATAGGAATACTTAAATAAGGATTCCGTTCCTCTCCCTTCAGACGAGTCCAGGTAGCAACTTCCCCGGTAGTTGCTTTTAAAGTCCAACGATTATCCACCGTGTAATCAACCGTGCGATCTAAAAAATCGGAAGTCCGATCTATTGGTTCTTTATTTAACTTTACCTCCGCACCTCCATTGGAACTACGGTATAAATCAAATTGTAATCCGGCTGCATCCTCCAAGGTCATGCGCCAGCTAAAATACATTCCTTCCTCTGTAGGAATTCCAATCAATCCTCTTGAAAGCTTTTCTCCACTATAAGGTTGGGAGAAAGCGAATATGCTTCCGACAAGCAGAAGCATATTCATCATAACCCAATGTTTCATCTAACAATTTATAAAACCTTAATACAAGCGGGGAGTTTCCCCGCCTATCTACTTAAAAAAGAAACTCCTGTCTATCAATCTTTACCTCTAAAAAATATCCACATCTCTATTGCCACAAATTCTCTTTAAACTCAATTTCAACAATGCGTAACTCGTGATTGGTTTTATCGCCATTTTTTGCCTTAAACAAATCCAACTCACCCGCAGCAGGGGCAGCAACTTCTACAATTTGTCCGAAACCGTCACCTTCCTTGCTGGCACCTTTCAAACGAATGGTTATCTCATTTGTCAATACAGGTTTTACATTCAGGTGGATATATCCCAAACTCTTTTCAGTCTCACCCCTCCAAATCAGTTCATCACCTGCATATATTTCCAACGGATAGCTACGCAAACGCCAACCGGTAAGTTTCATGCAAATTTCATCCACACGGGCCGCACGTTCCAAACTATAAGTTATCCATGCACTGTTCAGTCTGCCATCATTCTTCCATTCACTCAATTCATTATCATCGAAACTTTTTATCGCTTCATCCTGGTTGGCTCCGGCAACCGCCGATAAGATATTCACATCGACTTTCGTATCTTTGTAAGAAGGAGTCAACGGAGTTTCTCCACGGGTCAGCCTGCCCTCCAGTTCATCTCCCGGAATATAGTTACTCAAGCCATTCTTCACTTCAACCGGTGCGGAAGAAAAACTGATTTCGGCAGATTGCAATCCATCAGCCTTGGCTGTTATACGAACTGTTCCCGGAGTCGTAAAAGAGCGTATCAAAGCCCGGTTGATTCCACATTCTACAGGCAAATCTTTTGAAAGAATATAATTATCTTTGCCCTGTGCTATTCCACCACGCCATTCAGCCGGTCCCTCTACGTCAAAATGTATCAGATCATTAGCCAGCGGGCAACGTCTGCCATCTTTATCCATCACTTCCACTTGAAGCAATACCATATCAGCTCCATCCGCTTTCCAGCCTTTAGGACTTTGAATCACACTGAGTTTAATCTGTTCCGGCTTGCCTGCAGTCTGCAATTCAGCGCGACAACATTCTTTTCCATTCTTATCATACCCTACAGCTTCCAACTTGCCCGGAACAAATGCCACATCTTTGAAAGTATACAAGAAATGATAATCTCTTTGACCGTTTCCTAAAGATTTGCCATTCAGGAACAATTCCACTTTTTCTGCACTGGATACCACATAAACAGGTTTAACCACATCTTCTTTATAGTTCCAATGACCAACGATATGAATACGGGGATTCTCTATATCCACCCATCCGTCCCACATCACCTGATGTGCATAGAAAGGATCTTTAGGGATACGCATGGCATCTGTCACACCACTACGACGATAATTCTCCACACCACGATAATGTGTATTCGTATCCGAGAAGATGATTTTCACACCTCCTGAGCTGACACGGTCACCTGTACCCGGGCGTTCACGCCAATAATCAAACCAACGAATCACATTCTCAATAGTAAAGGAATCCTGATTGTGATTATAAGCACGGGCATCCACCTTTTTCTGGACCTTATTAGTCATTGCAGAACGGAATGAATTATTTCCTTCCCCATTTTTATGATATGGATAAGAATATTCATCCCAATATTTACGCAGACCTTCATCACGGCAGTATTCCATGGCCCACATCGGATGATGTTTGCTCTTATTGATATAAAGCATCTCGCCACCATATTCGGCTTCACGAATATCAAGCATTTCACGGGAACCGATGGCACGGCCTCCATGAGGGTCATACTTATCACGAATCGCTTTCATTTCTATCATGTGTTCACGACTGATTGATTCGTTTCCACATTCATAGAATAAAATACTCGGATTATTACGGTTGTAAATAATGGCATCACGCATCAATTCTGTACGTTGTTCCCATTGACGGCCTTCACGGTCCTTTTCCGCATCACCGGCCTGCATCGCCTGAATCAATCCGACACGGTCACACGATTCAATATCCTGCTTCCAAGGGGTGATATGCATCCAACGAACCAAGTTGGCATTATCTTCCACCATCAGACCGTTGCTATAATCACTCAGCCATGCAGGAACACTCATACCGACTCCCGGCCATTCATTACTGGTACGCTGTGCAAAACCTTTCATCTGAATCACCCGGTCATTCAACCAAATCATTCCTTTGCCGAAACGAGTTTTACGGAAACCGGTACGGGTAGCCACTTCATCTACTTTTCTGCCATCCACCCATAAACTGGTTTTTACTGTGTACAAATATCCGTATCCCCAACTCCAGAAATGAAGTCCGTCTATTTCTGCTGAAGCTTCCAAAGTCGCAGTTTCACCCGGTTTTACTACCGTCTGAGTACCCTCAAAACTTTTTATGCTTTTCCCGTCACGATCAAACACTTCAACCTTATAAGCGACTTTCTTATCCCGATTATATTCATTTTTTATTTCAGACTCCGCATGAACCACAGCCTTACGAGACTTCACACGGATATCTTCCGCATAGATATAGACACCGGTCGTTTTTAAATTACTATACAAGGGAAGTGTCTGATAAAGTTTATCAGTAACATGAAGCCATACATTCTTTGGTATACCTCCATAATTGGCGTTGAAATTACGGTCACTCCATTGATATTTGGTGCCGGTAGTACGTTCCTTATAATTCCAATTGTTATCAATACGGACCGCCATTACATTCTCTTGTCCATATTTAATATAAGGAGTCAAATCGAAACCTACAGCCATCGCACCATTTTCATGCAAGCCGATATATTCGCCATTGATATAAAAATCAGCTCCTTGACGGACCCCCTCAAATTCAACAAAGACTTTTTTGTTCTTGCTGCCGGCAGGCAGACGGAAATGTTTACGATACCACATCACAGTATCCGTCAATTGCTCTATACTCAAACGAAAAGCTTCATCTTCATTAAAAGGACGGGGTAATGTTACTTTCTTCCAATCCGTATCCTGAAAACGTACCTCTTTGGCTTCCGGTATATCGCCAACATAAAGTAACCATTCAGAATTAAAATTGTATTTATCACGGACAGATGATGCTGCCGCAATCTGACTTATTCCTATAAAAGTCAATAAAAATAAAAGAATTTTGTTTCTCATAGCTATCTCAAATTGTTTGTTGCAAAACTAGCATAAAGTCCTCTTGCCTACCATAGAATAAGATACATTTATATAGAAATTCGTTCAAAACGAAATTTCAGGGTATTCATGTTGCGCATATTCACATATCACATTAATACTCAACATATTACACAAATACCCTGAAACATTTATTCTATAGGTTGCAACATCAGGACTATATAATTCATTGCTTCACCATAGCCGGAGTCAACGTTACAGGTCCCAATAGCCCTGAAGATTTTGGTTCCCAATCAGAAGCATCAAAGATACCATTTTTCACATTTTCCTTTTTTCTTGCAGACATATTTACATTATAGAAAATCTTCCAGTCCACTCCCTTCTTATCCATATAAGCAATTCGATTCGCCATAGAGTTGGCTACTCTGACAACTAACTCATCCTGTCCTTTGAATTTTTCAGCAGGGATATACAATTGATAAGGAGAGTCAATCACTGTACCGATATAATCTCCATTCAAATAGACAGATGCATTTTCCGCTACAGAGCCAAGATCCAATTTGATTACATCCGCTACAGGCACCTTATTTATAGTAGTCGTATAAACGGCTGTTCCAGAAAAAGCTTTATATTCATCCCCTACAAAATCAGTCCATGAGCCCAAACTGTCAACCGTTATAGAAGCAGGAAGTTGAGGACCTCCTTGAACAAAAGAAACAGTCCAACTGCCGGAAACAGGATTGGGCTCACCTGCATTTTGATAATAAGCATAGGCATCTCCTGTAAAATGCTGACCGGAAGTTGATACAATGACAGTTTCACCCGGATTCAATTCCAGATAAACATCTGTTTGCCCGTCATTGCGTTTCATAGCAGCCAAACCACTAGCACCAGTCATTGGATTGAAAATCGCCGCACTCCGAGCTTCTGTACGAAGTGGAATCCAATCCTCTATTTTACGGTCGCTACTATTTTCTATAAAGTAATATTTTCCCGTCGCACTATTTCTTCGGATACATTGCAGACCTGCCTGATACATTTTCTCAGCACCCACATTCGCCTCATCCATCAGAGCATTAATATCATCTGACAAACAAATCTTCCCCTTACCTACACGAGCACATTTAACAGCACCTTCAGCATGAAAGTCCAAAGCATCCAGCATTTCTTTAAAATGAGCCTGTTTCTCTTCCGAAAGAATCATTCCGGCCATATCTTGAGGAATTCCCTTATAAAACACAACGGTAGCACCTTCATCAGCCAAAGCCATCAGTTTTTCCATTGTTTCATAAGGAATATATTGCGCCGCCGAAACAAGAACGGTTTTATATGCGGCACCGGGCGTTACAATCATTTCTTTCTCAATATTAGTTTTAAGAAGTTGCTTGTCAGAAATCATATCCCACGCATAACCATTCTCTGTTAAAGTTACCGCACTTTCTCTGACCGAAGATTCCAACATATTACGATCCAATCCGCTAAAATGCTGAAGACTTCTGTTCCCTTGTTCAGACATCACATCGGCTATGTTATAGTATAAAAGAACATCATTGTCAGGAGTGCCATCCTGTAAAAATGACTGCACGCGAGTAACATACTGATTCAAATATTTAAAATCCTCCCAAAACGGATTATTCGGATGAAAATGGACTGCCGCATAAAATAACCATCCCGGCCAGGGAGCCTCCTGCGGACTGAAACAAGTGCCATGATAAAAAATATGATTCACCCCACCCAAAAAGAAAAGATCAAGTGCTTTCTTTACATCTCCCAGATTCGATTGGAAATGTTCATCCAGCCAAGTCGCACTTTCCGAAGATGAGAGTTTCTTTCCTTCCGTATGGGCTACAGACGGAGCCGCTTTTATACTGACCAAATCACGCCCTTCTATTTCGGGCACATCACTCACTGCATACAAATCCAGAATATTGGCAGGAGAACCATGAGCCTGATTCCTTATACCCTTTCCTTGTTTTGCCGCCCAATGTTGCCAACGAATGGAATAATGATTTATCAATAAATCGTTTATGGTTTGTCTATAATCATACAACACCCTTGCATTCTTGTCCGGTGTATCCATACCTAACAATGCGGGTAAATGCTGACGCAAGTCATATCCCCTATATTTTTGGAATTCGTCAAAAAAAGCAGGAGTCCAATTCGACTCGCCTCTTGCATCGTCCACTTCATAAGAGTCATTAAAATAATACCTCAGATAACTGATATCCTTTCCTTTAAAAGCCTCATCAAATTTACTGAGATAATGATCAATGGCCGAAGCTGAAAAATGATCTATCACATCACCTTCACCACCAGGTCCTGCACGTTCTACCATTTTTCCATGATGACCTTGGAACAGAGCGCAAATAGTCCAGTCACCTTGAGGAGCCGTCCAGTCCAATGTACCCTCCGGCTTTATTTTTGAAGTCAAGTCGAGACATTCACCTTTATCACTATTAGCGGTCACTATAATCAAAGGCAGTTCCTTTTTATATCGTACCTGATCCAATGCCAATGTCTGTAAATCAGCATTCGCACTGACCGGTTCTTTCAAATCCGCCAGTTTTACCGGAGTATGCCCTGCCAATCTGACAAAGCCTTCTTCCTTATACCGGACAGGTTCACTTAGTTGTTCGCCTTCTTTCAATTGATAAGTTTTATAAGCCACCGTCTTGCACGCATCTTCGGGAGTGACCCAAGGTCCTCCAAACGGCCATCCCGAAGCATTAGCCAAATCAATTCCTAACCCCAACTGCTTCGCTTCCTGCAAAGTATACAGAAACAAATCAACCCATTCCGGAGAAAGAAAATCTTTAAAGCGATCCTCATAACCATGTATTCCATAAATAGGAGTGATCTCCAATCCACCCAGATTTGCCTCCTGGTACTTACGCATAACCGTATCCAAGTCAGTAGTCCTGACCGCATTGCCTTCCCACCACCATCGCGTCCAAGGCTTGGTCTCGTTAGTCACTTGCGGCCATTCAATCTTCTGATTCTGTGTACAAGCCAAACAGCCACAAACTGCAAAAAGTACATAACAGAACTTACTGCATTTCTTTAAAAATAAGGATTGCTTCATAAATCTTACTTGTTTAAAAATGGAAACGGGCATTTTCAACACGTTGACCACCTATCATATTCTTTAATTTCCTTGCCACATCAGGATATTGCTTTATCACATTAGTAGTTTCTGCCGGATCTGTATAAATGTTATACAATTCTTCATAAGTTTTAGACGAATCACTAACTTCCAGTCTCACCAACTTCCAACCATCAGGTGTCATAATAGATTGCTTTCCTCCAAATTCAAAGAACTCATAATAAATACAATCATGCTCCTTCTGAGTACCTTTTCCCGTAAGAGTAGGCAAATAAGATATACCATCAATATTTTGAGGAATATCCGCCTGCACCAATTCACCTATAGTAGGCAAAAAATCCCAAAATGCAGAAATATGATTGGTAACTACCCCTTGTGGAATAACTCCCGGCCATTGAATGACGAACGGAGTACGGATACCTCCTTCATATAAATCTCTTTTCTGGCCTCTGAACGGACCATTACTGTCAAAATAAGATGGATCGTGCCCTCCCTCCGAATGGACTCCATTATCGGAAGTAAAAACAATGATCGTATGATCATACAAACCTTTCTCTTTCAACTCTTTAATAATCAAACCCACACTTTTATCCAAATAAGTAACCATCGCCGCATACGCCGCACGCGGAGTTTGCTGCGATTTATAACCGTCTCTGCTTCCTCCAAAAGGAGTTTCACAAAGTTCCCCCTCATACTCCGTCATCGCTTCCCCCATTATATCAAGATCCGCATGGGGTATGGTCGGTGAAAAATAAAGGAAGAAAGGTTTCTGCGCATTTTCATCAATAAAATTCAAAGCCTTTTCCAACATCAAGTCATGCGAATAATATTTCCCATCCAGCATAATCTTCTGCTCATTCTCATGCAAAAACTCAGGGTAATAACTATGAGCAAAACGTTGCCCCAGATAACCGTAGAAATAATCAAAACCATGTTTGCCGGGCATACCTTCCGTACCCGGTCCTCCCATTCCCCATTTGCCTACACATCCGGTAACATAATTCTTTGTTTTAAAAATATCGGCTACGGTAACTTCACCGGCAGGAAGCGGAGTTTCATATAACAATCCATCCGAACCTGCTACTTTTGCATTTCCTCTGATTGCGGCATGTCCCATATGCTTTCCTGTAATCAGAGCACAACGGGACGGAGCACTGACCGTAGAACCGGAATAATGCTGCATAAACTTCATCCCGTTCTGAGCTATCCCATCAATATTCGGTGTCTTAATCTGACGCTGACCATAGCATCCCAAATCACCTATTCCCAAATCATCCGCCATAATATAAATAACATTGGGCGATTTCTCTGCCGTTGTAGTCTGGGCCATCGTAAGCCCTGAAGACAACAAAGCTGCGGAAAATAATATCTTACGTGTATTTTTCATATCCAACCTTACTTTATTTAAAGGATGAAATATCCACCATCATTAAATTCAATCTTTTTCCATTTGTAAAATGTCCGGATTGGAAAAGAACTTTCGTACCATCCGGACTAAAGCTGGGATGTGCATGATCCGGTTTCATCTTGGTATCCGACGCCAACCAATGACGCTCCCCGGTCTGTACATTAACCAACCATACATTTCCTCCAAAAGTATCTCCGGCAGCCCATTTATTATCACGGCTGGCATTACAATGCCAGAAACCTCTTCCTACCAATTGGCCGTCAATCGCTTGGCGGTCTTTTTCTAATTCCACCTGCCCTATCAACTCTACATCATCCGTACGCAAATTGATACGCACAATACCACTTGCCTGTTTGCGAAGACGCGGCTGAAATCCTAAGATATTGAAATATACAAAATCTTTGGTTGCAAAAGTTTCATGAGTCACCCAATCTAGCGGAGTTTCTTTATATAAAGGTTTAAAGACTGTTCCATCTGCCGTGCAAAACCACATACGCTGATGGGCATCGCCACCGGTTTCGTTACAAAAAACGATTTCACCCGGAGTAAAACGGCTGGCTTGTATATGTCCTGTTTTAAACTCCGTATCAATAACCTTAGTTACTTCTCCCGTACTGAGATTCATTTTACGAATTCCGCAAAGAGTTGGCTTTATCTTTACCGGCTGGTTACTTTCAGGCAGGAAAGCGTTTTTCATCATACGTTCCTTTTCCTCTTCCGTACCCTCACGCTCAACAGTTATGTAGGCATAATCATCATTACAATCCACAGCATATCCTCCCGGACGTCCCATCTCAGTGGGGAAAGTTCCTATGAAAGTTTCATAAGCGGATGGTTTACCTACTTTTCCTTGTTTTACATCGGCAAAGAATTTATTCAAGTCCATTACATACATGTTCCTGTTTTCTTTTTCTTTCCGGCTGACAAACATACAATTCGTTTTATTAGCCAAAAAAGCACTGCCCAAGTTCGGTCCTTCCGTAGCTTGAATAATCTTACCGGTGGCCATTTCAATAAAGTAAATCTGTGTAGGAGTCCATTTACGTTTTTCTCCGTTAGGAAGCGTACTTTCCACCTCTTTGTCATTTCCACGGCTGGAAGACCTGAACAATAAGTATTTGCCATCAGCTGTCCACATGGGATCAGTCTGATAAAGAAAACGGTCATTCTTCATCGTGTCGGTCAACATAGTGATAGTATTGCCGGTCGCACTATCTACATAAGTCCGCATTTCCGATGCAGTGCAGTTTCCAAACTGAGCCAATGCGGCTTTACTAAAAGCTAAAAATAATGTAATAGCTAAAAATGTCTTTCTCATAGCATGTCATTTTTTATCTGATACGACAAATTTATGCACGAGAGAAGTTATATCAAATAGAATTTTATCCATTTATATGGTTAATTGTTCACTTTATCTGATTTATATCCTCTACATATCTTAGAATTTTTCATTGATATACTACTTCCATAAAATAAAAGTGGAAAAAGTCATGATAACTCTTTCCACTTTTCATTATAGATATTAAAAATCTATTTTAACAAGCCTCTTAATAACCATAGTTCTGATAAGCCTTCTTTGACGCCTCATCCAATAATACGCCATTTTCATCTGTCAGCAAGTCAAGCATTGACTGGGCAAAAGGTTTAAAAGTAAAATACGGTTCAAACATTCCCATACCATTACCAGTCTGACCAATACCGTTAATCAAGTTATCAGAGTCATCCCACAAACCTTGCTTGGGTGAAGCCAATTGATCATGATAGATTATACGATCAGCCTGCCAGCCTGAGTGATGTAAATTCTCATAATAAACCATCTCTTGATTCAATTCACGTGCCAATTCATTCAATATAAAGTTCACGAAACGATCTTCAGTCGTAGTAGCTGTTTCCGGATACATTTCAGCTTTAGAGTTAGCCGAACCACCATCCCAATAAGATTCGTCAACCAACATCGTTGATGTCATATCTTTTTCTACTTCATACGGCCATTGCTGCTCTGTTTGTGTCAGTTTCTCATATCCTGGTTGTAAACGTGCAAGAACTTCCGCACGAGTTTCACCAGTCTTGAACGCAGCACGAGCACGTACTTTGTTTATATCATCTATAGCCGCATTATAATTTCCTTTACGTCCATAAGCCTCAGCACGAAGCAAAAAAGTCTCAGCCAAACGGAATAAAGGAACATCACGTCCAGACTCATAATGAGTGTAGTTACTACGATTTGGTTCATCATATTTTACAGTAGCTGGACAAACTGTAGAACCAAACTTATCCAATCCACCATAACTTTTCTCATTATAAGTATAGCTTTTACCACTAGCTTGAAATGGAACACGATAGTAATATTTACTACCATCTTTAATCCAACGTGCAATCAAGACAAAAGGCTGAGCCAATGCTTCTTTAATATCAATCGCTGTTTCTTTCGTATTTTCCAAATAAGCGAAAGCCAAGTCACCGGTACCCATCTTATGTTCTCCGGCTACAGCTTGACGGCCTCCCCATGAAGAACGATTATATTCCGGAAGAATATGTTCGTTAAAATAATCCGCCATTTCTTCAGTCCACTCAAATGTAGTATTTTTAGCATTATTATACGCATAATAATCTTTATTGGGAGCCGGAGTAGAGTTAGAATCTCCACCACGCAAAGCCGTTACATATTCCACATGGAAAGATTTCTGATAACGAGAATCTGCGTGCTTATTCACATAAAGATCAAAACCAAAATCATTGGTATATCCGACACGTGAAGCAGACTTAGTAGGATATTCCCAACAGAATTCCGGAATTCCCCAAGACGCATTAGAATAGTCTCCACCAAAGAAATAAGGTAAACGATTACCATAACGACCATTATCAGCACTTCCCATAGGACCATATACACAAGAAAGAATCAACTCATGGCTGTTCTCATTAGAATAATCATTCAACGGATGACTAAACAACTTACCAAAATCAGATTCCAGTTCATAATAACCGTTGTCAATGACAGTAGAAGCATAATAGATGCAGGAATCCAAATCGGCTATACCTTTACCTTTATATAGCATACCAAGATAAGATTTCGGATTATTGGTATCCACATTTCCTTCCGCATCTACACCATATTCTGAAGTGCCATATTTTTCTGCTTGTGCACGTTGTAAATACAATTTTGCCAAAAAATGTGCTGCAGCACCTTTGGTCACACATCCGAAATCAGTACTCAAATTTTGCTCTTTTACATCAGGCAAATGATCATAAGCGTAACGCAAATCACTTATCAACAACCTATAAATATTAGGAACGCTTTCACGTACATAATTATAGTTGGAAGGCAATTCAGCGGTATATCCTAATGGCACATAAATGGCACCATACATTGTACTCATGATATAAAGTGCATAGGCGCGATTAAATAAAGCTTCACTTAAAGCTTTAGCTGCATAATGCTCATCCGATGCAAATTTTCCCAAAGCCTTTCCCTCACGAATAGAAATAATGGCACGGTTACAATTATTTATAATAGGATAGAACCCCAATAAAGATTTAGCGTTTTCTCCACATAGCCCATTAGCAAGACTTGCCAATTTACCCGTCGCATTCCATTCACTAGGCGAATACATACCCCTATTAGGAGTCTTGCTAGTAAAATTATCCACTCCCAGCATCAAGCTGTTAGGACCTTGTTCATATTGTTTAGTTACCCGCAATGCATCGTAAGTACCCACAATCAATTGCTCTAACCCTTGCTCTGTTTCAAAATAATCTTGCGTTATGGTTGAAACCATCTTTTCTTCCAGGAAACTATCTGTACAAGAAATGCTTCCTAGCGCAATCATTGAACACACTATATATTTTTTCATAACTATTATTTTTTATCAATTAAAATCCAAGTCTCAAACCGATTACCAAACTACGAGTCAATACTGTATTATTGGTTTGTCCACCAATATATTTATAAGTACCATTGCTGCGTCCACCTTCGGCTCCCCAACCGGTAGTATCATCAGGATTGATACCGGCTTTTACCAAGTCCCCTCCAAAAATAAACGGATTTAATACCTGACCATAAATTTGACAGCTGTTTGCGCCTACCTTAGAAAGCCATTTTTCGGGGAATGTATAAGATAGAGCTATATTTCTGACAGCTATCATATTTCCCTTCGTATAATTCATATAATCCTTATAATCAGTATTTGCCTCACCACCAGCACGTTGCTGAGGGAATTTTGCATCTGTATTTTCAGGACTCCAAACATCTTTTTCTACGCGACGGCCGTATGTTTGCATCAGACCATAATACATATTACCAAAACGACCATAGAAAAATGCATTCAATTGCCAGTTTTTATAAATGAATGTAGTAGTAAAACCACCTTCCCATTTGGGAGTGAATGAACCTTGAAAATGGTAGTCATCTTTATCAAATTTACCAAAACCATTATCCATATAAGTTACTTTCGATCCATCTTCCAAAGTGACAGTCTTTGAGCCTTCTGTACCTTCAGGCACTTCAATGAACTCTTGATCCACCAATTTTGCCATACCCGGGAACATAGTAATACCATTTCCTTTGGCTTTATATACAGCAAGTAATTTTCTATCTTCAGGAGTATCTTGCCATAAACGATCGTATTTATAAGTCCAAATTTCATCCATCGGCTTACCTATAAACCAACCGTTAGTAGGATCATCTACTTTACCATCAGCCAATTCCACAATCTTTGATCTATTGGTAGAAAAAGTAAAATCCGTTTTCCACGTAAAATCTTTTGTCTGAATATTAGTGGTGGACAAAGTTATTTCCAATCCCTTATTTTGAGTTTTTCCAATATTAGTTAAAATTTGAGTATAACCAGTCATGATAGGAATAGAACGATTCAGCAATAAATCAGAAGTGTTAGCGATATAGTATTCCACGCTACCACTAATACGATTATTCAAAAAGCCAAAGTCCAAACCGAAGTTGGTTGAAGCAGTTTTTTCCCAGCCCAAATTACGGTTAGGCAACACGGAAGCCTTGGCACCGGTAACATTCGTTGAGACACCACCTTGTCCGAAAGGCTTGTTAGCCCACTGAGATACCATAGATCCACCTGTTTGGTAAGATTTTACAGAAGCATTACCTGTCACACCATAACCGACACGTAGTTTAAGAGAGTTTAACCAATCTATATTTTTCATGAAATTCTCTTCATTCATTTTCCATGCCAAAGCAGCCGATGGGAAAAAATCCCATTTGTTACCTTCCGCCAACATAGAGGCACCATCCCAACGACCTGTCACAGTCAATAAATACTTATCCATCAAATTATAATTCAAACGAGCCATATAAGAAGCACGCTGCTGTTCACCAAATGAAGAACCAGCACTCAATCTAGCTGTATTAGAATCCCCAATGCTATACCACAAGGCTGTAGGGAACTTAGACTCATAAGCACGTGCATTCAAACCTTCCGAACGATAATACTCGGCAGACTGCATCAATGTCAAGCCGATAGAATGAATATTTTTGAATGTCTTATTATAGAAAATCATATTTTCCAACGTCCATGCAAGTTTCTGGTTATGGTTATTATGAGCCACATTCGGTTCCGTAGAAGCAAAACCTAACGGATTGGTAAAATTATTTCCATAATAACTACCTTCACGGGAATTACGATATTGCGCGCCTAAATTTGTATGCCATTTCATACCATCCAAAGGAGACCAAATCTTACCAAAATCGATTTCAGCAAAAGAACTGAACATGACGCCATAATAACGTGTTTCATTTAAAGCCTCATTTATATTCAACAAAGCATTGTGTTGCGATGGACCGTCATCAGGACTTAATACCTTTCCATCTTCATCATAAGCCGGAGCGTACGGCATCAAGCTTGTCGCCAGACCATAAGAGTCTTTAGCTGTAGTATTTGAAAAATTACTAACAATACCATAATTTTTTATAGAATGGCTAACATTAATTCCCATGCCTACTTTCAAAAAATCTGTAGCTTGAATCTCACCATTCATATTCACTGTATAACGTTTATAATCTTGGTCTTTCATCGGTGACTCTTGATCCAAGTAAGCCAAAGACATATACAATTTCGATTTTTCCGTACCAGCAGATAATGAAATCTGATGATTATGTGTCAATGAAGTACGTGTTACATAGTCTGTCCAAGGAGTAGTGGGAATATTTGCTGAATTATAAACAGGTACTCTGTCAGCATAGCCCAATACCTCTTTTTCATATTGAGTAGCATCACGTAACACAGGACTACCATCTGCATTAAATTGGAAAGCCGAATTAAAAACAGGACGCAAATAAGGATATCTAGATACACCTCCGAAATAAGCATCTCCATCGATATCCGGATCTGGAGCATTGCCATACTTACCAGTATATGCTCCCGCATTAACATTGGCCTGACGATTCCAGTCTATCAATTCACCGGAATTCATCCAATCTGTCATAGAATGAATCTTGGAAAAAGATACTGTACCATCATAATTAATAGTTACTTTTCCTGTTTTTCCTTTTTTAGTAGTAATCAAAATTACGCCATTAGCACCACGAGAACCGTAAATAGCTGTTGCCGAAGCATCTTTCAATATTTCCATAGATTCAATATCATTGGGATTAACATCCGACATAGAGCCAACAGCCATAGGAATACCATCTATTACATAAAGCGGATCATTACTAGCGCTCAACGAACGGCTACCACGAATACGTACTTCTCCTAATTCTCCCGGACGGTTATTTGATGTGATTTGCACACCTGCTGCTTTTCCCTGCATAGCCTGTAAAGCATTCTGAACCGGACGTTCACGAATTGTTTTAGCACTAACCTGAGTTAAAGCACCTGTAACATCCGATTTCTTTTGCACACCATAACCCACTACAACTACTTCATCCAACGTTTCAGTATCCTCTTCTAAAATCACTTTAATAATTGATTGTCCTTTCACCGGAATATCTACAGTTTTATATCCCACGAAACTTACTTGGATCGTCCCATTATCAGGAACATTCTGAAGTGTGAAATTACCATCAAAGTCGGTAATTGTACCATTGGTAGTACCTTTCACCACCACACTGG
>OLVX01001074.1_pt1 | contig 24527 bp, 22 predicted proteins | sample 1673271 | NCBI WGS metagenome assembly OLVX01 (sample SAMEA3178939, study PRJEB25190) | human gut metagenome | biome: human gut; feature: human-associated habitat; material: faeces | place: Austria | collected 2013
ATGTGTTCTATCGAGACACACTTTTTGTCCTATAAGCCGAATTTGAGAAGAATGCGTTCCCGTTGCGCAGGCGCGTCCAGCTGTGTGCGTGACGTGTGGCACGATGGAGATGGGCGCGCGCCGACCTTCCCATGGGAGGGCAGGCCAAATGGCAAGTCGTAACAGACCTGATTGAAGTTACTCATTGTACTGAGTAAAAATACTCAGTACAATGAGTAAAAATACTCAGTACGACAAGAATGCGGGTTCTGGAATGTTTGAGCGGCATTATGTGAAAACCATCGTCGATAGGATCTCCGAGGCAAATAACCCGCTTATGCAGGTTGTCGTTGGGCCTCGTCAAACAGGCAAGAGCACGATGCTTGGTCAGGCTTTGGCGAAAGTCGACATGGAGCATTTTTTCATAAGCGCAGATGACGCTATCGTTCCGAGCGAAGAATGGCTTCAGGTCGAATGGCAACAGGCTCGAAACGCCACGCGGTTGGGGTCGCGTCCTGTGGTGCTTGTCGTTGACGAGATTCAAAAGGTGCCCCATTGGTCGCTCGTCGTTAAGTCGCTCTACGATGCCGATCGGCGAAACGACACGCCGGTTCGGGTTGTTCTAAGCGGTTCGTCATCGCTTCTACTGCACAAGGGACTGGAAGATTCCCTCATGGGGCGCTTTGAGCTTATTCGTTCTCCGCATTGGAGTTATCTGGAATGCTCCCAGGCGTTCGGTTTCTCGTTTGATGATTACCTTTATTACGGCGGCTACCCTGGCGCAGCGCGATTTGCGAGCGACGATGCTCGCTGGATTTCGTATATTCGTGAAGCGATTATTGAGCCAACGATTTCGCAAGACGTTTTGGCCCTTGGAGATATTCGCAAGCCGGCGCTCATGAGGGCGCTTTTCCGGCTCGGCGCAACGTATTCAGCGCAAGAACTCTCGTATACCAAGATGCTTGGACAACTGCAAGATGCGGGCAACACGGTGACGGTTGCGCATTATCTCGATTTGCTTGATAAAGCGGGAATGCTTTGCGGCATTCAGAAATACGATGCCAAAGAGGTGAGGCGCAGAAAATCGTCGCCACGTTTCATGGTGTACGACACCTCGCTTATGACGGCATCGTCGGGAATTGAGAAATCGAGATATTTGGGTGAACCCGATTTGCGCGGCCATTTGGTCGAATCGGCGGTTGGCGCACGGCTTCTCGCGCGGGCGTCCGAAGAGGGTCTGGGCGTGTATTGGTGGCGCGAGGGGATAAAAGAGGTCGACTTCGTCGTTTCGAAGGGCTTTGATTCGCTTTCGGCTATTGAAGTGAAAAGCGGCAAAGAAAAGGGTCAGAGCGGGATGGCCGATTTCCTGTCTGCCCATCCGAATGCGAAGCGAATCGTTGTTGGCGGCGCGGCGTCTGACGCATGCGGCGTCGAGGAATTCCTCAAAGATGAGGTGGAATTGTTCTATTAGCCTGTCGTTTTGTCGTTGCTTGCTGCGCCGAAACCGGCCCGTTTATCAAAAGGGCCGATTCCGAATTTCCGGAATCGGCCTTTGCCGTTGTTGAGCGATAACGCTATGCAGGTCACATTTGTATTTGAACGGTCACGGCGTCTCGCTACTTCAAAGTTACCATTTCGAACATGGGCAGGGCGTCTTCCCAGGTGAGATTGCTGTTGGCATAGATGCTGACCGTCGTGCCGTTCGACGCTTCGGCATACAGGTACGTGGCGCCATGCGAAGCGATGAAGCGCGTCCACGTCACGCCATTGATTTCGACTTCGTCAATCTCGCCGCCACCCATGTTGTTCTGGGCGAGCTTGGCTTCACCCATCGGATCTTTGGAGGCGGTGTACACGTCGACGTGCCCATCATCTACGGCATCGAGGCTGAATTCGGCATCGCTGTGCTTCTCGTCCATTTCGGTAAGCGTCCAGCCATCGGCGGCCTTCGCGCTATAGGTTTCGAAATCGACGCCGCCAAGGGCTTTGATTTCGTCGGCCTTTTCCTTAACTGCCTTGTATTCGTCGGTCTCGCATCCCGTGGTGTCGAAGTGCATCACGCTGGGGTTGGTGCCGCCCGATACGTCATTCTCGAATTCGACGGTAATAGGTCCGTAATAGTTGTTGTCAACGACCCAGAAATACACCCACTCAACGCTTTCGCCAGGTGCGATGGTCGGGTTGCCCTCTGTTTGGGCGTCTTTGCAAAGCTCCGCCGGCGGTGTTTCGATTTCTTCGACATACGCGGTGAATGTATTGAAGATACTATCGCCCGGTTCAAGGTTGCCGGGAGCGGCGTTCGTGGTGAAGCTGAAGCGGTCAAGCGGCTTGTCGCTCGTGTTTGTGATGCGTACGCGCAGCCAGAAGCCGTCTTGCTTGTAGAACTCGCCGCGATAGTACGTGCCATCGGCGAGTGATTCGACGGTGAAGCCCTCGACTTTAATCTTCTGGGATTCGTAGGCCGATTTGCTGGCGGCGGCATCGCCGCCCGATTCGCCCTGCTCGCCGCCGCCACCGCCGCATGCGACCATCGTGCATGCAAGCGCCGCGGACAATGCAACTGCGGGCGCGCCCAGCAGAATCTTCTTCGTCATGGGTTTCATCATTCCCCATCACTTCCTTTCGCATTGCGATCAAAAGCCGCCCTCCCTTCGGCGCCTATCGCGCCAGTTTCGGCTTTCAAAGCGATTGTGCTGCGTTCGCCAGCGCGCGCGAAGTACTCTGCGGCCCAAATGGTGAGCGCGCAAAGTCCCAAACGGCCAAAAGGGGAAGCGGTGATTTTTTGGATGCTTGGCTTGTCGACGAGGCGGTCGGGCGATTCGTTGATGCCCATGAAGCACCTCTGGGTAGCCGCCCTCCTCGTTCTGTCGCCGACGAGCATGCTGTATGGTCGCGCTCGTCGGATTGCGGACACTTGAGCGTATGTGTGGGGAATGGGTTCTGATACCATCCGTGAACCATGTCGCGCATTTCCCGTTGCGACATGCTTGAGAAGAGGGAGGAACACCATGATCATCGAATTCAAGGGCATGCGTCCTGATGTGGAAAAAGCTACGTTTATCGCCGACAGCGCCACGCTTTCCGGCGATATTCATTTGGCGGAAAACACTTCCGTATGGTTCGGCGCATCGGTGCGTGCCGAAGTCGCGTCCATCACCATCGGCCGCGACAGCAACGTGCAGGACAACGCCATGCTTCATGCCGATTACGATTTGCCCATCACCATTGGCGAGCGCGTGTCGGTGGGGCACAACGCCATCGTTTACGGCGCCACCATCGAGGATGACGTTATTGTGGGCATGCATGCCACGGTTATGAACGGCGCCCATGTCGGTCGCGGTTCCATTATCGCCGCTGGCGCGCTGGTCAAAGAGCATGCCGTGATTCCCGAGCGCTCGCTGGTCGCGGGCGTTCCTGGCGTGGTCAAGCGCACGTTTACCGAAGAAGAGCTTCAGCGCCAGAAGAAAAATGCGGCGGTGTATACCGACGACGTGAGCGAGTACGCCAACAACGTCAAAATTGTAGGCTAGCGAGTTTCGGGCGGTTGGGTTCGCCGCGAATAGTGCGTCGCATCGGTCCCCAGGAGCCGAATGGCATCTTTTTCGATGCCTTCGAACCGAACGATCGTCTTGCTTCGGCGTCTTCGGACCGAAGTCGCCTTGTTTCGGCTTTCGTGCCTGTTCTAACGATTTTCGGCCCGTATCGTTGCTTTTTGCGCGTGCTCTGAAATTTCGGTTTGCGCTTTCGGGAACATCGGGTATAATTCGATTTCGCGCCCGAGTGGCGGAATGGCAGACGCGGCGGTCTCAAAAACCGTTGTCGAAAGACGTGCGAGTTCGACTCTCGCCTCGGGCACCATTCTGAATCTGAAAAGCCGGCTTCTAAGGAAGTCGGCTTTTTCTTTTAAGACTTTAGTCTGGCGCGCGCGTAGCCGCGCCAAGAAAACCGCCCGCTATGCGGGCGGATGACAATCGGCTTTACAAAACCACCCTTCCGCCGGATATTGACGATTGTTCAGGCCGTCAAGGAATCCGAGAAGGAAGGGTGGTGATCGGCCATGGCCCAGAAAGCCTACAGCCTTTCCCACACGAAGTGGATGTGCAAGTACCACATCGTGTTCACGCCGAAGTATAGGCGCAAAGTCATCTACAACCAAATCAGGAAGGACATAGGGGAGATACTCAGGAAGCTCTGCGAGTACAAGGGCGTCGAGATAATAGAGGGGCACCTGATGCCCGACCACGTGCACATGCTGGTGGCCATACCGCCGAAATACAGCGTGGCGAGCGTGATGGGATACCTGAAGGGCAAGAGCTCGCTGATGATATTCGACAGGCACGCGAGCCTGAAGTACAAGTTCGGCAACAGGAAGTTCTGGGCGGAGGGCTACTACGTGTCGACCGTCGGGCTGAACGAGGCGACGATCGCCAAATACATCAGGGAGCAGGAATCCCGCGACATCGCCCAGGACAAGCTGAGCGTGAAGGAATACGAGGACCCGTTCGGCAGGAAGTGACTGCCGGCCGGTTTCGACCGGCTCCATGGGTCAAACCGCTATTGGGCCTGAACGAAGCGAAGGCCGGCGTCTTTAGGCGCTGGCCGGCATCCAAGGGTTATACCCTAAGAGCAAACCACCCGCTATGCGGGTGGTCATGATTTAAAGATTCTACACCTCGGCACGAATAAAGGTCTACGTCTCGGCGCGAATTCCGCTTCGGCCGCGCTCCCGTTTTCAAAAGGAGGAAACCAGCTTCCTTTTGAAGCTGGTTTCTTTTGATGGGTCGACGATCTCGACTTAAAGGGCCTATGCTTCCGACGCCAGCATGAAATGTAAGAAACAAAGAGCAGCCCGCTATGCGAACGCGGCATTGGCCTTGCATGAAATGCGCGTTCGGACAGTCAAACGACGTTCAGGCGGTTGACGCCTTCCCGCTCGGCGTATGGAAGCTTGTCGGAGGCGTGCGTTCCGTTCGACATATGGGGCTTGTTGAAAAAGTGGGTCCTGTTCGCCATACGGAAGCCCGCCGAAAGGTGCGCCTTACTCGGCGTATGGGACCTCTCGGAAAGTGCGCCTTGCTCGGCGTATGGAAGCCTGTCGAAGGCATGCATTCTTTGCGGCGTTGGCAGAAAACGCCGTAATGGGGCCCGATTGCATGAATTTGGGAACGTGCTGTCAGGAAACGTCACGATGGGGCCTTTTCTCGGGCGGATATTCTTCGGCTCTCTTTTCGGAAAATTACGTGACCTGGCCTTTTGTTGAACTTAGTTACTCCGCCTGGGCTTTTGCGGGCTTTTCCCTCCGTAATGAGGTCTGCAGAGAGGCCCCCTTGTCGCGTTTTCTGCCATCTGGGGCTCGAGACGCTGCGCGGTTTTCTTACGATGCGTTTCGGCGTAAGGTGTCTTCGTCAAGAGATTGGAGCTGTTTTGAATATCACGTGTTCTATGGCTGTGAGCAGCAAAAGCGGAAACACCAAATTGGTGGCTGATGCGCTGCAGCGCGAATTGTCTTACGCTGGAGTGCGCTTTGCGGCCACTTTCGATTTGGATGGCGCGGCTGCGGAATCGGCGCACTCGGAAGGCGTTAAAGGTGCTGAAAATGTCGAAGGCGCTGAAGGGGACGAGGCCGCCGAAAATGGCCAAAGCGCCAACGCCGCTGCATCGGCGCCCGCTGAATCGACGTCTTCCACATCGACGATTGCCACGCAAGCGAGTGAGGCCGATGTGGTATTCGTCGGCTTTTGGTGCGACAAGGGCTCATGCAGCCCCGCTGTTCAGCATTTTCTTCAGGGGCTTGCGGGAAAGCGCGTTTTTCTGTTCGGCACCTGCGGCTTCGGTGAAAGCGACGAGTATTTCGCGCAAATTCTCGACAGGGTTCGCGCATATTTGCCTGCCGATGCGCAGTATATTGGCGGCGCGATGTGTCAAGGCAAGATGGGTATGGGCGTGAAGCGCCGCTACGAGGGCATGCTCGAGAAAGATCCCGAGAACGCTCAGGCTCGTATGCTGATTGACAATTGGAACAAGGCGCAAAGCCATCCGAACGAGGATGACATCTCGCGCATCGCGGCTGCGGCGAAAGGAGCGCTCGGGGGCATTTCCGAGTAGCGCCGCGACTAAAGCGAAAGAGGCGATCGTGAGCGTTGCCGAGCGGTGGGTTCGCTTAAAGAAGAAGGCCAAGGGTTCGCGCCCTTGGCCTTCTTGGCGTTGCGTGCGTCGAGTGCCTCTTGGGGCGCTTCGCCCGCGCCCTTCGCCTACAGCAGGCTGACGTTTTCGCCCTTCATGGCTTTGTTCATGGTGCGCACTGAGCACATGGCGCCGCACATGGTGCAGGTGCTCGGGTCGTGCGGGTTGGTGCTCGCCACGTATTCTTCGGCCTTTTTGCGGTCGATGGCTTCGTCGAACATCGCGGGCCAGTCGAGGCGCTGGCGTGCGCGAGCCATGCGGTCGTCCCAATCGCGAGCGCCAGGAACGCCGTTCGCCAAGTCGGCGGCGTGTGCGGCAATTTTCGAGGCGATAACGCCCTCGCGTACATCCTGCACGCTCGGCAGGCGCAGGTGCTCGGCGGGAGTCACGTAGCACAGGAAGTCGGCGCCGTTTGCTGCGGCGATCGCGCCGCCAATGGCTGACGTAATGTGGTCGTAGCCAGGCGCGATATCGGTCACCAGCGGCCCCAGCACGTAGAACGGCGCGTTGTGGCACAGGGTTTTCTCGATTTGCATGTTGGCCGCGATTTCGTTGAGCGCCATGTGGCCCGGGCCCTCAATCATGACCTGCACGTTGCGCTCCCATGCGCGCGTGGTAAGAAGGCCCAGCTCAATGAGCTCGCTTACCTGGCCCGCGTCGGTGGAGTCGCTCACGCAGCCAGGGCGCAGCGCGTCGCCGAGCGAAATGGTGACGTCGTATTCGTACAGAATGTCGAGCAGTTCGTCGTAGTGTTCGAAGAACGGGTTCTCGTTGCCCGTCATTTCCATCCAGGCGTAAATCAGGCTGCCGCCGCGGCTCACAATGTTCATCATGCGTCCGCTGCGTTTGAAGCTATCGATGCTCTTGCGGTTGAGGCCGGCGTGAATGGTCACGAAGTCCACGCCTTCTTCGGCATGCGCGCGCACGACGTCAAGGAAATCTTGCGCGGTGATGTTGCTCAGGTCTTTTTCCAGGTAGCCGACGGCGTCGTACATGGGAACGGTGCCGATCATCGCGGGCGACATATCCACGAGCGCGCGGCGGAAATCGTGCGTTTTGCCGTAGTTCGACAGGTCCATAATGGCCTCGGCGTCGAACTCAAGCGCGGTGCGCACCTTCTGCATCTCGCATTCGTAGTCGCGCTCGTCGCCGGAAATGCCCAGGTTCACGTTGATTTTCGTGCGCAGCCCTTCGCCAACGCCATGCGCGTGCAGTGCAGGGTGGTTATGGTTGGTGGGAATGGCAATGGTGCCGCGTGCGACGCGCTCGCGAATGACTTCGGCGTCGATGCCTTCGTCTTCGGCGACTTGCGCCATTTGCGGTGTGACGATGCCGAGCTTGGCGGCTTCCATTTGGGTTGAATAGGTTTGGGTCATGGTCGCTCCCTCAATAGACGGGCAGCCCTTGCGCCTCGCCGCGACGCCCGCGCGCCCGCTTTCCGCAATTACTGTCCGAGGTTTCTGCGCAAGTATAGCCGCTCGCGGCGCATGGGGCGAACATGCTTCGCCGTATGGCGCGAATTCTGCACCAGTTACTGCGGAAAAGGCCCCTTTCTTCAAGGAAAACGGAAGAGCGTGGCGCATGGCATGAATTGTGCTGCCCGCCTAACAACGGCACGATGAAGAAAACGGCGGAAAGAAGGTTTGCGATGAAGGAAATCGAGCAGGACGTATTGCGGACGGCGGGAGACCATTTTGCGGAAAGCCCCTCGCTCGAGGAGCGTGTTGCTCGCATCGAAGCTCGCGATCGGGTTGAAGAACTGCTCGCGCACTATGCGCGCTGCGTTGACGCGCAAGATGCGCAAGGCGTGGGCGCTGCGTTTACAGAAGATGGGGAAATGTGCAACCCCGGCATGCCTGCTTTGAAAGGCCGCGCGCGCATCACGAAGCTCTATGGGAAGTTGTTGCCGGCGTTGCGCACGTCATCTCACCTTATTGGCGCGCAGCAGGTTTTGTTTGCGTCGAGCGAGAGGGCGTTGGTCCATGCGGCGTTTCAAGCGTGGGATTCGTATAAGGCTGACGACACCCTCGACTGCTTTTCGTTCGGGTTCTATGAGGTTGAAGCGGTGCGCGAGGCCGACGGCGAATGGCGCATAGCGGCGCTCAACATCAACTTCGCGGGGCAGCTTGAGGCGTCTGCCGACGGTCGCCTGCGTAATGGCGAGGGCGTGAACGGTCATTTTTGCGAGCAGCTCGCTCGCTCGTGGCCGCCAGCGCCCAGGGAATAACTGGCGCGCTTGGGGCTCGGTCAAACGGCTTTTCTGCGAAGTGGGGCGGTGCTGGCGCGTGGCGTCGCCCGATCGGCCTCATACTCAATGGGCATGTTTGAATGGGAATCTCCGTTTTTCACGCACCTTCGCTCGAATGGCGAATTCGTTTTCGAGCGGCCGCGCCCGAATAGGGAACTCGCCGCGGAAGGCTTCGATGGAGTCGCTTCCGAAAGCCTCGATGGAGCCGCCCGGGGGCGTGGAGCCAGTTCTTGAAATGCCCGTTTATCCTGGGGTTTCGCTGCGTTACACTGAAAAAGCATTCGTTGCATCGTTAACCTGCGAGTAGGGGATAACCCAGGAAGAGACGGTGGTATCAATGGCAGCTCCCGAGACGTTGCATGTCCGCAACATCGTGTTGGTCGGACAAGATGGTGCGGGCAAAACTTCACTGGCCGAAGCCATGCTCTACATTTCCGGCCAAACGCCGCGCATGGGCACTACGCACGACGGAAAATCGTATCTCGACTACGATGCCGAGGAAATCAAACGCAAGTTCACTATGGGCACATCGGTCGCGCCCATTCCGTATAAAGATTACAAGATCAACCTGCTCGACACGTCGGGCCACCCCGACTTCATTGGCGACACGCTCGCAACCATGCACGCCGCCGAAATGGCCATGTTCGTGGTTGACGCCGTAGAGGGCCCGCAGGTCATGACCACGAAGCTGTGGCGCGAGGCCGAAACTATGCGACTGTCGCGCTCGGTGTTCATTAACCACATCGATCGCGAGCATGCAAACTTCGACGTTATCATGGCCGCGCTGCACGCCCGCTTCGGCGCGCGTTTGGGCGTGGTGACCATTCCTATTGGCGTTGACAAAGATTTCAAGGGCGTCATCGATATTCTGCGCATGAAGGCGCGCTACTTCGAAGGCGATTCTGAGCGCGTGGAAGAAATTCCCGATGAATATCTTGAGCAGGCCCAGGTGGCGCGCGACAAGCTGTGCGACTTGGTTGCTGAAGCCGATGACGACCTTATGATGAAATACCTCGATGGCGAAGAGCAGCTCACCCAGGCAGAACTCGAGGGCCTGTTCGACAAGGCCATCGCGCAGGAGCTGTTCATTCCCGTGTTTGTGGGTTCTACCATCATCAAACAGGGCATTCAGGGCCTTATGGAAGACATTTGCACCTACTTCCCGCACCCCACAGCGCATGGCCCCATTCCCACGGCCGACGGCGGTGAAGTGAAGGTTTCCAAAGAAGGCGAGCCTGCGTGCTTCGTGTTCAAGACCTTGGCCGACCCCTATGTTGGCCGCCTGAGCTTCGTGAAGGTGCTTTCGGGCACGCTGGTGCCGGGCCTCGAGCTGCTGAACGCGCGCACGGGCAAAAAGGAGCGCCTGGGCCATGTGTGCGTGATGAAGGGCAAAGAAACCACGCCGGTGAAAAGCGCTATGGCGGGCGACATCGTGGTGGTGCCGAAGCTCGTCGAAACGCGCACGGGCGACACGCTTTCGGAAAGCGGCAGCATTGCCATTGCTCCGTTGCCGTTCCCTATTCCGCAGTATCCTGTCGCCATTGAGGCTGTGAATAAGAAGGAAGAAGACAAACTGGGAACTTTCCTTGCGCGTGTTGCGGAAAACGATCCGACTGTTCGCATCGAGCGCCATGAAGATACGCACCAAACGGTGGTTACGGCAATGGGCGAGGCTCAGATCGATACTATTTTGAGCCGCTTGGCCGCTCAGGCAAAGGTTGAGACGAAGCTTGTTCCGGTGCGCATTCCGTATCGCGAGACCATTCGCAAGACGGCTGAAGCCGAGGGCCGTCATAAGAAGCAGACCGGCGGCGCGGGCCAGTTCGGCGATTGCTGGCTGCGTTTGGAGCCCAATCCCGGGTGCGGCTATGAATTCGTCGACGCCATTAAGGGCGGTGCGATTCCAGGCGGCTTGGTCCCCGCGGTCGATAAGGGCGTGCAGGAGGCCATGGCTGAAGGCGTTATCGCAGGCTACCCCATGGTCGATGTGAAATGTACCGTGTTCGACGGTTCGTATCATCCGGTCGATTCCAACGAGATGGCATTCAAGACGGCGGCGCGTATCGGCTTCCGCGCGGCATGCGAGCAGGCGACCCCCGTGGTGCTCGAGCCCATGGCCACGATGAGCATCGCTGTAGGCGAGTCGTACGCGGGCGCGGTAATGGGTGATATCTCCACGCGTCGTGGCCGCATTATCGGCACCGACTCAAACGATGCCGGCGAGACGGTCATTATGGTGCGCGTGCCGTATGCCGAGGTCGTGAGCTACACGAAGGATCTGCGTAGCATTTCGCGCGGATCGGGCAGCTATACCATTGAGCTCGATGGCTATGAGCAGGCTCCGGCCGACGTACAGAAAAAGCTTGTCGCCGAATACGAAGCCAAGCGAGCCGCCGGCAACTAACGATTCGCGAATGGAACCTGTTAAATGCTCGCAGCGTTTAACAGCTTTTCTTGCTCGCGAGTGGGCAATGGGGCAGGGGTTTATTCCCTGTCCCATTTTTGTGCGCGGGGAATGTGTTCAATGCTCGTAGCATTTAACACATTCTTTGGGACGAGGGACGAGGCGGCCTTGTTCCTTTTAACTTTGCCGTGGTTTTCGCCCCACGCAATCTGCTAAACGCTACGAGCATTTAACAGGTTTTGGCGGGTTCTTGCGCTACCATGGGCGCACGCACCCGTCGGAAGGTCCGCTCATGAAACTCCAACAGCTCGTTTATGTTACGAAAGTCGCGGAATGCGGCAGCATTACCGAGGCCGCGCGCAGGCTGTACGTTTCTCAGCCCTCTATCACGAGTGCGATTCACGACCTTGAACAGGAAATGAACGTGCATATTTTCGACCGCACGAATAAGGGCGTGGTAGTTTCGGAAGAGGGCGAAACCTTCCTGGGCTATGCACGTCAGGTGCTCGAACAGACGGAATTGCTTGAGGACAAATACAAAAATCCCGCGCAGCGCGTGCCCCACTTCAGCGTGTCGTGCCAGCACTATTCGTTCGCGGTGAACGCGTTCGTCGACGTGATTCGCGAGTTCGATGCCGCACGCTACGATTTCACGCTTCGTGAGGAGCAAACGCACGAGATTATCGAAGACGTCGCCCACATGAAAAGCGAGCTTGGCGTGCTCTACTTGTCGGCGCGCAATCGCGAGGTCATCGGGAAGATGCTTGTCGCCAACGAGCTGGCTTTCGAGCCGTTGTTTCGAGCTGAGCCGCATGTCTTCGTGTGTTCGAGCCACCCTTTGGCGTCTCGCGCGTCGGTCACGCTCGACGACATGGCCGATTATCCGTTTCTGTCATATGAGCAGGGCAGCTTCAACTCGTTCTACTACTCCGAAGAGCTTACATCCACGCTCGATCGCAACAAAAATATTCGCGTGCGCGATAGGGCGACGCTGTTCAACCTGCTCATCGGCCTGAATGGCTATACGGTGTGCTCGGGCGTGATTAGCGCTGAGCTCAATGGGGCGTCGATTATTTCAGTGCCGCTCGATATCGATGAGTATATGGAAGTGGGACTGGTCACGCGCAAGGGCACGCAGCGTTCGGTATACGGCGCGGCGTATGTTGAAGCGATTCGACGACATATTCCGCAATAGGGCCGAGGCGGCGCGAAGCGAAGCGCGCGCGGTGACTTGCCACTTTGTGGCGCATTCTCGCAGGTCGCCTCAATGGCGCACCCGGTGCCTCCATGCCGGTTTGTGTGACGGCGCTCTTGGGTAGCTTGGCTCGGTAGCGCCGTGGCGACATCGACTCATCGCCTTGGCGGCTCGTCTTAGCACCGTGAGCTCGCGGCGCGTTCCGAGGGCTGGCATCCGGCAGCTCGGTTTTCGACAGGTTGGCTGTCTGCGTCGCTCTTTGCCCCCGCCATAGGAAAAACCTATTACAAAAGCAAAGTTATTCGTATTTCACAATCGCAAAGCAAACCCGCATACTGTTCGGCAGACATTAAACCAATTCGAACAGAGGGTTAAACATGACTGCGAATTCTGTAACTAATGCGCCGTTTCGCTGCGATATCGTCGGCAGCTTTCTTCGTCCCGACGTGCTGAAACAGGCGCGTGCCGACTTCAATGCGGGCATCATCGACGCCGCCCAGCTCAAGACCGTGGAAGACGTGGCCATTCGCGACCTTGTCGCCAAGCAGAAGGCTGCGGGCCTGAAGGTTGTGACCGATGGCGAATTTCGTCGCAGCTATTGGCATCTCGACTTCATGTGGGGCCTTCAGGGCATTGAGCGCCGCACGAGCCGCGAGGGTTATATGTTCCACGATGAGGAAACCACGGCAGATACCGCGGTGGTTATGGGTCCGATTTCTGGCGAGAACCACCCGTTCGTTGAGCATTTCAAGTTCGTGCAGGCGCTCGCTGGTGACGACCACGTTGCGCGCCAGACCATTCCTGCGCCTATCCAGACGTTTTCGGAAGTGACGCTCGATCGTTGCGATGGCCAGCAGGAAAGCCTGCGCGGCGTGTATGCGACTGACGAGGAGCTTGCCGATGCGATTGCTGCCGCATATCGCCAGGTGATCGCCGATTTGTATGCCGCGGGTTGCCGCAACATTCAGTTCGACGACTGCACATGGGGCATTTACTGCGACACTGATTTCGTGGCGAAAACGGGCATGCAGGCTGTCGATATCCAAAAGGTGAGCGAGCTCGGCGTGGCATTGAACAACGCTGCTATCGAAGGCGCGCCCGAAGACCTCGTGATTAACACCCACGTATGCCGCGGCAATTACCACTCCACCTACGCGTTCGAGGGCGGCTACGACCCGGTGGCGCCGTATTTGTTCGCCCATGAAAACGTCAACGCGTTCTATTTGGAATTCGACACGCCGCGCGCGGGCGGTTTCGAGCCTTTGGCACACGTCGCCGAGGGCAAGAAGGTCGTGCTCGGCCTTATCACGTCCAAGCAGCCCGGCTTGGAGGACAAGGAAGTGGTGAAGGCGCGCATCAAGGAAGCGTCGAAGTACGTGCCGCTTGAAAACCTGTACCTCTCGCCGCAGTGCGGCTTCGCGAGCTGTGAGATTGGCAATAAGCTCACCGAGGAAGAACAGTGGGCGAAAATCGCTCTCATCCAAGAAATTGCCGCCGAGGTATGGGGAGAGTAACGTTACGGGCAATGTTGCGGGAATGCGCGATTGCAAACGACTTTATGGCGTGGTCATCGTAGAGTCGCTGTGGGTTGTGTTCTGGTCTGAGGATAAAGAAAGGGCTGGTCATTTGACCAGCCCTTTCGTGTGCTTACGGAAAATAGGAATCAAACCCGTTTCCGCTTAGCGACGTCCGCCGCGACCGGGACGATTGCCGCCTTTGCCACCACGGTTGTTGCCATTGGAACGGCCGCCGCCGAAGTTGCCGCCACGGTTGTTGCCGCCGCGACCGCCGAAGTTGCCGCCGTTGTTGCGGCTCGCGCCGCCTTTGCCGGAGCGCTGGAAGCCATCAGAATGGCCGCCGTTGCCGGGGCGTCCGCCGCCGTTGCTCGGACGGTCACCGAAGCCCTTGCCGCCGAAGCCGTTGCTGCGGTTGTTGCCGCCGCGGCCGCCGTTGCCGTAGTTCTTCTTGCCGGGCTTGCTGCCGCGGCCGTCGGAGTATTGCTTGTCGGCGTACTTCTTGCCGCGTGCGCCGCGGCTGCCGCGCTCGTCGTCGAAGAAACTGCCCTGGTAGCCTTCGTTGCGCGGGGTATCCCAGCTGCCACGCTTGCCGCCGTTGCGGTCGTTGCCGCTGCGGCGGTCGTCGCGGTCGTTGTACTTGCGCATGCGGCCGCCGCCACGGCGCTCGTCGCGGAAGCCGTCGAGGTCGCGGTCGTCATGGTTGGCCATGCGGCTGCGCTTACCGGGCTTGCCCTTCGCGCCGCCCTTCTTCGAGAAGGAATCGTACGAATAGCCGCCCTCATCGTTTCCGCGCTTCTTGGACTTCTTCTTGCCGCCTTCCATATTCGGCGTATCGAACATGGCTGCGTAAGCTGCGTCGGCTGCGGCTTGGCGTTCGCTCAGGCTGCGCTTTTTCTCGCCGCCGTTGTTGTGGTGCGGGTTGGCGGGAATGTACTCTTCACCGTTCGCTTCGGCTTCGAGCTTGCGCTTGTGCTCGGCGGAACGCTCCAGGTCGCGCTTGCGGCCGCCCTTCTTGCCGCCTTTGCCCTTGCCGCGATCGAACTTGCCTTCGCCACGGCTCTTACCGCCCTTCTTGCCGCGGCCCTTCTTCTCTTCAAAGAAGTAGCTCTCGTCGTCGGCGAGCAGGCGTTCATCAGCGCCTTCAACTGGCTCGAACGCATCGGCCGAAACCTCGAAGTTCATTTCGGGAATTTCCTGACCCGTGAACTTTTGAATGTTGCGCAGCAGGTTGCGCGTGTCAGGCGTCACGAGCGACACGGCGAAGCCATCGGCGCCCGCGCGGCCCGTACGGCCAATGCGGTGCACGTAATCTTCGGGCATCATGGGCAGGTCGTAGTTCACGACGTAGTCGACCTCGGGCACGTCGATGCCGCGGGCGAGCACGTCGGTGGCGACGAGCACGTTGGTCTTGCCCTCGCGGAAATTGGTCAGAGCGCGGCTACGCTGGGCCTGGCTGCGGTCGGCGTGAATGGCCTCGGCGGGAATGCCGATGCGGCGAAGGCGCCTGCAGCAGTTGTCGGCGCCGCCCTTGGTGCGGGTGAACACGATAACGCGGTAGCCGCCCTTTTCCTTGATGAAGGAGTTGAGCAGCTCGGGCTTCTGGCGACGCGTTGTTTTAATCACGTACTGGTCGACTTTGTCGGCCGTTTCGCCGCGGTGGGCGATTTCGACGATCGCGGGGTCGTTCAGGATGCTGAACATGGTTTTGTCCTGGCTGCGGTCGATGGTCGCCGAGAACAGCAGTGTCTGGCGGTTTTCGGGCGTGGCCTCGACAATGCGCTGGACTTGGGGCCAAAAGCCCATGTCGAGCATGCGATCGGCCTCGTCGAGAACGAGCACCTGAACCTGCGAGAGGTCGGCGGCGCCGCGCTCCATAAGGTCGATCATGCGGCCGGGGGTCACGATGGCCACGTCAAGACCGCGTTCGAGCTTCTTGATTTGCGGGCCGTAGGCCACGCCGCCCACGAATGTGCCCACGAAGTGGTGCGTGTGCTTGCCGATGGGCATGCACGTGTCAGCGATCTGGCTGGCCAGCTCGCGGGTGGGGGTCACGATGAGCATGAAGGGGCCGCGGTCGTTGCCTTCGCGATGGCCCAGTTGGTCCATGGAAGGAAGCGAGAACGCGGCGGTTTTGCCCGTGCCGGTTTTTGCGGCGGCGATAAGGTCGCGGCCCTGGAGCACCAGCGGAATGGCCTGCTCCTGGATGGGGGTTGCATCGGTGTAGCCGAGGGTGTCGACGGCTTCGAGGGTCTGCTCGGAAAGGCCGAGCTCAGCGAACGTAGTAATGACGTGCTCCTTTGGTCAGGTGCTTTAACGCGATGCGAATTGAATGCGAGGTCGCACGTGGCACGAGGCGAGCAGGCATGCGGGCGAAAGGGATGCGTGCGCAGCCGTTTCTGCGGGCATGATGGACGTGGCGCCTGCAGCCGCAGAGCGGCATACGGGAGCTACGGCCGAAAGGTCGCAAAGTGCCAAGCGGCATAAAGCCGCAGCGAAAGTCAGGCGAGCGAGGTGCCAGCCTTGTATGCCATTTCTTTTGGATTGTTGCGCGAAATGCGAGAACAACCCGCCATGTGAGGCCAATCGTCGTGTGCGGAGCCCCGGGCGAGTTACATGGGAAGCGGGGAGTCAATCCGCATTCACCGAGCCGCCAAGGCTCTTGGGCGCAATCGATATGCGATCGAATAAAGCGCGGTTAAAAACAACGTTGGCTATTATGCCTGGCAATGCGCGAACGAAGCGCAGGCGGAAAACAATTCACGAAATTTTTATTGCTAGCGTGCTTTAGTGTGCTATAGTGCGTGGCAACGAAAACGCAGCGCTCAGGCGCTGCAGACGATTTTCCGAAAGGAGCCACCAGCATGAACAGCATTCAGAACAACCTCATGAACTGGTGGTGGCGTGATGCGAATACGGTCGGTCGACTGTGAGTTCCTCACGCTTTTTATAGTTTGGCGAATAGGGGCCCTCGGTTAGACCGAGGGTCTTTTTGTATGCGCCGAACTTCCTTGGGCGCGCCAACGGAAAGGCATCGACCGCATTCGCATCACGCGCCTCCACTTCTTCGAACAACGCTCATTCAGCCTGTTATTCAACCTACCGCCGACCTGTTAAATGCTCGTAGCATTTAACAGGTGGCATTAGCGAATAGCGCTAACGGGCGACTTTGACAGGCTTTCCTCGAAAGGACACATCTCATGTCTGAAAATGCTACTACCGCCCAGCCCCGTACCGTCGCAACCGTCGATCGCGGAAAGCTCGACATTAAAGCGCTCGTGCTGCTCGCCATTTTGCTCGCGGCGGGCTTTATTCTGAATATGTTTGTGGGCAAGGCGATTTCTGGCGCCACGGGCGGCATGATTTCGCCCGAGTTCATTATCTCGGCGTTCTGCCTGACTATTTTGGTGGTTCGTCCAAATATCGGCCAATCCCTGGTCATTGGCCTTATTTCTGCGGCTGTTATTCAAATTACCACCACGTCGCCGTTTATCGATTTCGCAGCGGAAGGCGTTGCCGCGGTGGTTATGGCGCTCATCGTAAAGGCGGGCATGAAGACGCCGGCGAAAAAGATCATTCCTTTGGTCGGCACGTTTGTGACCACGGTGCTTTCGGGCTGCATTTTCATGGTTATCAAGATGGCCATGATCGGCGTGGTGGGGGAACTTGCTGCTGCAATGCTTCCCGTTGTTATCGCCACGGCGGTGTTCAACGCCATTCTGTGCCAGGCGCTTTATGTGCCCATTAAGAAGGCTCTGAAGGTCGAAGATTAGGCCTCACTTAACCTTTCTAAAGATTATCAAGTATCTAAGAGTAATTAAATATCATCTCGCATATAGGTTTCCGAAAGGCCAGCCATGAATTCGATCATCGAAGTTAAAGACGTAACGTTCACGTATTCAGGCGCGCAACGTCACGCGCTCGAACGGGTATCGCTCGCCGTCGCCGAGGGCGAATTCGTGGGGATCATTGGGCCGTCGGGCGCTGGCAAGTCGACTTTGGCGGGCGTTATGTCGGGTGCGGTGCCGCACCACTTCACGGGCGAGCTGTACGGGGCATGCCTGGTCGATGGTAAAGATACATGCGAGGTTACCCTGACCGATGTATCGCGTCTGGTAGGAAGCGTGTTGCAAGATATCGATGCTCAGTTCGTGGCATCGAATGTGCGTGACGAGTTGCTGTTCGGGCTGGAGAATTTCGGCGTGGCGCACGATGAAATCCCCGCTCGTATGCAGCAGGCGCTCGAAACGGTGGGCATCGAAGATTTGCGCGATCGCGAAATCGCAACGCTTTCGGGTGGCCAAAAGCAAAAGGTTGCCATTGCGGCTATTCTGGCGTTGCGCCCGCGCGTTCTGGTGCTCGATGAACCCACCGCAGCGCTCGACCCGGCGTCTTCAACGCTTGTGTTCGAAACGCTGCGCGAAGTGAACCGGTCGGCCGGCATCACCGTGGTGGTTATCGAGCAGAAGGTTGCGTTGCTTTCGGAATACTGCAGTCGGGTTGTGGTACTTGAACAGGGAAAACTGATATTCGACGATACGCCTCGAAAGGTATTCTCGCATGGCGAGCGACTGCGTGAGATTGGCGTTGATAGCCCGCGCGTCGCCCGCGTGTCGAACTCGCTTGCGGCGGCGGGACTGTGCGAGCTGGGTGAGCCGGCGCTTTCCGTCGATGAGGCGGCGGCGCTTGTTGCCCGCATCGTGGGCGAGGGCGTGCGCGGCGCCGTCGTTGAGGGGGCTTGTGCGGTGCCTGCCGTGCCGAGTTCGCCTTCGCATGCGGCTATGTGCGACTCATCGATTGACGGTGATTCCGTTGCCGCCGCCGCCTCCTCTGCGCGCACTGGCGAGCCAGTGGCTCGTTTTGAAGGCGTGGGTTATTCCTATCCAGGCGGCGGCGCTTCGGTGCGAGCGCTCGATTTTGAAGTATTCCCTGGCGAAATCGTCGGTATTGTGGGGCAGAATGGCGCGGGCAAAACCACGTTCACCAAGTTGCTCAATGGTTTGCTCAAGCCCGCCGAGGGCAACGTGGTTGTTGCTGGTTTGAATACGCGCGAGGTTCCCACGAGCCGCATTGCCCGTTACGTGTCCACGCTGTTCCAAAATCCCGACCGTCAAATTTGCAAAGACACCGTGCTCGACGAGGTTGCGTTCGGGCTGCTGTTGCGGGGCGTTTCGTCGAACGAAGCATCTGCGCGCGCCAAAGCGACGTGTGAGCGGTTCGGCCTTCCGCTCGACGAAGCGCCGTTTTCGCTGTCGCGCGGCCAGCGCCAGATGGTTGCGCTTGCGTCGGTCGTGGTGGGCGAGCCGCAGATCATCGTGCTCGACGAGCCCACAAGCGGGCTTGACTACCGCGAGTGCATGACGGTCATGGAAACCGTGCGCGACATGGCGGCGGCGGGAAGCGCGGTGGTCATGGTGTGCCACGACATGGAAGTGGTGAGCGATTTCGCCAATCGCCTGGTGGTTATGGCGAACGGGGAAATTCTTGGGCGCGGAATGTGCGCCGATGTGTTCGCGAACGCCGACCTCATGCAGCGCGCTTTCGTCGAACCTCCTCAGGCTATCGCGCTGGCGAAAAAACTCGCGGCCGAGGTGTCACCAGTATTTGCGGGACTTTCCGAAGTGTCGGACATTGTTGCCGTTTCGAAGGAGCTGGCTTGCCGTGCTTAACGTTATTGACTATATGCCGGGCGACACGCTGCTGCATAAGCTGAACCCCGTGGCGAAGGTGGCGCTTGCCGCCTCCATTATCGCGGCGACATTTCTGTCCAATTCTTACGCCATGCTTGTAGGGCTGCTCGCGTTCACGTTGCTTATGGGGGCTTACGCGGGTGTTGCGGGCCGTTTGGTCGTGCTCATGAAACTGCTCGTGCCGCTTGCGCTCATCTTATTTGTGCTGCAGGTTCTTTTCATGCGTGCGGGCACGCCTGTGCTTGGGTTTGCCACCGATGAGGGCCTTATTACGGGCAGCAAGGCGTGCCTTCGCCTGCTCGGCGTGGCGACGCCGCTGTTGCTCATGCTTATGGTTACCCCGCTTGGCAATCTTGCGAACGCCTGCGTCGAGAAGCTGCATATTCCGTATCGCTATGCGTTCACGTTTACCACGGCGCTGCGTTTTGTGCCTATTTTCTCGCAGGAAATGAATGCCATCATGGAGGCCCAAACCGCGCGCGGCGTCGAATACGATACGAAGAATCCACTTAAGAAAATGCGTCTTATGCTGCCTTTGTGCGTGCCGCTGCTGCTTTCTTCGGTGGGCAAAACCGACGCCACGGCGCTTGCTGCCGAGCAGCGGGGGTTTTACTTGCGCACGCGTGAGAGCGCCTACGATCGCCACCCGTTCGTGGCGCGAGACTATGCGGCCTTCGCCCTGTGCATTGCGCTCATTATGCTGGGTGTTGCGTTTTAGTCGGCGCCACTGGTGCCTGTGCGAATGCGTGAAATGGCTTGCCTCATTAAAAAAAGGGAGTCGATTGCTCGACTCCCTTTTTGCATGTGCGCGAATGGCGTGTTTGCAAGTGGTATGCGCGAATTAGAAGCGCAGGCTCAGGCAGCTCAGGCCGCCGTCGATTTTGCGGTACTCAGACGTGTCAACGGTGAGCGTCTTGTAGCCCAGATCCTGCACGGCCTTGAGCACGGTGGGGTAGCCCTCGGGCACGATGACGGTGCCGTTGACCCAAATGCAGTTGGCGGCATAGGCCTCGTCCTCGGGAATTTCAACCTTGTTGTACTTCTCGAAGTCGGGCTTGGTCTTGAACTCGCCGGAAACCAGCATGTTGTTGTCTTCCAGGTAGTTCACGCCGGTCTTCAGGTGCAGCACGTACTCCAGCGGCACCTCGCTGCCCGAAAGGCCCCAGCCCTCGAGAATTTCGATGAACTGGCGAATGCCTTCTTCGTTGGTGCGAGCGGAGCGGCCCACATAGAAGTGGTCGCCAACCATCATGACGTCGCCGCCCTCGAGCGTGCCAGGAGCGGTGATGTGGGCGATGTGATCGTCGTCGAAGAACTGGCGAATGGTGGGCTCCATTTCCTTGGCCTCGCCATTGCGGGTGCCAGCGCCTGGGTTGTCAATGATGGCGCCGCAGCGGGTGATAACGGCGGTGTCCTCGACGAAGCAGCTGTCGGGATACTCTTCCATTGCGGGAAGCACGGTAACGTCTACGCCACACTGCTTCAGGGCTTCGATGTAGGCGTCATGCTGCTCAATCGCCTTCTCGTAAATCGGCTTGCCCAGCTCGGGTGCGCTGGTGATGCCGTCGCACAGCGATTTGCCGGGGCGGCGGACAATAACGTGGGAAAACTTAGCCATGGAAAGTTCCTCTCTCTGCGAACGTGGCTACAGTCGCGCGTTGCGCGGCTTTCCAAACGACCCCCATTGTACTCCCTTTAGGCGAATACGTCTCGGAGGGAGGGGCTTCCGCTTTGGGAGGGTGCGGCTTGGGTGTTGCGTTGGTCATGAGGACGGTGGACTGAGCGGAGGAGCCGAGCGTCGAATCGCTCGGAGTAGGACGGCGGGTCGATCGACGGCCTGTGACTGGTGATGGCTCCCGCGGCTTCGGTGAAGGGTGTCCGGATCTGAGCTCGCGGAGGCCTCAAGAGCGCAGTGGGGGCGAGGATGCCCGTAACGCTTGCGCCGAGGATAAGTGCTTGTGCTCACACGGCGCCCTCCAGCGGCATAGGCATGCCCATGCGCATGTCGAAGAATAGCCCGCTTCCCAAGAACGCGAACGTGAACAGTGCAAGTGCGGCAAGCGATTCGAGTGGTTTTCTTTCGATACGAAGTAGGGGCGACCCTTGACGTATATGGGGGGGGTGCCGTCGCGTGATGGTGATGACAGAAAGTCGGTACATCCAATCCATTGCATCTGTGAGTCACGGCCTTCTGCGCAAAACTCGCGAAACGCCGCGACGAAACGGAACGAGGGGATGTGCGACAGGCATGGCCTTTGGGCTTTCCTCTATGCGCTTGCGACCTCAACCACATGCAGCGCATCGCCGTCTACGGTGAAAGCGACGTCATATGCGGCAAAGGCCAAATGGTAGACGCGGCTTGGGTCGTGCTTGCTTCCGGCGCGGCGCGGGTCTTGGCGCAGCACCTCCACGAGACCCTCGAGCTTGTCGCCCTCGATATGCGCCTGCAACGTTTCGGGAAAGTCGACGTCTAGTTCGTGCCAGGGCGCTTCGTCGATGAAACCGCCCGTCGCATCGGGGTGGCAGTCGGCGAAGGGAATATAGGGCTTGATGTCAAAGATGGGCGTTCCATCGCGCAGGTCGGCGCCCAGCACATGGATAATCGGGCCGTCGTCGGTGAGCTCGACGTGGTCGATTTTGACGCAGGTCAATCCAATGGGGTTGGGGCGGAATGGGCTTCGGGTTGCGAATACCCCCATGCGCTCTGATCCGCCCAAGCGCGGAGGCCTCACCGTGGGCGACCATTTCGTGTTCGTGCCGCTTTTGTCGTCGGTGGCGGCATCTGCTGCAATGTCTTGCGCGGTTCCGCCTGGCGTGCCGTTCTCAAATTCCCAAAGCAGCCATGCGTGCGAGAAGCCGTCGAGTCCCGCGACGGCGCTATTCAGCGCGAACTCGGGCTCGAAAACGATGCGCCCTTGCAAATGTGGCGCCAGAAAGCTGTTGCGCGGAATGCCGAACTTCTGGGGAAGGTCGGTACGAATATGCGCGATGGGTTTCATGCTGCGGGGTCTCCTGTGGTGCTCGTGACGTCGGACGTTCTCTCGGTTCCTTCTTACCCCATTCGAGAGTGCGACTGAGTGCCCTCGAAGAATTTCAAAACTTCTGTGAGGCTTACGGGTGCGTAGCTGTTTGCGTCAACGCCCACGTCGTATCGAAGAATGCCGCGCTCGCGGTTGCGCTCGTTGTTGGTGGATCCTTTGGAGTGGACGTGGCCGTGCAGGGCGATGGCGTCGCGGCGTTTTCCATTCCAGCTCATGATGGGGTAGTGGAACAAAACGAGCTTATGGCCGCGCGCGTAGCCGGGGGCGATTTCGAGATAGTCCTGCTCGGTTTCGAAAATCCCCGCGCCCGCGCCCGTCGACCACGAATCGTCATGGTTGCCGCGAATGAGATGCACGTGCTCGCAAGCGATTTGTTCGCGCAGGCGGCGCGCGTTTTCGGCGGTTGTCTGATACGCGAAGTCGCCTAGCACGTAGAGCGAGTCGCTGGGCGCTACCCGTTCATTAATCGCCGCAATGAGCCCTTGATTCATGCGTTCGATGGTTTCAAACGGGCGATTCATTTTCGAAAGAATGCTCGAATGGCCGAAGTGTAAATCGGCGGTGAACCACATCATGGGCGGCCTCCAGGGGGGATTTATCGGGTTTGGATGTGGCTATTGTAATGGCCGCGCGGTTTATCGGCTGGTGGATACCACGAAAAGCCGACTTCTTTACGAGGCCGACCCCGAATCTACGATTCTGATGTAGCCGCTTTTCCCGGGATCGATTATTTCCGAGTTGGTATCGTAGAGAAAACGGCATTCTATTTTGTCTCCGATGGCGATGACGTCGCCGCCTTCGATAGGCGCGTTTGCGTTGAGATATGCAGTGTCGAGAATGAAGCCGCTTGATTGGTCCCTGTCGACTTTAATTTTTGCGATGCCGGCGCCATCGAAATCCTCAACGGTGCCTACGAGTGCCCAGAGGACGACGAAGGGGCTGCCGCCGTTTACTTCGGGCGTGGGAGGGATTTCATCGATTGCCTCATGGTTGAACGATTCGTAATGGAACAAAATGGTGTCGCGATCGTAAATGGGCGTGTGCGATTCGAATTCGTTCGGGCAAGGGCCAAGCTTTTCTTGCTGGGGTGAGCAACCGCAAGAAAGAAGTAGCACCGCAAGCGCGGTGAGCGTAAGAAAAGGAATTCGAAGATTAGGCAACCCGGCCTCCTCTCTGGGCTTAGCTGAATATTGTAATGCCTAGCGTTGGCCGGCGAAGCGGGCACCGTTATCTTCTCGGTCGATTGTCGATATGCGGTTTGACCCGCTTTCTGTTTGTGGCCGTCTCTTCCATCCGCGGCTGGCAATCTGCCGTTCGCCGCTGCAACGTGCCGCTCATTCGTGAGGCGTTATCGGCTGGATGCATTGGCACTTTAGTGTGCTAGAGTTCGGCGAACGCAAGATGAGAGCGCATGTTATTGACGGGTATCGCGGCCGGGGTTTGGCCGTACGAGTGCCGCTATGCGCCGCAATGCACGGAAAGGGATCCATGGCCGAGTACAATCAACTCACTCCGGAGCTCATCGCCGAGCTCGAGAATATTGTCGGGGGCGATAATTGTCTGACGGGCGAGGACATCAACGAAGATTATTCGCACGATGAGATGCCTATTTACGGCACGCACATGCCTGACGCTGTGGTTCTTCCCGCAAACACCAATGAAGTGTCGGCCATTATGAAGCTCGCGAGTGCAAACAATATCCCCGTAACGGTGCGCGGCGCGGGAACGGGCTTGGTGGGTGGCAGCACGCCACTGGCGGGCGGCATTGCGCTGTGCACCATGCGTATGGACAAAATTCTCGAATACGACGAGAACAACCTGTTCGTGCGCGTACAGCCGGGCGTGCGCTTGTGCGATTTGGCGGCCGATGCAATCGACCATGGCTTCATGTATCCGCCCGATCCGGGTGAGAAAACGGGGTCTATCGGCGGAAACGTGTCCACGAATGCCGGCGGCATGCGAGCCGTGAAATATGGCACTACGCGCGACTATGTGCTTGCCATGACGGTGGTTCGGGAAGCCGCCATCGCCGCCTTTGTGCCGGAGCGGCGAGGTGCTGCGACTGGGCCGCGAGGTCGCGAAAACGAGCTCGGGCTACAGCTTACTGCACTTGATGGTTGGCTCGGAGGGCACGTTGGGCGTTATCACCGAGCTCTCCATGAAGCTTATCCCTAATCCCAAAGAAGACATGAGTTTCATTCTCTCGTTCAGCGATATTCAAACCGCCATTGCCGCTGTGCCGAAAATCAAGCTTGCGGGTTTAAATCCGCAGT
>OLVX01001083.1_pt1 | contig 24417 bp, 38 predicted proteins | sample 1673271 | NCBI WGS metagenome assembly OLVX01 (sample SAMEA3178939, study PRJEB25190) | human gut metagenome | biome: human gut; feature: human-associated habitat; material: faeces | place: Austria | collected 2013
GCAAGCCCTTTCAGCTGCTTGAACAATTTTTACTTCAAAATATTGTCTAGCTTTTTGGGGTCACTTCACCATCGCCATTTCCGGGGCTTTTTTGCGTTTATAGGGGAATGAAATGCCTACAAGCTATAGTCATTCCGAAACGTATTCAATAGTCCCATGCTGTTCCTTGATGGCATCGAACTGTTTGTCAATTAGGGCTTTTGCCTCCGGGGTAATTTCCATATACGATTTTTGGTGATGCTTAATAGCAATTTGCCTAGGCGTTTCATCGCGCCCATAGGATGCTGCAAAAGCATCCGAACCGATTTGCATTGTAATGGAATCAAGCGGGATGGCGTTGGCGGTAGGAACGTCCAGAATCTCGAAGTGATCTATAACGCAATAGTGGTTAAAGTGACCCATCCAAGGATATTCCGTAAGCCATGCAGCGGGAACTAGGTTGTCCTTGTCATATCCGCGCAGAACGCCGCGCCCTACAATAATTGGCTGACTGCGACCGAAAGAATCTGTAGAAATATTTGCGATATAGATTTCATCGCCATCTTTGAAGCTGTTCATTCCGCGGTGAGCGTTCGCAATGTAGACTGTTTTGCCTGCAAGGGACACCTTTGCCATTTCTTTGCGTTCTGTGCCGTCACCACGATTTTCGGCAATGCCCTCAAATTTTAGCCAGATTGAATGTTCCGAATGCTGGCGAGGACGCTTCGATTTTTCAGCAAAATACTGATAGACTGTGTCGGATTTTTCGTTCTCTTGCACAGATAGAATGTCGGCTTTGATTTCGTCTATAGATTCCTTACCGATACCCTTGCGAATATCTGCGCCAAAGCGCTTAGCATTAAATGCGTGATTCTTATCCTTCGCAGCTTCGTATGCGTGGCGAGTGAGTGTTTCGGCAGTATTTAGCATTTCGTGAGTGACAAGGCCATCCCCGGCTGCAATGACCTGAGCAAGAATATCGTCATAAATGCTATGCAAGTCAGAAATAAAGGAATCTTCATCAATGGCTTCAACCGACAGTTCGAGGTTTGATTTCAGACCGCTTGCGGTAAAGTTGGCAGAGCCGATAACCGCGGCAGAGTGGTCAAACAAGTAAAGTTTTGCATGAAGAGCAATGACAGCATAAACTGCAATGCCTGCGTCAAGCATTCTGCGCAATGCATCAATATTACTGGCGTGATGCAGGAAATCGTCAACATAAACGCGTGTAATAAATGTGCAATGTATACCATCGTTTGCGGCTGCAATAAGCGTATCGGCAGTTGCGGTTGACAAATACGGACTGATGATTTTGATTTCGCGTTCAGCTTGGTTGAAAAGGTCTGAAAATTCCTCTTGATGATTGAATCTTAAAATTTGAATCATTACAGCACCTCCATTTTATCGTCAGGAAGTGCAGGGAATGAAGAGCGATAATAATTCAGCGATAAAACGTAAAAATCTTGCGGGGGGGGGGTGCTATCAGCAAATGGCAGGCAAGTTAAATGCGCAGCACCCACAGCGCGGGATTTTTTCATAAAATTCCTCCTTTAGTTCCTGATAATTTTATTATAACCAACAAAAAATGACACTACAACACCAAAAAAGTGAGTTCCTGAAATTACTTCGATAAAACGTAAAAAACAGTATTGACACTACTACTATACGTGTTATTATATGGGCATAGAAAGCAGCAGGGGTGCAAGAAATAAGTTAAATTTAATAAGAAAGTGAGTTTTGAAAAATGGAATTGAGCAAGGCTGAACTCAAATTGCTTTATGGATATATTAGAAAAATGAGTGATAAATTTGATTTTATGGGCCAAGAAATGACCGTCGAGGAAGCCGATGTCATTAGCAAAATTGCGGATGAAGTATGCAGCCCTGCGCAGAAGCTGCCCGATGACGGCATGGTTTATGAAGATGAGGATGGGAATGTGCGTGCATATTCGACCGATGAAATCATTCCGCGCGATTCCGCAGTTTATTGCTGAGAATAAAAATGCCCTGCGTGGCAGGGCACTTCTTTTACGGAAGTTTTGCACAAAAGTGAGTTTCTGAAATTATTTGTGAGTTTTGATGTGAGGGACGAAAATGGAACGATACGCAATTCCTGAAGAAAATATGGAGCGACTGAAGAAGAAACTGGCAACAATTAAGAAGAAATGCAGCCAGTACGGATGCGAGTTCGTTTTTAATGAGGTCGGTGAAGAGTTTCGGGAAGTTCTGACCGAAGATGGTATGAAGCAGACTATCCGGTTTATTCTGGTGGAAGCTGAAGGCTGCGCGGTTGTTAATGGCTGGCAGTTTGTTGCAGCGCTTGAGTATACCGATAAGGGGAATATCATCAAGGGCATTGCAGATGTTGAAGTTCCTGACCGCTATTATAATGCTGCACCGTGCTGTGAACACTGCCGCGTTGCCCGATTCCGCAAAGATACCTATATTGTGCGGAATATTGAATCCGGCGAGTTTAAGCAGGTTGGGAAAAGCTGCTTGAAGGATTTTACCAATGGTATGAGTGCAGCTGAAGCAGCCCGCATTATGAGCTACTTTGCAGCTATTGAAGAGGAAATGCACTGCAATTTCGGGGCTGGTAGCGCAAGCTATTATGAAACCAAGGAAGTCCTGCTTTATGCAGCCGAGGCCATTGCCAAGTTTGGCTACATGAAGCGTAACGAAGAAGGAATCCGCACTACCGCAAGCCGGGTTCGTGATTATATGCTGGTCGATAGGGGCCGTGCTGGGATTTGGCAAAAAGGATGTGACGCAGAAATGGAACGTGTTCATTTTGATGCTCATACCGATGAAAATGTAGAGCGCACTGCGGATGCACTGGCATGGATTGCAGAGCAAGAAGAAAGCTCAAATTATATCCATAATCTTAAAACCGTTTGCCAGCTGGAATACATAAAAATCAGTGATTTTGGCCTTGCTGTATCCCTGTTTGCTGCATTTAGCCGTGCCCAAAAAGCAATGCGGGAAAATGAATCTTCAAAAGGCGCTGAAACCGCATCTGAATATGTTGGAGAAGTGGGTCAGCGAGTGAAGATTGAAGTGCAATCATTCACCTGTGCCGCAACTTGGGAGAGCTATTACGGAACAACGTTTCTGTACAAGATGTTGGATGCAGCTGGAAATGTGTACATCTGGAAAACCGGCAAGCATATTGATGGGGCACAGAATGTTGCGGGAACCGTGAAGGGCCACACGGTATATAATGGCGTAAAACAAACAGAGCTTACCCGCTGCAAGGTTGGTTAATCCCGCCAGGATTTTTTATAGCTCGGAAACTCATTTTGGTGAGTTAAAATGTTGAAAAGTATGTTAAAAGTGAGGGGGCATCTACTATGAAGAATTATTATAAAATTCTCAGAGAAGCGAAAGCTGAATGCGCGGCTTGTGGAATCTGGCTCGGAGAAGTAGCGGACATTGGTATCTGCCATAAAAATTTGAAACGTTGGGGACGATGCAGATATATTGCCGATGAAGACTGCTATTACATTGAAATAAGCTATCGGCTTGTAGATGATGCTGCATCGGATAAGGCTCTGAAAGAAACTATTTTGCATGAGCTATGCCATACAGTAGATGGCTGCATGAACCATCAGAAGAAGTGGAAGGAAACTGTCGCGAAGCTAAATGAACGGTATGGATATAATATTAAAACCGCCGATACCGCTGCCGACAAAGGGCTGGAAAGTATCGAGCCGGAAAAGGTTGTTAAGTATGAATTTAAGTGTGGTGGATGTGGGCAAATAGTTCAGAGATCGAGGGCAAGCAAATTTACGAAATACTATAGAGCGTATACATGCCGCATATGTGGCGGGAAGTTTATTCAGGTTGTTTAGGAGTAGAGCAAAAATGAAAAGTTATTACCCTGGCACGCTCCCCAAAATTACCGGAGACCCGAAAGAAATGTTTCGCGTTCTGGATGGGAAAGTTTGCGAATTTGAGCGTTCAAAAGAGCTGCGCACCGAATGCATCAAAAAACAAATCGAGGCTGCAGATGCTATCGTGTATGAATCACCTGACGGGGCGCGTCAGCTTGTGAGCCCATCCTTTGAAAAAGGGCACGAATATAGAATTACGGTTTACGATGCGGACGGGGAGCCGAATTGTCATCATGATGTAAAAACGGCTAGGGAAGCAGCCGAATGTATTTGGCACCGTGCAGAGCCGGTTGAAGCTGTGACTTTGTAAAAAAATGTCTATATATCGTTAAAATCAGTATTGACACTACTAACCTACGTGGTAGGATAATAGTGTCAATCCAATGTGGATTGATAATAATTGCCAAATGGCAGGAGGGCAAAACGAGTGGAGACCGAAACAAAAATGACCGCAATCGAAGCTGCCCGCGCTATGGAGTGGGCAAAGGCCCATGGACATACCGAAGCGGAAGCAATCGACCTAATCAATTTCATTGCAAATTACCAAACGCAGGCAAATAAAAAAGACCTTCCCTAAGGGCTGCAACCCTAGGAAGGTCTAGTCAAAAATAAGCGCGGGGACGGGCAATTCCTGCCAACTCGTCCTTGCGCTTTTATTTTATATCCGTTGGCAGGGGAAGTCAAGGGGGGAATTCTTGATGAATAGCTTGATTGAAAAATTTTACGATATGCACCGTGATGAAGAAGATCTGACACCAGATGAAGGCGCTGTAGCAGATGCTGCGCAGGAATTGAAAGATAGCCTGAAGGCGGCAGGGCTTACGCTTGGAGAACAGGACGAGATTTTCTCCTGCGCTGCCGTATATGCCATTGAATATGAAAAGAAAGGCTTTGAAGCTGGGTTCAAGATGGCGCGACGTATCCTGCAAGCGTTCCAGGAGGACGAGGAAGCGCCTGCCAAGGAAAAGGCGGTAAATGTTAAGCCTAAACAGGAAAAACGCAAGCCTGCGGCTGTACCGCTTTGCGATAGGGTTGCAGTATATGCCGCAAGTGTTGCCTATGCCAGAATCAGCAAAGACACCCGATGGGGCGCGCGGCTTTGCTTTAATAGTACATCGGCAGCATACCTTGGTGATGCACGCCGATGCGATGTGTATGTTGAAGATGGGAATATTTTGGTCTACCCTGACGAAAACGGGCATTATGCCATAACGAAGATAGGCAATACGGAGCAGCGCACGATTGCTTGCGGGGCAATCATCAAGAATCTGGTGCGGGATGGTTGCCGCTGTGCCGTTATTCCCGCAGAAAATCATGTCATCGTCCGCGTGGCGTAAAAATAGGAGGGCTTAAAAATGAAAGATTGCAAAGGGAAAGAAATCCGGACAGGCGATATTGTTCTTATTGCTGGCGCGTATTTTCAAAATGATAACGGCCATTATGCTGTAATCCATAGTCCAGGTGATAAGGAATGGTCTGGGGCTGATTATTGCCTGAAGAGAATCAAGCGAGATGGCGAACCGAGCACCGCAAAGTATAACCTGTGCTTTTGGCCTATTGCGATTTTTGCCGGTGGAAGAGAAAAGCGGCTTCAAGCAATGGCTCATAACCAGAAGCATGCAACGATTGAAGTTGTGGGACATATTAAGGGGGATGTTGAGCGATTCTGGCATTAAAAAGAATTCAGAAAATATCTGCATTTCGTTAAAAATAGTATTGACACTACTAACCTACGTGGTACTATATAGGCATAGGAACTCACCAAAGTGAGTTATCAGATTTAGATACCGTACTTATGCAAGGCGGCTGCAGCCCGCCAATCAGGTGAAAGGAACTTAAAAAATGACAAGCAAGCAGATGGCAGCAATCGCATGGGACAACATGAAATTATTTGACTGGGCATTGCAGAAGTACAACACTGAGACAAAATTTGAACAGTACATCATCTACGATGCAGCCGAAATCCTGAACGCGAACCAAGTAAGCGCCTATATTAAGGAGCTGAAGCGCTATGCACCGTTGGCCCACTTTATGGCGGATGAAGTTGATGAAGAAGGCTTGAAGCGGAGAATCGAAAGCAACATCCGCAGCCGGAAAATGGACGAATGGGAGCGGAAGCACTTTGGCTGATACCCTAGCGGGCCGCACAGATCAAAGTGGCCCGGCCCCATATTCCATGAATCACAAAACGGAGGTATGTACCATGTATATGCAGGACATTGAGAAGCGCTTCACTGAGAAAGTGGCCGAGTATTTGACCGCTGGCTACATCTTCAGCCAAGAGACTATGCGTGGCTTGCAAGGGGAAATGTGCAAGGTTGATTTGAAGCGGGGGGATAGCTTCATCCGCATAAGACTGTTGAACTTCTATGAAATAGATATGGATGGTATTTCGCTGGATGTAATGTCGAACGAAACGGATGGCCTGGCTGATAGAAGCACTGTATGGGACAAAGACTTTGAAAAAGTCGTAAGCGAAAAATTCTGCTATGCATCCAGTCGGAAGAATTTTTACATTGCTGAGGATGACTATGAGAAGGCCCACATACGAGAAAAGCGGTACAGCAGATATAAGGCCCGCGCAAAGCATCCGCAGCAGTTGCCAGAGAAGGCGAAAGCAATCGTGCTGCCTTATATTAAGCGCATGAAGGGCTTCAAATCCACGAAGCTGGCCGATATTGATGTTGTCCTGAAGGTCGATGGGCATTACGAAGCATCCGTGCGCGGGAAGCGCGTTGTACTGTTCCAGAAGGGGGTCTGAACCATGGAAAATAATATTATTGAATTAAAAAGCACGGCGGCAGGAAACCTTGAACAGCTTGTGCAGGCAGCGGACAGCACCGGACAACTTGCTTTTTATGATGGCACAGTTGAGAGTTGCAAGGCCAATAATTTCTTGCTCATGGGTGAGTATGAGCATCTGAAAGACCTTATCCGCGCCAAGCGGTTGAAGATTGCAGAGGCGGAAAAGAAAGCGGCCGAAGATGTAAAGGGGCCGGGCTTGCATTGTTTCACCCCTGAAATGGGCGAGCAGCGGCCCAACTGCCAGATTGTAGCCATGCGCTCCTATTACGGCAAGCATTACCACATCTATACTCCGTTGCAGCTGAAAGGCCGGGGCGTGGAGCTTGTCGGGCTGGTGAGCGCTATGACGGCCCAAAAACTCTTCCATATGGAAAATAACTGCGTTGAATACCTTGTCACTGCCCGCGCATTTGAGAAACTGCAAAAAGAATACAGCATTTCGATGGAATGCTGCCTTGATTGATGGGAGGATAAAAAGATGAATTGTCTAATCGCACAGATGCAGCTTTGCTGCGTTGAATGGAAGGAAACTCTCAGCATTGGAAAAGATGGAAACAAGTATTTTGTTGAATACTGCCGAGACAAAGAGGGATATACACGCACATTCGATGACCTGAATCATGCAATTTCGTATTATGATGGCTTTGGCGCTATGATGATTCGCGGCCAATATTCCCACAGCGATAGGGTCAAAATTTTTAATAGGGAGGAAGTATAAGCGATGGGAATCTCTAAGAGAAGCGCAAAGAAGCGTAATAGCTGGCCGAAAGGCCAACTGGAAGGGCCGTTCGTACATACCAAAAAGACGGCGCGGCAGTATGAACTTGTATTGCAGGCATATCACGGCTTTGAAACTGACTATGACCTGGAAAAAGCCGGCCTGACTCATGAGGATTATATGAGCAAGGAAGTTGACCTGGCTCTGTGTGGTCTGCGGTATCTTGGCGGGACTGCGACCGGCAATCCACGCATTATGCGGTGGCTTTTGTCTCTTGGGTGCAATGTGCAGCCCCTTGGCGATGGCTGGCTTGTAAAGCTGTAGGGGGCATTTTAGACATGTATCCGGGATGGCAAGAGGACGCTTTCTGGGAACGTTGCAGAGAGAAAGAAGAACGGCCGTTTTTCGGAGAAGGGAGGATAGATTTTTCAAGAGATGAAGAAAAAGCTGCCGCAGACGATTATGGCTGCGAATTGCGCGAGATGAATGAGCAGCAGCTCAAAGAAGTTGTAAAGGATTATGATTGCGTCATTCCTGCACATGCTTTCTGGGATGATGGCATTGTGTACCAGTATGGGCTATTTGATTAGGAGGGTTCTAAAATGGGACTGATTGATGTGATGTTGAATAACTATGATAAGAATTTGCGCAAAAGGCTTGCCAAAAACCGCGAACTTGTAAAAGAAGCAAAGAAGAAAAATAGAAAAGCCTCTATTGCCTATACCAAGGCCCTTGAAGAAATTGAAGGGTTGAAGCATGGCATTGTATACGAATATTGCAGTAATTGCGAATCCAAGGTAGGCATCGCATGGGATTGTGAAAACGATGGGCTTATGGCCTTTTGCCCAAACTGCGGCGAAATCCTGATGTTGTGCAGCGAATGCAAGGGCATTTGCGACTGGGATTATGGAACGGGCATTTGTAGCCAAATGGAGGTGCTGAAAGTTGGAAATCGTAAAGGCCATTAAAGATTATATGGAGGATGCCGGAATCAATTATGCTGATGCCGCAAAAATGATTGGCTGGACAAAGCCTAACCTTTGGGACAAGCTCAATAAACGCACAGAATTGACATTTGGGAGCGTTGTTCAGATTGTCTGTGGGTTGGATGCAGATATCAAACTCACAAATATGAGCGGCGATGCGGATAGCGCCCTTGCTGAACGCATTATTGATGCTGTACAAGAAGAGCGCGTAAGCTACAACTGCGTCGAAAAGATTCTTGGCGTTCTGGGGTATAAAATTGAGGTTTATTTCCCGAAGTCTGAAAGCAAATAGAATTTCCGACATGTTCAATAAAATTGTTAAAGATAGTATTGACACTACTATCTAACGTGTTATTATAGCCTTGTAGCTCAAATAAGTGAGTTTCAGAATTTTTGTGAGTTACGGGAGGGAGAAGAAATGACTGAACAAGAAGCAGTGGAACGCCTAAAGGATGGGCTCGAAAGCATGGCATACGGTACGGGCGCTGAATTTGAGTTTTTCAATGCGCCTGCAGCAGATGGAGCATTCGGCAAATATATGCTCATGGCCACATTGGAGCAGTATGAAATCATCTTTTCTGTCAGTGGATGCGTCCGGCGTGTTGCGGATGAAGAAAGCACCGTTGAAGAAGAGGTCGAACTTATCAGCACGGTGTTTGCTGATAAGATGCGAGAGAAAAGAAAGGGGAGTTGCAAATAAATGCAGCGGATTTATTATCACATTGAAGAGGGAACGGCCAAGACGGCACATGAGATGCGTTCTTTTGAGCCGTATAAATGGGGAACTGTAACGGCACGGTATCAGGAGCTTGCAGATGGAGCCTGGGAGCTTGCTGAAAGGGTTGCAAGGGAGTGCCCTGAGAAAGCTGAAGCCGCCCATAAAATGGCGGAACGGTATGCACGGCGTATGGCCGAAAATCTGAATAAGGCAAACCGAATTGGTACGCGGTGCCCGTCAATTTTGATTGCTGGCCCGGCTGGTGTTGATTCAAAGAAAAAAGAACGCCAGTGCGCAGCATACATGCGAAATGAAACCGAGTATCACGAGTTGCAGAAATACCTTGAAAAAATCGCAGGGCTTCTTGATGAAAAAACCTCTGTTTTGTCGAAGGATGCTGATGCAGTGGAAAGGCTGGAAAAGAAAGTAAAAGCTCTTTCTGACCTGCAAGAGCATATGAAAGCGGTTAATGCTTATTTCAAAAAGCACGGAACCTTGCAGGACTGCCCTGATTGCACCGCGGCAGAAGGTTTGCAGCTGATGCAGGATATGGAAAAGGACTGGCACCTTGAAAAGCGGCCGTTCCAGACCTTTGAACTGCGAAACAACAGCCAGAATTTGAGAGCTACGCAGAAACGGCTTGAAGGGCTTAAATCTGCAAAGAATGCAGGCAACGGAGAGATTATCACAGATTTTTTCAAGGTCGTGAAAAACGCGGAAATCATGCGCTTGCAGCTGTTCTTTGATGAAAAGCCTGACACCGATACGCGCATGATTCTCAAGCGTTACGGGTTCCATTGGTCGCCTTCCAATAGCTGCTGGCAACGTCAGCTGAACCAAAACGGCCTTTTTGCAATAAAAAAAGTTCTGGAAGCATTGAAAGAAAATAAAAACAAGGAGAAATAAACATGAAAATCAGCATTGAAGGGAATTTCGGTAAGCAGGGGTTTGAAATGAGTGATGCTGCAGCAATGCAGCTGTTGTGCATTGCAAATCGAATGGCGAATGCAGATACGAAAGAACCTCTGGCAGAGAATGAGCCGAAAGAGAATTCCATGACAACTACATCCGGGCCGTTGGTAATTCCTGATCCTGCGCCTGCTCATAAATCGTTTGCAGAGACCCATCCCCCAATCCGTGCAAAGCAGGCACCGCGCAACAGCCGCGTATCCAGAATGTTTGGCGATAGGGGGGGGCGTTCCGATGTGGAATGATGGAGCCTATAAAGGTTTTATCCTTGCCAAGTGCGAGAATTGCGGCAAGGTAAAGGGCGTTTGCTTCCGTGAGCCGCAGAAAGACTATATCTGTGCGGAATGCGGTAAAAAGACACCTCTGCATGACCTGAAACCTGCCTATCTGCATTGCTCTTGCGGCAGAGATTTCCATTATAAAACCAATATTACGGACAGTACCTTTGAATACGCTTGCATGGATTGTGGTAAGCCCGTTGAACTGATTATCAATAAGACCCGCACGGCATATGTTACGAGACTGCGAGGTGGTGAGAATGCGGATTGCATCAAACATTCCATGTAATGGCTGTCAATCAAGAACACAGACCTGTCATGGGAAGTGCGAGCGCTATCTTGAATATCGTTCTGCCCGCATAGAAATGCTTGAATGCAGAAAGAAGCAAAATGCAGCGGACGAAGCAGACGTCTTGCGCGGTGACAAAATTAGGCGTGATGTGCGGCAGCGTGGATTGCTGGGCCGGAGGCGGTAACAATGCAGGTGAAAATCGTAGGTCAAGCGGTCATGGGCTATGTAATTGAGCACGGAGCACAGTTGAAAGGGCTTTATCTCTCCTTGGAAAATGGAACAGATGGCCCTGTCTTGGTTGCCTGTGATAATAGCACCGGCGATTTGTGGTGCGAAGAGTTCGACAGCGTGCGGGATGCTGTTAAATGGTTGCGGAGGGAAAATGATGTCAGTATTTGAATTTAACTGTTTATATGCTGCAAAAGCCCTTTTTCTGGTTTTTGTTGTTGCTCCGCTTCTTTTTATGCTGGGCATTTCGCTGACATATGCTACATCGCAATTTCTTAAAAATGTCTGGCGCTTGATGCGGCTGCATCACTTCCCGATTTTGCATTGCAAAGAATGCTTGTACTGGGGAACTGTGCAGTGCCCGCTATATGGTAAAAATAGTGCCTTAGATTTTTGCAGCCAAGGAAAGCCATCAGAAATATTGGAGGAGAAAACACAATGAATATTGATGAACTGGATACAGGCTATTTTGAGCCTGGAAGCGATGCCGATGCGATTTTTACTGAGGCGTCCGAAAAGCTTCATGCTATGCTAAAGGGCGAAATAAAAGAGACCATCAACTGGTACGAACAGGCCAAGAAAGAGATTTGCGGTTTGGAGGGGAAAATCGCAAGCCTCCGAATGCAGAAAGCAGGTATCGAACAGCAGGTAGCAGATGCCTTGAAAAAAGCTGATGAGGCTGAAGTGAATGATATTCCTGCAAGGTATATCAACAGCTTGGTAAAAAAGTATACTGGATTTTACGCTCCTGGCGATGAAGTCTGGGTTATCAGGAATGCATTTCATAATGAAGAATGCCCGTGCTGTCACGGCAAGAAGCGCATTGATGTTGCTTTCGAAGGAAAATCCATGAATATTGAATGCCCATGCTGCGCTGGATGTGGTACAAAGGCGGGACGAGTAAGCATTGTGAAAAAAGGAATAGTGTCCGATGTTGTGTTACAGCTGAGCTTTGGCAAGAACCGCGCCAGTTTGTTGAGCGGTTATGGTGTTTACGTTTCAGGCAGCGACTTTGCAACGCCCCTTGATTCCATTTACAGAACAGAAGATGCGGCAACTGCAAAAGCTGAAGAATTGAATAGGAAGAGAGAAAATGAAAGCAAGAATTCAAATCCCTAGTTATTATGAAAATGCCATTGAAGAACGTATATCTTCCTTGGAAGCTGAATCGCGTGCCAGAATCCACGAGGAAGTGATGAAAGAACGGCATGATATTGCAATGCGGACAACATATCTGCGCTTGCTTGCATGTTATCAAGTAGGTCTTAAGCCGTCCACCCTTGTGCGGATTCAGGAAGCCATGGGGCCTGTAGCAAAAAAATATTCTGATTATAGGGCAGATAAACTGGCCGATACGTGGGCGCAGGTAACTCTTCAGAACATTGGGGTAAATGTAGAAGAAACGGAGGAACCGTTTTGATGGGCGTGTTGAATTATTGTCCGATTCCGGGTGCAAGTCAGCCGAATTTCAAAGTTTGTGCCGCTTGCAAATGGTGGGAGCCATTCAATGCAGTGTGTTTCAATGGAAACAGCCCCTATTGCGCGGACTTCGTTGATGGTGGCTGTGAATGTTGGGAGGGAAAATGATGCCTACATTGAACAATATGCTGCTGCTGTTATCAAATGGGGCGAAGAACATCCTATAAAAAGCCAGAAAGAGTGTGTTTCTGAAGTTATTCCCGGAAGCAACGATTGCTGAAGATGGAATGCCAGATGCAGACCCCTGTTTTATAAATCAAAACCTTTCAGGTCGGTGTACAGAGGACAACTGCGAAAAATGCCGCCGCGAATTTTGGTTAAAGGAGATAGAAAGATGATGAAAAAAGAACCTGAATCTTGGGATGCCGCGTGGAATGACCTTGATAGAGCGTTTTCCATTTCATGCAAACCCACAGCTGAAAGAGTTCCAAAAGGTTATGTTTTTGACGAAGATAAAAGTGTGCGCTGGAACGCCGAACAGGTCGAAAGTCATAACGTTGAGATACAGAAAGAAGTTTCCGAAAAGCAGAAAGCGAGAAGCCTTGCTATCAATAAAGCCACAGATGCTATTATTGCCCTTATTGTTGATGAATTTTATGGTGAGATTAACAGTAAGCAAGCCGAAGTTATCTGGAATATTGCCTATGATAGAGGGCATCCCGGTGGAAAGTATGAAATTGAAGCGCAGTTGCAGCAGTTTATGGACGCATTTTATGATTTTATCAAAAAGGGAGAGCGGGCAGAAAAATGAGAATTCTGTATTTTATTTTTGTTGCTATTGTGCTGTATGACCTGCTTGGCGCAGCACTGCTTGCAAAGTGCATTGAAAAGCTTGATAAGGGGTCCGCGGACGATTTACTTTCGTCTGGCGTTGTCGTGGCGCTATGGCCCATTGTTATTGCTGTTAGATGCACGCTTATTCTTTATAAAACCATCAGAAAGATTGCAAAAAGGCAGAAGAAATGACAGGAGAAAGAACAATGAGCAAAGAAAGAATCACAACTAAATTCGGCAATACCTCTGTGACGCAGACAGTAGACGGCTTTTTGTTTGAAGTGAAGCCTGCCCTGGCTGCTCCCGAAATTTCACCAGAGGTCACATTCAAGGATGTTGAGAATAAAACAGTTCTTGGAGACCCCAATAATTTACATGTCACGGTTGGGCAGCTCCGCGGTAATCCGTAATGCAAGAGCTAGGGAGGAATGAAAAATGAAGAAATTGATAGCAGCAAATGTGCAGCGAGTAATTTTAATTGCCGGGTTACTTATCCTTGCGGGAATCAATTCAAAGTGGCTGGAAAGAGCCATTAACAACGAGAATAAAGTTATGACCGCTGCAAGCCAAAGTGGTGAGAGCGCCGTTGCGGATGCGGATAAAGTTCAAGGCGTTCCTGTTGATGCTGAATCCGAAAGTTCCGTTCAGTCAATCGAAGTAGCTCTTTGGGAGATTCCGGAAGAAGCATACGATGTTATAAGCGCTGACCATGAAGCGATTGGAAAATGGGCTGAATTAAAAATCACGAAAGAATCTCTGGTTGCAACCACTGAAGAACAGTTTGAAAGGTTTTGCCATGACCGAGTGGAGGAAAGCGGCTATAACTGGTATACGATTGCATGCAGCGATGGAACCGGGATTCAGTTTAATGGGTGCTTTACTGGTGCAGCAACTTATGGTATAATCGACAAAGACGGTTGCATTGAAGATGTGCTCGGTTATATCACGCTTGGCGATGATGGATACGAGTATTCTGATGCAGCCGAATAATTGTCCGCAAAACCTGACAAATGTTAAAAATCCATATGGAACCGTAAACATGCCAGATGCCATGTTCATCCAATAAGCCTGCCTCGCAGAACAGTTGACTTATCCTACTGCTTCCAGTATAATAAAATCACAAAGCGGCGCAGGAAAACACTCTGGCGCCGCATGTTTTTGAACAAAATGAAACAGCAAAACAGGGGAGACCATCATTTATGCCATACCGTCTGATTAAAAAAGAGGGTGCAGCCCGCCGCGGCGAGTTCCAGACTGTGCACGGCACGGTTCAGACACCTGCTTTCCAAAACGTTGCCACTGCTGCCGCGATCAAAGGCGGGCTTTCGGCACATGATTTGAAAGAAATCCGCGCACAGGTCATGCTGTGCAACACCTATCATCTCCACCTGCGTCCCGGTGATCAGGTCGTTGCCGATATGGGCGGCCTGCACAAGTTTACCCGCTGGGACGGCCCGATCCTGACCGACAGCGGCGGATTTCAGGTGTTCAGCCTTGCCAAGCTGCGCCACATTACCGAGGAAGGCGTAACGTTCAACTCTCATCTGGACGGCCACCGCATTTTTATGGGGCCGGAACAGAGCATGCAGATTCAGGCAAACCTTGGCTCCACCATTGCCATGGCCTTTGATGAATGCGTGGAAAACCCCGCTGAATATGATTACGCCAAAAACAGCTGCGCGCGTACCGCACGCTGGCTGCTGCGCTGCAAGGCGGAAATGGCCCGCCTGAAGCACGAGGGCAAGGCCGTGAACCCGGACCAGCTGCTGTTTGGCATCAATCAGGGCTGCACCTACAAAGACCTGCGCGTTGAGCACATGAAGCAGATTGCTGAATATGATCTGGACGGTTATGCAATCGGCGGCCTTGCTGTCGGCGAACCTGCCGAAGTGATGTATGATGTGATCAGCGCGGTAGAACCTTACGCCCCGGCGGATAAGATTCGCTACCTGATGGGCGTTGGCACCCCCGGCAACATCATTGAGGGCGTGTACCGCGGTGTGGATTTGTTTGACTGCGTTATGCCCAGCCGCAACGCCCGCCATGGCCACCTGTTCACATGGAACGGCATCATCAACATTAAAAACCTGAAATATGAGCGTGACGAACAGCCCATTGACCCGCAGTGCGATTGCCCGGTCTGCCGCAATTACAGCCGCGCTTACATCCGCCACCTGCAAAAGGCAGATGAAATGCTGGGTATGCGTTTGGCTGTTATGCACAACCTGTATTTCTACAATCATTTGATGGAGCGGATTCGTGAAGCGTTGGATAACGGCACATTCCAGCAGTTCCATGATAAGTATGTGCATCTTCTGGATTCCAGAATTTAAGCGGATTCCGTGTTTCCTTGCTTTACCCCCTTGCGGTTTATGGCGAAAGCCTATATAATAATAGAAATACTGTAAAATCAAAATTTAAGGAGTTCCACATTATGATCGAATTTTTGACCGCTGATACTTCCAGCACCGCCAGCCTGCTTGTCACTTTCCTGCCGATGGTTCTGATCCTTGTGTTCATGTACATCATCCTGTACCTGCCCCAGAAAAAGCAGGACAAGAAAGATGCTGCCATGCGCGCTTCCATCGAAGTAGGCGATACCGTTATTACCATTGGTGGTGTTGTTGGCCGCGTTGCTGCTATCAATGATAAGGATGATACCTTTGTTCTAGAAACCACCAGCGACCGTGTGAAGATTCGCTTCCGCCGTTCTGCTATTTCCTCCGTTGAGAAGCTGGACATGGGCAACACTGCAAAAGATACCGCCAAGAAAGATGCTCCTGCCAAGAAGAACTGATTGGTTCTGACTGTATTACCTGAATAACAAACGCCCCTTTTGCATAGTTTGTACCATGCAAAGGGGGCGTTTTCTTTATGTTTGCTGCTAATTCAAGGGCTTCATCTGCCAAACTTCGATCAAGTCATATCTGCAAAGTCCGCAATAAATCCAGCGGCCATTTATCTTGGCTGCTGATCAAAAGTTTCGGCTGCGGCGTTGGTACCGCCATCCTGCTTTTCGCTTTGGCCGCACAGATTTTTGCCCATACTGCACTCTCGCTGGAACTTGTCAAACCGGCAACCTGTGCCAGCGTGGCGGTGGGGGCTGTTCTTTCCGGTCTCGTTCTTGCGAACGGTATTGCTCAAAAACGGCTCTTATGCGGTGTTTCCGTGGGCGTCTTTTATGCGCTGTGTTTGAGCCTCACTACCGCTTTGAGCGGCAAACCGCTTGTATTTGATCATGTGAACCTCGCCTTACTTGCAGCGCTGCTGTTCGGCGGCACCGCAGGCGGCGTGCTGAGTGCATTGGGCGCAGTAGGGAACACTGCGCCCGAACGCTGATGCGCGCCCCGCGACCAGCACCGGCCCCTTACACGCCCAAAAGGGCTCTTAACAGCGGTTCATCCGCCGGTGCGGCTGCTACCCTGGGCACACAAAAACTTGCGGGCAAAAACGATCTATTCGCTTTCTCCTCTGCGTTTCTGACCGGGTATCTCGCCGGCATTCCGCTCGGCCGGTTTGAGCTCCACGGGGCTTTCACTTCGCTTACAGAGCATGTCATGGCCGCACAAAGTTATACGGCATTCTGGTCTGTCTGGTGCAGTTGGTTTGCCGCGGCATTTTTGCAGGCATCGCTGATTTATCTCTGCGGTTTTCATTTGTGGGGCAGCATTTTTATGGGGGCTTATTTTGCGTTCAAGGGCACTGTATTAGGTGTGTGCGCTTCCGCCATTTATGCGTCCGGCGGGGCACGTGCGCTTGTTGTTTATTGGCTCCTGAACTGCCTGCCGGAGCTTGTGCTGTCGGCATTCATGCTTTGGCTTGCGCATAGTTCGTGCAGGGTAAGTCAAAGCCTGTCCAGCATTGTTTTTTCCGGCTGCCGTTGTGCGCTCAACGGCGCAATCCGGCGCTTATCTGTACATTATCTGCTTTGCCTGCTAGGGTGCGCTGTCAGCAGCTTTATGTTTTCCGGTTCAGCTGTCCTCTTCGCCAGTGTCCTGCTTTAAATCCGTCATCGCTTTGGACTGCGGTGCAATATAGCCAGTATCCGCAAGGGGAGAGGCTTCCACCGCCTGTTTCAACTGCTGCTGGTTGATATGGGTATAAATCTGCGTCGTGGATACATTCTCGTGCCCCAGGATTTCCTTGATGGCCAGCATATCCACACCGCCCTGATACATGAGTGTAGCGGCGGTATGGCGCAGTTTATGCGGCGAATAACCCATATTGTCCAAGCCCGCTGATTTCAGGCAGTTGGCAACAATCTGCTCCACACGGCGCGCTGTTAAGCGTCTGCCAGTCTTTTTGGATACAAAAAGTGCTTCTTTATCCCGCAGGTTGTTTAGCGCAGCCCGCGCGGGCAGGTAATGCTCCAACGCAGCCTGGCACGCGGTGTTCAGGTACACCAGGCGTTCTTTGTTTCCTTTGCCGGTAATTTTAATGGTATCGTCCTTAAAATCGCCAAGATTGATTGTGATCAGTTCCGCCAAGCGCATACCGCAATTCAGGAAAAAGACAATAATACAGTAGTCCCGTTCATAAAAGTCACTTTGTATATTTTTTAACAACCGTATGCTTTCACTGGCACTCAGATATTTGGGCAGGGATTTCTTTGGGCTGCCAAGGTTGATATTATCCGTTGGATTTTCGCTCAGTTCATTGATCTGGTGGCAAAGGTAGCCAAAAAAGCCGCGCAGGGCGCTCAGCTTGCGGGCACGGGCCTTGGCACCGTTATCATTACTGCGGGCGTAATCCAGGTAATTGATAATATCCCGTTTGGTAATGGTGCTGATCTGGCGTTTGGCAATATGGGTCAAGTCAATTTCTTCCGGCGGTGTATCTGGCTGCGCAAGGTTCCAAACCATCATCATATAGCGGAAGAAACCGCGCAGGTCCAGATAGTAACCGTTAATGGTGCGCGGCGAACGCAGCTTGACAACATCCAGATAATGCAGATAATCCATAACAAGATCCGGAATATCCGTATACGGCGCATGCCGGTTTGGGTGCGCCACATCAATGTATGTACTCATTATTGTGAGTAAAGCCCTCCTCCACATTTCGCTAAACTCGTCTTTAGCGAAATTGCATGTTATGCAAAAACACACGAAATCCTGCACCCGCTTGTAGATAGATTCAAGATTTCGTGTGTTCTCTGCATGCCAGTAGCTCCTGGTTTTATTCTTCTTTCCGTTCGCTCTTTTATTTGCCTATTTTTATTTTATTTACTTATTTATTGCGATGTTCATCCAATGGGTCTATCGCAGCCATCACCATGGCATATCATTCGATACCAAATTCAGCCTTTTATCAATCTTCGTCATCACCCAGATTATCTACACGGCCCTGGCCCTTAATATAAAACGGCTCGCTGCCGCGCATGCCTTGCTGGCCCAGCGGCGAAGTAGAAATCGTGATGTTCAGGTTCATCTTTTTCTCATTGCTGACCAGGAACGGGCGCGCTGCATCGCCTGCGGCTTTGAACAGTGCATCGTCCTTGGGTGCATCCAGAACCAAAAGATAACTCTTGGTTGCTCCGTTGATCACCATGATCTGCAGGTATGCGGCTCCCACCATCGGGTACTTTTCCAACTCGGCACACAGCGGGTTGACCAATTCATCCGGGTATACCGAAGGCTCCACGATCGTCACCTTATCGCCGGGCTTGATCTGTGCATTGCGCTGGGCTGCCTGCTGCGCGGCGGTCTGCTTGATTTTTTCCAGCATCGCATTGCGCTGTTTCAGCAAAGATGCAACCATATCCGAGTTAAAGCGCAGGTTATCCGTGAACGGGTTCAGCACAAAACCTGCCACATGGTCGTTACCGTTCAGCATCCGGGCATAATCATCAAAGCGCAGCAGCATAACCTGACCAGCGGGCTTATTCTGCCACTTATCCAGTTCTTCTGCATCGGTGAATGCGGTAAAGAAAGACTTTCCATCACCAGATTTCAGCAGCGCAAAGGTCACCTTGGTGTCTTTTGGCAGCTGGATTCGTCCATTTTCGTCCGGTTTAGGAGCGTTTTCGCCAATTTCAATCTTAGCCGGTGCAAGGAATACACCGCGCATCATCAGGTTGATAACCGCATTAAAGTTCTGCGGATTGTTTTCCTCACGCAGGGCCGCAGCAGCCTTTTTCAGCGCTGCATTATCAATTTTCGGCGGTTTGGGTGCTGCCGGGGCTGCATTCTGTGCCGGGGTCGTATTCTTTTCCTGTTCGCTCATGATATACTCCTCTTGGTTTGGGTCGCTGCCCATACCTTATTATTTATTGATTTTGATTGTATTGATGGCTTCCCGCAGGTATGCAACGCCCACCAGGCGCAGCCCCGGGAATTGTGCAGCATCCAGCATGTTCAGGTTATGTTTGGGCACAATGGCGGTATCAAAGCCCACGCGCTGGGCCTCCCGCAGGCGGGTTTCCAGGTGCGGCACGCTGCGCACTTCCCCGCCCAGACCCACTTCACCAATGGCCAGTGTTTTTTCAGGTACAGGCAGATCCAGCAGACTGGACGCCATTGCCAGGCAGACCGGCAAATCGCAGGCAGTCTCGTCCAGTTTCAGACCGCCAATGATGTTGATATACACATCCTGGTTGCCAAACACATAGCCCGCGCGCTTTTCCAGCACGGCCAGCAGCAGATACATACGGTTATAGTCAAACCCGCTTGCCGTGCGTCGTGGGCTTGGAAACGCCGTTTTCGTTACAAGTGCCTGAATCTCGCTCAGCACTGGCCGCGTACCTTCCATCACGCAGGCAACGCAGGTACCGGAAATGCCAATCGGCCGCCCTTCCAGCATGACCTGCGAGGGGTTTTCGATTTGTTCCAATCCCTTGCCGGTCATATCAAACATGCCGATCTCATTGGTGGAGCCGTAACGGTTCTTCACGGCGCGCAGCACGCGGTACGGCAGGGTCTTGTCGCCCTCAAAGTACAGCACAGTATCCACAATGTGCTCCATGACTTTGGGACCCGCAATGGCACCGTCTTTGTTGACATGGCCGACAATAAAGGTCGGTATCTCATTCGTTTTTGCCACATTCAAGAAGCGTGCTGAGCTTTCCTTGACCTGGCTGACCGTGCCGGAGGACGACGCCACATCCGTGCAGCGCATCGTCTGGATGGAGTCGATCACTACAAGATCCGGCTTCATCTGTTCAATCAGCCCGCAGATTTCATCCACATCGCTTTCCGCCACAATGGAGATATTATCCTGCGGCACATCCAGCCGAACGGCACGCAGCTTGATCTGCCGTACGGATTCTTCGCCCGTCACATACAGAACCGAGCGCGTCCGGCTTACTTCGCCGCACAGCTGCAGCAGAATGGTAGATTTGCCGATGCCCGGTTCGCCGCCAATCAAAATCACACTGCCCAGCACAATGCCACCGCCCAACACGCGGTCCAGCTCTGCAATGCCAGTTACAATGCGGCTTTTTTCTTCGGTCGTGCTTACGTTTTTCAGTTTCAACGGTTTCAGGCTGGTCTGACCCGTCACACGTACCGGCGCGGCAGCGCGGCCGGAAGAAGACTTTGCTGGTTCTGCCACCACATCTTCGGTCATCGTGTTCCATGCACCGCAGGACGGGCAGCGGCCCAGCCAGCGGGGACTGGTTTCGCCGCACTGGTTGCACACATAAATTGTTTTCAGCTTATCTTTTGGCATGGTTGCTCCCCCGGCCGCATTTTTCGTACCCTTTTATTATATCCTAAATCTCGTGTGGGGGCAAGGTATGCTCCAAAAATAAAGCGGCAGGCTGCCGCCCGGTGTGCCGGGGATGCAGCAGCCTGCGCGCTCATTTTATAAATTCAGACAATCAAAGCATTACCTTGTGGTAGGTCTTTTTCCCCTTTTTGATCACAACACCATTCTGGAGCTGCTCAACCGTCAGACCAAAGGTCGGGTCGGTCACTTTCTCGCCGTCCACCAGAACGCCGCCCTGCTGTACCAGCTGGCGGGCTTCACGGTTGGAACCGCACAGCTTGGCACCAACCATGGCAGCCAGCAGGCCAACCTTACCGTCCTTGACCAATGCGGCATCCAGCTGGGTGGTAGGCATGTTCTCGTGGTCGGCTACGCCGCTGAACAGCTGGCGGGCTGCACTCTGGGCCTTTTCAGCTTCCTCGGCACCGTGCACCATGCTGGTCAGCTCGTAAGCCAGGATTTCCTTGGCCTTGTTCAGCTGCTCGCCTTCCCAGTGGTCCATCTCATCGATCTGCTCCAGCGGCAGGAAGGTCAGCATGCGGATGCACTTGAGTACATCCGCATCGCCGACATTGCGCCAGTACTGGTAGAACTCGAACGGGCTGGTCTTGTTGGGGTCAAGCCAAACGGCGTTGCCGGCGGTCTTACCCATCTTTTTGCCCTGGCTGTCGGTCAGCAGCGTGATCGTCATGGCGTAAGCATCCTTGCCCAGCTTGCGGCGGATCAGCTCGGTGCCGCCCAGCATGTTGCTCCACTGGTCGTCGCCGCCAAACTCCATGTTGCAGCCGTAATTTTGGAACAGGTGGTAGAAGTCGTAGCTCTGCATGATCATGTAGTTGAATTCCAGGAAGGACAGGCCCTTCTCCATGCGCTGCTTGTAGCATTCGGCGCGCAGCATGTTGTTCACGCTAAAGCAGGGGCCAACTTCACGCAGCAGCTCAATGTAGTTCAGGTTCAGCAGCCAGTCAGCGTTGTTCAGCATCATAGCCTTGCCTTCGCCAAACTCAATAAAGCGCTCCATCTGGCGCTTAAAGCACTCGGCGTTATGGTCAATGTCCTCTTTGGTCAGCATTTTGCGCATGTCGGTACGGCCAGAAGGGTCGCCGATCATGGTGGTGCCGCCGCCAATCAGGGCAATGGGTTTGTTGCCTGCCATCTGCAGGCGCTTCATCAGGGTCAGGGCCATAAAGTGGCCGGCGGTCAGGCTGTCGGCTGTGCAGTCAAAGCCGATGTAGAAAGTAGCCTTGCCGTTGTTGATTACTTCCTTGATTTCTTCCTCGTCCGTTACCTGGGCAATCAGGCCGCGGGCTTTCAGTTCGTCATAAATGGTCATGGGGTTGCATCCTCCTTGGTTTGTGCGGCAAGGGCAAAAAATAAAACGCCCCTGCCAAATGTTGAATTTGGCAGAGGGCGATCAAATACGCGGTACCACCTCTGTTTGCCCGTGTCTCACGGCGGCGGGCCTTCGCGGGTGCGGCAGCCAAAGTGTACAACTGCGACACCCAAACGCTGTAACGTGCGCACACGGCCCAGCCTAACAGCCTTTAATCAAAGGCGTTCAGCCTGCTGCTCAGGGATGTATTCACCGCTTTGCCTGCCAGCCCCTTACACCAACCGGGGCCTCTCTTTCGCATACAGCAAAACGGTTACTCGTTCCCGTCCTTGCATTTAACTGCTTACTAAATTAGCATATGTTGCCGCTTTTGTCAAGCGTTTGGCGGCAGCTTATTTTTCGATCTGCTTTTCATAGAACGTGATGGACAGCGAAACGCTGATATCATTATTGACCGAAAGATTCTCGTTGGCCGAAACCGCGATTTGTTCAATCGCGCAGCGAAAGCGGCAAAGGAGGCAACATCCTCAATCATGCCGTCCTGCGGCAGACCTGCACCTCCCAGTTTGATGATGCGCTGGGTTTCGCCGCGCACTAAGCCCGCATAGTTGACCACGCGGGCCGTACCCTGAATGCGGCTGACCAGCATCATGATAAAGAAGAACAAAACAATCAGCACAACGGTAAGCACCGTCATGCCGACACGAGATACAAAGGAGGCCTTTTGACCTTTTTCTGGCATCCGGTCAAAAATATGGCAGCAGACATTCCCGCCGCAAGCAGCAGAGGACATTGTTTTTTATAGTTCAATTCCTCTTATTTATCGCAAATTTGCGTATTTCCTCGACGATATTATTGATGGCAACAGGTTTATCAACGATGAACTCCCCAAGAAAGACTCCGGTCTTTCCCCTGTTTCTATCAGCGTTGGAGTTGCTTTTACTGACCGCAAAAAATCGAGCAGATTCATCTTCAAGGATGCTGACAAAGCTCTTTATCTGGTAAAAGAAAACAGCAGACGCGGATGTGCAATCTATTAACGTCTCCTTTTCATTATCATTTGCTCCCAGCTGGTACAAGTTGGGAGCTTTTTTCTTCGTTCAAACATAAAAATTCATATCAGATGTATCTTTATACTGTATTTTAACGTACACTCATAATATTTCTTCACGAATCTTGTCGAAACATATTGATTTTGAGTATATTTTGAGTTAACATTATAAATAGTTTTTGTTGTGTTTGCCAAGCCCCATACATTTCAGAAAGGTCGATGCCGCATGTATCATTCGGCTATGGAACCCCGCCCCGTCAGCTGCTCATCTTTTGTACCTTTACTGCGCAGGATGAGCTATCTCATCCTCAAACGCGGGTTTGATCTTGTATTTTCTTTGGTTCTGCTTGTTACCTGCGCGCTGCTCATGGCTGTGATTGCGCTTGTTGTTTGGCTGGATTCCCCCGGCAAGATCATTTACACACAAATACGGCTTGGATACGGCGGGAAGCCTTTTACTATCTACAAATTCCGTTCTATGCAGCAAAGCACTGCCCCGGATGATGCGAAGTGGACCAGTGAAAACGACACACGCATTACCCGCGTTGGCCATATCCTGCGCCTGACCCACCTGGACGAACTGCCGCAGCTGCTCAACATCTTTATGGGCGAAATGAGCTTTGTTGGCCCACGCCCCGAACGCCCCACTGTTTATGACGACCTTGACGGCAAAGTCGAGAACTTCCGCAGCCGTATGCAGGTTATGCCGGGCCTGACTGGTTACGCGCAGGTCAATGGCGGCTATGATTTGAACCCTGCAGAAAAGCTCAAATATGATTTGATCTATATCAATCACTGCTCTGTACTGTTTGACCTTTGGTGCCTGCTAAAAACAATACCTGTTGTTTTTACAATGAAAGGCGCAAGGTAATATATTTTTGCCGGAAAGCAAAACGCCCCGTAAGCATTTTGTTATGCACGCTTACAGGGCATGAGACTTTCATATCGTCACTTATTTTTATGGAGAATCAACTATCGCACAAAATCCAAGGGGCTATATGCAGAAAAATTCCCGCGAGCGACCTGCCTGCGGGAGTTTTGGAGGTGACGGGCAGATTTGAACTGCCGAATGAGGGTTTTGCAGACCCTTGCCTTACCACTTGGCCACGTCACCATAATAAGCAAAAAGCCGGCGTAAACCGGTTCCTTGCTGTTTGTCTGGAGCGGCCGACGAGGCTCGAACTCGCTACCTCCACCTTGGCAAGGTGGCG
>OLVX01001095.1_pt1 | contig 24228 bp, 18 predicted proteins | sample 1673271 | NCBI WGS metagenome assembly OLVX01 (sample SAMEA3178939, study PRJEB25190) | human gut metagenome | biome: human gut; feature: human-associated habitat; material: faeces | place: Austria | collected 2013
TTTTGACATCAAAAGAGAACAATTAGCCTTAATGAAAAAGCGCTCTGCCCCGCGCCCACCAGCGCGAGAGCAAACTTTATCTTCACTTTATTTTATATCACGAGGTATCAAACAATGGAACTTTTTCTGGATGTACTGAGCGAAACTCTGGTTGACACCGCCAAGATGCTCCCCTTCCTGTTTTTAGCCTATCTCTTTATTGAATATGTCGAGACCCGCCACGGTGAGCGCATCGAGGCCCTGCTGGCGGGCGGCGGCCGCTGGGGTGCGGTGCCGGGCGCGGTGCTGGGCTGTGTGCCGCAGTGCGGCTTCTCGGCCATCGCCTCCAACTTCTACGCCTCCCGCGTCATCACGCTGGGTACGCTGATGGCCGTCTATCTCGCCACCAGCGACGAGGCTATCCCTCTGCTGGTGTCCATGCCCGCTTACTGGGATAAGCTGATCCTGCTGATGGTCATCAAAGTCGTGTACGCTGTCTTTGTGGGCTTTCTGCTGGATTTCGTCCTCCGCAAGGCCCTGCCCCGCAGCCTGCGCGGCGGCTACACCGGCCACGCCGACGAGGTGGACTGCCACGAGGAGCACAGCGACGAAGAGGGCCATCCCCAGCCCATCTGGAAGGCCGCGCTCCGCCACACCCTCGAGATCTTTGTCTTTATCTTCGTGTTCAGCCTTGTGTTCGGCCTCATCGTCGAGGGCGTCGGCGAGGATGTCTTCGCCTCGGTGCTGGGCCGGATGGGCTTCTTCCAGCCGGTGGTGGCCGCACTGGTGGGCCTTGTCCCCAACTGTGCCGCCAGCGTCCTGATGACCCAGCTCTACGTCGAGGGCGCACTCCGCTTCTCGAGCCTCGTGGCCGGTCTCTGCACCGGCGCGGGCGTGGGCCTCGCCGTGCTGTGGCGGGTGAATCCCTCCTGGAAGCAGAACCTCTTCATCACCGGCCTGACCTGGGCCTGCGGCGCCGCTGTGGGCGTGGGCATCCAAATCGTGGTAGCATTTATCGCCTGAGTATTTGCAAAGCACCTGCACCTTTTCTTCGGAGAAGCGTGCAGGTGCTTTTTATTTTGGAGACAAAGCCTCCATTTTGTGATATACTCAGCTTATATATAGATATAAGGAGAACACCATGCAATATAAAATTCTCGCAAGCGATTACGACAACACCCTCGTCCCCTTCGGGGAAAACCAGCCCCGTCCGGCCATGGTCAAGGCCGTGAAGAAGCTTCAGGCCGCCGGGGGAAAATTCGTGCTCAGCACAGGCCGGGCCTGGTCAGCCATCAACCGGAAAGGCCAGCTGGGAGGCATCCGGTTCGACTATGCCATCACCTGCAACGGTGCCTGCGTCGTGGACAAGAACGGTGCCATCGTGGCAGAGCACCCCATGACCAACGAAGAGATGTACGCGCTGGTGGATTTCTGTGAGGACTACAACTACCCCCTGCAATTTGACTTCAAGGATGCATACTACGCTTACTGCGAGTATGACATCCTCCACAAGTACTACGATCAGATGAACAGCGTCGGTCTGGACTGCGTGGACGGCGAAGACCAGGACCGCCATCTCATCGATATGCCTCACGCGGCGTTCTGCATCTTCCCCGAGGGGGCGCTGGAGCGGTTCAACGAAAAGTACGACCACCTCGGCCTTCACTTCATGCAGGTGGGCGGCCAGCTGCCCGACGGCTCCCACTTCTATGACATCGTGCGGGGTGGGATCGACAAGGGCGCGGGCCTCGCAGACCTTTGCGAAAAGATGGGCCTCTCCCTCGCCGAGGCCGTGGCGGCAGGCGACTCCGCCAATGATGTCGGGATGTTGAAAGCAGCCGGCCTCGGCTGCTGCATGTCCAACGGCACCGACGAAGCCAAAGCCGCCGCTGACCGCGTCATCGGCGATGTGCGGGAAGACGGACTTGCTGCCCTTATTGAAGAGCTGTGGTTCGACGGCCCAAAGGCGGAGCCTTCCGACCGCAGCTTCGGCTCTGCATGGGAGACGATGGAACGATGAGCTTCGCACCCGTTTACTCTGAAAACAGCCGCGCCCTCATCCTCGGCACATGGCCCAGCCCCAAAAGCCGGGAGATGGCCTTCTACTACGGCCACCCGCAGAACCGTTTCTGGCCCATGATGGCGGCCCTCACCGGCGAGCCTGTCCCCGCCCGGGAGGACATCGAGGCCAAAAAGGGCATCATCCTCCGCCACGGCCTCGCCCTGTGGGACACGCTGGAAAGCTGCACCATCACCGGCGCGTCGGACGCCTCTATCCGGGACGTGGTGCCGAACGACATTGCATCTCTTTTAGCAAAAGCACCCATTGAGGCAGTGTTCTGCAACGGGGCCACGGCCTACCGCATCTATACAAAGTATCTGCTGCCGGTCTCCGGCATCCCGGCGGTCAAGCTGCCCAGCACCAGCCCCGCCAACGCCGCCTGCCGCCCCGAAACCCTGCGCGAGGTCTGGGGCGAGGCCCTCAAAGATTATATAACCGTTTCCAACCTGTAAATTATTCATGAAACACTTGCGTTTTGTGGATAAAAGGATTTATTATGGAAGAGTACAAGGGGCGGTGCGCCCCTTCGGGAAAGGAGAAAATGCATGAGCAAAATTATCCGCACCCAAAAGCCCAGCGTCCTGCCGTGGTATGCGGCGGCGCTGGTGTTCGCGGTGCTGTGCGCGGCGCTGCCCGCATATAAGCTGTGGGCGCTGCTGCTAGCGCTGGGCGGCGCAGCCGTGATGTTCGGCGTGGCAAAGAAGGTCTGCCCGCCCCGGGTAGTGGAGCATGAAGTGCCTTTCCACACCGGCAGCGGCGATGTGGACGAGATGCTGGCCGACATCCAGCAGAAGCTGGATGCCCTCCACGCGCTGAACGAGGCCCTGCCCGACCCGGAGCTTTCCGCCGCCATGACCCGGATGGAAAAGGCAGGCCGCTCCATCATGGAGACGGTGGAGGCCAGTCCCGCCAAGGCAAAGCAGGTACGCCGCTTTGCGAACTACTATCTGCCCGACGCGGTGAACGTACTGGAGCAGTACGCAAAACTCGCCCGCCAGGGCGTGCGGGGCGAAAATGCCGCTTCGATTCGGGCAGAGGTGGAGCGGAACGCGGCTTCCATCGCCACTGCATTCGAAAACCAGCTGGATGCACTGTATGCCGCTGAAAGCATGGACCTCTCGGCGGATCTGACGGTATTGCAGAATATGCTCAAAGGACAAGGCTTAGGCTAAACGTCTGATTTGGAAAGGAAGGAATCTCTCATGGCTGATAATACGTTCAATTTTGACTTAGACGCACCCGCTGTTCCCACCCTGACCCTCGACCCGGTGGAAGCACCTGCCGCCGAGGAAAAGCAGCCCGAACCCGCTGCGGCCCCCGAGGCCGAACAGGTCAAGCTCAGCCCCGAGGAGCAGGCGATGGTGGACGCCTTCGCTCAGAAGATCGACATCACCAACAGCCAGCAGGTGCTGCAGTACGGCTCCGCCTGCCAGAAGAAGATCGGTGACTTCTCCGAGGCGGCACTTTCCAAAGTGTCCACCAAAGACCTTGGCGAGGTGGGCGGCATGATCACCGACCTTATCGGGGAGCTGAAGAACTTTGACGCCGCCGAAGAGGAAAAGGGCATCCTCGGCTTCTTCAAGAAAAAGGGTAACCAGCTCGACAACATGAAGACCAAGTACAGCAAAGCGGAAACGAACGTCGAGACCATCCAGTCCGCCCTCGAAAAGCATCAGGTGCAGCTGCTCAAGGATATTGCGATGCTGGACAAGATGTACGAGCTGAACATGGCCTATTTCAAAGAGCTGAGCATGTATATCCTCGCGGGCAAGAAGAAGCTGGCCGACTTCCGCGCCCACGAGCTGCAGCAGGCGATGGACAAGGCAAAGGCTTCCGGCCTGCCTGAGGACGCACAGGCCGCACGCGATCTGGCCGACCAGTGCGAGCGCTTTGAGAAAAAGCTCTACGACCTCGAGCTGACCCGCACCATCAGCCTGCAGATGGGTCCTCAGATCCGGCTTTTGCAGAACAATAACTCCATGATGGCCGAGAAGATACAGTCCACCATCGTCAACACCATCCCCCTGTGGAAGAACCAGATGGTGCTGGCACTGGGTCTGGCCCACAGCCAGCAGGCCATGCAGGCCGAACGTGCCGTCACCGACATGACCAACGAGCTGCTGAAAAAGAACGCCGACGCCCTCAAGATGGGTACCATCGAGACGGCCAAGGAGTCTCAGCGCGGTGTCGTGGACATCGAGACCCTGCAGCAGACCAACAAGAGCCTTATCGAGACGCTGGACGAGCTGAACAAGATCCAGAGCGAGGGCCGCGCAAAGCGTGCCGCTGCCGAGCAGGAGCTCACCCGCATCGAAGACGAGCTGAAACAGAAGATGATGGAGATCCGGAGCTGAAATGGCAAACGCAGATTTTTCCAGACAACAGAATCAACCCACCGGCGGCTTTGATGCTTCCAGCTATCGCGCCGCAGCGCCCGCCGAGGAGGAAGTGCGGCTGACGCCCTTCCAGCAGAAGCTGGCAAGCCTCGAAAAGGCCCTGCCTGCCGCGCTGAGCAAGCAGGCCGTGGCCGCTGCTCTGAGCATCGTGGTGATGCTGGGGTGCTTTGTCGGCTTTGGCGGGGCGAAGCTCCGGGCAAAGTACGACACGGTGAAGAACGGGTTCACCACTGGCGTGACCGCAGACAGCGGCTATACCCTGAATGAGGAATTGACCACACGGCTCAACACGGCCGCCAACATCATCACCACCGCGTCCAACACACTGGGTGCAGACAGCACCGAAGTGCAGACGGCACAGGCTGCGCTGGACTCTTTTTCCGCCTGCCTCGGGGCGGTGCAGTCCGATGGCAAGATTCACGCACCGGACTCTCTGAGTGTTTACACCGGCGGCAGGATGCATATGCTCTACCAGTCGAACGAGACGCTTGGCGCAGCCATCGGCCAGCTCTACGCAAAATTGCAGGAGCAGGCCGCAGACCCCATGAAGATGGGCGCAGTGCAGGGGCAGTACAGCCAGTTCAACAGTGCGCAGACCATCATCAGCAACCTGCATTATAACGATGCAGTCCAGAGCTACCAAAAAGACGTCGGCGGCTTCCCGGCCAGCGTGCTGGGCAAGCTGTTCGGCATACAGGAGGTGGAACTTTTCGCATGAAGACGATGAAAACATTCTCCCGCCGCATTGCGGCACTGCTTCTTGTCGTGACCGTCGGCATCACGGCGCTTGCACCGGCGGCTTCGGCCTCCAGCATCCAGCTGCCCAGCCTGCCGAAAGATCAATGCGTGGTGGACGACGCCGGTGTGCTGAGCGACAGCACCACCTCGGAGCTCGAGACCCTCAACGCACAGCTCTCTTCCAGCTGCGACGGCGCACAGATCGGCGTGCTGACCGTGGACTACACCGGAAGCGCCACCACCGAGGACTACGCCACTGAAGCCTTCAACACCTGGGGCATCGGCAGTTCCAGCAAGAACAACGGCGTACTCATCCTGCTGGTGATGCAGTCGGACCAGTACGCCGACGGCGACTACTATCTGACCTACGGCGACGGCTTCCGCAGCACCATGCTGGCCGACCAGGCAAGCTCCCTCGTGCAGACCATGGAGGACGATTTCGCCGCCAAGAAGTACGACGCCGCCGTCCTCACCTGCGCCACCAATGTGGCAAACACCATCGCAGAGGTGTACGGGGTCACTCTGAGCGGCGGGACCATCTATTCCGACGGCTCTGACACCCAGACCACCCGGCCCTCTGTCGAGCCTGTCCCGCCCCAGAAGCACTACTCCATCTGGGAAAACTTTATCGGCGGCATTTTCTCCATGCTTGCTTATATCATCCTGTTCATCGCAGTTTTCTTTATCTTTATCACCCCTCTCGGCCACTCCTTCGGCTGGTTCTGGGGGCCGTTTGGCTGGTTCGGCGCACGGCGTCGGCACAGAGGCCCGCGCCCTCCCCGCGGCCCTTACGATGACTTCGGCCCCGGCGGTGGTTTCTATGGCGGCCCTCGCGGCCCGAGAGGCCCCCGGGGACCTCGTCCTCCCCGGGGCGGCGGCTTCGGTGGAAGCGGCTTTGGCGGTATGGGCGGCGGCTCCGGTTTTGGCGGAGCCGGGCGCGGCGGCGGCGGCTTTGGCGGCTTCGGCGGCATGGGCGGCGGCAGCAGCCACGGCGGCGGAGCCGGACGCGGACGCTGAACATTTTTTGATTTTGGATCGAGCCACCAGCGCGGCAGATGCGATTTCGTATCACATCTGCCGCGCTGGTGTTATTTTTTGCCTCTTCCTTCTCCGCCTTTCCATCCTCTCAAAATTATGCCTTTCGGGAACTTATGCAAGATAACTGATATATTTCAATATTTTCTTTAAAAAACTAGGACATTTTTCATTTGCCGTTGAAATTTTGTGAAGTCTTTACTATACTTTAGCCATCTTACGGAGCGCACCACCTGCGAAGAGATGCGTCCTTCAACCCGCACGAAGTGTAAGGAGTATCGTATCATGAAAAAAATCACTCGCCGTCAGTTTCTCACCTCTGCCGGTGCGACCTCTGCCGCACTGCTCCTTTCCAGCCTGCCTCATGTAGCAGCCGCAGACGAGAATTGCCTGCGCAAGGTCACTCCTGCTGCTACCAACTCCAACGACCTGTCTTGGGATATGGCCGAGGAGATCCTGACCCACATTTCTGACCCCGTATTCCCTGCCTACACGGTCAATGTTCTGGACTACGGCGCCGTCCCCAACGACGGTAAACTGGACACCGCAGCCATCCAGCGCGCCATCGACGAGACCAGCGCCCACGGCGGCGGCACGGTCATCATCCCTTCCGGTGTGTATGACGTCGGTGCCATCACCCTCAAGAGCAACGTCAACCTGCATCTGGAAAGCAAGGACACCATCCTGCGCTTCACCCGGGACATCACCCCGGCCAACTACCCGCTGGTGTTCGCCCACTACGAAGGCTCCAAGCTGTACAACTGGAGCCCGCTGATCTACGCCTATCAGCAGGAGAACATCGCTCTGACCGGCAAGGGCACCCTCGATGGTCAGGCTGACAAGAACAACTGGTGGAACTGGTCCCGCACCGTCAACCCGGACGGCACCATCACCAAGCCCGGTAACAACGACGTCAAGCTGCTGCGCAAGATGACCGACAACGGCACCCCCGCAGAGGAGCGCATCTTCGGCGAAGGCCACTATCTGCGTCCCAACTTCTACCAGCCCATCGAGTGCACCAACGTTCTGATCGAGGGCGTCACCATCGCCAACTCTCCCATGTGGGAGCTGAACCCCGTCCTCTGCACCAACTTCACCGCCCGCGGCGTCACCATCGACACCCACGGCTACAACAACGATGGCTGTGACCCCGAAAACTGCAACTACGTCCTGATCGAGAACTGCTTCTTCAACACCGGCGACGACTGCATCGCCGTCAAGGCCGGCCGCAACCGCGATGGCCGTGAGCTGGGCGAAGCCGGTCATCCGACCCAGAACCTCATCATCCGCAACAACACCTTCGCAGACGGCCACGGCGGCATCGCCTGCGGCAGCGAGATGAGCGGCGGCATCAAGAACCTGTTCGCAGACAACAACACCTTCGACAGCCCCACTCTGAACTACGCCCTGCGCTTCAAGACCAACGCAGAGCGCGGCGGCGCTGTGGAGAACATCTATCTGCGCAACTCCAAGGTCAAATCCGTCGGCAACGCCGTCGTCCACGCCACCATGCTGTACGATGTGGGCCGTGATGGTAATTATCTGCCTCAGTTCAAGAACATCACCATCGAGAACCTGACCAGCAGCGGCGGCGAGTACGGCATCTTCATGGAGGCCTTCGAGGAAGTCCCCATCACCGGTCTGGTGTTCCGCAATGTGAACATCTCCAACGTCGGCACCGACATCCGCGCTCTGAACTGGGAAGACCCCGTCATGGAGAACGTGACCATCAACGGCAAGACCTATCCCCGCCCCGTGGAGACCAAGATCCTCGGCGTTCCCGTCCCGGGCCAGCGCATTGAGGGCAGCTCCACCCTGCTGGGCGGCGAAGATACCGACCTGAGCAGCAAGTGGCTGATCTCGGACAGCGCCGACGGCGATTACCATTTCTTCCGCATCCGCCGCAGCTATGCGGTTCCCTCTTATCTGGCCGGAAAGTACATCAAGTTCGTCTCCACTGACCGGAACGGCAATCAGGACGCCAGCATCCCCTACAAGGTGCTGCGGAGCGCCGAGATCGCTGGCACCACCAATGATGCCGAGCTGCTGCGCGCTGCCTCCAAGGGTTACATCGACGAGAACGACGCACTCGACCTGAACCGCCCCATCACCAAGCGCGAATGCGCCAAGATGCTGGGCAAGCTGTGGGATCTGACCGCTCCGTCTGCACCGGTCACGATCTCCGACGTCCCCGCAAGCGACCCGGATTACGGCGTCATCGCCGCTGTGGTCGAGGCTGGCATGATCGAGCTGAAAGACCCCACCAGCGTCATCGCACAGGGCACTCTGTACAACGCCGGTGTCACCAGCTCTGAAGGTGCAAAGCGCACCGCTTTCCTGCCCGATGCCACCATCGACCGCGACGAGATGGGCCACATCGCTCTGCTGTCCTGCGGCGTGCCTTACAACGAGACGCTGGGCACTCAGCCGAAGTTCGACGACGCCAGCCAGATCGAGTCCGTGTACGAGGACAACGTGGGTGCCAGCGCCTACTTCGGCTTTGTCACCGCCAAGACCGGCAACAGCTACCTGCCCAAGGAAAAGACCACTCTGGAGGATCTGATCCGCATCGTAGAGCGCATCTCCGACTTCTCCAACAAATAATTTTTCCAGCCTCCTCCTAACTCCTCCCCGCCGGAAGCATCCCGCGTGCTCCCGGCGGGGAGTTTTGTATCACGCTGAAACGACGCACAAAAAGGGGCTGTTGCACAAGGATAAAACCCGGCACAACAGCCCCTTTTTGCTTTGACCTCTCCGTCTGGCCTTGTCGGGCGGCAGTGAGACTGAGCGGTCATCTTATTTGATGCAGCTCGAGCAGGGGCTGTAGCCTGCGGCCACGGCCTCATCGTAGCTCGAGAACAAAATCTGGTTCTTCTCTGCCGGGAGGTTGGCGCAGCTGGGCAGATGGAACTTTTTGCTGTTCACGTTGCCGATGTACACCTGCTGGGCCGTGCTGGACGCTGCCGGGTCGGTGGGGTTCAGCTCAGCATCGGTGGCGAAGTGTTCCGTTGCCACCGTGTAGTTCTGGCCGTCACTGGAAACGGTGATCGTCCCCAGCAGGTCGGTGCGGTAGACGTCCACACCGGCGTCCCGCAGGATGCTCAGGGTCTCCTCGTGGGGGTGGCCGTACTTGTTGTTGACGCCGCAGGAGATGATGCCCATCTCGGGCAGGACAGCGTTCAGGAAGACGTAGCTGGTGGAGGTGCTGGAGCCGTGGTGGCCCACCTGTAAGACATCCACCTTGAGGTTCGCGCCGCTGTTCACAAGGTCGCGCTCGGCGTCGTCCTCCATATCACCGGTGAGCAGGAAGCTCGTCGCACCGTAGTCGATGCGCAGGACGATGGAGGTATCGTTGGTGTCATCGTACTGCGCCACAGGGCCAAGCATGGTCACAGTGGCGCTGCCCAGCGCCCACTGGGTGCCTACGGCAGGTACTTCGACCTGTAAGTTCTGCTGCTGGGTGTACTTGACGAAATCCTTGAAGCACTTGGTGGAGGCTTCCGTCACGGGGCTGTAAACGTGGTAGGCCGGGAAATAGGCCAGCGCAGCAGCCAGACCGCCCACATGGTCTTCGTGAGCATGGGAGCAGAAGACATACTCCAGCTGCTCGACACCCTGACTCTGCAAGTAGGAGACTACCAGACTGCCGTCGTCCACATTGCCGCCGTCGTAGAGCATGAACTGTCCGTCGCACTCCACCAGCACGCTCAGCGCCTGCCCTACGTCGATGAAGTGCATCTGGAAGGCGGCGTCCTGCCCGTCGGAAGGTGTCGTTCCGGTCTGAGAAGCTGCCGGGTTCGGCATGACGTCGCCGCTGCCTCCCGGGACGATGGAAGAGGTGTCACAGCCCACGAGGCCCAGCGCAAGGGCTGCGGCCAGCGCCAGCGCAGCGAGGCGGATCATGAGCGTTTGAGCGGTCACTTTTTCTTTTTTGAAGTTTTCCACGATGTATTCTCTTTCTGTTGATTGCTTTTCGGTTTATGTGCAGGAGCCGAATGGGGCGCAAAACGTGCGCCGGGGCTGGGCTGACGGCCCGCCGGATTGCGGCCTGCCGGGGCGGTGGAGCGGCTCTGCGGCTTGCCGCCCTTGCCTCTGGGCCGGACGGTGTAGGTGCCGTCGCCGTGGATGGTCACATCGGCGGCCTCGGCTCTGCGGGCCGAACGCTGGACCGCAATGCGGCCCTCAGCGGGAACCAGCAGGGGGATGAGGTCTTCGCGGTGGGTCATTTTCAGCGCCTTGATGACCTTTTCGGCGTTGCGGGGCTCATAATACTGGAGCAGGGCGCGCTGAAGCGCCTTGCCCTCAGCGGTCTTTTCCACAAACACCGGCTTCAAAGTATAGGGGTCGAGGCCGGTGTAGAACATACAGGTGCTCACGGTGCCGGGCGTGGGATAAAAATCCTGCACCTGCTCGGGGCGCATATGGTTCTTGTAGAGGTATTCGGCCAGATAGACGGCATCCTTGAGGGTGCTGCCCGGGTGGCTGGACATGAGATACGGCACGAGGTACTGCTTTTTTCCTGCCTTTCTGCTCAGCTCGTAGAACTTATCCTTGAACTTGTTGAAGGTCTCGATGGGCGGCTTGCCCATGTAGGCGAGGGTGTTGGGGGCGCAGTGCTCCGGCGCGACTTTCAGCTGGCCGGAAACGTGGTACTCCACCAGCTCCTTAAAGAAAGTGTCATCGGGGTCGGCCATCAGGTAATCGAAGCGGATGCCGCTGCGGATGAACACCTTCTTGACGCCGGGCAGCTCCCGGACGCGGCGGAGAATTTTCAAATAATCGCTGTGGTCCACGATCATGTGGGAACAGGTGGTGGGGGCGAGGCAGTGCTTGCCGCCGTTGCACATACCCCGCAGCATCTGCTCGCGGCAGGATGGGAAACGGAAGTTGGCGGTGGGGCCGCCGATGTCGTGGATGTAGCCCTTGAAATCCGGCTCGTGGGTCATCCGCTCTGCTTCGGCCACGATGCTGTCGGCGCTGCGGCTGGTGACGCGTCGGCCCTGATGCAGCTGGATGGCGCAGAAATTGCAGCCGCCGAAGCAGCCGCGGTTCTGGATGATGGAGAACTGCACCTCGCGGATGGCAGGCACACCGCCCATGGCCTCGTAGATGGGGTGGTAGCGGCGGGTGTAAGGCAGGGCGTAGACCTTATCCAGCTCCCAGCGGACGAGGGGCTTTGCGGGGATGTTCTGCACGAGGTACTTCTCGCTCTGCTTCTGGACGATGATATTGCCGCTGACGACGTCCTGATTGTCCATCTGGATGCGGCAGGCTTTCGCGTAAGCCACCTTATCGGAGGCGACCTTCCTGAAGCCCGCGCACTCCACATACCGCTCGGGCAGGTGGTCGAAGTCGGTCAGGTAGCAGGTGCCGTCCACATCGGTGATGCTCTCCACCGGCTCCCCTGCCGCCAGACGGCGGGCAATCTCCACGGTCTGGTGTTCCCCCATGCCGAAGCTGATGATGTCCGCGCCAGAGTCCTCGGCGATGCTGGGCAGGACGGTGTCCAGCCAGTAGTCGTAGTGGGCAAAGCGGCGGAGCGATGCTTCCAGACCGCCCAGAATGACGGGCAGGTCGGGGTATGCCTGCTTGGCAAGTCTGGTGTAGACGGTGGCGCTGCGGTCGGGCCGTGCGCCGCCCTTGCCGCCGGGCGAATACTCGTCCTCCGCGCGGGGGATCTTTGCGACGGAATAGTGACTCACCATGCTGTCCACATTGCCGCCGCCGATGAAGAAGCCGTACTTCGGCTTTCCGAACCGCTTGAAGTCCTCGCAGTCGGTGTAGCGGGGCTGGGCCAGCACGCCCACCTTGTAGCCCTCGGCTTCCAGCAGGCGGCTGATGATGGCGGTGCCAAAGCTGGGGTGGTCCACATAGGCGTCGCCGCCCACCACCACGAAGTCCAGCTGGTCCCATCCCCGGGCCTCCATGTCGGCCCGGCTGATGGGGAGAAATTCGGTGTAATGTTCCATAGTTATCCTTTTTCTTTCATTATGCCTGCCCTATACAGCAGGGCTCTATTGCTTCCGAAATCAAAAATTCTATTCATCCAGCGTGAGCCTGTCCGGTACGCCAGTGGCTTCCCTGGTAGTGGAGCTGGCAAAGCCGTCCGGTTTTGACTGAGAGGTTATTCATCCGGCTGATTCATCTGCATTTCCAACCACTGCTGGCGGCTGATGAGGACAGCGCGGGGCTTTGCGCCCTCGTAGGGGCCGATGATGCCCTTTTCTTCCATCTCGTCCATGATGCGGGCGGCGCGGGCATAACCCAGCTTGCAGCGGCGCTGCAGCAGGCTGGTGGACGCCTGGCCGGCGTCGATGACCACCTCCACGGCCTGCTTGAGCATCGGGTCACTGCCGCCCTCCTCGTCGGAGTCGGCAGAACTGCTGCCCTTCTTGCCGTCCTGGATGGCGTGTTTTTCCATGGCCTCTATCATGGCTTCGTCGTACTGGACGGTGGCGCTCTTCTTAATGAAGTCCAGCACACGGCTGATTTCCTCATCCCGCACGAAGGTACCTTGGATACGGGTGGGCTTAGGTGCGCCCACGGGCATGAAGAGCATATCGCCCATGCCCAGCAGCTTTTCGGCACCGGCACCGTCGAGGATGGTGCGGCTGTCCACCTGACTGGATACGGCGAAGGCGATGCGGCTGGGGATGTTGGCCTTGATGAGGCCGGTGATGACGTCCACGCTGGGGCGCTGGGTCGCCACGATGAGGTGCATACCGGCGGCACGGGCCTTCTGGGCGATGCGGCAGATGGAGTCTTCGACATCCTTGCCGACGACCATCATCAAATCGGCCAGCTCGTCGATGATGATGGCGATATAGGGCATCTTCTCGAGGTTCGGGTCCGTTGCAGCCAGCTTATTGAAGGACTTGATGTCGCGGACGTTGTTCTCCGCGAAGAGGTGGTAGCGGCGCTCCATCTCCTGCACTGCGCCGCCCAGTGCGCCGGCCGCCTTGCGGGGCTCGGTGACGACGGGCATCAGCAGGTGGGGGATGCCGTTGTACTCAGCCAGCTCGACGACCTTGGGGTCGATGAGCAGGAGCTTGACGTCCTCGGGGCTGGAGCGGAACAGCAGGCTCATGATGATGCTGTTGACACAGACCGATTTACCGCTGCCGGTGCTGCCCGCGATGAGCAGATGGGGCATCTTGCACAGGTCGGCCACCTGGGCCACGCCGGCGATGTCCTTGCCCAGCGCAATGCCCATCGGCGAGGTCATCCGCAAAAAGCTCTGGCTCTCGAAGACGCTGCGGATGTAGACCGGCGTTTTCTTATGGTTCGGCACCTCGATGCCCACGGCAGGCTTGCCGGGGATGGGTGCCTCCATGCGGACATCGGCCACCGCCAGGTTCAGGGCGATGTCGTCCGCCAGCGAAGTGATGCGGCTTATCTTGACGCCCGCCATGGGCTGGACTTCATACCGGGTGACCGACGGGCCGCGGGAAATATCCAGCACACGGGTGCGGACGCCGAAACTTTCCAGCGTGTCCACCAGCTTCTGGGCGTTGGCTTTCAGCTCGTCTTCTGCGCCGGAGTCGCTTTCCTCCGGGGCGCGCTCGAACAGCTCGATGGACGGGTACTGATACTGGAAGCTCTCCTCCGTCTCCGCCTCTTCGGCGGGGGCGTTCGCGGCCTGCTCCTCGGAGACAGCAGGCTTTTCCATGGCGGCTGCCACCAGCGTGTTGAGGTCTTTTTCCTCCACCGGGTCGCTGGTGATGCTGATCCAGCCGTCCTCATCCGGCTCAGAGCGGAACGCCACAGCATTCTCGGCGCTGACCGGCTGCGGGGCTGGTTCCGGAGTCGGGGTCAAATCATAGAGCGGGATGCCGAAGGAGAGCGGCGGCTCAGGCGCGGGCTGCTGTTCCGGCTCTTCTGCCGGGGCAGCGGGCGTAACGGTAGGCGTCACCGTCGGCTCGGGCTGGGCCGTGAAGAAGTCCTCAGCGGCAGTATCCACAGCGTCCGGGACGATGGGAGTCACGGTGGCGCGGATGGGCGCACGGCGGAGCGGGTCCATGCCGAAGGTGCCGCCGGGGCCGAGGATGATGGGCTCGATAGGCTCACTGCCGCCCTCGGTGACGGTGGTATGGTCAGGGCCTAAATCAATATCAAAGGGCGCACGAGGCCGGGACTTTTCCACCTGTACGGGGGCAGGCTCGGGCTGAGGCGGGGTCTGCGCTTCCGGTGCAGGCGCAGGGGCAGGCTCCGCCTGTTCGCCGCCCTGCATCACCTGATGGCCCCAGTGGAAGACGCCAGCCAGCCAGCTGGGAGGCTGGATATGGAAGGCGGGCGCGGCAGGCTCTTCGCCGCCGTAGTAGTCCTCGCCTTCGCCCACTTCGTCTTCCGGCAGGTCGTCGTCATAGGCCTCGTATTCCTCCGCCTCGGCCTCCTCGGCGGCGCGTTCTGCCAGACGCTCGGCCCGGCGGGCGGCATTCTGCTCGTGGACGGCAAGGCCCTTTTCGTGGACGCTGCCGCCCACGTTGCAGAGCCACTGCCAGCATTCGGCGGGCGTAACGTCAAAAATGTACAGGCTGGCGCAGGCCGCCAGCGCCGCCATGACCAGATTGGCGGCGGGTCTGCCGCAGAGCAGCAGGAGCGTCCCGCCCAGCACAGCGCCCAGCGCACCGCCCGAGAGCCATGCGCTCATACCATTATGATAACAGGCGGCAGTCATCTGCGCGGCGGTCTGGTCGGTGGGGATGTCAGAAAAGACGATGACCGTGCCGCTGGCGAAGATGAGCCCCAGCACCAGCTTTGCGATATGGGGCAGAAGGTCTTCGCCCCGGGTGTAGAGGATGGCCAGATAGCACAGCGCTGCGCCCAGCACGAAACTTCCGCAGCCGAACACGCCGAACAGGACATCGTGCATCGTGCGCCAGGCCGAGCTGCCCGGCACGAAAGCCAGCGCCATGAGCACCAGCCCCGCAAACAGGGTGATGAGCCCCGCGGGCATCCGGTCCTGTGTCCGGTTCTTGCGGCGCGAGGCTGTGCTGCGCCCGGAGGTCTTGCGTTTTCTCTTTGCCATGTTTCCTAAAACCCGTTCCTTATTTTATATCATGAAGCAGGGCGCGCTCAGGGCGGCTCTGTCGGTGACGATGGAAGAATTTCGATACTACTCGATTCTTTCATTGTACCACGGGAAAAGTCAAATGGCAATTTATTTCCCCTCGATTTCTCGGTAGAGCCATGCCAGCGCATCCGACAGCCCGCCCAGCTCGTCGATGAGCTTTTCCCGCACGGCTTTTCGGCCATCCAGCACGGTACCCACGTCCATGACCAGCTCGCCTGTGCGCATCATCAGCTCAGTATAACGCTTCTCCGAGATGCCGCTGTGGGACGCCACGAAGCCGGTGATGCGCTCCTGCATCTGCTCGAACCAGCGCATGGTCTGGGGCACGCCCAATATCATGCCGGAATGGCGGACGGGGTGGACCGTCATGGTGGCAGTAGGCACGATGAAGCTCCGCTGGGCGCTGACGGCCAGCGGGATGCCGATGGAGTGGCCCCCGCCCAGCACCACCGCCGCACTGGGCTTGGAGATGCTGGCGATGAGCTCCGCCAGCGCAAGCCCCGCCTCCACATCCCCGCCCACCGTATTGAGCAGGACCAGCAGGCCCTCGATGGCGGGGTCTTCCTGCACGGCCACCAGCTGGGGGATGACATGCTCATATTTTGTGGTCTTCTGGCCCTGAGGCGCTTCCACATGGCCCTCCACCTGCCCGATGACCGTCAGGCAGTGGATGGCGTGAGCTCCCCGGGTACGGTAAACGCTGCCCATATCCTCGATCTGCTCTTTTTCCAGCCGCTGCTGCTCCACGGGGATGTTCTTCTCTTCTTGTGACATTCTGCGTATCCTCCTTTTTGCTTCATTTCAGCTTGTCCGGCATTCCTGCCGGTTATACTTCGGCAAAGATTTCTTTTCTTTCTCAAAAAAATGTGCCAAATGGTTTGACATTCTGTCTTCGTGCTGTATACTTTATACTAGAGATAAGATTGTCAAATATGTATCATTATTGTACAAGAAAGTACAAATCTTTTGCCGGAGCACCCTGCCGCTGCGCACTTCTCCCCGGCAATGCTGCGGATAAAAAGAAAGGAGACCCCCCTATGAACACTCCCGGCAAAGCTTCTCTGCCCGTCATCAAGCGCCTGCCCAAATACTATCGCTACCTGCGCACCCTGAAGAACGACGGCATCACCAGCATCTCGTCCCGTGAGCTGGCCGCCCAGATGGGTACCACTGCCTCTCAGGTGCGGCAGGACTTCAACTGCATCGGCGACGTGAATGGCCGTCAGGGCATCGGCTACTCGGTGGAGAACCTGCTGAGCATCCTTGAGCATCTGCTCTTTGGCAACGGCGACCTCCTGCCCACCATCCTCATCGGCTGCGGCCGTCTGGGCAAGGCTGTGAGCCGCTTCATCACCACCGACACCAACGGCTACAAGCTCATCGCCGCCTTCGACAACGCCCCCGACGAGGTGGGCAAAGAGATCAACGGCATCCAGATTTTACACATTGATGAGCTGGAAGCTTTCTGCGCCGAGCACCACCCCGAGGTGGCTGTGCTCTGTCTGCCCCGCAGCGGCGCAGAGGAGATCAGCGGCCGTCTGGTGGCTCTGGGCATTCAGGGCTTCTGGAACTTCTCCCACTACGATCTGTCTGTCTCTTACCCCGACGTGGTGGTGGAGAACGTCCACCTTGGCGACAGCCTGATGAGCCTGGGCTACCGGCTGCGCAATCAGGACTGAGCACATACTATCGATAATACAGGCCCTCTCCGTCAGGCTTTGGCTGAGAGAGTCCTTTCATGAGGAGACTTTTTCGACATGGCAAAGCTTTATTTCCGTTACGGCGCAATGAACAGCGGCAAGAGCACCGCGCTGATGCAGGTGGCCCACAACTACGAGGAGCAGGGGATGCGGGTGCTCATCCTCAAGCCGAAGGTGGACACCAAGGGCAGCGGCGACCTCGTGAGCCGTCTGGGCGTCCGCCGCCCTGCCGATCTGCTGGTGCCGCCGGACATGGACCTGGTGGAGGCCGTCCGGGCCGCCAGCAGCGAGGGCCGGCCTCTGGCCTGTGTGCTCTGTGACGAGAGCCAGTTCCTCACTGCCGAGCAGGCCGAGCAGCTGTTCATGGTGACGGTAGAGCTGAACATCCCCGTCATCTGCTACGGCCTGCGCTCCGACTTCTCCCTCAAGGGCTTCCCCGGCTCCACCCGGCTTCTGGAGCTGGCCCACACCATCGAGGAGATGAAGACCATCTGCACCTGCGGCCGCAAGGCCACCTGCAACTGCCGCAAGGTCAACGGCCGCTTCGTCTTTGAGGGCGAACAGGTAGCCATCGACCTTGAGAACGACGTCCAGTACGTCAGCATGTGTCCCCAGTGCTATTTCCGGGAGCGCAGCGCCTTCTACGCCGCCCGCCGGTGACTCTTTTTCCTGATTTTATGCCGTCCGCACGCCGGACGGCATTTTTGTATCTTTTCTGCATCCGTGATATATCAGTCGCGCCCCAATTCGCGCGTTTTTTGCACTATTGATATATCAGCTCAGGGTCGGAACTTTCTGTTATCGTCGCTTTTGATGTATACAACGCTCTTTCAACAAATTCTGCCTCGGCTACAAAATTCTTGCAATTCAGGCCAATCTTCTCCTGTTGCATCCCAGTTTTCTATGCAAATCGTTGAAGTATACAAGTTGCACAGTTTTTCGGTCCAAGTTTATTCATTATGGCAATGACGTCAAAACCGGGCAAAAAATAAACGCAATATTTGTACGTTTTCTGCCGCTATCACTACAATTTGCATCTTTCTTTTTTTTCTTGCCTTTGGTATCATATTTGTATACAACGGATGCTTTGCAGAGGCGTCCGTGCAAGAAGATGTTTTCTACATAGGAGGAGAACGAAAATGAGCAAGGCAATTTCTCGTCGTGACTTTCTGAAGGTCTCTGGCGCTGTGGGTGCTGCCGGCCTGCTGGCCGCCTGCGGCGGCTCCAGCAATGCTGGTTCTACCGCCACTTCCACTGCCGCTTCTTCCGCAGCAGCTTCTGTGGCTGGTCTGTCTTCTGACCCCGTCACCCTGACCATGAGCTGGTGGGGCGGCGAGTCCCGTCACAACGCTTACCAGGAGGCCATCAAGGCTTTCTCTGCTGAGCACAGCAACATCACCGTCAACCCCACCTTCGCTGCATGGTCCGGCTGGGAGGACACCATGTCCACCAAGTTCGCTGGCGGCGTCGCTGAGGATGTCTGCCAGATCAACTGGAACTGGCTGTACAACTACTCCAAGAGCGGCCAGACCTTCATCGACCTGAACAGCGTCTCCGAGTACCTCGACCTGACTCAGTGGGATGAGGCCAAGCTGGCTGCCTGCAACGTGGCAAACGCTCAGCAGTGCGTGCCTGTCTCCATGACCGGCCGTATCTTCTACTGGAACAAGACCACCTTCGACAAGGCCGGCATCTCCTTCCCCACCACTCTGGACGAGCTGATGGCTGCTGGCAAGACCTTCCAGGAGAAGCTGGGCGATGACTACTATCCCCTGCACTTGGGCGCATACGACCGTATGATCCTGATGGTCTTCTACCTCGAGTCCAAGTACGGCAAGGACTGGGCAGACCCCACCACCTCTACCCTGAACTACGACGCCGACCAGATCGCTGAGGGCATCGACTTCATCAAGAGCCTGGTCGAGGGCCACGTCATCATGAGCCTGCCCACCTACTACGGCTCCAACGGCGACAACGCCGCTCACCAGTCCACCGAGTGGATCACCGGCAAGCTGGCCGGCTGCTTCGAGTGGGACTCCTCCGCTACCAAGTACGCTGACGCTCTGGACGAGGAGAATAAGGCTGGCTTCACCGTGGGCGAGGAGATCAAGTTCGGCGATTACAACGGCGGCTTCTCCAAGGTCTCCATGGGTCTGGCCATCACCAAGACCTGCGAGCATCCCGCAGAGGCAGCTACCCTCATCAACTTCCTGCTGAACGAGGAGAAGGGCGCTTCCATCATGGGTTCTGAGTGCGGCATCCCCGCCTCCAAGGCTGGTCTGGCTGCTGCTCAGAGCGCCGGCGCTGTCAAGGAGCTGGTCGCTGAGGCAAACGGCAAGGTCATGGCCTTCGTTTCCAACCAGCTGGACCCCCTGTTCGAGTCCAACGACCTGAAGGCTACCGGCACCGGCATCTATCAGGAAGTGTTCGACACTCTGGATTACGACAATGCTTCCGGCGCTGACCTGGTCGATACCCTGCTGGACGGCATGGAGTCTGTCGGCTACACCGTCTAATTTCCGCCTCACAGACCTTTCGCGGCCCGCACACGCGCGGTGTTGACACAGGCCGCCCCGCATAAAGGAGTCTTGCAAGGGGCATTCCTTCCACCTACGGACGGATGCCCCTTTTTTGCAAGACAGTGATGACATTTTTTTGACAAAAATGTGTCCAAACGATTGTGCGGCGTACGAGACATATCCTTATAAAAGGAGGATTCCCGGATGAAAGAAAGCAAAGCGCCCTCTCTCGGGCGTACCCCGGCCCAGAAGTTTTTTGACAAATGGCAGGGCCTGTTCTACCTGATCCCCTGGATCATCGGCTTCGTCGTCTTCAAGGCCATTCCGTTCGGCCAGTCTCTGTACTACAGCTTTACGGATATGGACTTCTTCAACGGCATCCATCAGTATGGCATCATGAACTATGTGGATGCCTTTACCACTCCCAAGATCACCAAGGCGCTCATCACCACCTTCAAGTACAGCTTCATCACTGTGCCTCTGAAGCTGGTCTTCGCACTGTTCATCGCCTACATCCTGAACTTCAAGATCGCCTGCGTGAACGTGTTCCGCACCGTCTACTACATCCCCTCCATCCTCGGCGGCTCTGTTGCTATCGCCGTGCTGTGGAAGGCCGTGTTCCGTGATGACGGTCTGGTCAACACCCTCATCCGTATGCTGACCTTCGGCCACTTCCAGGGTCCTTCCTGGCTGAGCGACCCCAGCTACGCACTGTGGATCATCTGCTTCCTGCGTATCTGGCAGTTCGGCTCCGCCATGGTGCTGTTCCTCGCCGCTCTGAAGGGCGTGCCGGCCGACCTGTACGAGGCCGCCACCATCGACGGCGCTGGCAAATGGAAACAGTTCTTCTCCATCACCGTCCCGATGATCACCCCCATCATCTTCTACAACCTGGTCACTCAGATCTGCCAGGCTTTCCAGGAGTTCAATGGCCCCTACATCATCACCAACGGTGGTCCCCGTGGTTCCACTACCCTGATCTCCCTGCTGGTTTACAACTACGCATTCAAGTCCTACGACATGGGCATGGCTTCTGCTCTGGCGTGGATCATGTTCATCATCGTCTGCATCCTGACGATCATTGCGTTCACCAGCCAGAAGAAGTGGGTCTACTACTCGGATGAAAGGTAAGGTGACCAATATGGGAATGAAAGCATCGAATAAGATCGCAACCTTCTTTAAGTACTTCGTGCTGATCCTGGTTGGTGTCATCATGATCTATCCTCTGCTGTGGATGATCAGCGCTACCTTCAAGGATAACAGCGAGATCTTTGCAGGCATCAGCCTGTGGATCAAAAAGCCTACGCTAGATGGCTACCGCAACGCCCTGAACAACTTCGGCGGCTCCATCAACATCCTGCAGGCCATGCTCAACACTTACAGCTATGTCATCCCCAAGGTGATCTGCACTGTGGTGTCTGCCTGTATTGCCGCTTACGGCTTTGGCCGTTTCGACTTCCCCGGCCGCAAGCTGCTGTTCAACATCATGCTGGCTACCCTGTTCCTGCCGCAGGTCGTGCTGAACGTGCCCCAGTACCTGCTGTACAACAAGTTCGGCTGGGTGGACAGCCCCTTCTATCTGGCCATCTGGGTGCACTGCGCATTTGCTACCGAGACCTACTTCGTGTATCAGCTGGTGCAGTTCATGCGCAACGTCCCGCGTGATCTGGACGAGGCTGCCGCCATTGACGGCTGCTCCTCTTTCCAGACTCTGTACAAGGTCATCGTGCCCATGCTGGGACCCGCTCTGGTGTCCTGCGCACTGTTCCAGTTCATGTGGAGCTGCAACGACTTCATGGGCCCGCTGCTTTACGTCAGCACCCCCGGCAAGTACCCCATGTCCCTGTTCGTCAAGCTGTCTATGGACGGTGATACCGGCTTTGCTTGGAACAAGATCCTTGCTCTGTCCCTCATCTCCATCCTGCCGCAGCTGATCGTATTCTTCTGTGCACAGGATCAGTTCGTTGAAGGTATCTCCGCAGGTGCCGTCAAGGGCTAATGCGCCATAAGAACATCTGACCAAGACCAACACCCCCTGTGCTGCTCCCAACGGATGGCACAGGGGGTGTTTTGGTTGATACATCATTTTGTCTGCTTCTTGCGGTACTGCAAAGGACTGATATCCATTACCTCGCGGAACACGCGGCGGAAGTGGGCGGCGCTGGCAAAGCCGGTCTGCTCGGCAATAGCGCTGATGGAAAGCTCGGTGGTCTCCAGCAGCTTCTGCGCAGCCTCGATGCGGCGGTTGTTCAGGTAGTCCACGATGGACTGCCCGGTCACCCGCCGGAACAGGCGGCTGAGATAGTAGGGGGAAAGGTAGAACCGCGCCGCCACCTCGGTAAGGGAGAACTTTTGCCGGTAGTTGGCGGCAAGGTAGGCACACACCTGCTCAATGGTCTCGTTGCGGGGGCGCGCTGCGGCGCTGCTCTCGGCAAGGCACTCCTGCTCGACATAGTGCAGGATGAGCAGCAGGTACAGCCCGCCGGGGTAGTCCTGCTCCGGCATGGCAGCGCGCATCATCTCCAGCAGGGTGCGCAGGCGGCGAACCCACGGCACCGGGCCGTACAGCACCGTTGCCTCGCCGGGCAAAAACAGCCGGGCAAAATCCCGCTGGGTGGCACTGCGCAGTTCGTGCAGGGCGCTGAGCGGAAAGCGGCAGCCCACCAGTTCCGGGACGGCTGCACCGGCGGCAGAGAGCACCGCGTCCCCCGCGCCCAGCAGCAGCGCACTGCCGGGGTTCAGCAGCAGATCGTTTTCTCCCATTTGCAGGGTGCAGCTGCCCTCGCTTACCAGCAGAAAGGTGCACGTCTCCTCGTCTGCCGTCAGCTCCAGCTTGCTGCCGTTCAGCCGCACGGTGTCCGCTTTTACCTTTGCATGGATCTTTTCCCGTTCCGCTTTCATCTTGCGCATCCTTTCCGGAAACAGCCCTCCCGGTGCCGGGAGAGCGCTTTTCCTCATGATACCACGTCTGCCCCGTGGGGGCAAGACAAACTCACAGGAGGTTATTTCGCATGAATCTGACCCTGATCCGTTCCATGACCCGCAGCGCCGTTTTCGAGCTGGAAAACGAGCAGTGCTACCGTCCGGCACACCCCTTTACCGTTGCCCTGAACGGCAAGACGGTGTACGAGGCCTGCAACACCAATGTATTTTCCCTGTTCTCCCTGCTGCCCGGCACCACCTATACGGTGGAGGTGCAGGCCGAGGACGAGACCCTGAAGCTGGATTTCACCACCGAGGCCGAGACCTTCTTTGTGGATGCTGCCCGCTATGGTCTGGTGGCTGACGGCGAGACCGACAACACCGTGCGGCTGCAGGCGGCGCTGTCCACCTGTCCCAAGGGCGGCACAGTGTATGTGCCTGCCGGCCGTTACCGCACCGCCAGCCTGTTCATGAAGAGCAACACCACCCTGTATCTGGAAAAGGGCGCGGTGCTGCTGGGCGACAACGACCGCACCCATTACCCCATCCTGCCCGGTGTGCTGCCCAGCGAGAACGAGGTGGACGAGTACTACCTGACCGGCTGGGAGGGCAACCCGCTGGACAGCTTTGCAGGTCTTTTGAACATTACGCAGGTGCATGACGTGGTGGTGACCGGCGAGGGCACGTTGGACTGCGATGCCGAAAACGGCGACTGGTGGGTGAACCCCAAGGTCAAGCGCATCGCATGGCGTCCCCGGGCCGTGGCTGCGGTGGACAGCGAGAACGTCTGCCTGCACGGTATCACGGTGCAGAACAGCTATTCGTGGACCATCCACCCCATCTTTGTCAAGCACCTCGACCTGCTCAACTTCAACATCAACAACCCCTACAACGCCCCCAACACGGACGGCATCGACCCCGAGAGCTGCGAGTATATCCGCATCATCGGCATGAACATCCATGTGGGCGATGACTGCATCGCCATGAAGGCCAGCAAGGTCTTTCTGGGCATGAAACTGAAGCGCAGCTGTGAGCATACCGTCATCCGCAACTGCCTGCTGGACAAGGGCCATGGCGGCATCGTCATCGGCAGCGAGATGAGCGGCGGCGTGAAGGACATGGTAGTGACCCAGTGCCTGATGGACCACACCGACCGTGGTCTGCGCGTCAAGACCCGCCGGGGCCGCGGCAACACCGCCGTCATTGACGGGCTGGTGTTCCGTAACGTGGAGATGCGGGGCGTCAAAGCACCCTTTGTCATCAATATGTTCTACTTCTGCGACCCGGACGGCCACGGCCCCTATGTACAGTGCCGCGAGCCGATGCCGGTGGACGAGTACACCCCCAAGCTGGGCAGCCTGACCATGGAGAATATCGTGGCCACCGATGCCCAGTTTGCAGGCTGCTATTTCGATGGCCTGCCGGAGCAGCCCATTGAGCGGGTAACCATGCGGGATGTGAGTATCACCTTTGACCCCAACGCCAAGGAGGGACAGGCGGCCATGGCCGACAACCGTCCGCTGGTGAAAAAGCTGGCCATCTATGCCGAGAACGTCAAGGAGATCGACCTGCACAACGTGAAGATCGAGGGCTACGAGGGCGAGCGCCTGCACTTTGTCAACGTCGGCCATTTTGAGGAGGACTAATGCCATGACCCATGAAGAGATCCTGTCCATGCTGGGCGATTATGTGGACTACCTGATCGCCAATTCCAGCGCCGAGGCACCCATGTGGAACATCGAGAAGGTGCGCAGCGGCAAGCCCAACAAGTGGAACTACATCGACGGCTGCATGATCACCGCCT
>OLVX01001104.1_pt1 | contig 24175 bp, 17 predicted proteins | sample 1673271 | NCBI WGS metagenome assembly OLVX01 (sample SAMEA3178939, study PRJEB25190) | human gut metagenome | biome: human gut; feature: human-associated habitat; material: faeces | place: Austria | collected 2013
AAAGAATACCGAAACGACAACTACCAATCCTGGATACACCTATACTTCGCCAGATCCGTTGAAACTAACTAATATTATGGTTCGTTCTTCACAAAAGATTGCAGCATATTTTAATCAGACAGTTCCGGCAGAAATTGCGTCAGAGGCAGTGACGGTTACAGATGCAGCCGGGAATAAGGTGAACATAGATAAGATATACAGACATCAGCAGGACACACAGGCATATTATATGGAATTTTCAGAAAAATTGCAGACAGGGGAATATACAATAACAATAAGTATATCCGGCATAAAGTTTGTAAAGAAATTCACATATGATGGTTCTGTCTGGGCATCTTTGGATGCAGCAAAGAAAATTGTGCAGGCAGAAATGGAAAAGACACATATAGCTTCGGTATCGGGACTAAAGAGTGCGGAAATTTGCAGACATGCATTCGAAGAAGATTTAAAACAGGAACTGAGTAAAGATACAGAGGCTTGTAAGATTGAAAGATGGAGTGTGCAGACCCGTCCTTTCAAGTATGAGGAAGAATATCCAGATGAAACAGTAGAAAAAGACCATGCGATGGTAAGCATCTGGGTAGGAATTTATAAGGGCGATGCAAATTATATGATGAATGATTTTGTAGATTTTGCCTGTACAGGAGATGCAATTACAGTATCAGAGCCTACTATAGTAAAACAGTTAAAGGAGTCAATTGTTGTTTCTTATGAAACGGGATATGAATATGCTTGTGTCACAAGTGGTACAGCAATTTCTGATGTTCCGGAAGAAAAATGGGACGGTTACGCAGACAGACTTGGAAATTATGAAATCAAAAATCTTACAAATAATACAGAGTATGTTTTATACAAACGTCTCAAAGGCTGCTCTGAAATGTATGCGCAGACAACGTTTTCTTTAGATAAAAATGCCGATGAATTTGAAATAATATTGAAAGAACCGGATCAGACAACAATTAATTTGGAAACTGTAACATCCGGAAGTGCAATTGCGGTAGATTTTGGAAAAGGAATGTTGAAATATACGTATGGAACAGTGCCGGACGAGTTACAGGAAATTGGTTCTATTTCCTTTGAAAATCTGAAAATTCAACAAAATGGTTACGATTGGAACAGAGTAAGTCAGGAAACCGGCTGGGGCATTGTAGATATTCATTGGAATGATGAACTGTTTCATGAAGGAAGTAATACAGTAAAATTTGAAATATCGTTTGGTTATGCAAAAAATGATGGAACTATCGTAAAACAATCAAAGTCGGTTGAAATTACGGTGAATTTTACAGTACAATAAAAAGAATTTAGCATTAAATGAAGAGGGGCTGTCGTATGAACTTTAGTTTGTATGACAGCTTCATTTAGTTTATCAAGATCGACCATAAATATGGAAATATGGATTTATAAAAATTTAATTTGCTATCAGAATCAATATCTTTTACAATAAAATCACATACGTTCTTTTGGGGAGATTTTTTGACGGGGATTTTTATGTAAGAGGAGGTTTTATTTGAATACAGAGATAAAGAATGCCATACAGGCAGCTGATAGTGAGGCACAGTATGATGAAAGCGCAAAGCGTCTGTTAGCACAAAAGTATGTATTGGCTCACATTTTAGTTAGAACAGTGGAAGAATTTCAAGGGATGGAAATCGAAAAAGTAGTTTCCCTGATAGAAGGAGATCCATATATCAGCAAAATACCAGTTGCGTCCGGACTGACCAATAAGGACAGGAATGAGGAAGGGAAAAGGATTGTAGGACTAAATACAGAAGCCGGAGAAAGAAATGAAGGACTGGTTCGATTTGATATTATTTTTTATGTGCGAATGAGAAACGGGTTGGCACAGATGATTATCAATGTGGAAGCCCAAAAAGATGAACCCGGTTCCTATCAGATTTTAAACCGCGCTATTTTTTATGTAAGCAGACTGATTTCGTCACAGAAGGAACGGGATTTTGTAAAATCGAATTATAATGATATAAAGACAGTCTATAGTATATGGGTTTGTATGAACATGCCGGAAAACAGTATGTGTCATATTCATTTAACAAAAGAAGATTTACTCGGAAAACATAATTGGAAAGGGAATTTGAATCTGTTGAATATTGTTATGATCGGCTTGACGAATGCGCTTCCGGAGAGTCATAATGAATATGTGCTGCATAGACTGTTATGTGCCATGTTTTCTAATGAATTATCACAACAGCAAAAAATGAAAATTATGGAACAGGAATATCATATTCCAATGGAAGAAAGTTTTAAGGAGGAAGTGAGTATTATGTGTAATTTGAGTCAGGGCATTAAAGAAGCTGGAATTGCCGAGGGGCGAGAAGCCGGAATTGCCGAGGGGCGAGAAGCTGGAATTGCCGAGGGCAAGCAAAGAGAAATTGAAAAAGTAATTTTAAATATGCATAAGAAAGGGTACTCGTTAGAACAGATTATGGATGCAACAGAATTGGAAGCAGCTGAATTAGAAACCATAATTGAAAAATTAAAATAAAGCATCGCAAAGACATTGGTAAAAGTGTTTACGGTAGTTGAAAGAATTATAAGCAAATACCTTATAAAAAAACGCATAAAACAGAATAAAGAATAAAAATGCAGGTATAATTGCATAAAATATCAAAAAAGGCGCAGTGAGTTACAACATTGCACCTTTTTTGTTTTGTGCAAAATCTCTTTCATGCAACGGAAATGTATGTGAAAAGTGTATAAAATGCATAAGAAAAACTTGGAATTTCCGTCAATTGAATAAACGGTTGCGCAAGTGGTATAGTGGACATATCAATAAAACAAACGGTTGCGCAACACGATAGGTCTGGTGATAAGGGAGAGGATATCAGAACTATCGTGTTTGTGTCCAAAGAGGGAGGATCGTGTATGAAAGAGAAAAAACATTGGAACAGGAGAGTGCTCAGTTTTTTTCTGGCACTTGCTATGGTGATTACACAGCTTGGGGTGTGGAATGCCGGAAAGGAGAGCGTACAGGCAGCGGATACGGTAATTTATCAGGAAAATTTTAGTGAGTCAACTGATGGCTGGACGCCGGAGTGGTCTGTGGGAAGTGATTTAACGACATTTGCTGTAGGAAAAAATTATGCAAAAGATAATGATTCAAGCCTTAATATATGGAGTAAGAAAGCACAGGTACTCACGATTACGCATGAGGTGTCAGCCGTAGAAGAAGGAAACTATTATGTTTCATTAAACACATACGGTGGATCTGTAAATAGTGGTACAATTTCAATTTCTGATGGAACAACAGAGCAGAGTGCGGATATTGGGTTTTCAGATGGGCTGACAGAGTATAAAACAAAAAATGCATTGACAGTTAACACGGGAGCTTCTATTACCATAAAGGTAACTGTTGATTTAAATGAAGGCGGTTGGGGATACCTTGATGATATTACTTTAACAAGAGCAGACAACAGTAATACGGATGCGTATATGACCAAAACATTCTATTTTAAATATACAGGAGACGGAATTCCGGCAATTCAGTTTTGGAAGAACTGTGATGGAAATTTACTGGCAGGAAAAGATGAAAGTATAGCAGAGATTGATGGTTCATCTTATTATTGCATGGAAAAAATAGCAGGAAAAAATGGCTGGTATCAGATCGAACTGAAGTATAAAAAAGATGGAATAAACAATAAAGAAGTAGGATTTGATCTGGATGAACTTTCTTCTGAGAAAACAACGAAAACATGGTTAAAGAGTTATGATGCTTACTATGGAACAGATGGTGTGAAGAAGGCATATGAAAATATTTTTAATGGCACCTATGACGATCCGGCCATCATACAGGATGACTATGAAACGGTTGTTTCCTATGCGGCTGCAGTGGCAGAGGAAGACAATGCCCAGGTTGTAAAGGATGCAGCAGTCAATGTGAAAAAAGTACAAAATCTTGATGATGATTTTATCATGGGAATGGATATCTCCTCCATGATCTCTGAATTACAGAGTGGTGTGGTATACCGTGACTATGACGGAAACGAACTGACAACGCTTGATGATATCTGCAGGTTTATCAAAGAGCAGGGCATCAATCACATTCGTGTCCGTGTATGGAATGATCCGTATGATGCCAATGGCAACGGCTATGGCGGAGGAAACAATGATGTGGCAAAAGCAAAGGAATTTGCAGATGCATGCCGCAATGCCGGATTGAAAATGTTAGTTGACTTCCACTGCTCCGATCTGTGGACAGACCCGGGCAAGCAGCAGGAACCCAAAGCATGGAAAGGGTACACCCTTGAACAGAAAAAAGAGGCATTAAATACTTATATCACAAAATCCTTAAATACCATTGATCCGTCAAAAGATGTTGTGGATATGGTGCAGGTTGGAAATGAGACAACGGGTGGATTTATCGGTGAGACAAATGTCAGCAATATGTGTGTATTATTTTCAGCAGGCGCAGCCGGTGTAAAAACGTACAATCCGGATGTCAAAGTCGTCATCCATGTGGAAAGCCCACATAAAGGAACCATGGTAACATGGGCAAAAAATCTGCAGGACAACAATGTTGATTATGATATTCTTGCCACCAGTTATTATCCATACTGGCATGGAACATTAGATAACTTAAAACAGCAGTTTGAGACGGTAAAGAATACATATTGTAAAGATGTGATGGTTGCGGAAACCAGTTATGCTTATACGTTAGAAGACAGTGACGGACATGCCAATACAGTGCGTGTTGGAAATAATGATAACGGAGCTGACACAACGGAGCCGTTTACCGAGCAGGGACAGGCAACTGCAATCCGCAATCTGATTAATACGGTAAATGAAGCTGGCGGACTGGGTGTATATTACTGGGAGCCGGCATGGCTGACCGTTGGAAATACCAAAGGACTTACCGGAGATGCATACAATGCACAGGTAAAGGAAAATCAGGAAAAGTGGGAAAAATACGGAAGCGGATGGGCTTCAAGTTATGCCAACGAATATGATTCGAAAGATGCAGGCAAATGGTATGGCGGTTCTGCAGTTGACAATGAAGCCATGTTTTATCCGGATGGCACGGCAACCCCTGCACTTCATGTATGGAATTATGTAAAAACGGGTGCTGTTTCGAATCTGGTAAGTGTAGAAGGATTTGATTCTGCACTGACACAGACGATTACTGCAGGCAGTGATTTTACACTTCCGGATTCCGTGGAAGTTACGTATTCCGATAGCAAAACACCGGTAGCAGAGGCGGTTACCTGGGATGAAGCATCTGTAAAAAAGGCGGATATGTCAAAGCCCGGAACTTATCAGATTTCCGGTACAGTTTCTTTGAGCAAAGAAATTACAAGAGGTGCTTATAAAGGAAAAACCAGTGTAGATGTTACACTTACTTTACAGGTAAAATATGCAAATCTGATTACAAATAAAGAAGCGGTTGAATTTGACCGTGGAGAATACTTTACCGTAGACGGAGCCACGTTCAAGGGAATTCCTTCCGCAGAGAATGCAAAGAGCGGAAAAAACAGTATGGGCTGGTACGGAGCATCCGCAGCAAATGGTTCTGTTACATATAAGGAAGCAATTACGCTGGAAAAAGGAACCTATACATTGGAAGCATATGCCCAGGGGGCACAGTCAGATGTAACCATGCAGATATTAAATGCAGAAGATGATAGTGTACTATTTACCGGCGAAACTACAGCAATGACTGCATGGGGAGACTGGCATACACCGAAGGTAACTTTTACACTGGATAAGACAAAGAGCGTAAAACTTCGTGTATGTGTAGAACATGAGGATGGCGGATGGGGAGCAGTGGATGTGCTGTATCTGCATAAGGATGCATCATCTTCGGAAGGAAAGGATGATACAAATACTTCCGGCAGCTCATCCTCCGATAGCTCATCCTCCGGCAGCGCTGCAACCGTCACTCCATCTGATGATACAAAGAAGGATGACAAGCCAGAGCAGACAACCGAATCAAAGAACGTAACGGCAACGACTGCTTCCGGGGAGAAAGCAGAAGTAACGGTTATCGTGACAAAAGATACGGCTGGAAAAGTAACGGAAGCAAGTGCAGAAGTGACAGGTACCAAGGCAGAGATTTCTGCAGATATGGTGAGCAGGATCGTGGAAGCTGCCGGAACAGACCATGTGGCAATTACTGCAAATGTTACCGATAAAGAAGGAAATATCAGATATACAGTAACCGCAGATGCAAAAGACTTAACTGCAGGAAACAAACTGAGTGTCGTTGTTGTGGATAAGAAAACCGGAGCGTATAAACTGGTGAATGCAAAGACGTATACCGTTGGAAAAGATGGCACATTACATGTGAATCTTGCCGCAGGTTCGGATTATCGGATGCTTTCTGCAGCAGAAATAAAAAATGTGGAAAAAGCGGTTTTAAAAACGGTTGCTGTAAAAAAGACGACAGCTTCCATCAAAGCGGGAAAGAATACAAAGATACAGTTAAGCAGTAAGCTTGATCTAGATAATGTAAAAAAGATTACATATACATCTGGTAAAAAGTCTGTTGCAGCAGTAGATAAAAACGGAAAGATTACAGCAAAGAAGAAGGGAACCGTCACGATCAAAGCAAAAGTAACACTGAAGAACGGAAAGACAAAGACAGTTTCCATGAAAATTAAAGTAAAATAACATTGTGAGGACAGTGGTTCTGTGATAAAATAAAAAAAGAAATTGTATTCTTTGAGACTTATCCGGGTATCTTAAAGGATAAGACAGGTGAAAAGGATTTGGGGATCAATTACAAAAGGAGATGGAATCATGTCAGCAACGGGGTTATTTATTTTTCTGATTGCGATTATCGGGATTGCGGTACTTGGGGCGTTGATCGCAGTGATTGCAGCAGTATCCGGGGCATCTGCAGCTATTTCGGATGAAGAGGATGGACTGGAGGAGAACGCATAAAGCAGTCAGAAAATAACGGACAGAGTACAGGAAAGAAAGACGTTCGGAAACGGATGTCTTTTTTTTGTTTCTAAAAAGAAAATAAAGCTTTCGGAAATCCTCTTGTAAAAAAGAACCGATTATCGGTATAATGAAAAAAAGCAGGCGCTGGGAACTGTGTTCCACTTCCAATGGGTCTGCTTTATTCAGCAGAAGAAAAATTTACAGGAGGAAAACATGATTTCAAAGTACAGTGTGAAACGTCCTTATACCGTGCTTGTGGCAGTTGTGCTGGTCATCGTGCTCGGTGCGGTCTCGTTGTCAAAAATGACGACAGATCTGCTTCCGGATATGAGTTTTCAGTATGCGCTGGTTATCACAACCGATATGGGAGCAAGTCCGGAACAGGTGGAAAGTGATGTGACATCACCGATTGAATCGGCGATGGCAACAACGTCCAACATTAAAAATATCAGTTCTGTTTCCTATAACAGTTATTCCGTCGTAACACTGGAATATGAGCAGAATGCAAATATGGATTCGGTGGTGATCGAAATTCAGCAGAGTCTTGACCAGGTATCCGGGCAATGGGATGATTCCATTGGAACACCTATGATTATGAAAGTCAATCCGGACATGATGCCGGTGCTGGCTGCAGCGGTGGATAAGGATGGCATGGATGCGAACGCACTTTCCGATTATGTGAAGAATGATCTTGCGCCGGCACTTGAAAGTCTGGAAGGAGTGGCTTCTGTCACTACGACCGGGCAGCTGGAAGAAAGCGTAGATGTAACACTCGATCAGGACAAGATAGACGCATTAAATAAAAAGATTCAGAAGAAGATCGATGAACAGTTTGAAAAGTCCCAGAAAAAAATTGATGCGGGGAAAAAGAAAGTAGAGAGTGGAAAGTCTTCCATCAGTCAGGGATCGGAGCAGTTAAACAGCGCGATTAATCAGACGATGAATCAGCAGAAGAAGCTCTACAAGACGGAACAGGATCTGAAAAAACAACTCGCAGAGTTAAAAAAACAGAAAGCTTCTTTGGAACAGATCCAGACCGGTATTCAGACCTTTATGAAGTCGGATGCCTATACCGGAATCGTGACGGTATTAAAAGATAACCCGCAGCTTGCAGAGAGCAGTGAGATGCAGGCACAGATCAAACAGGTTAATGCGGTTGTGAAAAAGCAGTTTTCGGCGTTGTCCTCGCTTGGAATCACAGTAAATACCTATGAGGATCTCCCGGCGGCATCCGCAGAAGTGGGAAAACTCCTGACCAAAGTCAATACAGGAATGAAAACCATTGAACGTGCACAGCAGAAGGTAGAGAGCGGAAAAGTCAGCCTGGCCTCGGCTTTGGATACGCTGAATGCCAATGCATCCATGACGGCACTTCAGGTCAGTGCTTCTTCTACCGAACTGGCCAATGCAGCCTCCTCCTTGGAGAGCGCACAGAGTAAACTGGATGAAGCCAAAGATACGGCGCATGATTCCGCAGATCTGAATAAAGTGCTGAGCAAGGATACCATCACAAGCCTGCTTGCCGCGCAGAATTTTGATATGCCGGCGGGATATGCCATGGATGGGGATACTGAGTATCTGGTACGTGTGGGAGATGCCGTGCAGGATGTCAGCGAATTAAAAGACCTGCCGCTTGTGGATATGGGAATTGATGGAATTGATACAATCCGCCTTTCGGATGTGGCAGAAATCAAAGTGACGGATAATTCCGACGAGACGTATGCGGTGATTAATGGCAATCCGGGCATTATGCTTTCGATGGAAAAACAGACCGGATATTCTACCGGAGAAGTTACGAATCGTATTCTGGATAAATTCAAAGCGTTAGAAAAAGAAGATTCCAAGCTCCACCTGAATGTATTGATGAATCAGGGCGTATACATTGACATGATTGTAAACTCTGTAATGCAGAATATGATCTGGGGGGCAATCCTTGCTATTTTGGTATTGCTGCTGTTCCTGAAAGATATCAAACCGACAATCGTGATTGCATGTTCCATACCGCTTTCCGTTGTCGCTGCAATCGTGCTGATGTACTTTACCGGAATTACCTTAAATATTATTTCCATGTCCGGACTGATGCTTGGTATTGGTATGCTTGTGGACAACTCAATTGTTGTCATCGAAAATATTTATCGTCTGCGCGGAGAAGGCTATTCCATCCGGAAAGCAGCGGTAGAAGGATCAAAACAGGTGACGGGTGCGATCATTGCGTCAACGCTTACCACGATCAGCGTCTATGCGCCGATTATTTTTACAGAGGGAATTACCCGGCAGCTGTTTGTGGATCTTGCCCTGACGATTGCATATACCCTGGTAGCGAGTCTGGTCGTGGCATTGACGTTTGTCCCGGCGATGGCTTCTGTTACACTCAGAAAAACAAAAGATATCCGTCATCCGTGGTTCGATGCCGCCCGGGAATGGTATGGCAGAGTGCTGGAGTGGTGTCTGCGTTTCAAACCACTGGTACTGATTATTGCGGTGGTTCTTCTGATCGGAAGTGCAGCACTGTCACTTTCAAAAGGCTTAAACTTTATGGATATGGATATGGAGACAAATCAGCTTTCCGTCACGATTTCTGCAAAAGAGGGTGAGAAACTGACCTTTGAGGAATTAACACAGGCATCGGATGATGTGATTCAGAGAATCTCAAAAATCAAAGGAATCAAGACGGTCGGAGCGATGGCTGGTGGAGATTCCACGATGAATCTGATGGGTGGAGGAAATGACAGCGTCAGCATGTATATCCTGCTGGATGAGGACTCCAAAGTCAAAGCATCGGATGTGGAAGAAAAAATTGTCAGCAGGACGAAAGATCTGGACTGCAAAGTAGAAACCAACAGTTCTTCCATGGATTACAGCAGTTATTTCGGCAGCGGTCTTTCCGTCAGAATTAAAGGAAATGATATTGATACGCTGCAGAAGCTTGCCAAAGAAGTGGCAGATGTGATGAAGCAGACAAAGGGAACCGTGGATGTGGACGATGGTCTGGAAGATATGGAACCACAGCTTACCATTTCCGTGGATAAAGAAAAAGCTGCGGAATACGGATACACGGTTGCACAGGTATATCAGCTTGTCAGTGCGAAGATGGCAGACAGCAAGAGCGCAACCACGATTTCCACAGACATCAAAGATTATAAAGTCTATGTGCAGACACAGGAACAGACGGATACGAAACTGGACGATATCAGACAGATGACATTTACCCACACAGACAAAGACGGAAAAGAAAAAGAGATTCCTCTTACGAAAATCTGTGAGATGAAAGATACGACAACACTCAGCACCATGAAACGGGATGCACAGACACGTTATATTACGGTATCCTGTGGTGTGGATGAAGATCACAATGTCACACTGCTTGGCAATAAAATTCAAAAGAGCATGGATAAGCTGAATGTGCCGGAAGGCTATCATATCGAAATGACCGGAGAGGACGAGACAATCAGTGATTCCATGAGCCAGCTGGTTCTGATGATGATACTGGCAGTTATCTTTATTTATCTGATCATGGTGGTACAGTTCCAGTCACTCGTTTCTCCGTTTATCATTATGTTCTCGATTCCGCTTGCCTTCACCGGAGGATTTATTGCTCTGCTTCTGACAGGGCAGGAAGTCAATGTCCTTGCAATGCTTGGATTTATCATGCTGGCAGGTCTTATTGTAAACAACGGTATTGTACTGATTGATTATATCAATCAGGCAAGAAAAGCGGGTGTTTCTAAGCATGAGGCGATTATTTCATCCGGAAAGACCCGTGTTCGTCCGATTCTGATGACGGTACTGACCACAGTTCTTGCAATGCTGACTACGGCTCTTGGAATCGGTGACGGTTCCGACATGATGCGTCCGATGGCAATCACACTGATTGGAGGACTGGTTTATGGTACCGTTCTGACGCTGATTGTCATTCCATGTATCTACGATATGTTCCATCGGGAAAAGAACATGGTAGAAGAGGAATTATAGTGAATTTCACAGAAATCTTCTTGACAAAAAAGAGAGCCGCAAGTAAGATTAAATTATGTATAAAAAAGTGATGATGGAGAGGAGTACACATGGAATTCCTGAAAGAGAAGGATATTCATTGAAGTGGAGCATTGGCAGAGTTTTCGTGCAGAATGTTCCTGCAATGGCTGTAAGATATCCACAGGATGCAGTGTGGAAGGTAGCTCCGGAACTGGAAGGTTGAATGTGGTACATTGCCCTGTAGGCATTCCCGGATCGTCCCCGTTAAAGGACATGATGAGTATTACAAAGGTGGTACCGCGAGAGTTTTCGCCCTTTGTGCAGAAAAAGAAAAGGCTTTCTGTACAGAGGGCGTTTCATTTATATTAAGGAGGAACACATGAGCAAAGAATTAAGTAAAACATACGATCCGAAAGATATAGAGGATCGTCTCTATAAGAAGTGGGAGGACAATGGGTATTTTCATGCAGAAGTAGACCGCAGCAAGAAACCGTTTACCATTGTGATGCCACCGCCAAATATTACCGGTCAGCTTCACATGGGACATGCACTGGATAATACCATGCAGGATATCCTGATCCGCTATAAGAGAATGCAGGGATACAATGCACTGTGGCAGCCGGGTACGGATCACGCATCCATCGCTACAGAGGTAAAGGTGATTCAGAGTTTAAAAGAGCAGGGCATCAATAAGGCGGATCTGACCCGTGAAGAGTTCCTGGATAAGTGCTGGGAGTGGAGAAAAGAATACGGCGGACGTATAGTAAAGCAGCTGCGCAAACTTGGTTCTTCCGCAGACTGGCAGCGTGAGCGCTTTACGATGGATGAAGGATGTTCCCATGCGGTACAGGAAGTATTCACCAAGTTATATAAGAAGGGCTGGATTTATAAAGGTTCCCGTATTGTCAACTGGTGTCCGGTATGTAAGACTTCCATTTCCGATGCGGAAGTTGAGCATGAAGAGCAGGATGGATTTTTCTGGCATATCAATTATCCGGTTGTTGGAGAGGAAGGCCGCTTCGTAGAGATTGCCACCACACGTCCGGAGACACTGTTTGGTGATACTGCGGTGGCAGTAAACCCGGACGATGAGCGTTATAAAGATATTGTCGGAAAGACTTTAAAGCTTCCGATGACGGACCGCGAAATACCGGTGATCGCAGATGCTTATGTAGACAAGGAATTTGGAACCGGATGCGTAAAGATCACTCCGGCACATGACCCGAACGATTTTGAGGTTGGAAAGCGTCATAATCTGGAAGAAATTGTTGTCATCAACGACGATGCAACGATGAATGAAAAAGCCGGAAAATATGCCGGAATGGACCGCTACGAGTGCCGGAAAGCACTGGTGGATGATCTTAAGAAAGAGGGACTTCTGGTAAAAGTTGTTCCACATTCCCACAATGTCGGTGTGCATGACCGCTGTCATACAACGGTTGAGCCGATGATCAAGCAGCAGTGGTTTGTAAAGATGGATGAGATGATCAAGCCGGCTGTGGAAGGTGTGAAGAACGGAGATATCAAACTTCTTCCAAAGCGTATGGACAAGACCTACTTTAACTGGACCGACAACATCCGTGACTGGTGTATCAGCCGTCAGCTGTGGTGGGGACACCGCATTCCGGCATGGTACTGCGATGACTGTGGCGAGATGGTAGTATCCATCGAAAATCCTGGCAAGTGTCCGAAGTGCGGATGTACACATATGACACAGGATCCGGATACGCTTGATACCTGGTTTTCTTCTGCACTGTGGCCATTCTCTACGTTAGGCTGGCCGGAAAAGACCGAGGATCTGGATTATTTCTATCCGAACGATGTGCTGGTAACCGGATACGATATTATTTTCTTCTGGGTTATCCGTATGATTTTCTCTGGATATGAGCAGATGGGTAAGGCACCGTTCCATACCGTACTGTTCCACGGACTGGTACGTGACTCCCAGGGACGCAAGATGAGTAAATCACTGGGCAATGGTATTGATCCACTGGAAGTCATTGACAAGTATGGCGCAGATGCACTTCGTCTGACACTGATTACCGGAAATGCACCGGGAAATGACATGCGGTTCTACTGGGAGCGTGTGGAGGCATCCCGTAACTTCGCCAATAAAGTATGGAATGCATCCCGTTTTATCATGATGAATCTGGATGGATTTGAACTCCATACGCCGTCAAAGGATGAGTTACATGCAGCAGACAAGTGGATTCTTTCCAAGGTGAATACCCTTGCAAAAGATGCCACAGAAAATATGGATAAATTTGAACTCGGAATTGCCGTACAGAAAGTATACGATTTTATTTGGGATGAGTTCTGTGACTGGTACATTGAGATCGCAAAAGTCCGTACCTATAAAAAGAATGAAGATCCGGTATCTGCCAATGCGGCACTGTGGACCTTAAAGACCGTACTGACCGAGGCATTGAAACTGTTACATCCGTATATGCCATTTATCACGGAAGAAATCTTCTGTACCTTACAGTCAGAGGAAGAGACGATTATGCTCTCCAAGTGGCCGGAGTACAAAGAAGAGTGGAACTTCCCGGCAGAGGAAGCAGCCATTGAGCACTGTAAGGATCTCGTTAAGGGAATCCGTAATGTCCGCACAGAAATGGATGTTCCGCCATCAAGAAAGGCAAAGCTTTATATTACATCTGAGGATGCAGGGCTTCGCACTGTTTTTGAAGAAAATAAGGAAGTATATGTAAATCTTGCTTCTACCAGCGAGATTATAGTACAGGCAGACAAAAACGGTATCAGTGAGGATGCGGTTTCCGTTGTGATTCCGGGAGCAGTTCTTTATCTGCCGCTGGAGGATCTGGTAGATTTTGAAAAAGAAAAAGAGCGTTTGCATAAAGAAAAAGATAAGCTGACGAAGGAACTTGCACGTTCTAAGGGCATGCTTTCCAATGAAAAATTCTTAAATAACGCAAAACCGGAAAAGGTACAGGAAGAGAAAGACAAGCTGGCAAAGTATGAGCAGATGATGGCTCAGGTAGAAGCGCGGCTGGCACAAATGAAATAAATGGTTTCGGATTTCTATAGCAGAGAGGGGAAAATGCCATGGAAGATATTTCAATGAGAGGTGCGGTTGTTCGGATTTCACAGGATAGTATGGAAGCATATTTGACATTGCAGCCGCCGGAGACCGGAGAGGGATACACATTATCAGAGCTGGTGCGGTATATCCGCACCCAGCGGGTAACCAATGGAATTGACGAAGCGGCGATCCAGGAGATGATCGATGGCGGAGTGTACATGAGAGATGTATGTATTGCAAAAGGACAGCCACCGGTCAATGCAGAAAACGGCCGCTATGAACTTCATTTCAATCCGGCTGTGGATGGAAAACCAAAGGTCAATGAGGATGGTTCCATAGATTACTGGAGCATCCGTACAGTGGAGATGGTAAAAGAAGGTCAGGCAATTGCCACCTACTATCCACCAACCGAGGCGGTAAACGGGATGAATGTTTCGGGAAAGCCGATACTGGCAGTCCGTGGCAAGCCATTGCAGCCACTCCGCGGAAAAGGATTTCACTGTACAGAAGACGGAAGTACTTATATTGCAGACCTGTCTGGAAAGATTGAAATGTCAAACGGAAAGATCCGGATATCCGCAGTTTATGAAATTCCCGGTGATGTGGGAATCGGTACAGGAAATGTGGAATATCACGGAGATGTTGTAATCCACGGTGGAATCAAACCGGGGGCAAAGGTAAGTACGAGTGGAAGTCTCACGGTAGACGGTATCTGCGAGAACTGTGTGATTGAAGCGGGAAAAGATATTGTCCTGCGAAGCGGTGTTCTCGGTGGAAACAAGACCAGTATTCGTGCAGGCGGGAATATCCACGCAAAATTTTTCGAATACTGTAAGGTGAAAGCCGATGGCTTTATTGAAGTGACTTATGCATTAGACAGTCATATGATCAGTTTTGATCATATTTATGTAACCGGAAAAAAGGGAAGTATCATTGGCGGATATGCCTACGCAATCAGTGGAATGGATGTGAATGTAATCGGAAATTCCACGGAAGTAAAGACACAGGTGCATGTCGGAGTCAGTGCGCAGATGCGGCAGGAACTGTCGGATCTGCAGAAATCCATTGAAGAAAATGGGGAAGTGATCAAGAAGATTACCACCGGGCTGAAACAGTTTGAACTGGTGGCTGCGAAAAAAGGAATTGATGTATCGAAAGATTCGCGCAGAACCGAGCTTCTTCGTGCCAAAATGAAAACGCAGGCAGATATTGCTGAAAGCCAAAAAGCGGTAGATCGTCTGGAAGAACTGGTCAAACGCGGGGAAAATGCAAAGATCAGTGTCGTACGCAAAGTGTATTCCGGATGTGTTGTAACCATTGACCAGCAGACGCTTACCGTAAAAGAACTGCAGGAATCCGTTTGTTTCCAGAAGAAAAAAGAAGGGGTTGTGATGATCTCTCTCAAGTAAACAGATGCAGTTTCTGTAATATTTCCGAGAAATAATGCGAATAAATTTACTTGCATATCCAATGCACTATATTATAATTAAGATACATGGGAACGCAGAACCTGTATATCGCAAAAAGGAGCAGGAGAAATGATTAATTTTGAAAAAGAGCTGAAGAATTTTCAGCCGAGTCTGGAAGTAGAAGAAGCCGAGGCTGCAATTTATAACCATGATCTGACAGATGTAACGGATATTATTACCGAAATATTGCGTGATGTACGTCAGAATGGACAGCAGTTAGGACAGTAATGAAAAAGAGGAAGAAATGATTTGTTATAAATGTGGACAGGAGGTTGGAAATGCAAAGCGCTGCCCGAATTGCGGGGCAGATCTTTCCGTATTTTTGAAAGTGCGTCACATTTCCAACGCGTATTATAATCTGGGGCTGGAACAGGCGGGCGTGAGAAATCTTTCCGGAGCGATTGTCAGCCTGAAAAACAGTCTGAAGTTTAATAAATATAATATTGATGCACGAAATCTTCTGGGATTGATTTATTGCGAGACAGGAGAAGTGGTAGATGCCTTAAGTGAATGGGTGATCAGCCGCAGTTATCAGCCGAAGGACAATCTTGCCAGTCATTATCTTGATGAGATCCAGCAGGACCGGGGAAGATTGGATTCCGTAAATCAGACGATTAAAAAATATAACCAGGCATTGCACTATTGCAAGCAGGACAGTCGGGATCTGGCAATTATCCAGCTGAAAAAGGTACTTTCGCTGAATCCGAAGCTTGTCAAGGCACATCAGCTGCTGGCGCTTCTTTATCTGCAGGACAATAAGCTGGAACTGGCAAAAAAAACTTTGCGCAATGCGGGAAAGATTGATACAAATAATACAACCACCCTGCGTTATCTGCGCGAAGTGAATGCAAGACTGAAGGAAAAAAGTCCTTCCAAAAAGCCGAAGGATGATGATCTGATTTCTTATCAAAGTGGAAATGAGACCATTATCATGCCGAAGCGGTTTAAGGAATCTTCGATTGGGGCAACACTGGTATATATTGTGATCGGACTGATTGTGGGTACTGCGATTACCGCATTTCTGATTGTGCCGAGCGTTCGCAACAAGGCAAAAGAAGATGCACAGAGAAAACTGGTTGAAGCGAGTGATACCATTTCCACGAATGGACAGACAATCAAAGATCTGGAAGGACAGATGGAGGATCTGAAAAATCAGCTGGAAGAGCAGACGACCAACAACGAAAAGGTCAAGGTTCAGATATCCACTTATGAAAATCTCCTGCAGGCATGTGTTTCCTATTATGGATCAAAGGATGTGACGACTGCGGGAAAGACACTGGATAAAGTAAAGACGAAGTATCTGTCCGACAAAGCTAAAACCATATATGATGATATCAATGGGGAGGTACAGGATAAGTATCTGAATCAGCTTTACAAGGAAGGCTATAGTTTGTACTCCCGTGGAAAGTATAAGGACGCCATCGATACATTAAAACAGATTACGGATGAGCAGGAAGATTTCCAGGACGGATCAGCTGCCTATTACCTGGCGCAGTCCTACCGGAAAAACGGGGATCTGAAATCTGCAAAACCGTATTATCAGTATGTAATTGAAAATTATCCGGATACGGAGCGGGCGAGAACGTCACAGAATTATGTAGACGCACAGGAATAAAAAGGAACACATTGCATTACAAAAGACACTACAGTACAGGTTACTGTCGGTGTCTTTTTTTGCTTATTTATAAAGAAGTAAGGGAAAGGAAGAGGTTTTATATGGAAGCAGCATATCGAAAGGAAGCGGACTGCATGATTGTGCCGATGCCGCGGGAGGTGGATCATCATGTGGCAGGCAATATGAGCAGGGAAATAGATCTGCTGGCGGAAAGCTGGCATGTTCACAGGATTGTATTTGATTTTGCGGGGACTGATTTTATGGACAGTTCCGGAATCGGTATATTAATAGGAAGAAAAAAGACGATGGACATGCATGCAGGAAAAGTGACAGCGGTAAATCTGGGAGAACGGGTGTATAAAATATTTGAAAAATCCGGGTTGTTTCAGATTATTTCATTGGAAGAGGAGGAAAAATAAAATGGTGCAGGAAAATCATATGCAGGTTCATTTTGATGCAAAATCCGTAAATGAGGGATTGGCACGCATGGTTGTGACCGCATTTATGACAAATATGAATCCGACGCTGGAGCAGATTGCAGATGTAAAGACAGCAGTGAGTGAGGCTGTGACAAATGCCATTATTCATGGATACGAAGATGAAACGAAACAGGTGGAACTGACCTGTGACCAAAACGGTCAGCAATTGGTGGTAACGGTGGAAGATCACGGAGTCGGAATTGAAGATCTTGAACAGGCATTGCAGCCTTTTTTTACTACAAAACCGGAATTGGAACGTTCCGGTATGGGCTTTTCCTTTATGGAGGCATTTATGGATCGGATTGAGGTACGGTCAAAAAAAGGAGAAGGAACACGTGTGGTTATGTGGAAATACATAGAAAGGGAACGTGAGCAGTAAGATACCGGCAAAAGAGGAAAATGGACGACAGAACATCCAGAGGGCGCAGCAGGGAGACCGGAAGATCAGGCAGCAGATGATAACCGAGAATATGGGGCTGGTTTATATGGTGGCGAAACGATTTGCAAACCGGGGAACCGATTTGCAGGATCTGACACAGATCGGAGTGATTGGTCTGATCAAGGCGATCGACCGGTTTGACACTTCGCTATCCTACTCTTTTTCTACCTATGCGGTTCCGCTTATTATGGGGGAAATCCGGAGATTTTTACGGGATGACGGTATGATTCATACGAGTCGCCAGATGAAAGAACATGCAAGAAAAATAGCAATTGTCAGAGAACAAATGAAAAAGACACAAAATAAGGAGCCGACATTGCAGGAACTAGCGGAAAAGACAGGAATTGCCATTGAAGATCTGGTGGTGGCAATGGAAGCAGGAAGAGAGGTGGATTCTTTTTCACGACCGGTGACGGAAAATGACGGAAAAGTGCTGACTTTGGAAGAAAAGCTGGAGGATAATCACCGGTTTGAAACTCCGCTTCTGAATCATATTGCATTGAAACAGGCGATCGACCAGCTGCCGGAGGAAGAGGCACAGCTGATAAAATTTCGCTATATGGACAATCTTTCCCAGGCAGAAACAGCAAAGCGCATGGGGAAAAATCAGGTATCCGTATCGCGCAGTGAGCGGAAGATACTGGAAAAACTTCGCAGAAAAATGTTGTAGCTACCACTTACAGGTACAGGGAAAATCTGGTATAATTTGCACGTAAAAGATCACAAAAGGGAGAAATTAACATGGGAGAATATTTGCAGGAAGCCGTGTTGCCGGTGCAGTACGACAATTATGTGTTTGATTTGTACGGGACACTGGTGGATATCCACACAGAGGAAGATTTTCCAAAACTGTGGGAGAAACTGGCATTGTTTTTTGGATATTACGGGGCTATTTATGAACCGAAGGAATTGCAGAAGCGCTATGCGGCACTTGTCAGCGACTGTGAGCGCGCGTTGAAAAAGACGCTGGAAGAGGACAGGCATTATACGCATGAGGCATCTCCGGAGATTGAGATCGGGGAAGTGTTTGAAAAACTGTATCAGGAAAAAGGGATCGTGGCCGATAAGACCCTTGCCATACATACCGGACAGTTTTTCCGTGCGCTGTCTACCGATTATGTCCGTTTGTATCCGGGGACACAGCAGATGCTTGCCAGTCTGAAAAAAATGGACAAAAAAGTATATCTGTTATCGAATGCCCAGCGCATTTTTACCGCATATGAAATGAAGGTTTTAGGCATTACAAAATATTTTGATGATATTTTGATTTCTTCGGATTATCACACGAAAAAACCGGACAAACGTTTCTTTCATATATTGTTGGAGCGGCATAAGCTGGATGTGTCACATTCCCTGTATATCGGGAATGACAGCCGTTGTGATGTCGGTGGTGCAAAAGGTGTCGGAATGCCGGTGTTTTATGTAAATTCCAATATTTCCCCGAAAAATGATGACGGAAAAGAGGCAGACTATATTGTAGAGAATTTTTGTGCCTGGAAGGAGGTAACCATATGAGTAAATTAAAATCAGGAAAAGTAGCAATTATCGGATGTGGATTTGTCGGTTCTGCATCTGCATTCGCCCTGATGCAGAGCGGATTATTTACCGAGATGGTGCTTTTGGATGCAAACCATCAGAAAGCAGAAGGGGAAGCCGAAGATATCGTACACGGAATTCCGTTTGGAAGACCGATGCAGATTTATGCCGGAGATTATGATGATATTGCGGATGCAGCCATTATTGTAATTACAGCAGGTGCAAATCAGAAGCCGGACGAAACGCGGCTGGATCTGGTAAACAAAAACATTGCAATTTTCCAGTCGATTATTCCGGAAATTACAAAAAGAGATTTTGAAGGAATTCTTCTGATTGTTGCAAATCCGGTAGATATTCTGACTTACACGGCGCAGAAACTGTCCGGTTATCCGGAAAAACGGGTAATTGGTTCCGGAACTGTGCTGGATTCTGCCAGACTGAAGTATCATCTGGGACAGCATCTGGGAGTGGACAGCAGAAGTGTACATGCTTTTATCGTGGGAGAACACGGGGACAGTGAGATTGCGGCATGGAGCAGTGCGAATATATCCGGAATACCGCTGGACAATTTCTGTGAGATGCGGGGGCACTATAATCATATGGAAGCAACGGAACGTATCGCCGCGGAGGTAAAACAGAGTGCCTATGAGATTATTTCCAAAAAAGGAGCCACATATTATGGAATTGCCATGTCAGTTAAGCGCATCTGCGAAGCAATCATAAGAGATGAAAAATCAATTCTGCCGATTTCGACCATGCTGCACGGAGAGTATGGAATCTCAGACGTGGTGTTAAGTCTGCCGTGTATCGTTGGCCGCGATGGCTATGAAACCAAGGTCCCAATCGATCTGGATCAGGAGGAAGTTTCCAAACTGCATGAGTCTGCAAATACGCTGAAAGAAGTTCTTTCGGAGTTCTTTGCCGAAAATTAGTTTTTTTGTGCTTGCATTTTGGGGAAGAAAGGGGTAGAATACCACAGTGGGTAGAGCAAAGGCGTCGTAATGTATGTACGACGCCTCTTTTTATATATAAAGTGTATGACCATGTGAGAAATATACAAATATGACATATAGTTTATATAAAAAAAACGTTTTACTTTTTACAATATGACAAATATAATAGCTTTTGATTCAAAAGTTAAGAAAGGAAGTGAGACTGTTGGATGCGTTGGTAAAGAATCTGATGGAGGAGCTGAATTGCGATACCGTCTTTACAATCCCGCTGTTTGGTGGCATTCCGATCTATGAATCGGTTGTTGTTACATGGATCATCATGGCGGTCATTCTTCTTTTGTGTCTGATCCTTGTCAAAGGACTCAGAGTTGAGAATCCAAGCCGTAAGCAGGTAGTACTTGAACTTGCTGTTTCAAAACTGTATGGATTCTTTGAGGACACGATAGGAGAAAACGGTAAAGCGTACATTCCGTACCTGGCAGCAGTTGCCATCTACATAGGAATTGCCAACCTCATCGGCCTATTAGGCTTCAAGCCGCCGACAAAAGACATGAATGTCACGGTAGCGCTTGCATTGATGAGTATCATCTTAATTGAAGCAGCAGGAGTGAGAAAGAAAGGTACCAAAGGCTGGTTAAAGAGTTTTGCGGAACCAATGCCTGTAGTTCTTCCAATTAACATTCTTGAGATATTCATCAAACCATTATCACTTTGTATGCGATTGTTTGGAAATGTACTTGGTTCCTTCGTTATTATGGAGTTACTGAAGATGGTGGTTCCACCCGTACTTCCAGCAATATTCAGTTGTTACTTTGATATTTTTGACGGACTGATTCAGGCATACGTATTTGTATTCCTTACAGGCTTGTTCATCAAGGAAGCAACGGAGTAACACACTAATTAACTGAGAAAAGAAAAGGAGAAAACATTATGTCAGCATCATTATTTGTAGCAATCGGAGCAGGAGTAGCAGTATTAACAGGTATCGGAGCAGGTCTTGGAATCGGTAAGGCAACAGGTTCTGCAGTAGACGCTATCGCAAGACAGCCGGAAGCAGAAGGTAAGATTTCCAAAGCATTACTTCTTGGTTGTGCACTTGCCGAGGCAACCGCTATTTACGGTTTCGTTATTGCATTACTTATCATTCTTTTCTTAAAATAATGATTACCTGCGTAATTATTACATTAAGAAAGGAGCAGTAAACTATGCTGAGTTTAAATCCATGGGATATCTTGTGGACGATCGTAAATCTGCTTGTTTTATATGCAATCTTTCGTAAGTTTTTGTTTCAGCCGGTCATGAATATCATTCATGAGAGAGAGGACATGATCAACAAACAGTTCGAGGATGCCCAAAAACAGCAGGACGATGCAGCGCAGATGAAGAGTGAGTATGAGAACCAGTTAAAGGGTGCCAGAGAAAAGGCAGATCAGATCATTCTCGATGCGAAGACGCGTGCACAGGAAGAATATAACAATAAAATGGAAGCAACCAGAGCCGAAGCAGATCATATGCTTGAGAAAGCAAAGAGTGATATTGCAAATGAGCAGGAAAAGGCAACAAGAGATGCTCAGGCAAAGATCGCAGAGCTTGCTTTGCTGGCTGCTAAGAAGATTATGAAGACGGGTGAAGCACATGACGCAGGCAGCAGTAAATAGTGCCAAGGTACTATACCGGCTGTCTGTCAGCAGAGAGGATGTCGAGAAAGCGGAAAAACTTTTCTTTATGACACCGCAACTGCAGAAAGTTCTGACGAGCCCGGTCGTACCGGCAGCTAAAAAGTATGAAATTATCGATCAGGTATTTGCACTGGAAACGACAGAAGATGTGCTGGTCCGGTACATGAAGATCATGTGCAGGATTGGTAACATGACCGAGATGCAGGATATTTTCCAATATTATTATAAATACTGGGATCAGATGCATCATGTGGTTCGTGCGGACCTGATTTATGCCGAGACTCCGAGCAAAGATGAGGAGAAAGAGGCAAAAGCAATTCTGGATAAAAACTATCCGGATAGTGAGATTACCCTGACGCAGAGTGTGGATGAGTCGCTGATCGGTGGCTATGTTGTTAAGGTGGGATATAAAGAATATGACCACAGCTATGAAGGACGTCTGCGTCAGTTACAAAGAAAACTTACAGGGAGGTGACCCCTTTGGGCGCTATTAGTGCAACAGATATTATCTCCATTATTCAGGGTGAGATCGAAAATATCAACTGGGATGAGGAAAGCCGTGAGACAGGTGAGGTCATCTGGGTCGGTGATGGAATTGTTACCGTATACGGAATTGATCATGCAATGTATGGCGAGATCGTAGCCTTTGAAAACGGAGTCAAAGGAATGGTTCAGGATGTCAGACAGAATGAAATCGGTATTATTCTTTTTGGTCGTGATACCGGAATCAAAGAAGGAACCAAAGTGGTTCGTACCAAGAAAAAAGCCGGTATTCCGGTCGGTGATGCGTTTGTAGGAAGAGTAATCAATGCACTCGGTGAGCCGATTGACGGAAACGGTGATGTAAAAGAGGATGATTATCGTCCGATCGAGCAGGAAGCTCCTGGTATCATCGACAGACAAAGCGTAGACACACCAATGGAGACCGGTATTCTTTCCATTGATTCCATGTTCCCAATCGGACGTGGACAGCGTGAGTTGATCATTGGTGACCGTCAGACAGGTAAGACATCCATTGCAACAGATACCATTATCAACCAGAGAGGCAAAGATGTAATCTGTATTTACGTTGCCATTGGTCAGAAGGCATCTACCGTTGCAAAGATTGTAAATACATTAAAGAAACATGATGCCATGGATTATTCCATCGTAGTATCTTCTACAGCCAGTGATCCGGCATCTTTACAGTACATAGCTCCATATGCAGGAACTGCCATGGCAGAATATTTTATGCACAAGGGCAAGGATGTTCTCATTGTATATGATGATCTGTCCAAGCATGCGGTTGCATACCGTGCAATTTCCCTTCTGCTTGAGCGTTCCCCGGGACGTGAGGCTTATCCGGGTGATGTATTCTACTTACACTCCAGACTGCTTGAGCGTTCCAGTCATCTGAGTGACAAGTTAGGTGGCGGTTCCATCACCGCACTGCCGATTATTGAAACACAGGCCGGTGATGTTTCCGCATATATTCCTACAAACGTTATTTCCATCACAGATGGTCAGATTTTCCTGGAGAGTGACCTGTTTAACTCCGGTATGCGTCCGGCGGTTAACGTAGGTCTTTCCGTATCCCGAGTTGGTGGTGCTGCACAGGCAAAAGCCATGAAGAAAGCAGCAGGAAGTGTCCGTATCGATCTGGCTCAGTACCGTGAGATGGAAGTATTTACTCAGTTCAGTTCAGATCTGGATGAGGCTACAACTGCACAGCTGAAATACGGAAGCTGTCTGATGGAGCTTCTGAAACAGCCGCTCTGCAGCCCGTTAAGTCTTCATCAGCAGGTAATTACTCTCTGCGTTGCGACTCACAAGCTGATGGTAGATGTAGAAAAGAAAGAGATCAAGAAATATCAGAAGGATCTTCTGGAGTACTTTGATAATGTATATCCTGAGATCGGCAAAGAGATCGAGACTACAAAGCAGCTCTCTGATGAGCTTGTAGAGAAAATCGTAAAGGCGGCAGAAGAATTCAGAGATAAGAGCAGGTAGGTGTTGATATGGGCAGTACGAAAGAGATTCAGACTCGAATGAAAAGCATTCAGGACACCATGAAGATCACCAATGCCATGTATATGATTTCTTCATCCAAGATG
>OLVX01001114.1_pt1 | contig 24071 bp, 20 predicted proteins | sample 1673271 | NCBI WGS metagenome assembly OLVX01 (sample SAMEA3178939, study PRJEB25190) | human gut metagenome | biome: human gut; feature: human-associated habitat; material: faeces | place: Austria | collected 2013
CCAGACCTGCAATGTTCAGCAGCTGGACCAGGAACAGCTTCCACTGGGGCATCACGACATAGTCAACACCGTCGTTGATGCGCACAGCAGGTGTTTCGCGGTCGTCCGGGCCAAAGGTGTTGTCCACGATCTTACCGTAGACAAAATAGCCCACGATCAGGATCGCAAGACAGAGTAAGAAACTGATCATACCAGAAACCTCCTTTTCGGTTTTGCTGTTCCGTCTGGAAAATCATCCCATCTTTTCCATGCAGGACAGCCAACTTTCTGTGCTCATGTTAACATATTTTTCATAAAAGCGATACTCTGGTTCCGGCATACCGGCATATCCAAATTGATATACCAGCAAAGTTTTTTAGTTGCAGCTCCGTTTCTTTTTTGCGCTTATCTGCACACAAAAACAGCCGGAACGACACATCGTTCCGGCTGTGGGGTCAAATTTCTTTGCCGATCCCGGCGGTTTTTGCGGTCCTGGTTTTTACCAGTTCTTAACCGGTCTGCCCCTTACTTTACGGTCAGGGCCGCCTGACGGCGCAGCAGCTCGATGAACTTTTCTTCCTCCGGCCGCAGCCCGCCCTTGTCCGGGTACACCAGCACATCCCGCATACGCTGGTTCTGGGCCGGGCATTTTTTCAGCACCAGATGGTACTGTTCCAGTGCCCGCTGCGGCATGGGCGACGCCCACATGTAGGCCGTGGGCAGGCTCTGCAGAATGGAAAACTGGCTGCACCGCTCGTACACATGCACCCGGCGGTTCTCGTTCACCTGCCAGCGCAGGCTGCTGCCTTCCTCACCCGGCAGCTGGAAGTCATCGTGCAGCACCTCGGTGTAGCGGTTCAGCTCGGCCAGGTCATGCACCTCGTGCCGGGCCAGAGGGCTGTCGCGGTTCACTAGCAGCCGGTACTCAAACGCCATGATCTGCTCCCGGTGCAGCCCGCGCCGGGCACAGTAGCGGCTGTAGTAGTCCTCGTCCTCCTCGGCGTAGCGCAGCAGGGCCAGATGGTAGCCCCGGCGCAGCACAAAGTCCAGCCCCTCCATGGAACCAGCCTCCCGGATGTGCACCCGCAGCTGCTCGCTGCCCGCCGCCTGCTGCAGAAAATCCACCGCCGCATAGGACGCATAGGTGGCATGGGGCAGGGCCACCCGCAGCTCTGCGCACTCGCCCTGCCGACGGCGGGCGTCAGCGTCCAGCCGATCCACCTCCTGCAGCACCCGCTGGGCCTGCTCGATGAAGTGCCGTCCCTGTTCGGTGGGGATCATGCCGGCGGACGAGCGCTCAAACATGCGGATGCCGTATTCCTCTTCCAGGTTCTTCAGCGCCTTGCTCACGTTGGGCTGGGCGGCGTACATCTGCTTTGCCGCCGCGCTCACCGAGCCCCACTTCATGATGGCCACCAGATAACGCAGTTCCGTAATATTCATGCTGTTCCCCCATTTTGTGTGATACTATTAATTGTATCAATTCCCCTACTGCACTGTCAAGCCGCCGGGGCGGCAAAGACCCGGCAAAGGAACCTCTTGCACGGCGGCAGCCGGTTGCGCTATAATACGATTATACTTACCATAAATGCAAAGGAGCGCTGTGCCATGCCGGAATACCGTGTGCTGCGCATTGAAGAGCAGATGTACGGCTGTGAGGAACTGCCCGCCGGGCAGCCCGTGCTGTGCGATGTGGTGCTGGAGGGCACCGACGGTGCCTGCTGCACCCTGCCCTACCCGGACAAAGAACTCACCCGGCTGGGCATCGACGAGGGCAGCCGGGTGCACCTGCTGCCGGACGGCACCCTGCAGAAGATCTCGGAGGAACTGTTATGAATCAGATCAGAACTTCGGCCCTCATCGGTCTGGGGGCCCTCGGTATCCTGTTCGGGCGCAAAATGCCCGGCGTGCAGGTGATTGCCGACGAAGCCCGCATTGCCCGCTACGCCGCCCAGCCGGTGGTGTGCAACGGCGAGGAATGCCGGTTTTCCTACGTCACCCCGGCCCAGGGCAAGCCGGTGGACCTGCTGCTGGTGGCGGTGAAGGCCACCGTGCTGGACCAGGCCATTGCCGACATGAAGAACTTTGTTGGCCCGGACACCGTCATCCTCAGCGTGCTCAACGGCATCACCAGCGAGGAGCACATCGAAACCGCCTACCCTGGCCGCACCCTGTGGAGCGTGGCCATCGGTATGGATGCCACCCGCAGCGGCCGCACACTGGTGTTCAACCAGGCAGGCAAGATCCAGTTCGGCGAGCGGGACGGTGCTATGACCGGCCGTGTGCAGGCCGTGGCCGACTATCTGGACGCCTGCGGCATCGCCAACGAACCCTGCAGCGACATCCTGTACAAGCAGTGGAACAAGTTGATGGTGAACGACGGTCTGAATCAGGCAGCCGCCGCCTTTGACCTGACCTACGGCGGGCTGTGCCGGTCGGCCGAGGCACAGGCCAAGATGCACGAGGCCATGCAGGAGGTCATCCGGCTGGCCAATCTGGAGGGCGTGTCCCTGCCCCGCGACAACGACGAGCAGTTTTTGCGCACTGCCATGCCCACCTTCAACCCGGACGGCATGCCCAGCATGCGGCAGGACGTGCTGGCAAAGCGTCCCACCGAGGTGGAGGAATTTGCCGGTGTGGTGCGCGCCCGGGCCAAAAAGTACGGCATGCCCACCCCCGCCAACGACTTTTTCTATGCCCGCATCCAGGAGATCGAAGCGGGCTACTGCAAGTAAGGAGGACTTTATGGACCTGAATCACGCTCTGCGTTTTCTTGGCTTTCCGGAAGATGAGATCCCCGCTCTTCTGGAAGAGGCCAACGCCTATGACCCCGCCCTTCTGGAGCGGGCTTTTGCAGACGAAGCCATGGAGTGTCTCCCATCCGGCTGCGCAAAAAAGCTGCTCGGCACCGGCCTGAGCGCCAGCTTTGTATTCCACCTTGCCATGCGGAACGTGTTCCTTTTGGTCCATTGTTCCCCTCTGGAAACATTCCGCACCGTTCTGGGCAGCGACTGGGGCGATATCCTCAACGAAAACCACGAGCGACATGCTTTTGGTGACGAGCGCGTTTACGACTTTCTGGACCGGCTGACCACTGACCATCTGACAAGTGACATCACGGACCTCTGCGATACGATCCGGGACGAACTGCGCACCGACGAAGAGTCCGAGTAAGGAGCTGCCATGCACAAGCTGTATTTTACCCGCCACGGCGAGACCGTGTGGAACGTGGAAAACAAGATCTGCGGCATGACCGACAGTCCCCTCACCGAGCGGGGCCGGGCGCAGGCCCGGGCCCTGGGCCAGAAGGTGAAGGCCGGCGGCTATGCCATCGACGAGATCCTGTATTCTCCCCTGTCCCGCGCCGCCGACACGGCAAAAGCCATCGCCGATGCCACCGGCATCCCCGCCCGGTGTGAGCCGCGCCTGCGGGAGCAGTGCTTTGGCAAGTACGAGGGCACACCCCGCAACGGCGAGAAGTTCCGCATTTCCAAGACCTGCTTTGCCGACCGCTACGACGGCGGCGAGAGCATGCTGCAGCTGGCCCAGCGCATCTACAACCTGCTGGACGAACTGCGGGACCAACCGGACAAGACCTACCTGTTGGTGGCCCACAACGGCATCGCCCGGGTGGTGGAATCCTACTTCCACGACATGACCAACGAAGAATACGCCCTGGCCGGCATCCGCAACTGCGAGCTGGTGGAGTATCATTTTGAGTAAGTAAGAAATAAGAGCAGGATCGGACAGCCCGCGGGCTGTCCGATCCTGCTCTTATCATAATGAATTTCTTTAACCCTTATACAGCCCGAACAGCTTCAGCAGTTTCTGCCAGAAAGTCAGCGCCACGGGGGCGGCCTCCGGTTCTGCCGCCGGGGCCGGGGCCTCGATGGCCACCGTCTGCAGGGCGAACTGCACGGCGGAAACATCGGTGTTCTCGGCAGAGGTAAAGCTCTCCACCTCGCTGCTGCCGTTCAGACCGGCCAGCAGGCTGTCCAGCTGGTCGCTCATGTCGATCCCGGAAACATTGCTGCGCAGCTCTCCGGTGCCGGCGGTCAGCCGGGCGGCACCGGAGGTCAGCTGCTGCACTCCGGCTTTCAGCTGGGCCACACCGTCGGTGTAGGCGTTCAGGCCGCTGTCCAGCTGGCCGTACCGGCTGGCCAGCTGGTTCACGCCGTCGGTCAGCACCGAAAGGTTGCCCAGCATCCCGGTCAGGGCATTGGCCAGCTGACGCACCCCGGCATCGAACTGCCCGTACTGGCTGTTCAGGGTGCTGCTGCCCGCGTGCAGCTGGGCCACACCGTCGTGCACCGTGTTCAGGTAGGTCTCCATCGCGTCGATGTTGGCGCTGGAGCCCTTCAGCAGCAGGATGACGTCCTTGAGCTGGGGCATCACCCTGGCCAGCTGTTCCAGCTGCTCCATAGCTTTCGCGTTGCCGTCCTTCAGCTGGTCCAGGTCCAGTCCGTTTTCCTTCAGGATGGCCTTGTAAGCGTCGTAACTCACCTGCTCATCCAGCTGGGCGGCACCGGCGTCCAGCTGGGCAATGCCGTTCTGGATCTGGGTGGAGGCGTCCAGCAGGGTGGTGAGCTGGTCGGTGGAGGCCGACACGCCGTTCAGGGCGGTCTGCATCTGGGTCAGGGCCGCCTTGACCTTGGCGGACCCGCCGGTCAGCTCGCCGGACTTGCCGTTCAGGGTGTCAAGACCCGCCTGCACCTGGGCAATGCCGTCTGCCAGCGCGTTGGCACCGTCGTCCAGCTGTACCGAACCGCTCTGCAGCCGGTCCAGCATGCCGGTCAGGTCGGCCCCGTCCAGGTCGAGGTTCAGCCGGAGCTTCACGCCGTTCAGTGAGATGGCGTTCATGGCAAAGTCGGTCACGTCGGCGGTCACGGTCATGTCGCTGTCCGAACCTGGCAGCAGGATGTAGGAGAGCTGCTTGTTGCTGCCCACATTGGCCATGGTGGCCCCATCAGCCACGATGTTCTGTGCCCGGTCGGTGTCCAGCGTCATGGTCACCTGCAGGGCATACTGGTCAAAGAAATCTCCGGTGCAATCCGGGTTGCGGCTCACCTGCAGGCGGATGGCCAGCGCGCCGCTTTTGCCGCCCAGCTCTTCCGGAGCGATCTCGGCCCCGTCCAGCGTGTAGGTCAGCTTCACGAGCCACGGCAGCGCGGTGGCGGTGTCCATGGTGCCCTCATAGTAGAGCTTGCCATCCTGTGCCATGGTGGCGGTGATGGTGTCACCGCTGTGCTCCAGCGGGTCGGTGGTGGTCATGTTGCGCACGGCGGTGTAGCTGCCGTGGTCGGTGACGGTGTCCCCCGCCTGCACGGCAAAGCTGTTCACGGCATACACGCCGGTCACGGTGCCGGATGCATCCAGATTGGCATAGATGACCTCTTCCTTGGCGGAGGCCGCAAGGGCCGGCAGGGCCGCCCCGGCCAGCAGGCAGCCTGCCAGCACCAGCGCCGATGCCCGGCGCACAATCTTCTGTTTCATCTCGTCAAGCCTCCTTCGGCTGTTTTTTCGGTTTGATGATGAGCGGGTCGGCCAGATACAGATAGCCCGGCAGAACCAGCAGCACGATGGCCAGCGACACCAGACCGCCCACGCCCAGGAAGTTGCCCAGCTGGCCCAGCAGCTGGTTGGTGGAGATGGCCCCCATCAGGAAGCCCACCACCGCCAGCGCACTGCCCGTGGTGATCACCGAGGTGGTCACGGTGGACACGGTGGCGGCAATGGCCTGCTTTTTGTCCAGCGTCTCGCGGAACTCCTGATACCGGTCCGAGAACAGGATGGCGTAGTCTACCGTCGCACCCAGCTGGATGGTGCTGATGATGAGGTAAGCAATGTAGAACACATGGCGGCCTCGGAAATACGGGATGGCCAGATTGATCCAGATGGCCGTCTCGATGCTCAGCACCAGAATGACCGGCAGCAGCAGCTGACGCTTCATGAGCAGCAGGATCAGGAACACGGCGCCGATGGCCAGCAGATTCACCTTGACCATGTCGGCGGTGATGGTGTCCATCAGGTCGTAGGTGCTCACGCCCTGCCCGGCCAGATCATACGCATCCGGGTAATACTGCTGCACCGTGGCACGCACTTTTTCCACCAGCGCAAAGGCCGCGTCGCCCTCGGTGTCGGCGTTCACGGTGAGCACCATGCGGGTGTAGCCGCCGGACACCAGCAGTTTCAGGGTGTCCGGGGGCACGAACTCCGGCGGGATGGACGCGCCCGCATTGTCCACATAGGACAGGATGCCCGTCACCTCCGGGATGGCGTGCAGCGCATCCGAAAGCTCGGCCTGGGTGGCGGTGTCGCCCTCCGGCACCAGCACCACCCAGGTATCGCTCTTGCCGAATGTCTCTTCGATGGCGGCGGTATCGGCACCCAGACGGGTGTTGGTGCCGAACATATGGGCGGCACCGTAGTAGTATTCGTTGTTGTTGGAGGCCAGATAGCTGGGCACCATGATGACGGCCAGCGCCAGCGCCGCCGGCAGCATGATGCGGGACACAAACCGCCCGAACTTGTCAAAGCCGGGCAGCAGAGGCTTGTGGTGGGTCTTATCCATCCACGGGTAACACACCAGCGTCAGCGCCGGCATGAAGGTGAACACGGTGACAAGGCTCAGCACCACGCCCTTGGCCAGCGCAAGGCCCAGGTCCGGGCCGATCTGGAACTGCATGAGCACCAGCGCCAGAAAACCGATGACCGTGGTCAGGCCGCTGGACAGGATGGACCCGGTGGATTTGCACAGGGCCTCCACCATGCAGTCCTCCGCGCTGGCGTCCGGGCGCGCGGCCCGGCACTCGGCAAAGCGGTGGATGAGGAACACCGAGTAATCCAGCGACACGGCCAGCTGCAGGATGCTGCCGGCGGCGTTGGTCACAAAGGAAATGGTGCCGAACATCAGGTTGGTGCCGTTGTTGATGAGGATGGCCGCCCCCAGACCCGCCAGCACCAGCAGCGGCTCCACCCAGGAATCGGTGGTCAGGATCAGGATGAACAGCACATACACCACCGCAATGGCCGCGATCTTGGCCACCTCGGTGACGGTGGAGTTGGTAGCCACAGCGGTGGACACCGCGGTCCCGGCCAGGGCATTGTCCTCCCCGATCAGGTCCTGAATGGCGGCCACAGCCTCCAGACGGTTCGCATCCTCCACCGTCACGGTGAACAGCGCGCAGTTGTCCTTATAATAGGTCTCCACCGTGGCGGTGTCCTGCATCTGCAGCGGCACGGTCACGTCCAGGCTGTCGTCCAGCCAGGTCACGGCCTCCACGCCGTCGATGGCGGCAAGTTTTTCTTTGTAGTCCAGTGCCTCGGGCACCGTGACGTCCCGCACCATGACCCGCATGTTGGGGATGCCGCCGGTAAAGGCGCTGTTCATCTGCTCCAGTGCAAGGGTGGAGGGTGAGTCCGGCGGCAGATAGTCGTTGATGTCATAGTCCACCTGCACCGCCCGGGAAGCAAACACGCTCAGCACGGCGGCCAGCACGAACGCGGCCAGCACCGCTCTGCGCCGGTGCACGATGGCGGTATAGAATCGTTTCAGCAAAACAGGAAAACTCCTTTCCGGAAAAATCAAAACTGTTTATCATTCTAACAGGTCTGATAAAAATGGAAAAGAGATATTTTATGAATTTTCGCTTTTGGGCGTATTTTTTGCTCTTGACAAATAAATGGATTCTGCTATACTTTTTTCCGGTCATCGGAGGATCGTTTCCAACGTAATTTGGACGGGCCGGATAAGATGCCGTGCAGACAGCGCCCCGTCGGAGGCTTCCTTGCCGTAGTGAGGAAGAAGAGGAAGGCCGGGCGTGCACTCACGGAGCTTATCCGGCCCGTTTTGTTTCCTGTCGAAAGGAGTTTTTCGTGTCCAAGCAAAAAATCCAACTGTCGGATCACTTTACCTACCCGCGCCTGCTGCGGTTCGTGCTGCCCGCCGTGGGCACCATGCTGTTCACCTCCATCTACGGCATCGTAGATGGCCTGTGCGTGTCCAACTTTGTGGGCAAAACAGCCTTTGCGGCGGTCAACCTGATCATGCCGCTGCCCCAGCTGCTGGCCACCATCGGCTTCATGCTTGGTACCGGCGGCAGCGCCATCGTGGGCATCACGCTGGGCGAGGGCGACCAGAAAAAGGCCGACCGCTACTTTACCATGTTCCTGCTGGCCGCCGCCATCTCCGTCTCGGTGCTGGCCGTGCTGGGGCTTGTGCTGCTGCGGCCCATTGCCATCCTGCTGGGTGCCAAGGGCGAGCTGCTGGACTACGCCGTGCGCTACGGCCGCATCCTGATGCTGTCGCTGCCCACCTTTGCGCTGCAGAACATGTTCCAGAGCTTCTTTGTCACTGCCGAAAAGCCGCACCTCGGCTTTTACTTCACGGTGGCTGCCGGCTGCACCAACATGGTGCTGGATGTGCTGATGGTGGGTGTCTGGGGCTGGGGCGTAGAGGGTGCCGCCATTGCCACCTTCCTCAGCCAGATCGTGGGCGGCCTGCTGCCGATCTTCTACTTCCTCGACCACAAGAATACCAGCCGCCTGCACCTGTGCAAAACGCAGCTGTACAGCAAGGTGCTGCTGGACGCCTGCATCAATGGCTCCTCCGAGCTGATGACCAACCTGTCCATGTCGCTGGTGAACATCCTGTACAACTACCAGCTGCTGCGCTTTGCCGGGGAAAACGGCGTGGCCGCCTACGGCGTCATCATGTACGCCTGCTTCCTGTTCATTGCCGTGTATGTGGGCTACGCCTTCGGCAGTGCGCCCATCGTCAGCTTCCACTACGGTGCAGGCAACCGTGCCGAGGTGCACAACCTGTATGAAAAGAGCCTGCGGCTCATTGCGGTGGTGGCCGTCACCCTGACCGCCGCATCCATGGTCATCATCCCCTATGTGGCACGGTTCTTCGTGGGCTACGACCCGGAGCTGCTGGCCCTGACCAGCCGGGCCTTCCGGCTGTACGCCCTGAGCTTTGTCATCATGGGCTTTAACGTGTATGCCTCCTCCTTCTTCACCGCGCTGGGCGACGGCGTGACCAGTGCGCTGATCTCCTTCCTGCGCACGCTGGTGTTCCAGATCGCGGCGGTGCTCATCCTGCCCGCCATTCTGGGCATTGACGGCATCTGGCTGGCCGTGACCGCCGCCGAACTGGCTGCCCTGGCCGTGAGCGCGGCCATGTTCGTCACCAAAGACAAGGTATTCCATTACCGCAAGGCGTAACCTTCTCCCCTGCTTTTTGCGAAACGGCGAAAAGCAGGGGATTTTTTTGGTGATTCTGGCTCTGCCGCCGGGGCGAGAATCGTGCTAGAATGGGCATAGCTTTTATTCACCGTTTTGTGAGGAAGAACTATGACGTTATTTCTGACCAGCAGCCCCAGCGGCTGCCCCTTTGAGCCCAGCCCGGCCATTCCGGTACTGGACAGACGCAATCATTTTCTGGAAAACCTGCGGGCCGTGTGGCCGGACCACCCGGTGCGGGGCCTTGCCATCGCGGCAGACCCCCACGCTTACGCCCAGAACGACGAGATGTGCCGGGTATTTCTGCAGAGCTTTGCGGACGCCCACCTGCCCCTGACCGAACTTGTGCCCTGCGACGCCCGCAATCAGGAAGAGATCGGCACCCTGCTGCCCCGCAGCGGCTTTGTGATGCTGTGCGGCGGCCATGTGCCCACCCAGAACCACTTTTTTGCCCAGCTGGGCCTGCCGGGGCTGTTCCACAATTACCACGGCATCGTGCTGGGCGTGAGCGCCGGCAGCATGAACACCGCCCGGCTGGTGTATGCCGCCCCGGAGGAGCCGGGCGAAGCCGCCGACCCCGGCTACTGCCGCTGGCTGAACGGCCTTGGCCTGACCGAGACCCGCATCCTGCCCCACTACCAGTTCATCCGGGAGCACATCCTGGACGGACAGCGGATGGAGGACATTGCCCTGGCCGACAGCAGAAAACGGCATTTCCTCGCCCTGCCGGACGGCTCCTACCTGATGTGCTCCGACGGGCACGAAGCATTGTACGGCAAAGCCTGGTACTTTGCGGACGGCACCCTGGAGGAGATCAACGAGGACGAGGACGTTCTGCCGCTGCGATAAGCAAACAAAAAAGAAGCACGCTGCGGCGTGCTTCTTTTTTGTTTAGGATGCTCTGGCGCACACCTCATTCCGCCGACAGGCGGACAAAGGGCGCAATGGCGTTGGCGTCGCCATGGCGCACGATGGAATAGGTGATGTCGCAGTAGGGCTGGATGGCGGTGCTCTTTTCCACGGTGGAGATGAGCAGTACCTGCAGCTGCAGACGGCGGAACAGCTCCATCATGGGGCGGATGCGGTCGCTGGTCATCTTGCTGAAAGCCTCGTCCAGCAGCACCAGACGGATGCTGTTCTCGCTCTTCTGGTAGATCTGCAGCAGGGATGCGCAGATGGCCACATAGAAGGGTGCCTGATTCTCGCCGCCGGAGGAGTCGCGGCTGACGCGGGACAGGTACGCCTGCTGGCCGGTGACCCGGTTGGTCACCTTGATGTCGTAATCCAGATAGGTGCGGTAGTCCACATAATCCGACAGGGTGGTGGTGCCGGTGCGGCCCTCCTGCCGGGCACGGGTGTTCTCGTCCACATCCGCCATGATCTTTTCCATCAGCGCATCCACCTGCCGCTCGTAGGCGGGGTCGGCGGTGGCGGCAAGGTTGTCCAGCGAGTCGCCCTCGGTCATCTGCTGGTTGCCCTTGTCCACGATGACCTGATAGAACGCAGCCAGCTGCGGGTCACGGCTGGGCTCCAGCTCAAAGCGGTAGACTTCTTCGCCGTAGGTCAGCTGTTCCATCACCTTGTTCAGCTCCCGGAACTGCCGCCGGGCATTGAAGATGTCGTCCTTCATGCGGAACAGGATGTCCTTGCGGAAGCGGTCCTTGCAGTCGCGCTGGGCCTGCTCCAGACGGGCGGCGTAGCGTTCCAGGTCGATGCGCACAAGGCTCTCGTGCTGGGCACGGTACTGGTCCAGCCCCGCCAGACCCAGCGGGTAATCACAGACGTAGTGCTCGTTGTAGGCCTTCTGGGCGGGTTCCAGCGTGCCGGTGAGGTAGGCCGTCAGGGCATCGTCCAGCCGGGCCTGTGCCTTTTCGGCGGCCTGTGCGGCGGCTGCGGGCTTGTCGGCCGGAGCAAGGGCCTGCATCCGGGTGCGGGCCAGCGGCTCCAGCAGCGGATGGGCCGCAAAGAACTTCCGGGCCGCGTCGGCGCTCTGCTGTGCCGTCTCCCCGGCCTTTTTCTGTTCGGCTTCGCAGGAAGCGATCTGTTTTTCGCACACGCGGATGTCGCCGCCCACCTGCTCCACAGCGGTGCGGGCGGCTTCCCAGGCGGCTTCCCGCGTTTCTTCCTCGCGGTACAGCTCCTGCAGCAGGGGGTTCTCGCGGTATTCGGCCAGCTTGCCCTCCTGTTCGGCCACCGCATTCCGGGCTTTTTCGGCGGCGGTGCGGGCCTCCCACAGGCCGGCCAGCTGCTGCGGCGCGGTGCCGCGCTGGAAGTTCTGGTACTGGTCGTAGGCGGTTTTCAGGTTCTGCTCGGTCTGGGCAGCGGTGCGGGTGCGCTCGGCCAGAGCTTCCAGCTCTTCGGCCAGTGCCCCGGCGCGGGCGCGGCGGGCTTCCAAGCCGATATAGCGCTGCGGGGTGCGCAGACGCTCCAACCGGAAGGGGTGGTGGCGCAAAAGATCCCGGGTGGCGCTGTCGGGATAATTTTCCAGCGTGTCGGGGGTATCGCAGCAGACGATGCGGCGCAGGATGGTATCGGCGTACTGCGCGGCCAGCGGGTTTTCGCTGGTGACCTGTGCCGCCAGACTGTCGGCGGGGGCGGTGTCGGCGCGGCGGTTGGCCTTGCGCAGACCCGGGGCGTCCAGCAGGCTGATGGGGCCGACTTTCTCTTTCAGCGCCACAAAGGCGCTTTTGGCAGCGGCATAGTGGGCGGGCGGCACAAGGATATCGAACCGGCGGTCGCCCAGACAGGCTTCCACGCAGTCCTGCCAGCTCTCATCCTCCACGTTCAGCAGCTCACAGAAGATGCGGGCGTCCGGCTCCATGCCACGGCTTTTCAGCTCGGCATTCACGGCGTCCCGCACCCGGGTGGCGGCGTCGCCGTGGGGGTACACCCACTTGCCGCCGGACACGGCATCCAGCTCGGCGCGTTTCTCGGTCTGCTGCCGCTGCAGGGCGGCGGTGTGCTGCCGGGCGGCAAAATAGGCTTCTTCCAGCGGCTTTTCCTGTGCGGCCAGCCAGTCGGTCAGGGCAGGCAGGGTGTCGGGGGTCAGGTCTGCCAGCTTCTGCCCGGCGGCAAAGCCGCTGCGGCGCAGCACCGCCAGCAGGTTGCCGGTCTTTTCGGCGGCTTTTTCGGCGGTGTCGGCGCGGCGGGCGGCGGCATCCAGTGCGGTCTGCCGGTGCGCCAGCTCCTCGCTGAGGGCGTCCAGTGCGCGGCCCTCGCCGCTGGCACCGGCGGCGCTGTGGGCGGTCAGGTAGGCGCGGCGGGCTTCCGCTTCGGCGGTCTTGGCTTCGGCGTAGCGGGTGCGCAGCGTTTCCTGCTGGCGGCGTCCGGCGTCTACCCGCTCCTGCCAGACGGCCTTTTCCCCGGCATCGGCAGCAGCCCGCGCCAGCAGGGCGGCACCCCGGTTCACAAGGGCTTCGGTCTGTTTTTCGGTGGCTTCGCGGCCATAGCGCACGATCTCGTCCAGCGCATCGGCGCGGGTCTGGGCTTCCGCCAGCACGGCGTGCAGGTTTTCCAGCTCCAAGCGGTCACCCTGCAAGGCTTCCAAGTCCAGCTCCGGCTGCGGGAGGATGTACTGGTACAGAAACTCCCGGAAATTCGGGATCTCGTCCATGCTGGTGCCCATCTGGAACACCTCGTTGAACTTTTTGCCCAGCGGGCTGGCTGCGCGCCCGATGCCCAGTGCGCGGCATATTCTGTCCCGCGCTTCGCTGGGGCTGCGGGTGTAGGAGAGCCGCCCCTCGGCGGGCTTGAAGTCCTCCTTGGCGCTGGGCGCACCGGTGCGCGGGTCGATAAAGGGCAGCTGTTCCAGCGTGATGCCGTCCTCCGAGATGTACCACGTCTGGTCGCCGGGGTGCAGCTCCTGCATGGGGCCTTCGGACTCCACCCGCACCGCGATGACAAAGCTGGTGTGCTTAACGCTGTCCCAGAACTCCGCCCCGATATACGCCACGGTATGCCCCGGGCGGCGGTAGGCGTTTTCGCCGCGCTGCTTGGCGTGGACAGAGCCTTGCAGGGTGCGTCCGCTTTTCTTATTGCCCAGCGCATTGAAGTTGCGGTTGGTGGTCAGGCAGTAGCGGATGGCGTCCAGAATGGTGGTCTTGCCCACGGCGTTCACGCCGATCATATAGGTCAGGCGGGCGCAGTCGAAGGTGGTATTTTCAAAGTTGTGCCAGTTGATAAGTTTCAGGCGCTTGAGTTCGATCATGCTTCCACCTCCCCTGCTTCCATGTCTGCGCCCTCCGGGCGCTCGTACAGGCCAAGCTCGGTGCGGGTGCGGGCGCTCTCGGCGGCGGCATCCGCAAGATCGGCATCCGGCAGCGCCAGCAGCACCGTGGGGAACACCTCGATGCGGCTGTCCAGCCCGGAGAGCCGTCCCACCGGACGCGCCAGATTGTACCGGCGCAGGGTGCGCATAAGCTTTTCCAGCGTTTGCTGATCCAGCTTGCGGGGCAGGTTCATCTTTTGCAATTCGGCCTGTACTTCTTCTACGGTCACCAACACTTCGTCTGCGCTGGCGGCAAGGCTTTCCCGCTTTTGCAGGTACAAAAGCCGCAGCACCAGCAGCAAAATGCTCTCGTACTTGAGCAGCCGTGCCTGACTGCCCTCGTGCTCGTTGACCAGCGCCGCCGCCTGCATGGGTGCGGGGTACAAAAGCACCGCGTAGCCCAGCGGTTTGAACACCGCCCGCACCTCGTTGAGGTGATCCTGAATATATAGATATTTTGCCCGCTGTTCCTCTACACAGCCCAGCACGAAGCAGTGGTTGAGCAGATAGTTTGCGGTTTCTTCCAGCAGATCAATGGTTGCCATCCGTGTTTACCTCCTTGCGGCGGGTCAGGACAAAATCCTGAAACCGGAAGCCGCCGCGCTCCACCCAGTTTCCGGTCATGGTGATATCATACTCCCGGTGCGGCGACTGGGAATAGGTGTGCAGGCCGATGATGCCTGTAAAGTCGTTTGGGTATTCCTCCACAAGGGCGGAGGCGTTCACCTGCCCGCGGGCTGCCAGTGCCTGCCGCGCCAGCAGTGCCACGTTTTCCTCGGTGACGGCAAGGCGGGCGTAGTCCAGCAGAAGCTGCTGCTCCTGCCGCAGCCGGGCGGGGTCAAGGGGCTCGGTGCGCACCGGGGCAAGAGGTGCTTCGGTGCGGGGCGCGGCGGGGGGATACAGCGGCTTTGCGCCGAACACTGCCGCCGGGTACAGGTGCAGCCGCGCCGCCACCGGGCCATCGTCCGGCTCGAACAGCTGCTCCGGGCTGCGGATGTCCTCCGCATAGCGGCGCAGCAGGGCGGTGACGCTGCCCTGCGCCGAGCGGTCGCTCAGCAGCAAAAACTGTGCCCGCTGCACCGCACGCTTGCGGTAGCGGATGTGGCTGGCGTCGATCTCCTTCATCAGGGTGCTCATCTCCTCCAGCGCATCCCGCTGCTGCTGGATGAGGGCACGCACCCGGGGTGCAGCTTCGCCGGGGGCGCAGCGCTCCACCCGGGCGTAATCCAGCGCTAAGCGCGGCAGCTGGTTCTGCTCGCAGTCGTCCAGCTCTTCTTCCAGATAGGCGCGATAATTGAACAGGTTATCGCTGGTTTTAAAGCGATGGTACGCCGCCGCCACCACCTTTTCCTCGTACTGGTCGAACAGTTCCAGCACCTCCTGCGGGGTGCGGTTATGGGTCAGGCGGTCGATATAATGCCCGATGGAAGCGTTGAGGGCGCGCAGGGACTTGTTCAACGTTTCAAGGTCTGCCGCCACCTCCCGCAGCACGTTCTCGTAGGGGCTTTTTTCCTGCCCGATGCTGCCCAGCAGCTGCCACGCCTTGTACAGCTTGCCGGTGTAGGTGACCACCCGGGGGTTCAGTATCTCTTCCAGCGCGTCCAGCAGCGGGGTGACCTCCGGCATAAAGGCAAAGGTGGGCTCCGTCTCGTAGCTGCCGGGCTGCTCCTCCAGCCAGCCGGTGCGGCGCAGACGCAGCAAAAAGCCCACCGCCAGCGTGTGGGGGTCGCGGGTGGGCTGCTCGTCCTCATCGCCCGCGCCGTCGGCGTCCAGCGCCAGCGGCTTTGCCAGCGCGGCAAAATAATCCTCAGCGCGGGAGACGGCCTCGGCGCGGGAAATGCTGTAATCTGCCGTATGGCGGCACTCCTCCCAGAGCAGCAGCAAAAGCTCTGCATAAAACGCCCGGTTGGGCCCCGCCAGCGGGCGGAACAGCCGTGGGCTGACCAGTTCAAACAGCTGCATGGAAACGTCCTTTCTGTGTGAGTTCGATACCCTTTTATTGTACCACAGCGGGCGGGGTTTGTCACAAAAAGGCGAAAAAAAGCCCGCCGGGCAAGGCGGGACGATTTGGAATGCGCGCCGCGTGCGCTTTGCGCATAAGCAGCGGAAAAATTATTTTAAATTTGCAATGCCGGAAAATCTGCGGATTTTCCGGCATTGCCTTTTCACGGGGAGGGATTCAGGGCGAAAAAAAGCCCCGGGGAGCGGGTGCTCCTCGGGGCGGGGTGCAGTTACTGTGCAGTGGTATTGGTCAGCTCAAAGCCGATGGCAACATAGGTCTTGCCGCCAATGGTCCGTGCGCCGACACCCAGCGCGGTAAGCTCCAGCGTTATGCCGTTTTTCTTTGCAGCCTCGATCTCCTGCTCCACAGCATAATACAGGGTGCGGAGACTCATTTTGTCCGGCGTGATGTTCGGCGTGTTTGCAGCCTCGTAGAAAAGCGGCACAAAGGCATTCGGCTTGCTGCTTTTTGCATCATAGCAGAGCTGCACCTGCCGCACCACGGTCTTTTCGTCACCTTCTGTTTTGCAGCGTGCACTGCCGGTCAGGCTGTCTGCGCCATGTTTCTCCTCGATGTGCTCGATGGCCAGCCTCTTGATGTCGGCATCGTTTGTAACCGCTTCCCCGTTTTCAAGTTCCTTCTCGAATTTCGTTTTCAGCGCTTCCTGATAGGCGCTTTCCACCTTGGGATCAAACTCCGGGTTGCCGGGGTTGCTGTCGCTGCAGGCGGTGAACAGTGCCAGTGCCATGATACCGGCCAGCAGAACAGCCGCAAGACGCTTTAACTTTTTCATGCAATGCTCCTTTTATAAAATGCAGGGGGCCCATGCGGATGCACGGGGGTATTCTGCTTTCATTTTACAGCAGCACGGCGGCGTTCGTCAATGGCAAGTGTGCCTGTTTTTTGCCGGGATTTTTGGGCAGAGCGCAAAAACCCCGGGCGGGGCAGGACGATTTTGAATGCGCTCCGCGTTGCTCTGCGCATCATCAGCGGAAATTTTATTTTAAATTTCGCGTTCGTCGCGCTCTGCGGAGCGCTCCAAACGCATTTTCACGGGAGGGGTCGTAAAGGCAAACGGCATTTGCCACGGTCAAAACAAAAAGCCCCGGAGGGCGGGTGCTCTCCGGGGAAAGATGTTGATATGATCAGGTCTTGGAGTAGTTGAGGTTCTTGACCTGAATAGCCACTGCAACGTAGGTGCCATATTTGTCAGACCGGACGACAACGGCTGCCTTAGACCAACTGCCGTTAGTCTTAAAGTCAACTTTTGTGCCGGGGTACTTGATGCCGATGTTCTCACTGATGAAATCCAGCAGGTTCGTCAGGAACTGACCGACCTTGTAGTCAGCAGTCACAGTGATCGTTACATACTCCTCTGCAGGGTTAGTGCCTCTTACGCGGATATCACCCACGAATATGCCGCCCTTTTTGCTGTGAGCCTCGATATCGGTATTCAGATCCGTCAATGCAGTTTGGTAGAGACCGGGGTCATTTTCCTTGATTCCCTTGCCCTGCGAGCTGCTCGTGATATTCTTCATCATTTCCTGTTCCTTGGGGTTGCCGGGAGCATTGGGGCCGTCGGCGCCACCGGAACAGGCGGTGAGCATCACCATAGCCATTGCGCCTGCAAGCAGCAGAGCGACGATCTTTGACAGTTTCTTCATAGGGGTATCCCTCCAATCAGCGTTTTTTGTGGATATGTTTCTTTTTTCTCGAAAGGCTTTCGCAACCATCGTTGCCTTTCTGCCCTGATTATATCCGACACCTGACGGTTTTGTCAATCGGGAATATCGCTAAACTTCCCGAAACAGTTTCGTGAAAATGATGAAAATAAGCGGGATTTGTTGCAGTTCTGATATATTCCGGAATAAAGTCTGTCGACAGTCTACGGAATCTCCGTTTCCCTGCCCCGGCGGCGCAGTTTTGCCGGGTGCGGGAGCGCTTAAATTTGGACATATGTTGTGTTAGCGGTGTTAACTCCCTCAGACGCGGCTTGCGCCGCGCCAGCTCCCTCTGGGAGGGTTTCCCCATTATTTTGCCTTTTTACACATTTTCACCACGTTTTGGTGGTAAAATCATGTCCAGATTGAAACGAACTTGGAGGAAGTACCCATGCAACACTGTCCCGCCCGCGCGGCACAGCGGCTGGCGGCGGCAGTTCTGGCGCTGGTTTTGCTGCTGTGCGCCTTTTTGCCCCATGCCCACGCCGCTGAACTGAAAGAGAAAAACGGCATCCGGCTGCTCAGCTTCGACACCAGCCACATTCTTTCCATCGGCAACCAGACCTCCGGCAAGTGCAGCCTGTACGCGCTGCGCTACGCCCGCACCATTCTGGACGGCAAGGTGTGCTCCGGCAGCGGGATGTGGTCGAACGGGGCGGTGTGGTCGGCAGCGGGCTACACAGGGTACTCCGGCACCCGCGCCGAGTGCCTGAAAAAGCTGTACAGCGAGCTTTCCGCCGGGCATCCGGTGATCGTGCACCTGAAAAATACCACGGTCAGCGGGGTAAAGCGCCACACGAACCGCACCTCTACTTATGAATACCACCTGACTTCCTCCGGCTGGAACGAGGTGAACTACCCCCACATTGCCACCAGCAGCACCTACGGACACTGGGTATGCGTGGCGGGCATCTCCCCCACCGCCGACCCGGAAAACCTGACCGAGAGCGACTTCTACGCCCTCGACCCCGCCCGGGTAACGGCAAATGGACGGCTTGCCGTCACCCGCCTGCTGGACAATACCCTGTGGGTGGAAAACTCTCCCCTCAAGGTGCTGGGTTGAAAATATAATATGATAAAACAGAGCGCCTGACACCGCGGTGTCAGGCGCTCTGTTTCTATTCAGTTCCTTTAATATCCCTTCACCGAGAACCCGCGCTCCCACGGGTCGGGCGGGATGTCCTTCTGGCGGATGCCGGTGATCTGGATATAGTCGCTTTTCTGGATCATGGCAAACAGGGAGATGAATTTATCCGGGTCGCCCTGCACCTCCAGCGTCACGCTGCCGTCATCCTCGTTCTGCACCCAGCCGGTCAGGTCAAGGGTCTGCGCGGCGTACCGCGCACGATAGCGGAAACCCACCCCCTGCACCTGTCCGGTGATGATGTAGCGCCGCCGCACCGTGCCTTCCGGCAGAGCGGGCGGGGTGCGATCTTTTTTGGAAAGAAAATCAAACACGGCAGTGTCCCTTTACAACTCCTGATAAGCGGTCATCAGGGCGGGAATGAACTGCTTTTTGCGGCTCACCACGCCCGGCAGCGTCCAGCTGGCATCGGCGGCGGGCTGGGTGTCGAAGCCATCCGTCAGCACCTCGGCGGCGTAGCGCCCGTTGCAGATGACCACGCTCTCCTCCTTGGGCACGTCGGTCAGCAGCATATAGATATCCTCCACGTTCTGCTTGTTGCGTGCCTCCTCGAGATAGGGCTTCAGCAGCGCCTCGGCGGCGGTCAGGTTCTTGCGGGTCATGTAGCTGCCCTGCGCCACGCCAAAGCGGATATCGCCGCACATGAACACCTTGAAGTCCTGCAAGAACACTTCCTCGGCGGTCTTGCCGTCCAGCTTTTCGCCGGCTTCAAACATCTCGTTGGCAAACTCGTTGATGTCCACCCCGGCGATCTTTGCCAGACGGTTGGCGGCGTTCACGTCAACGGGGGTGCAGGTGGGGCTGCGGAACACCAGCGTATCCGACAGGATGGCGGCCAGCAGCAGACCGGCGGTCTTTTGCGGGATGGTCACGCCGTTTTCATCGTACATCTGGGTGACGATGGTGGCGGTGCAGCCCACCGGCTGGTTGCGGAAGTACACCGGGCCGCTGGTCTCCAGACTGCCGATGCGGTGGTGGTCGATAATTTCCAAAATCTCGGCCTGATCAAAGCCCTCCACCGCCTGTGTGGCCTCGTTGTGGTCCACCAGAATGATGCGGCGCTTGCGCAGGTTGATGATATTGCGGCGGCTGATCATACCGCAGTACTTGCCGTCTGCATCCAGAATGGGGAAATACCGGTGACGCACCTTTGCCATCACGCGGGTGACGTCTGCCACCGGGGTGACGAGGGTGAATTTCATGATATCGTCCCGGGTCATGTAATAGGAGATGGGCGCACACTGGCTGATGAGCTTTGCCGCCGCGTAGGTATCGCAGGGGGCGCTCATGATGGCTACGCCGGTCTCGGCGGCAATGTGCTGGATGGTGCGGCCCACCTTTGCGCCGTTGCAGATGATGATGAGAGAAGCTTCCTTCTCGATGGCGCAGAGCTGGCTTTCGTAGCGGTTGGTCAGGATGACGATATCACCCTTTTCCATGCTGCTTTCCAGCATTTCCGGGGTGGCGGTGCCAATGCGGATGTGGCCGGTGGTGCACTCCGCGTCCTCGCTGCCCACCACCATGGTAGCGCCCAGCGTTTCCAGAATATTGCGGTAGCTGGTGCGGCTCTTGGCAAGGATACCGGTGTCGAACAGGTCCATGTTAGCGGTGGCGATATCCTTCACCGTGATGACGCCCTGCAATTCGTCCTCCTCGCTGGTCACGGGGAGGGTGTCGATCTTCTGGTCGCGCATGATCTCCCACGCCTTGCGCAGGCTGGTGGAGCCGGGGATGCCGGGCACCTGCCGGTAATCCACATCCCGGATCTTAGGGTTGACATCGGTGCACATCCGGGGCGGCGTGACCCCGAACTTTTTCAGCACAAATTCTGTTTCCTGATTCATCTTGCCCGCACGCCGGGCCTCGCAAACCAGATCGCTGGTCTTGTTTTTCAGCTCTGCATAGGCAATGGCAGAGCAGATGGAGTCGGTGTCCGGGTTGCGATGCCCGATGACCACGACCTTGTGCGCAGTTTGCTGCATACTGTACCCCCTTATGGGTCCTCAACTTCTTATCATATATCTTATCATTTACCAAAGGCAGCGCCCCTCTCCTGCACAGCGGGGCGGGCTGCAACCTTATTTTAACACAACTGTGCCCATGGGTAAAGGGCGCGCAGCGCGGCAGACTGTTGCTTTTTGGCTCTTTCTTGTATACAACCTCTTGCATTTCGACAGCTTCCGCTGTATGATAGAAGCATTCGAGCTTTTTTGTCATTTGCAACGGAGGACAGCATGAAATCGTCCAAATTCACATCCACTCCCCTGTTTCCACGGCAGGCGCTGGTGGCGCTGCTGCTGCCGCTGATCGCGGAGCAGGCGTTAAGCGTGACCATTGGTCTGGCAGATACCTTAATGGTATCCTCGGTGGGCGAAGCCGCCGTGTCCGGCGTGAGCCTCGTGGACAGCTTCAACACCCTGATGATCCAGATCATGAGCGCGCTGGCCACCGGCGGCGCGGTGGTCACCAGCCAGTACATCGGCCATCAGGAGCCGAAAAACGCCAAGGCGGCGGCTGCGCAGATCCTGTTCGTGCTGTCCAGTTTCAGTGTGCTGGTGGCGGCAGTGGTCATCGGCGGGCGGCACGCCATCCTGCGGGGCATCTTCGGCTCCATTGATGCGGACGTGATGCGCTACGCCGAGACCTACTTTCTGCTTTCGGCGCTGAGCTACCCCTTCATCGGCCTGTACAACGCCGGTGCGGCGCTGTTCCGGGCCCAGGGCAACAGCAAGATCAGTATGCTGTCCAGCCTGGTGATGAACGTGGTGAACATCGGCGGCAACGCGGTGCTGATCTACGGCTTCGGCATGGGGGTCATGGGCGCGGCGCTGGCAAGCCTTGTGTCCCGCGCCATTGCCTGCGCGGTGGTACTGTATCTGCTGCAAAAGCCGGGCTGCGCCCTGCGGGTGGACAGCCTGCGGGCGATGGCTCCGAACGGCGGGCTGATCCGGCGCATCCTGCGGGTGGGCATCCCCGCCGGCATCGAGAACGGCATGTTCCAGATCGGCAAGCTGTCGGTCTCCAGCCTGACCTCCACCCTTGGCACGGCAGCCATTGCCGCCAACGCGGTAGCCAATACCACCACCACCTTTTTGAACATCCCCGCCAACGCCGTGGGCATGGCTGCCCTGACCGTGGTGGGCCAGTGTCTGGGTGCGGGCGAAAAGGAGCAGGCAGTGTACTACTCCCGCCGCCTGATGCTGACCGCCTACTGCGGCGCGTGGGTGATGAACCTTTCGGCCTTCTTCTTCGCCAACCGGTTCGCGGTGTCTCTGTTCAACCTCTCGCCGGAGGCGCAGACCATGGCGCTGGACATCATGGTGTGGTTCAACATCGTTTCCCTGTTCGTGTGGCCGTCCAGCTTCACCCTGCCCAACATCCTGCGCGCCGCCGGTGACGCCCGGTTTACCATGACCGTGAGCATCGTGTCCATGTGGGCGTTCCGGGTAGGCTTCTGTTATCTGGCAGTGCTCTGCTTCGGCGGCGGGCTGCTGAGCATCTGGATGGGTATGTATCTGGACTGGGTGTTCCGCTCGCTGTGCTTCTACCTGCGCTTCCGCCGGGGCAGCTGGCTGGAGCAGAGTGTAATTTAAACTTTTAGCATCCACCCCATTCCCGGTCTGTAAAGACCGGCGAAAACGGGGTGGATTTTTTCTTTTTGCAGGAAACCGCCGCTTTGATTCGTATTATCAGTAGCAGAACGATGGTATTTTTTACAAGTTCCACAAATTATTTTTTCAGTGCTTGACAAAGTTTTCACCTTTCGTTCTTGCAATCTTCATCGTTCGGGCGTATAATTTCTCAATGCTATCGAGTTCTGCTCTTCTGCAAAAGGAGGCTATTCTATGAAACGCAGCTGGCTTGCGCGCCACCCCATCGGGTTCATGGCGCTGTATACGATATTTTATCTTTCCGTTTTTCACTCTCTGGAGGCAAACGTCCCCCTGCGCAGCATTCTGGTGCACTGCCGTCTGGACGATCTGATCCCCTTCTGCAAATATGCGGTGATCCCCTACTTTGCATGGTTTTTGTGGATCCCCTTCACCCTGTTCTATCTGCTGTGGAAGGCCCCGCGGGAGGACTTCTGGCGGCTATGCCTGCCGCTGTTCTCCGGCATGACCATTGCACTGGCGTGCTACGCCGTGCTGCCCACGGCGCTGGACCTGCGCCCCTACTGGGTGCCGGGCAGCGATATCTTTGCGCAGACTGTGCGCTTTTTGTACCGCACCGACACCGCCACCAACGTCTGCCCGTCCATCCATGTGTTCAACTCGGTGACGCTGCTGCTGGCGTACTACCGCAGCCGCATCTTTGATGCGCCCCGCCGCCGCTGGATGCGTCCCGCAGCCGCTGTGCTGTGCATTTCCATCGTCTGCTCCACCGTGCTGCTCAAGCAGCACAGCTGCATTGATGTGGCCTTGGGTGCGCTGCTGGCACTGGTGCTGGACAGCGCCTTTACCGCCGCCGAGCGCAGCCAGCTGCCCCAGGTGCGGAGAGCTTAAGGAAGAAAGAAAAAACGACTCCTGTCAGCGCCTTTGGCGCTGGCAGGGGTCGTTTTTTTATTTCCTTTTTTCAGAACAGCCCCTCGGGCAGGCAGATATCCTGCTTGGGGACTTTTGTCCACGCAAAGTCCGGCACAAGGCTTTCCGGGGTGCGGGGCGCGGGCTCCGGCTGCAAGCCGTAGGCATAGGCAAGCTTGCCGATGATCTCCGGGGCGGTGTACTTTGCCCGCAGATTTTCAAGGCTCTGGTCGCCGTCCCGCTTGGACAGCCGCCGCCCGTCCGCCGCCAGCAGCAGCGGGCAGTGGGCAAAGCGGGGCGGCTGCAAGCCCAGCAGACGGTACAGGTACAGCTGCCGCGCCGTGGAGGACAGCAGGTCTGCCCCGCGCACCACCTCAGTAACGCCCATGCGGGCATCGTCCACCACCACCGCCAACTGATAGGCAAACACGCCGTCTGCCCGGCGCAGATAGAAATCGCCGCAGTCCCGCAGCAGGTTTTCCGTATGTGTACCCATGCAGCCGTCCGTAAAGGTGATAACCTCGTCCGGCACCATCAGACGGTAGGCAGGGGCTTTCTTTTTGCGCTTTTCCGCGATCTCTTCCGGCGTCAGCCCCCGGCAGGTGCCCGGGTAGATGACGTTGCCGTCCGAGGTGTGGGGTGCGCTGGCGGCGTGCAGCTGGGAGCGGGAGCAAAAGCAGGGGTACACCAGCCCCCTCTGCTCCAGTTTGCGGTAGCTTTGGGTATAGATGTCCCCGCATTCGCTCTGGTAATAGGGCGCGTGTGCGCCGCCGGTGCTGCCGCCCTCGTCCCATGTAAGCCCCAGCCACGCAAGGTCCTGCTCCAGCAGGTCAGCATAGACGCGGGGGCAGCGCTCGGCGTCCAGATCCTCGATGCGCAGCACGATGCGCCCGCCCTGACTTTTTGCGCTGAGCCACGCCAGCAGGCTGCACGCCAGATTGCCCAGATGCAGCCGTCCGCTGGGGCTGGGCGCAAAGCGCCCGGTGACCGGGCGGTTTTGGGATACAGGGACTTGGTTTTGCATGGGTGTGCTTCCTTTCGCTTTTACTGGTTTTTTCTCATTATAAGCCCTTGCTGTGCAAAGGTCAATGCGCACAAAAAAGCCGCCGCAGGCGGCAATGCCTGCGGCGGCTGTAAGGTCGGCTGCTCAGTGCAGCTCCGGCCAGTAGCCCTTGTTGGCTTCGATCATATCGTC
>OLVX01001116.1_pt1 | contig 24051 bp, 20 predicted proteins | sample 1673271 | NCBI WGS metagenome assembly OLVX01 (sample SAMEA3178939, study PRJEB25190) | human gut metagenome | biome: human gut; feature: human-associated habitat; material: faeces | place: Austria | collected 2013
GCAGCTGCAGATCCGCCCGCATTTCTTCTTAAATTGCCTCAAAAGCTTATATGCGTTGGCGGAAGCGGGCAAATATGACCGCATTCAAAAAATGATTTTGGAGATCTCGAAGCACATACGGTATATTTTTACGGACAGCATGGAGCTTGTGCCGCTTTCGCGCGAATTAGACCACATTGAAAATTACATCGAGATGCAGCGGGGGTCTTCGCAGTACCCGCCGGTGTGCCGGTTTGACATTGACCCGCGTTTACGGGACTTGCCGATCCCGCCGCTTTCTTTGCAGAGCTTTGTGGAAAACTGCGTGAAGCATGTGTACTCGCCGGATTACGTTTTGAAAATTGAGGTGAAGGCAGCGGTGCTGCGCAGCGGCGCGGACACGTTTGCCGACCTGACGGTGACGGATAACGGCGGCGGTTTCCCCGAGGACGTGATTGCGGAGATCAACGAGCCGGACAGCCCGCTGTACGCGCAGAACCACGTGGGCATCAACAATGTGAAAAAGCGCTTGCAGCTGATTTACGGCGACCGCGCTTTATACGCGTTCTTTAATCGGGATATGGGCGAACGCATGGGCAGTGTATCTGAAATTTTGATTCCGATAGACCTCGTAATGCTGCATGCGGCAGAGGATGAGCCGGACGGAGAGGAGGCTTTCAACGGATGAACGTATTGATCGTAGACGACCAGCCGGAAGTTGTGGAGAGCATGGTGACCGGTGTAAACTGGAAAGAAATACCCGTGGAGCAGGTGTTTACGGCGTACAGCGTGAAGGAAGCGCAAAGCGTTTTTGAACGCGAGCGCATAGATGTGCTGCTGTGCGACATTGAAATGCCGCCGACGAACGGCTTTGCTTTGCTGCGCTGGGCGCAGGAGCGGTTTTCCGGCGTGGTGTGCATTTTCCTTTCTGCGCACGCGGAATTTGAATATGCGCAGGAGGCCGTGAAACTTGGCAGCTTTGACTACATTTTGCAGCCTGCGCCGTATGCGGAGATTGAGGCGGCGGTGGAGCGCGCGGCCGGAAAAGTGCGCGAAGCGGAAAACCAAAGGCGGTACAATGCCTATGCGAAGTACCGTGGCGAGGACGAAAGTGCGGAGAAAGAGCCGGACAAGACGGAGCAGACACCGATACAGCGCGCGATGACGTATATCCGGAGAAACATCGACAAGGATTTAAGCCGCGCGGAGATTGCGGACGCAATCTATTTGAACCCGGAATATCTTTCCCGCTTATTTAAAAAGGAAACGGGCGCCTCTTTAAATGATTATATTGTGACGGAGAAGATGCGCGCGGCACAGTCTTTGCTGAGTGACACGAACATCCCGGTGAGCCTCATTGCGACGAAGGTGGGGTACTCGAATTTCTCGTATTTTTCGCAGGTTTTTAAGAAATACACGGGCATGTCGCCGGTGGAATACCGTGCGGCAAAGCGGCGGTCTAAGCTGTAAAGCGCGTTTTCTTTCGGTAAACTGTTGTAAAACTGTCACAAAATGTAAAATCCGTGTAAACGGGTGAAAGACAGAAAATACATCTTGCATTTGAGAGAGGGACACCCATATGGGTTTTCCTCTTTTTTTATCGATATAGAGTATCGATATGCAGGATTGTAAAAAACATCCTGCAAAGTCTTCACGAACATGTCACATTTTGAATAGGAGATGTCACGAAATTTGCAGAAAAGATGCGGATTTTCTGTTACTATATATGTGTAATTTGACCGCGAAGGCTAAAAATAAATTTATCGCGGGTCGAAAAGTATGAAAGGAAGTAAGAAAATGGCAAAGAGACTTGTAGCAATGCTCATGGCAGCAGCGCTGACCCTCTCCCTGGCAGCTTGCGGCAACGGCGGTTCTTCCAGCTCCACCGCAGACTCCAGCACATCTTCCGAATCTTCCGCTTCTGACAGCGCTGCAGCTGATAGCAGCGATGCCTCTTCCGAAGCAGAAGATCTGAAAGAATCCGAACTCGTAACGCTCAATATCGTGACGATGTCATCCGGTAAAGAAGAATCCGGTATCGCACAGGTTGAGGAAGCAATGGACAAGATCCTCGAAGAGAAGTTCAACGTGAACGTTAAGCTTTCCTTCCTCCCGTACAGCAGCTATGCTGACCAGATCTCCCTGATGCTTTCCTCCGGCGAAGGCGTTGACCTTCTCCCGGTTTACATGGTCAACTACACGGCTTGCGCTGATTCCGGTCAGCTCTATCCGATGGATGATCTCATCGAGAAGTACGGCCAGGGCATCATTGAGCAGCTCGGTTGGGACAACATCAACTGCGGTCGCGTAGGCGGCGAGCTGTTCGGCCTCACGGAGGGCCGTGACCTTGCAGCTTCCCAGGGCTTTGAGTACAGACTGGACCTTGCTGAGAAGTACAACCTCGACATGGATTCCGTTAAGACCCTCGAAGACCTCCACGATGTTCTCGTTACCATTAAGGAAAAAGAAGAAAACTGCTGGCCGGTAGCTGTTTCCGCCGGCGAAAACATCCGTAACTGGGGTTGGGACTCTCTGGGCGACGAGATGGTTAACCTCGGTGTTCTCCCCGACATGGCTACGGACACCACCGTTGTGAACCTCTACGAGACCGAGCAGTACAAGAACCTCGTTACCACGATGTACAACTGGATGCAGGAAGGCCTCATTCAGGCTGACGCCGTGAACACCACCGAGACGGCAACCACTCTGATGGACGCAGGCACTGCATTCGGCAGCTTCGTTAACCTGAAGCCGTACTATGCAGAAGAGAACAACGCGAACCTCCAGAACCCGATCGGCACGGTTGAGCTGATTCCGGCACTGGCTTCCACCGACCGTGTTACCATGGCTCTGTGGTCCATCGCAGGCAGCTGCGAGCATCCGGAAGCTGCTATGAAGACTCTGAACGAGCTTTACAGCAACCCGGAGCTGAGCAACCTCTACATGTACGGTATTGAGGGCGTTCACTATGAAGTAATCGAGGAAGGCGCTGTTACGAACGGTCAGGACAGAATCAACTATCCGGACGGCGTTGATGCAACGACCACCACTTACAGAAAGTCCGGTACTTGGCTGATGCCGAACCAGTTCATCGGCGACATCTGGGGCACCGATCTCCCGGCTGATTACTGGGATGCAACGAAGACCTTCAACGAAGAGTCTCAGAAGTCCGCAGCATTCGGCTTCTCCTTCGACGCAACGCAGGTTGCGAACGAAATCACCGCTTGCACGAACGTTGTTAACAAGTACCACAAGGCACTCGTTTGCGGCGCTCTTGACCCGGAGACGACTCTCCCGCAGTTCAACTCTGAGCTGAAGGATGCCGGCATCGATACGATCATCGAAGAGAAGCAGGCACAGCTCGACGCTTGGCTGGCTGAGCAGAAGTAATTTACTTCACAATTAGACTTAAAGAAGCTGGAGCGAGATTCGTTTCAGCTTCCTTGTGAAAATCCGTGTCTTTTTCCCGAAAGGGAAAAGGGCATGGGCGTGTACAGAGAGATGACCCTTCTGTACATGCCCATGTTCTTTTGGAAAATTTCAACGGAGCAGGACGAAAACAGATTGAAAGGGGTTTCTAATTATGCCGAATAAATCTGCCGCACTGGAAAAAGAAATGAAAGTGCGCTCGGCAAAACCGAATAAGTGGCTGCGCTTTTACCGCTGCATCCCGCTGTATCTGATGTTCCTTCCGGGCGCCCTGTATCTGCTCATGGATAAGTATATCCCGATGAGCGGTCTGATCATCGCCTTCAAGAAGGTCAACTGGCGTAAGGGCATCCTTGCAAGTGACTGGGTGGGTTTCAGCAACTTCACCTACCTTTTTAAAACGAAGGACGCTTTCAACATTACGCGCAACACACTGCTTTATAACCTGTGCTTTATCGTGCTGGGCACCGTGATTGCCATTACAATCGCGATTCTCTTAAACGAGATTACGAGCAAGCTGTTCAAGCAGGTGTACCAGACCATCATCCTGATGCCGTACCTGATCTCCATCGTTGTGGTCAGCTATCTGGTGTTCGCAATGCTGAGCTCTGAATCCGGCTTTATCAACAACACGATCTTTAAGGCACTTGGCATTAATCCGATTTCCTGGTATACAGAGCCGAAGTACTGGCCGTTCATTTTGGTCATCGTACATATCTGGAAGGTGTTCGGCTACGACTGCATTCTCTATTATGCAACGCTCGTCGGCATTGACCACGGCTACTATGAGGCGGCGGTCATCGACGGCGCAAACCGCTGGCAGCAGATCCTTCACGTTACGCTGCCGAGCCTTCTGCCCACCATCATCACGCTGACACTGATGTCTATCGGCAAGATCTTCTATTCCGATTTCGGTCTGTTCTATCAGGTGCCGATGGATTCCGGCCCGCTGCTCGACATTACGAGCACGATTGATACGTACGTTTACCGCGCACTCATCACGCTGAACGATTACGGCAGATCTTCCGCAGCAGGCGTTTACCAGAGCGTTGTCGGCTTTATACTGGTCCTGTGCGCGAACCTTGCCGTTAAGAAAATCGGCGGCGAAGAGAACGCACTGTTCTAAGGAAGGGAGAGAGAAACACCATGGTCGAAAAAAACAAAGGGTTTCAGGTCGGCGCACACATTGTGATGATCATCCTTTCCCTGTGCTGCATCTTCCCGTTCCTTCTGCTCATCGTGTCCTCCATTACGGACGAGCAGGAATTGATCCGCAACGGCTACACGCTGTTCCCGAAGGCACTCAGTCTGAATGCTTACCAGTACATGTTTAAGAGCAGCAACAAGATTATCTCCGCGTACGGCATCACAATCCTCTCCACAGTTGTGGGTACGGTGTGCGGCCTTTCCATGACAATCCTCATGGCTTACCCGCTTTCCCGCCGCGACCTGCCGGGCCGCAACGGCCTTGCGTTCTACGTGTTCTTCACAATGCTGTTCTCCGGCGGTCTTGTGCCGACGTACATCATGTACACCCGTTACATCAAGGTGAGCAACACGATTTGGGCGCTCATCATTCCGTCCCTCGTGGTCAACGCGTTCTACGTGATCATGATGCGCACGTACTTCTCCACGAACATCCCGGAAGCTGTTATTGAAGCGGCGCGCATTGACGGTGCGGGCGAGTTCAGAATCCTGCTGACGATTGTTCTGCCGATGAGCGTTCCGATGGTTGCCACGATGACACTGCTTATCGGTCTTTCCTACTGGAACGATTGGAAAAACGGTCTCTACTATCTCCAGCAGAACAAGAGCCTTTACAGTATACAAGTTCTTTTGAATGACATGCTGCGAGACGTGCAGGCGCTGAAGAGCGGTATGGATGCTGCGGCTGCAGCTGAGATTACGGCGAACATGCCGAGCACGGGCATCAAGATGGCAATCGCCGTCGTCGGTGTTCTGCCGGTGCTCATCGTTTATCCGTTCTTCCAGAAGTACTTCGTTAAGGGCATCACGATCGGCGCTGTTAAGGGCTGATTTGATCAATCAGATATTCTCTTTGCCAACATAATAATAGAATGACAAAAATCACCTTCGCGGTTTTCCTCCGGCGAGGGTGATTTTGTTATGTACGGGTATTTTGTTGCGGTCGTTGTTTTATGTATTTTCTTCGTTTAAGTCCTGTAATCTAAGGCCGGCAGTGCCGGTGACGGGCAGGGAAAAGACGATGGCTTTCGCTTTGGTATCAAGCCCGGCTTCCTGCATAATGGCAGTCATGACGTTGTTTTTATCCGCGTGCTTTACGACGATGAGCACAAGCTCTTTTTCACTGGCGAGGGAAACGCCGAGGAACTTTTCCGCGCCCTCCATGCCGGTGCCCTTCGCGTGGATAACGGTGCCGCCGCCTGCGTTTTCGCGGCGCGCTGCGGCCATAATCTGCTCGGTATAGCCCTGGTTTGCGATGACGACCAGAAGCTCGTATTTGGTATCTTTCAAGACGCTTTCCTCTCCTTTCTGAAACGGCTGACCGTTCGTTAAAAACTCCAGCTGACGTTTGCCGCCGATACTGCTGAGCGGCATGGTGAACGCGATGCCGGTGCCGGGAATATCGATGAGCATGATGGTCTGCAGCCCCTTTTGCACGGCACTCCAGACCTTGCCGGTGACAACGGAAAGCAACACGGCTTTTTGCGTGGCTTCAAGTCCGAAATCGTTTAGAATTTCGGACGCGGCGGTGCCTTTGCCGAGCGTGCTGAGCACGACCTCGATCCCATAGGTTTTATAAAATGACAGAAATTTCTGGCTTTGGTTGCGGTCTGTAATGGTAATCATCCAGTATAAATTGTCGCCCATAAACCCCCTCCTTTACAGTTCGATGATCGCGTTTTCGTCCATATCGGCGAATGCGGCGGGTGCGGCGGTCTCCGTTTTACGGCGCTGCATGAGCTTTGCCGTGAGGCCCATGACCTGAATGGTGATGAGCGGCGTCATGGCGACCATGGCAACGACACCGAAGGCATCTGTGACCATGTTGCCGCCGACGGCCGTGCACGCGCCCTGTGCGAGGGGGAGCAGAAACGCCGCGGTCATGGGGCCGGAAGCGACGCCGCCGGAGTCAAACGCGATGGCGGTGTAGATCTTCGGGACAAAAAACGAGATGATGAGCGCGAGCGCGTAGCCCGGGATGAGGAACCACAAAATCGAAATGCCGGTGAGGACGCGGATCATGGCGAGCCCGAGCGAGATGGACACGCCGACGGAAAGCCCGATGCCCATGGCCTTGGCGGAGATGGCGCCGTCTGTGATCTCCTCGACCTGACGATTGAGAACGTACACGGCGGGCTCTGCGCGAACAATGAAATAGCCCATGACCATAGCGACGGGAATGACGACAGCGGAATATTTATAGGAAGCTAACTGCTGCCCGAGGTAATGACCGGCGGGCATGAAGCCGACATTTGCACCGGTAAGAAACAGCACAAGGCCGATGTATGTATAAACGAGGCCCATGCCAATCTGGAATAATTTGCGCTTAGAAAGCCGCAGAACAAGAAACTGCGCCGCGAGGAAAAAGAGAATGATCGGCAGGAGAGAGACGGCAATCTCGATGAGGTAGGTCGGGATACCGGTGCGAAACAGCTCGAAAAGCTCCGAGGAATCCTGCATTTCGGGCAGGATGGGCGGCGTGTAGGTGCTTTCATTCGGATTATAGATGATGCCGAGGATCATGACGGCCAAAATGGGGCCGATGGACGAGAGCGCAACGAGGCCGAAGCTGTCGTCTGCCGCATGGCGGTCGCTGCGGATGGCCGAGATGCCGACGCCGAGCGCCATGATGAACGGCACGGTCATGGGGCCGGTCGTCACGCCGCCGGAATCGAACGCGACGGCGAGAAATTCCGGCGGGACAAAGAACGCCAGAAGAAACACGACGGCGTAGCATCCGACAAGCAGCGGCGGCAGCGCGATAGAAAACAGCATGCGCAGAAGCGACACGACGAGAAACACGCCGACACCGCATGCGACGGATAGAATGAGAATTAAATTCGGCACGGACGGCACCTGCGATGCGAGCACCTGTAAGTCCGGCTCCGAGACCGTGATGATAAAGCCGAGCAAAAACGAAAGCGTGATAACGGCACCGAGCTTTTTCGTTTTTGTCATGGCGGTACCGATGCGCTCGCCCATGGGGGTCATGGCGGTCTCTGCGCCGGTGGTGAAGAACATCATGCCGACCAAAATGAGCACTGCGCCCATTAAAAAGCACAGCAGAACGCTTGGCGAGAGCGGCGCAATGGTGAACGAGAGCGCCAGCACGATGGTGATGATGGGAAGGACAGCCTGAAGCGCTTCCTTCCATTTTTCAGAGAGGATTTGTCTTAGCTTCAATCGATGCCTCACGACCTTTCTTATGTGTTGTGGGGTGGTTGAACGAAAATCACTTTTATTATAGCATAAAAACGCGTGGCTGCGACGATTAAAATTGTGAATTTTTCAAAAAATTGTATCAACCTAAACCAAAACGGAAATAGAGATGAAAACGAAAAGGCTGCCCGGCAAAGTGCGGGACAGCCTTTTTGGATGAAATTATAGCTTTGAAAGGAGCGCTTCGACGTGGCTTTGTGAGAACGAGGGTTTGTCGCCCATGGGGAACGGGATATGAAGCGCCTTGTATTTGGCGGCGCAGATGTTTTTAAACGGCAGCCACTCGATTTTCTCCAAATTGGAGAACGACTCCGCGAGAGCTTTGACGGCGCGAAGGCTCTCAACCGTATCGGAAAGACCGGGCGCGACGACGTGGCGCACCCAGAGGGGAATATGCATCGATTCCGTAAGGCGCATGAAATCGACCGTGTGCTGCAAGGAGCCGCCGCAGTGGGCTTTGTACTGCGCTTCCGTGGGGAACTTGATGTCGCAAAGGACGAGGTCTGTGTGCTTGAGAACCTGCTTGGCACGGGAAAGGTCGCCGGCGCCGGCGGTATCGAGCGCGGTGTGGATGTTGTGTTCATGCAGGCGCCGGAATAATTCCGCGACGAACTCGGGCTGCAAAAGCGGTTCGCCGCCCGAGACGGTGACACCTCCATTTTCGCCGAAATAAGGGCGGTAACGGAGGATTGTTTTGCAGAGATCCTCTGCTGTGTAGGGCGTGCCGCCGGTTAAGTCCCACGTTTCGGGGTTATGGCAGTAGGCACAGCGCAGCGGGCAGCCTTGCAGAAAGACGACGTAGCGCAGGCCGGGGCCGTCTACCGCGCCCATGGACTGTACGGAGCTGACGCGGCCTTCCATTAAATTGCCTCGTGGAATGTGCGGGAGATGACTTCGCGCTGCTGCTCTTTGGAGAGACGGTGGAAGTTGACCGCATAGCCGGAAACGCGGATGGTGAGGTTGGGGTATTTTTCCGGGTTATGGTAGGCATCGATGAGCGTTTCGCGGTTCATGACGTTGACGTTGAGGTGATGCGCACCCTGAATGAAGTAGCCAGAAAGGAGCTGGACGAGGTTTGTGATGCGGTCTTCCTCCGTTTTGCCGAGGGCTTCCGGAATGATGGAGAACGTGTTCGAGATGCCGTCGCGGCAATAATCATAAGAAAGCTTTGCGACGGAGTTGAGCTCTGCGAGCGCGCCGGATTTATCACGGCCGCTCATGGGGTTTGCGCCCGGGGCGAGCGGCTCGCCGAGTTTGCGGCCATCCGGCGTGTTGCCGGTCTTTTTGCCGTACATAACGTTGGAGGTGATGGTCAAAATGGACAGCGTGTGCTGTGCGCCGCGGTAGAGCGGGTATTCGCGCAGGGCATCGTAGAAGCGGCGCACCTGCTCGCAGGCGATGGAATCGACACGCGGGTCGTCATTGCCAAAGCACGGGAACTCACCCTCGGTCTCGAAGTCGGTGACGAGGCCGGTCTCGGGGTCGCGGATGCAGCGCACCTTGGCATATTTAATGGCGGAAAGGGAGTCTGCCATGCAGCTCATGCCGGCGATGCCGAACGCCATCAAACGGCGGACGTTCGTATCGTGCAACGCCATCTGGCTCTTTTCGTAGGCGTATTTGTCGTGCATGTAGTGGATGGTGTTCATGGCATCGACGTAAGTCTTTGCGAGCCAATCGCGGTAGAAATCGAGGCGGTTGAGGAGGCCGTCGAAATCGACATATTCGTCCGGCCAGACAGGCATTTCAGGCGCGACGCGGGTCTTTTTCACTTCGTCCATGCCGCCATTGATGGCGAGCAGTACGAGCTTTGCAAGGTTTGCGCGTGCACCGAAGAACTGCATATCTTTGCCGACGCGCATGGCGGAGACGCAGCAGGCAATGGCGTAATCATCACCGAATGCGGGGCGCATAACGGTGTCGCTCTCGTACTGGATGGCATCGGTATCGCAGGAGACCTTCGCGACGAAGCGCTTCCAGTTTTCCGGCAGGTGCTTCGACCACAGCACGGTGAGGTTCGGCTCCGGGGACGGGTGGAGGTTATAGAGCGTATGGAGCATACGGTAAGAGTTTTTGGTGACGAGCGTGCGGCCGTCCTCGCCGGTGCCGCCGAGGGACTCGGTGATCCACATGGGGTCGCCGCCGAAAAGCTCGTTGTATTCGGGTGTGCGCAGGTGGCGCGCCATGCGGAGCTTTAAGACGAAATCGTCCATGATCTCCTGTGCGCCGGATTCATCGAGTACGCCTTCTTTGAGGTCACGTTCAAAATAAATGTCAAGGAATGTGGAGGTGCGGCCGAGGCTCATGGCGGCACCGTTCTGCTCTTTGATGGCGGCGAGATATGCGAAATAGAGCCACTGCACAGCCTCGCGGGCGTTTTCTGCCGGGCGGGTGATGTCGTAACCGTACATGGCGGCCATTTTCACCATGTCCTTGAGCGCGGTGATCTGGTCGGTGACTTCTTCGGAAAGGCGAATGGTATCGGCCGTGAGGGGATTTTTGCCGAGGTCGGCTTTATCTTTCTGCTTTTGGAGAATCAAACGGTTTACGCCGTAGAGCGGAACGCGGCGGTAATCGCCGATGATGCGGCCGCGGCCGTAGGCATCCGGCAGGCCGGTGATGATGCCGGCGTGGCGTGCGGCGCGCACGTCATCCGTATAGGCAGAGAACACGCCGTCGTTGTGGGTCTTGTGGTATTTAAACTCCTCTTCGATTTTATCGGAGACCTTGTAGCCGTAGGCTTCGCAGGCGGAGCGCACCATGCGCATGCCGCCGAACGGGTTGCAAGCGCGCTTTAACGGTTCATCGGTCTGGAGGCCGACGATGATCTCGTTTTCCTTATCAAGGTAGCCGGGGCCGAAAGACGTGGCGGTGATGACGGTTTCGGTATCGATGTTCAAAACGCCGCCGTTTTGCTGCTCGGCGCGGCAGAGAGCCTCGTACTTTTCGAGCATTTTTTCGGTGCGTGCGGTCGGGGGCTGCAAAAAGCTTTCGTCGCCCGTGTAGGGGGTGTAGTTTTTCTGGATGAAGTCGCGGACATCGATGCGATCCTGCCACTTACCGCCGTTAAAATCTCTCCAAGCGTTCATAGTTTCCCATTCCTTTCCGGCGTTTTGCCGTGCAAATTTCCTTGTTTTGGAAGCTGCTGACATAAAAACAGGGCAGTGCTTTCAAAACACTGCCCAGACGGTCGGCTCATTTTCATACTTTTGCTCCACGATGTCCCCATCTTGTATTCCGTCAGTTACAAAAGTACTTTAGCTTGTGGCCTTATTGTACACGCAAAAGTGCGAAATGTCAACTGTGAATTTTACGTTCGATGTACTCCACCTCTTTGTCGAGCATAACGGGGGTGAGGGAAACGCCGAACAGGTGCTCGATAAGGCCGGTTTTTAATAGTTCCTCCGGCGTGCCGCTTTGCATGATTTGGCCGTTTTTCATGAGGAGCAGGCGGTCACAGAACTTGAACGCGAGGGGGAGCTCGTGCAGGACGATGCCGACGGCTTTGTTTTGCGCTTTGAGCGTAGAGAGGAGCGCCATGAGCTCGAATTTATGGTGCGCATCAAGGTAAGTAGTGGGCTCATCGAGCAGGACGACGTCGGTGTTTTGCGCTAAAAGCATGGCGAGGAACACGCGCTGGCGCTCGCCGCCCGAAAGCATGGGCAGGCGGCGGTCGGCAAAGGCCGACACACCGGCGGTTTTAAGCGCGTTTTGAATGACGGTGCGGTCTTTATTGGACAGCGTGCGCGAAAAGCCGAGGTAGGGATAGCGCCCATTGGAGACGAGCGTTTTGGCGGTGATATCCGGCACGGCCCTTTGCTGCGGCAGGAACGAGACGCGCCGCGCGAGCGCTTTGGGGGCAAGGGCAGCAATGTCGGTTTCCGCGGTACCGCCGCACAGGGTGATGCTGCCGGAATCCGCTTTAATAAGGCGGCAGAGCGCGCGGAGCAGCGTCGTTTTGCCGCAGCCGTTTGGGCCGAGGATGCCGGTGACTTCGCCGCGGCGGAGTTCGCCCGAGACTCCGCGGAGAATTTCGGCGTGATTTAACGTGACGCAAAGGTCAGCGAATTTTAAGGCGGTGGAAAGGTTTTGGTTCATTCGAGTTTTCCTCCTTTTTTGCGCACGATGAGGAAAAGGAAGAACGGGCCGCCGAGCAGCGACAGTACGATGCCGACGGGAATCTCATACGGGGAAAACAGCGTGCGGCTGAGGGTATCGCACAATAAGACGAACGACGCGCCGAAGAGGGCCGAAAGCGGCACTAAGATGCGGTGGCGCGCGCCGATGAAGTGGCGCAGGATGTGCGGTACAATGAGCCCCACGAAGCCGAGAAGCCCCGAAAAGCTGACTGCGCCGCCTGCAAGCAGGCTGGCCGTCATGAGCAGGAGAAAGCGTGTTCCTTGCACACGCATGCCGAGCGACTGCGCGGTCTCATCGCCGAGGGAGAGAACGTCCATTTCGCCGGAAAACAGCACGGCAAGGAGCAGACCAAGCAGGATGGCAATCCACGCGGGGGTGAGATTTTTGTACGCGATGCCGGAAAATCCGCCGATGAAAAAGGAGCTGGAATTATAGATGGTATCCGGGAAAAAGGTCTTTATGGCGTTGCTGCCGGCGGTGAAAACACTGCTTAAGGCCACGCCCGCGAGGGTGATCGTTGTGCGGGAAGCACCGCTTTTAGCCGCGACGGCATAAATGAGCAGCGACGCGAAAAGAGCGCCAAGGAATGCTGCAAACGGCAAAAACGCGGTGGCTGTGGGAAAGACGGCGAGCAAAAACAGCACGGCAAAGCCCGCCCCGGCGTTGACACCGATGATGTTCGGTGCGGCAAGGGCGTTATTTAAGACATTCTGCAAGAGCACACCGGAGACCGCAAGTGCTGCGCCCGAGAGCACGGCGGCAAGGGCGCGCGGCAGGCGCACGTAGAACAGGATGCGGCTGTCGGGCGTTAAACTGCCGTTTTGCAGGGCAGAGACAGCTTCGCGAATAGAAATTTGTGCCGAGCCGACACAGAGGCTCAGCACAAAGGAGAAAACGAGCGGCAGGAGCGCTGCGGGAAATAAAATTTTCTTACGCATCTTCGTTCAAAAGGAGCTTTGCAATGTATGCGTAGCTCTCGTCCCAGCGGTTTAAGGGCTTATAGTGGAAAAGGTCTTTCGGCAGATAGATGCAGCGGCCGTTTTTCACGGCGGAGAGCTCGCTCCACGCGGGGTTATTTTCGATGTTCTCTGCCATGTAGGTCTTGGCGTTTTCTTCGCTGCCCATCGTCATGACGAGGATGTAGTCCGGGTCGGCTTCGATGACGGATTCCAAGCTGAGGTCTTCGAGCAGGCTTTCGTTATCGTCTGCGATGTTGTGCGCACCGAGCTCTTTTAAAATGGCGCCCGCAACGGTGTCTTCGCCTTTGGCCTTGACGCCGGTGGAATAAGCGCGCAAAAGCAGGACGGTGGGAGCTTTCTGTCCGGAGAGCTTTTCGGCTGTCTCCTGCTTTATAGATTCAATGCGCTTTAAAACCCGCGTGACGTTTTCGTCGTATTTTTCACCGTCCGGGTCGTTGACGGCGCAGAAATTCAGCATGATCTTTGCATAATCCATGACGTTATCCATGTGAAAATAGCCGTGGGGAATCTGCATATCGGTGAGGGCGGCATCGAGCTCCGCGTGGGCGGGCAGGTCGGCGGATAAAATCACGTAATCCGGGGAGAGTGCCGCGACGCTCTCAAGATTCGGCTCCATGACGGTGCCGACGAGCGCGGTGTCGTCATCGATTTCGATGCCGTGCTCGTCTACGGCATCTTCGGTAATACCGGCGAGTTTACCGCCGGAGAGCAGCCAGCACTCGGCAAACGAGCCGTAAAGGGAGACGACGCACGGATCATCGGGGAGCTCCGTTTTGGTGCCGCAGGAATCCGTAATGACGCGCTCGGAGACGGCGGTCGTTTCGGAAGCGGCGGAGGAGCTTTCAGGGGTGGTTTCGTTTTGCGCCGGGGCGGCGCAGCCGGAAAGGAGCAGCACGGCGGAAAGCGCGAGCGCTGCGAGGAACTTGAGTTTCATAGGGTATCCTTTCGGAATTATTTTGCGAGGATCTCCTCACGGCGGTTCAGAAGATCATCGGAGAAGACGTCGTGCTCGAATTTTTCGATGCCAAGACGGTCAATAGCTTTGCCGAGGCGTTCTTTGGGCATGGCGTTTTCCTTGAACCAGAGCATGGTCTTCTCGAGCAGAGGCTCAATCTCCGCGCGGGTGACGAAGCGGCTGAGCGGCGTGCCCATGCGCGTTTGCTTGCCCCACGTGCCGCCGACATAAATGCGGTAAACGACCGGGCTTTCGTGGCGGACAGCCTTAAACGGACATTTGCCGGTGCAGACGCCGCAGGCGAGGCACTTTTCATCGATATGTAATTTGCCGTTTTCGACGTGTGCAGCTTTGGAGGGACATGACTTTTCCACCATGCAGACCTTGCAGCCGCGGCAGGTGTCTTCGTCGAAGATCGGCACGCGGTGGCCCTCGATGCCGAAATCGTTTAAAGAAGGCTTCATGCAGCTATTCGGGCAGCCGCCGATGCCGATTTTGAACTTGTGCGGCAGTTTGACATTTGCCCAGCCGACGTAGTATTTTTCGTGCAGCTCTTTGGCGAGCGCCTGTGTATCGTAGTTACCGTAGACGCACGTGGTGCCCTTACATGCGGTGACGGGGCGTATTTTAGCGCCGGTGCCGCCGAAGTAGAGGCCACGCTCGGCAGCGTAATCGCAGGCGGCGTCAATCTGCTCGAAGGGGATGCCGACGATCTCGGCGGAGGTGAACGTCACCTTGCCACTGCCGAATTTTTCGGCAATCTCGGAGATGGTGCGCAGGTCGGCAGCGGTGAAGACCGCGCCGGCGCAGACGAGACGGCCGGAGAAGCACTCTGTGCCGCGATTGATGAGGAAGCCGCGGCCCTTGACGGACGCGATCTGTTCGGGTTTTAACATGATGAACACTCCAATATCCAAGCAAAATATTCCCTGTAATTATAGCCCTTTTTCGGGGGGATGGCAAGAAATGCGGGTGATTTTTGCAAAAGAAATGAAAAAACCGGGCGAAGTATTGGATTTTCCTTTAAACTGTGTTAGAATAGCTAATAACAAATCATCTTCTGTTCCAGCGGCGTTTTGAATGCACGCCGAAAAAAGAAAGGCGAAGTGAGCTTTTATGAAACGAAGCATCCATTATAAAAACATTTTGAAAACGGCGGTCACGGCGGCACTGTGCGCTGTGATAATCCTTGGCACCGCGGCGTGCGGCAAGGGCAGCACCAAGGCGGAGCCCTCCCCCTCCCCGAGCGTGGAGCCTACCGCAACGCCCATGCCGGTCGAAAAAGTGAAGGTGGCGACCATCAACGACATCGATGATTCGTTGAATGTGCGCAGCGAGGCTTCGACGGATTCCGAAATTCTCGGTACGGCAGAGGCCGGCGAGGTGTTCGAGGTTGTAGCACAGGACGATACCTCCGAGTGGGTGGAAATCTCTTACTTTGGGCAGAATGCGTATGTGTTCGCGGAATTTGTGACGATCAGTGAGAAAGAGAAGACCGCACTTGCGACCGCGACGCCCTCGCCGACCCCGAATGCGGAAGACGGTACGACCGATGACAACGGGGACAGCGGTGACGCGCAAAATGGCAGCGAGGCGTCGCCGACACCCGCTCCCACCGCAGAGCCGACGCCGAATGCGAATAATCCTATCATCGTAAACGGCGGTAACCGAGAGAATACGAGCTCCGGCAGCACATCAGACGGCATGACGGCAGAGACCATTCGCGATACGGAAGATCCGGAGCGACGCTGAGGTAAACTATGAATGTGTTAGTTATAGGCTGCGGCCTGCTTGGGCGAAAAATCGCCCGCACCATGGACGAAATGGGTTGGGACGTTTCTGTTTTAAGCAACATTGAAAGCGACTTGGAACTTTTGGAAAACGATTTCGAGGGCGTGACATTCCGCGGGTTCCCGATGGATATTCGCAACCTGCGCGAAGCGGGCATTGAAAGCTGCGACGCGGTGGCGGTGACAACGGCGGACGATAACCTCAATATCACGGTGGCGCAGATTGCGCGCGATTACTTCGGCATCCAAAACGTGGTGGCGCGTGTTTCCGACCCCGCGCGTGAATTGATTTTTGAGCATATGGGATTGCATACCATTTGCCCCACAAACCACGCCGGCGACCGCATTGTGCGGATGCTGAGCGGAGAAAAAATGAACAAGAAAATCGAGTTCGGTCTGCATACGGTCGACTTTGACGTGCGGCCGGCGGAGCGGCATCAGATCGGCAAGAATGTGGGCGAACTGCACGGCAACCCGGGCGAAGTGGTGTTCGGCATCATCCGCAAAAGCGGCGCGTTCGTTTTAGCGGGGCTTGCACCCTTGAAGCTTGAGGCAGGCGACGAGATTGTGTACAGCCGCGCAATCGATTAAGGGGGAAGTGACATGAACATTGTCATTATGGGCGGCGGCAAGGTGGGCGAAAGCCTTGCGCGCCGCATTTTGGAGGGCCGCCGCCACGAGGTGCGTATCATCGAGAGCGACCGCGCGCGCAGCTTACAGCTTGCAAACGCGTTGGACGTGGAGATCATCTGCGGCGACGGCACGAACATTGACATGCTGGAAAACGCCGGTGTACGTGACGCCGACTGCTTTATTGCGATATCCGGTGACGATGCGAATAATCTCGTTGCGTCGCAGCTTGCAAAGCAGTATTTCGGCGCGAAAAAAGTGATTGCCCGTGCAAACGACCCGCGCAATTTGGAGACGATGCGTGTGCTTGGCGTGGATTATGCGGTGAGCAGCACGGAAATCATTGCGCAGATGATTGAGCAGGAAGCGAACCTGATGGAGTTTCATCTTGTGGCATCGCTGAACAAGGGCCGCGGTCAGATTTGCTCCGTGACGCTTGAAGAGAATTCGGCTTTGCACGGCAAGTCGGTGCGTGAGGTGGTATTTCCGAAGGGGGCGCTGCTGATTTCCATTGTGCGAAATAACAAGCTCATCATTCCGGGCGGCGACACGGTGCTGCAAGCGGGCGATGAGATTATTGCGGTATGCGAGGAACGCGCACAGAAGGCACTTATCCGCCTGATGAACAGCACGCATGCGGATGAGAAATAAGTCGATTTTTTATGATTTATATAGCAGGACCCCGTAGGCACGTTGTGTGTTTACGGGGTTCTGCTTTGTTCATTTAATTCTAATGATTTGCGGGGCAAATCATGCAGGGAACCCATGCAACTGGGTTTCCTACGGTTCTGGTTTTGTGGAGGCAAAAAGTGTTTCGCGCTCTGCGGAGCGCGACTTGGGGCGCTGCCCCGAGATCCCATAAACTTTCTGAAGAAAGTTTAATCAAAGACTTTTAACGTTGCGGTATTATGGATTTCGGCGGCTTTATTTTACAGCTTTAAAGTGCTTTGTGACGCTGGTGCCGTCTTCGTAGACGTCTCTTGTCAAATTAAGGCCTGCGTTCATCAGCATGGCGCCGGAATAGACGGTGCCGGTCTCCTCGTCCTGATAGTACGTTTTGGGGTCGAGGCCGCGCAGGCGCTGCACGCAGTAACGGGTCTCGGGCTGACGCATGACGACGGCAGTCATCATGGCTTCCTGTTTATCCGGCGAAACGAACTCCCACGCGCAGTAGAAGTCGTTCTCGGTCGGGGAGACGAGGCGGTAGAAATCACCCTCGCGGACAAGGCGGTGATATTTGCGGTAGTCGGCGATCTGCTGCTTTACTTCGGCTTTTTCGTCATCGGTGAGCTTTCTGGGGTCTAACTCGTAGCCGAATGTGCCGCACATGGCGACGTTGCCGCGGGTTTTAAGCGAGGTGCGCGGGCGGGCTGCGACGTGTGCGCCAAACGAGGAGATAGGGTAGCACATGGACGTGCCGAACTGAATGGTGAGGCGCTCGATGGCGTCGGTGTTGTCGCTGCACCAGATCTGCGGGGAATAATACAGCATGCCGGCATCGAAACGTCCGCCGCCGCCGGAGCAGTTTTCAAAGAGGATATTCGGAAACGCTTTGACAAAACGATCCATGAGGTCGTATGTACCGAGCACGAAGCGGTGCATGACCTCCTTCTGGCACTCCGGCGGGAGCAGCGCAGAGCCGACCTCAGTCAGATTGCGGTTGAAGTCCCATTTGACGTAATCAATCTTATTTTCACTGAGGACTTTATACATCTGCGCGAAGATATTATCGCGCACGTCTTTTCTCGTCATATCGAGGACGTACTGCAAGCGTGCGGGAGAGTTTTCACGGTTCGGCACGTGCAGGCACCAATCCGGGTGGGCGCGGTAGAGGTCGCTGTCCGGGGAAATCATCTCCGGCTCATACCAGATGCCGAACTTTAAGCCCTCTGCGTTGACGCGCTCGATGAGGGAACTGAGACCGCCTTTGAGCTTCTTTTCGTTGACATACCAGTCGCCGAGGGAGGAATCGTCGCTTTCGCGGTGGCCGAACCAACCGTCGTCCATGACAAGCATATCGACGCCCATTTTGGCGGCTTCGTGTGCGAACGCGACAAGCTTATCATCGTCAAAATCGAAATATGCAGCCTCCCAGCTGTTGATGAGCACGGGGCGTTCCACATCGCGCCACGGACTTTTGATGAGGTGCTTCATGTAAGTGCGGTGGAAAATGCGGCTCATCTCGCCGAGACCCTTATCGGTGTAGACCATGACGGCTTCCGGCGCGGTGAAGGATTCGTTTGGCTCCAGGCGCCAGGTGAAATCGGTGGGGTTGATGCCCGCGAGAAGGCGTGTGGCGTTCAAACAATCTACCTCGGCTTCAATGGAGAAGTTGCCGCTGTAAATGAGGTTGACGCCGTAGACTTCGCCGTTTTCTTCGGTGGCGCCGTGGGCTTTCAGTGCGACGAACGGGTTGTGGTTGTGTGAGGAGGAGCCGCGCTTGCTCTGGATGGATTGAATGCCGTGGCAGAGCGGGCGCTCTGTAACGGTGCGCTCCTTTGCCCACTTGCCGTAAAGGTGCACCATGTCGTAATCCATCGTGTTGAAGTCGAGGCAGGCGCTGAACACACGCTCAAGCTCCATGGCGCGGTCGGACGTATTTGTCACGACGGCGTGACGCGTCATGACGGGCAGATCTTTGTAAACGGTGTAGTAGAGCTTCACTTCGGCGTTCGTCGTTTGGTCGAGCGTGGTGACCTCGAGCGTTTCGCTGTCACCGTTTTCGTCGCGCAGAGACGGCATGCCGGGCAGCGCAGGCTTTTCGCTTAAAATGCGGTGCGAAACGTAGCGGATGTCGGTCGCGATATTGCCGTCCGCGTTGCGGATTTGGAGTGCGGAGATGCGGAAATCGCCGGTGCCGTTGCAGGAATATTCGCTCGGCTGTGTATCCGGGGAAAACTCCGTGCCGACGTAGCCTGCGGCGTCGGGCGTGAAGGAACCGAAGTAGCCGCGGTCCAATAAATAGCGCATGTCGCAGTCCGGCAGGTATGCGCCGTAGTAGAGGTGCAGCAGGCGGCCGCTGTCATGCACGGCAAAAACGTAACTGGAGGAAGCGGTATCCAGCTTGAAAATTTTCTTTTCGGCATCAAATAAAATCGCCATAAAATCGTTCCTTTCGGGAAAACATAAAAATTCGGGCAGAGAAATATCCGTTTATAACAACAGTATATCGTTTATGCGGCTTTTACGCAATAGGCATTTGTTGCATAAAGTTGGCGGTTTGTGATGCTGTGTACGGCGCGGGCTTCGGCATTTTGCTAAAGGCGGCGATGAAATTTGGTGGAATTGTGATAGAAACGGCTTTTTCGGAAAAAATAGCTTTACTTTTCTCTTGGTTTGTATTATAGTTAATGTGATGTGGAAGCGGTTACACATTGTAAAGGACTGTATGTGTTCGTTTTCGAATGTCTTTTGAAAAAATATAAAATGGAGGAAACTATAATGGCTAAAATTATCGGCAATGCACTCCCGAACATCCCGTGGCAGGATAAGCCGCAGGGCTACGATAAGCCGGTTTGGCGTTATGACCACAACCCGATCATTCCGCGTGATCTCATCCCCACTTCCAACAGCATCTTCAACTCCGCAGTTGTCCCGTTTGAGGGCAAGTTCGCTGGCGTTTTCCGCTGCGACAACCGCTCTGTTGAGATGGACATCTTCGCAGGCTTCTCCGATGACGGCATCAACTGGAAGATCAACCACGAGCCGATCGACTTCCAGCCGGCTCCCGGCTGCGACCCGTGCGTAACCCGCAAGGAATATCGCTATGACCCGCGCGTTTGCTGGATTGAGGACCGTTACTACATCACTTGGTGCAACGGCTTCCACGGCCCGACGATCGGCGTAGGCTATACCTATGACTTCAAGACCTTCTATCAGATGGAGAACGCTTACCTGCCGTATAACCGCAACGGCGTTATGTTCCCGAAGAAGATCAACGGCAACTTCGCAATGCTGAGCCGTCCGTCCGACACCGGTCATACCCCGTTCGGCGACATCTTCTACAGCGAGAGCCCGGACATGACGTATTGGGGCAAGCACCGCTATGTCTTCGGCACGAGCAGTCACTCCGGCTGGCAGTCCAAGAAGGTCGGCCCCGGCCCGATTCCGATCGAGACCGATGAAGGCTGGCTGATGATTTATCACGGCGTTCTGAACTCCTGCAACGGCTTCGTTTATCGCTTCGGCGTAGCGCTTCTTGACCACGAGAAGCCGTGGATCGTGAAGGAAAGAGGCAACTTCTATGTCTTCGGTCCGGAAGAGAGCTATGAGCTCACCGGTGACGTGCCGAACGTTACGTTCCCGTGCGCTACCCTGACCGATGCCGACACCGGCCGCATCACCATCTACTATGGTGCTGCCGACACCGTCACCGGCATGGCCTTCACCACCGTTGACGAGCTGCTTTCCTACATGAGAAAGTACCCGCACGAAGTTTAATCGCTTTGGTTAAACGCTTTGGTTAAATTAGAATAGCTTTTTCGCAGGCGCTTCCGGTTTTTCGGGAGCGCCTGTTTTTTATGGAATTGTTGTATTTTACGGCAAAATCTGGTATGATGAAGCTATGAAAAACCGCGATGGGCGGAAAACGGTTAGGAGCTGTATGAATATGAAAGAGTATGTCATTGAGAAAACGGTGGGTGCGCCGGACTGGACAAAGGTACCGGAGCTGCAGGTGGACAATGTTTGTTGGTTGCCGGACGCGGGTGTGCGCATGGAGCAGCAGATCTGCCACGACGACGAGAAAATCTACGTGCACCAAGTGGCGCACGAAAAGAACATCCGCGCGGAGCTGACCGATAAGCTCGGCAGCATCTGCACAGACAGCTGCATGGAGTTTTTCTTCTCCCCGGTGCCGGAGGACGGGCGGTATTTTAACATTGAGCTGAACTTGAACGGCGCGATTTTCCTTGGCTTCGGCCACGGCAGAGCAGACAGCATCCGTTTGATCCCGGAAGACCACAAGAAGCTTTTTAACATCCGCACGAACAAAACGGCGGACGGGTGGGAAATCTTTTATGAAATTCCGCTCGAATTTCTGCATGTATTTTACCCCGATTACGACTTTAAAAGCGGGCGTGTGATCCGCGCGAACTGCTTTAAATGCGGCGATCTCACCGTGCAGCCGCACTATATGATGTGGAATGAGACGACGAGCGAAACGCCGGATTTCCATCGTCCGCAGGACTTTGGCCGCATGATCTTCGCGTAAACCGCGGTATTCAGCGGGATATTCATGGATTAGTCCAATATCTTTTGCCGAAGCCCGTGCAGAATTGTCGTTTTTCCAAGTTGCAAGGTGAGCGAATTTCCAGTAAAATAGTAATAATGGGTAAATGAAAAATATCGCAAAAGTTTTGCATAGCTTATGCGCCTGACGCAAAACTATCGTTTAGAGTATTGCGTCGGCAGGAAAGGATTGGTGTGCATATGCCACTGGAAAGGATCGACAGTTATTTTAACGGCGCGGTAGAGTCTTATGACGAGCGCTTGAAACGCAGCGCAGAGGATGAAGACGGCTACATTCGCCGCACGGCGGAGTTTTTCCCGAAGAAGGAGCACCTGCACATTCTGGACATCGGCATCGGCACGGGCACGGGTCTTACGGCAATTTTAGAGCAGAACCCGACGATTTATGTGGACGGCATTGACTGCGCGGATAAGATGCTCTCGGAAATTCCGAAAAATCTGCCGGAGCACAAGGAGCGCATCCGCACGATTTGTGGTGATTTCTTTAAATGTGAGTTGGAGCCGGAAAGCTATGACGGTGCGGTTTCCATGATGGCGCTGCATTATTACAGCCGCGAAGAGAATTTGGAGCTGTTTCACCGCGTGTGCCGCAGCATTAAAAAGGGCGGGTTCTTTCTATTGAGCGACAAATTCGCGCCGACGCAGATGTATGAGGACTTCTGCCGTTCCGAGTTTGAGCAGAAGCGCAAGGAGCAGCATTTGTCGGCAGACGAGCATTACTATTGCTTTACGCCGCAGTATGTGGCGGGCGAAGCGGCGCTGCTTTTCAAAGCGGGCTTTGCAGAGGTACGCGTGTGCTGGGCGAAATCCAACACGGCAGTGCTTCTTGCCACAAAATAAACAAATAACAGTTGAAAAGCCGGTCGAACTGCGTACAAATAAACGGTACGCGTCTTGACCGGCTTCTTTTTTAATGCTATAATGTTTCAAAAGCAACTATTTTGGGAATGGGTGAATACTTTTGGAACTCTTTAACGCACAGCATGTTTTGCACGGCGAGCCTGTGACGGGCGAGCTGCCGTCTACGAACTCGCTTTTCAAAACGACCATCAACATGGCGTGGCCTTCGATGGTGGAATCGTTTTTGGTGGCGCTCGTCGGCTTTATCGATACCATTATGGTGAGCACGCTGGGGTCTTACGCCATTGCAGCGGTGGGCCTGACGCAGCAGCCGAAGTTCATCGGTTTGGCGCTGTTTATGTCGATGAGCACGGCCATCTCGGCGCTGGTTGCACGGCGTAGGGGCGAGCAGAACCGCGAAAGCGCGGTGCGCATTTTGAAAACATGCATTCTGGTCGCCGTGATTTTGACGGCGATCATCAGCGTTACGTTTACGGCGTTTGCAGACCCCATTATCCGCTTTGCGGGCTCGGCGGACGATACGCATGAAGCGGCGGTGGAGTATTTCCGAATCATCATGGGCGGCATCGGGTTTACGACCGTGATGATGATCGTGAACGCGGCACAGCGCGGCGCGGGCAACACAAAGATCGCGCTGCGCACGAACATGGTCTCTAACCTTGTGAACGTGGTGTTCAACTATCTTTTGATTGGCGGCAACTTCGGGTTTCCGGCGCTCGGCACGCGCGGCGCGGCGCTTGCGACTGTCATCGGCTCTGTGCTCGGCTGCGCGATGAGCTTGCATTCCATGTTCGCGAAGTCCTCGTTTGTATATATCCGCGGCGTGAAAGGCTTTTTTGCCTCGAAGTTTGACGTGCGCTCACTGCTTAACGTCGGTTCCAGCGCGTTTGTGGAGCAGATTTTCCTACGCATCGGCTTTTTGCTGTTCGCCATCACCGTTGCGAACCTCGGCACCACTGCGTATGCTGCGCACCAGATTGGCATGAATATGATGAGTCTGACGTTCTCACTCGGTGATGGGCTTTCGGTGGCGTCTGTGGCGCTGATCGGCAGGAGTCTCGGCGAAGAACGGCGCGACCTTGCAAAGCTGTACGCCTCCATGTGTCAGCGAATCGGACTTTTCTGCGCGTTTGTGATGTCGATGGTTTTCCTGTTCTTCGGCAGGAATCTCTATAGCCTGTTTTCGAGTGAGCAGGAAATTCTCGATATGGGTGTGATGATTATGCGTATGCTGTGCGTTATCATTTATCTCCAGATCACGCAGGTTATTTTCTTCGGTTGCCTGAGAGGCGCGGGCGATACGAAGTATACCGCGTTTGCGTCTATGATCAGCGTCGCCATTATCCGACCGGGCTTAAGTTGGTTGCTGTGCTACCCGCTGGGACTGGGACTGCTCGGCGTGTGGCTTGGGCTGTTCGGCGACCAATTTATGCGATTCTGCCTTGGGTATTTCAGAATGAAGCAGGGCAAATGGCTGAAAATTAAGATTTGACGCGTTTACGACAACGATAGCGGAGCGACGAATAAAGTCTTTGTCCGACTTTCTTCGAGAAAGTTGGTGGGGTCTTGGGGCAACGTCCTAAGTCGTCGCTTGCAAACGACGAAACACCTT
>OLVX01001121.1_pt1 | contig 24000 bp, 17 predicted proteins | sample 1673271 | NCBI WGS metagenome assembly OLVX01 (sample SAMEA3178939, study PRJEB25190) | human gut metagenome | biome: human gut; feature: human-associated habitat; material: faeces | place: Austria | collected 2013
TTCTAAAAATCCTCGATATATTCCACGATAAATTGTAGCATAACTAATTTGTATAGGATTTTTCTCATGTTTTAAACGAAATGAAATTTGTTCCGGAGACCATTGATATTGAAGAAACAAGAATTGAACAGTTTTATGAATATCAGCATTTAATAACAATGGTTTTCTACCACATTTGCGTCTTCGAATTTCATATTGCTTTTGTGCGTATGATGGCGAGTAAATGCCTTCAGTATTAGTATTACGCTTAATTTCACGAGATACCGATGATTTATCTCTCTGCAATTCTTTGGCTATAAAACTAATTGTTTTCTCTTGTGCAAGAAAAAACAGTATCTTTTCTCGTTCTTTTGTGGTAAAATGTTTGTAGTGGCTCATGGGAATCATCCTTTCAATAATAGTCGTTGCAATTCTATTATACTGGATTTTTCCCTTTGAGTCATTATTTTTTTACTTGTTGCACTTATATTGTAAATTCAAGATACAAAAAGCACTCACTGTTCAGCAAGTGCTTGACATTGCATTGTCACCTCATTCATTGTAAGATATTTCAACATTAAAATAGCAGCTGAAAAATCAGCTGCTATTCTTATTTATTTAACTCTTTGAATTGTAACAGTTTGTTCTGTTTCATTCCACTCAACCGTTGCACCTAGATTTTCCGAGATGAAACGTATCGGTGTATATGTACGGTCGTTTTCGACAAAAGCAGGACTATCGAGTTTAACGTCCTCACCGTTTACTTTTGCATAATCCGAGCCGATTGTGATAAGAATTGTTACATCCTCTTGTTTTTCATTCTTACCTGTGATTGTTACAAGTTGTTTTTCGCCGTCCCATTCAACTGTTGCGCCAAGATTTTCCGCAATAAAACGAGCAGGCAACATTGTACGGTCATTCACAACCTTTGGAGCAACATCATTTGTCTTTGTTGTTCCGTAAACGAGTGCGTCATGTTCATCGATTGTCAAAACTATTGTATTTGAACTTTCTTTATTTTCATTTCCGCTATTATTATTTACGACATCTTCACTTCCGCCGTTTTCCTGTTTCTGTTCAGTCCACTTTGCGTAAAGTGTAAAACTTTTTGTTACTTTTTCCGTAAAATCGTACTTTGTTGTAAGTTCCTTATCAGTATACCATCCCGCAAATTCAAAGTTTTCTTTTATCGGAGCAGTCGGTTCTTTTACTGAATTATTTTTTGCAACAGTCTGACTCGTTATCTTATTACCTCCGTTTGTGTTAAACGAAACTGTATAACGTTTTGTACTGCATCTACCGCCACTGCTCTTACTACCGGTTGCCGCATATATAGCAGTTATTGTCGTAGAGTCTGCCTCATTTGTGACTGTTTGTGCACCGCTTACGGTATAACCGTTTTCTGCAATGCCTTTTACAGTATAATTTGCTTTCGGTGTAATTGTTATTGTTGCGGTATAAACCGTACTATATCCGAATTTATCCGTAACTTCCGGCGACCAAGCTACCGTTGCTGTATATTCGTCTGTTTCTATTTCTGTCTGCGGTACTTCATTTTTAACAGGTGCAGTCAGTATTATTGCAGAATTTATTGTTTTCGGCAATATTGTAAATAATTTTTCAAGTGTTCCTTTATAATTATTTGAAATCATCTCAACTTTAGCTTTTGCCTCTTCAGATGCTTTTATATTTTTTTCATATGCCACTGTATAATCTGTATCAAGTACAAGAATTTTATCCCCATCTTTGACCTCAATAACAGGTTTAATCTCCTCACCCGTATATGTTTGGTCTGCTATTTTTGTTATGTTGTCATTTGTAAGTATTTTCTTTTCTATTACAAATTCAACTGCGTCACTTTCAAGTCCTGTATACTTATCTGTTTCTTCAACCTTTGCTTTTACATAATATGTTCCCGCATCTGTCGGAACAATTTCGCTATATTCTCCGTCTGCCGCTGTTGAATATGTATATTTTATTGTTCCGTATTTTGCCGTAGCTGTCGGTGCATTTGGTGTGTCACCGTATGTCCATCCGACTATTTCAAGCGGTTTGGTAAATTCGTTTGTATCAACTGTGTCATAACTACCTGTCGCAGAATACACTGCCGTTACTGTCGCAGAGTCTGCCTCATTTGTAACTGTTTCTGCACCGCTTACGGTATAACCGTTTTCAGCAATGCCTTTTACAGTATAATTTGTTTTCGGTGTGATTGTTATTGTCGCCGTATAAACGGTATCATATCCGAATTTGTCTTCAACTTCCGGTGACCAAACTACCGTTGCTGTATATTCGTCTGTTTCTATTTCTGTCTGCGGTACTTCATTTTTAACAGGTGCAGTCAGTGTTATTGCTGTGTTTATTGTTTTCGGTAATATTGTAAATGTTTTTTCAAGTGTTCCGGCATAGTTGTTTGAAATTATCTCAACCGTAACTTTTGCCTCATCAGACGCTTTTGTATTGTTGTCATATGTTACCGTATAATCCGTATCAAGTACAAGGGTTTTATCTCCGTCCTTAACTTCAATAGCAGGTTTTATTTCTCCCCCTGTATATGTTTGATCTGCAATGTCTGTTATGTTGTCATTTGTAAGTGTTTTCTTTTCTATCACAAATTCAACTGCATCACTTTCAAGTCCCGAATAGTCTGCTGTTTTTTCGACTGTTGCTTTTACATAATGTGTACCTGCATTTGTCGGGACTTTTTCGGTATACGTTCCGTCTGCCGTATTTGAATATGTATATTTAATTGTTCCGTATTTCGCCTCTGCTGTCGGTGTATTTGCTGTTTCACCGTATGTCCAACCTGTTATTGTAAGCGGTTGTGTAAATTCATTTGTTTCAAAAGTCGATATTTTTTTCCAAACTGCATATAGCGTTGTATTGGAACTTATTGTAATACTGCCACCCGAACTGTATTCTGCTGATGTTGCGTCTTTATTTGTCGACCAACCAAGAAAATCATATCCTGTTTTTGTCGGTACACTGTCACTTATTGTAAAAGTTGCACTGTCGCCCGCAACTATTTCGGCACTGCTACCGTCCGGTGCATTTGTACCGTTGTTTGCGTCATAACCGAGATAAACAGGAAATGTTGTTACTCCGCTTGATGTTTGAGTAAGCTTTATTTTATTATCTTCAAGTTTCAATGCGTAAGAGCTGTTGCTAAGTCTAATCTTTGCCATATCATTGTATGTAAGCACAACACCGTCTGCCGCATCAGCAATAACTCTGCCTTCTGATTCGCCCTCTACCGTAAGTATTAACGGATTTTTTATTGAAGATGTTATTTCAACATATTTAGTAGCAGATGAATCAGACATCAAATAAATATCATTTCCTACATTAATATTTGCATTACCGCCTATTTGCAATGTAGCCTCTCCTGTTGTTTTACAACTATGAAAAATTGCAGAACCACTTGGTGAATCGCCTACCGCCGTGTTACCCTTTATCACACCGCCGTTTATTATCGTTGTACCGAATGATGTATTATAGATTGCGCCGCCGGAATTTGACGAATTATTTTGTATAAGACCGTCATTTATAATAAGAGTAGCATCTCTTACATAAAACGCTCCTCCACCATATCCGGCATTTGAAAGTGTCGTCTTATTATTTTCAATAATACCGCCGTTCATTTCAAAGCTACCGCCATCTAAATATATAGCACCACCGTAATTTCTGCTTTCACAACCTGAAATTGTACCACCGTTCATTTTAAAATTACCGCCGTCCATATACACTGCGGGTCCATAACCGCTGGTTCTTTTATGATTTGTAATCTTTGCCCCATCATTCATTATAACAGTACCGCCGGCCATATTAATCGCAGCCGCCGCCCCGCTGTCAGAAATTATCACGTCGTTACCGTCTATTGTAACATTGCCAAGTGTAAGACTTCCGCTTTCAACTTTTATCAAATTTCCCGATGTACTCATTCTGTTAAGCGTTCCGCCGCCCGTGAATGTAACATCGCCTTTGATAGTAATTGCCGCCGTGATACCGACATTACCGTTTATTGTCACGGTTCCGCCTGATATTGTAACACCGCCTACCGTATCACCGTCATTCCATGTTGTGTCTGCGGAAATTGTTTCCGTAATTACATCGGCATATACCAAAACGGTACTTGCAGGCAACACAGAGAACATCATTGCCAACGCCAGTATGATTGATAATAATTTTTTAGATTTCATGATTTTCCCTCCTAAAATTATATTATTCCCACAAAAATATTTTCTAAAGAATTTATTATATTTATGTATCTATTCATACTTAAATTATACACCGTACACTGATGTACGATGCAATAATTTTTGAGTATTTTTCTTCCTTTTCGACATTACATTTTTGTTACAGAGCATTGCTGTTTGAACCTGTCGATAATCTGTCAGCAACTCACGAAATCACATTTTATGATGTGATTTTTGAGTATTTTCAGAGCAGACAAACTGATAAATTTTAAAAAAACAGTTGCAAAATTAAAAAAAACGTGTATAATATAAGTGAGTGTATCTTCAGGGCAGGGTGCGATTCCCTACCGGTGGTTAAAGTCCACGACCCTACTCAGTACAGTAGGCTGATTTGGTGAAATTCCAAAACCGACGGTTAAAGTCCGGACGGAAGAAGATGTTTTTTTGTGTATGGTTTGCCCTGTAGCTATGCTATGGGGCTTTTTTTATTTCCCATTCATAGCGTCAAGACAAAATTTATGCGAAGAACTTTTCCTAAAGATACAAAATAAATTTTTAGGAGGCTTTTTAATTATGGAAGCAATCAATGTTCAAAACAAAACAAGGTTTACACCGAAATTTATCGCAAGTGTAGGAATACTGTCGGGTATATCTATTGTACTTATGCAGATTTTAGAATTTCCTATCCCGTTTATGCCGCCGTTTCTAAAGTTTGATTTTTCAACTTTACCTGCTTTGATAGGCGGATTTGCATACGGTCCTGTTACCGGTATTGCGATAGCATTCATCAAAGCGGCTCTACACCTGCTAAGAACAGACACAGGCGGTGTCGGTGAACTTGCCGATTTCCTTGCAAGCGGTTCACTTGTACTTGTTTCATCACTTATTTACAAGCGTATCAAAACAAGAAAAGGTGCGGTTTTAGGTCTTGTTCTCGGTGCAATAGCAATGGCAATCGTAGGCGGACTTGCAAACTACTTTATCTTGATACCGTTCTATACAAACGTTATGCCTATGGAGCAAATTATATCGCTTTGCGGCAAGGCTAATCCGCTTATAACAAACACTTTGGGATATGTTTTATACGGAGCAATTCCGTTTAATTTAATAAAAGCACTGTTGTTATCAATCATAACATTCGTACTATACAAACAAATTTCAAAGATTTTACATTAATTTGATATAGTAATAATTGCATTTTAGAAAAATATAGTGTATAATGAATTCTGTAATTTTTATTTTAAGGAGAAGTTTTATGGATTCTATTGTACAATCTATTGTCACAGCACTTTCAGGAAAAATATCAAAGGAATTAATTGTTTTTCTTGTATCAATGGTACCGTTGTTGGAGCTTAGAGGAAGTATTCTTGCGGCAGGACTTATGAAAATGAGTTTCTTCCCATCATACATTGCCGCAGTACTGGGTAATATGCTCCCGATACCATTCATATTGCTGTTTATTGAAAAGATATTTGCGTGGATGAAAAAAAGCAAACACCTTCACAAAATTCCCGATTGGCTTGAAAAGAAAGCACTTTCAAAATCGGCTCAAATCGAAAAATACGGCTATCTCGGCTTATTCCTTTTTGTAGCCATTCCGCTGCCGGGTACAGGTGCTTGGACAGGAAGTCTTATCGCAGTATTATTCGGTATGAAACCTAAAAAATCACTTTTGTTTATCTTTTTAGGTGTACTTACTGCAGGACTTATAATGTCGCTTTTATCATTCGGCGTTTTAAAACAACTTATTTCTTAGACATATCAAAAAATCGGACTGACAGTCCGATTTTTTTGTTCTGTTTTTCCAAACAAAAATGCCCTCCACAACAGATAATGCTGTCGTGAAAGGCATTTATATTAACTTATAACAAGTTTAAATATTACTTCACCCTCATAAGCAGGTGTATAGTTACTGTAACCGATTCCCTGAACGGATAATACTGAAAGCATTGATGTCAATCTATCAGAACTCGTTGTGTAAAATTCACCGTCTTCATCGTATGAATATTGTCTTATAACGCTTAACGCCTCATCTGCGTCTTTTGCAGAAATTACGATTGAACCGATAGGTTTATTTTCTTCGGGGTCTTCAATCGGATTGCCGTCTTTATCCAATTTATAGTATCTGCCGTATGCGATTTGAGCTCCGCCTGCAAGCGAATAATCATCTTCGACACTTGATTTTACTGTTCTTGAATTATTGATATTGTCAGCAGTTCCGTCATATATGGGACGATCATCCGACTGAACATCAATACTTGCAATCGCTATTCCGTCATCTTGTGAATAAGCCTGAACATCATTTGAATTATCAACAACCTCATCAGTCGTTTTCTGTGAAACCGCACCTTCGTCCGACTTTGCAGGTTCTGCAGAAACAGACGGTACCGCATTATTTTGTACCTTTGGACTTACAGACGGAGCAGATGTGGATTTACTGTTATTTGCAACCACACTGCTTTTTACCGAATTTGTACTCGTACTTGTTTGCGGCTTTGCCATTGCAAGCGATGATGTACTTTTCGCTGTTTTATTTTCGGGAATAGTGTTTTCAACCGTTTCTTCAAATACTGTCGGTTGATTTTCTTCCGCATTGTCTTGAGCAGCCACTGCCGGTGCTGTCGTACTTACGGCAGCATTTCCGTCACTGTCAGTCACGACTGTTTCCTCTTGAATAACACCGTCATCATTTCCGTTCATCTTATCGACGAACATATTGCTGTTAGCCGTTACAACAGCTACCAACGCAAAGCAAGCCGCTGCCGCAGTATACTGTTTCCAATTACGGCGAACATTACGCATTACACGTCTTGTTATTCGTGCTTTTTTCTTTTCCTCTTCATCTATGCGGACATTTAATTTCTCCATAAAATCCACAGGAACATTTATGTCAGGGAGAGATTTAGCCGTTGAAATAATTGAACGCATAAATTCAAGTTCACTTTTGCAATTTGCACATTCCAATGCGTGTTTATCCATTTTATGCTTTGTTTCGTCACTCAAATTTTCATAGTTGTCCAAGCATTCGTTAAATTTATCACAATTCATTTTTACTCCCCCTTTCTTTAAATTTTCATTAATTTCTTTTTACAATATATTAGACGTAAGAAATATCAAAAAAGTTCCCGTTTATTCATTAAATTTTTCTTTAATGCACTTCTCGCACGATTAATTCGCGACTTAACCGTTCCCGACGGTATTCCGAGTACCTCAGCTATGTAATCGTAACTCAATCCCTCAATATCGCATAGTGTTATTACAGTTCTGTATTCTTCTTTGAGTTCGCTTATCGCCTCACGTACAGCTCTCTGACGTTCCGATATTTCCATATTTTCTTCCGGTGTAGGACTTTCGTCCTTAATATCCATATCTTTTTTTTCGTCAATCGCCTGATTGATACTTATTACACCCGAATGTTTCTGACGTTTTCTCAGAATATCAGAGCAAACATTCTTAGTTATCCTATAAAGCCACGTGGTAAAGGAAGATTGCTCCTTAAATGACTCTATACTTTTATACACCCTTACGAATACCTCCTGTGCCGCGTCATATGCATCCTCTTGATTTGAAAGCATTCCGTAAGCGATATTTATAACTTGCTGTTGGTAATTTGAAACTAATATATTAAAAGCTTCTCGGCTACCTTTTTTACACTTTTTAATCAAATCATTTTCGGTCAAAAATCCCTCACCACCTCTCATGGTTTATTTGCCCTACGTTTGATTTTAGAAATTCTTAATTCTGTTCATATATACATCGTAATATGCCTTTACGTCAGCCATACAGTCACCGCTGAATTTATCCAAAAACGCCTTTGCGATTTCAAATGCGATTACCGCCTCAACGACAACCGAACAAGCCGGTACAGCACACACATCGGAACGTTCGACAGTTGCCTTATGCTCCGATTTATCGTCAATATTGACTGTTCTAAGCGGATTATACAAAGTAGGTATCGGTTTCATTGCCGCCTTAACAATAATCGGCTCACCGTTTGACATACCGCCCTCAATACCGCCGGCATTGTTGGTAAGTCTGTGGAAGTCGTCCGAATATTCGATTTCATCATGTACCTTTGAACCCGGTATTTCGCTCACACCGAAGCCCATACCGATTTCAACGCCCTTGATAGCCTGTACACTCATAACACCGAAAGCAAGGTTTGCGTCAAGTTTTCTGTCGTAATGAACATAACTTCCCAATCCGGCAGGCACACCTTTTACGATAGTTTCCACTATTCCGCCTACGCTTTCACCGCTTGCCTTGATTTTGTCTATGTATTCCATAGCCTTTTGAGCGGCATTTTCATCGCCAAACCCAACAGGTGAATTTTGTACTTTTTCAAAGAAATCTGCCGCAGTAAAATCAGCTGTATCTTCAACTTCGCCTATTCTCTTAACATGGCTTAAAAATTCTATTCCAAACGGTTTTAAAACCTGTCTTACGAGTGCGCCGACAGCCACTCTTGCTGCAGTTTCACGGGCACTTGCTCTTTCAAGCACGTTTCTCAAATCTCTGTGATTGTACTTCATACCTCCGGTAAGGTCAGCGTGTCCCGGTCTTGGGCATTCGACAGACTTTTCATTATTCGCCGTTTCAGTACCCATTATACTTTCCCAATTCGCCCAATCTCTGTTTTCGATTTTAATTGCGATAGGACTTCCGAGAGTCACTCCGCCTCTCACACCCGAAAGAATTTCGGCAGTATCTTTTTCAATCTTCATTCTTCCGCCTCTGCCATAGCCCTGCTGACGCTTTGCAAGCTGTTCGTTTATCTCATCAAGGCTTATCTCAACACCTGACGGCATACCTTCGATTATAACTGTAAGACACTTACCGTGTGTCTCTCCCGCCGTGAAATATCTAAGCATATTTTTATCTCCATTCGTAACTACAATTTGTATTTTTTTTATATATAAACTACAACATAATATATATAATCTATTTTATCACTTTTTCGTTACTTTTGCAAGTTTTAACGACAATTTTACAAAACTCGCTTTGTGTAATTGTAATAAAAAAGATATATTTAAAATAGGAATATTATGATATAATTTGAATATCACTAAAGTCACTGAGCTATTTCATACAGAAAGGAAAGGTAATTTTTATGAAAACTACAATCTGGGGAAATATTCTTCCTGCCGTAACAATCGACCTTGAACAAGGCGAAAGCATTTATACCGAATCGGGCGGTATGACATGGATGTCGGACAAAGTAAAAATGGACACCAATATGAAAGGCGGATTTATGAAAGGTCTTGGACGTATGTTCAGCGGTGAGTCATTGTTTATGGCTACATACACCGCCGAGGCACCGAACCAATCTATCACAATCGCCTCATCTTTTCCCGGAGAAATCAAAGAACTTCACATTTCTTCCGACAAAGAATTTATTTGTCAAAAATCAGCTTTTTTGTGTGCCGAGCAAAGTGTTGAACTTTCAACATATATAACAAGCGGCATAAAGAAAGGCTTGTTCGGCGGTGAAGGCTTTGTACTTCAAAAGCTTTCCGGAAACGGTACTGCTTTCATTGAGCTTGACGGTTCAGTTAAAGAAATCGACCTTGCTGCAGGCGAAAAACTTAAAGTCGATACAGGCAGTGTTGCGATTTTTGAATCAACCGTCAAATATGACGTTGAAACAGTAAAGGGCTTTAAAAATATGTTGTTCGGCGGTGAAGGACTGTTCCTTACAACTCTTACCGGTCCGGGTAAGGTATATTTACAAACAATGAATATGGCTGAATTTGCAAATAAAATTATCCCGTATCTTCCGACACCGTCATCAAAATAGCAAATAGAAATTATAACTAAAGAAGTGGCAAAAATATTTTGCCACTTCTTATTTTTTATCTGGTTAAATAATTATAAATCATAATTATACTTTCCGCTCTTGTCATTTCACGGTTTGGATTGAAATTACCGTTACCGTCACCGCTTAACACGCCCATAGCCGAAAGCAATGCGATATATCCCTTATTTTCCGTAACATCATTGAACGGTGTAACGTAAATATCGTTATATTTCGCGTAATTTTCAGCACCGATTGCACGAATCATATACACAGCAGCCACCTCACGAGTTACTTCCGCATCATCATCGCGTTCATCTTCTGAAATAATACTGTTTTGTGCTGAATTTCTGTACACCCAATTTGCCTGTTCTAAATTGTTTTTCAATACGATTATATCGTTACCGTTTATGCTCATCAAAAGTGCAAGAAAATCCTTTTGAGTAATCCTTTCGTCAGGTTTAAATTCGCCGCCCTCAAAACCTATTCCGTAATAAGCAAGCTCTTTGATATACTTTTCGGCATAGTGACCGTCTATATCCGAATATTCAAGTTTACTGCTTGCATCCTCCGTAATTTCTTTGTTTTGATAGTCAACAAACTTACCTGTAAACGGATTGATATTTTCTGTATCTATTGTGTATACAGGGATAATCTCTCTTGTGTTGTCAGTATAATTCTGCATATATACAATGCTGTAATCTTTTGCGTCAAACAAAATATTTTCAGCATCTTCCTTGCTCATTGCATTTTCGATTGACGGAAATTCGGTGTCGGTATAATTCATACTGAAATCAGTAAGTACGCCGTTGTTTGTTGTCACGTTGGCATAGTCGCCTGTTACCTTAATACCGTTTACATATCTGATATACTGATGTGAATTTTCATCATATTTGTATTCTTTTGCCTTATCACCTGCAAGTGTCTTTAAAGCCGAATCATCATTATTTTTTACCTCACTGTCATCTTCTCCCCAACGTGAATAATACTTTATTTCACCTGTTTTAGCATCAACAGAAGTATATATGTTGCACTTGTCATTTGACATTGATACAGCATATGTATATTCATCGTCATAATTTTTATATAAAGAAATGCTGTCTGTATTTATATTCTTAGGGATTGACAAAAGCTTGTTCGACTTTAATTTATTTTCCAAAGCGGTTCTTGAAATAAGTCCGTCTATATTGTCAAGCTCTTTTATTTCCTGTTCGGTAAGTCCGCCGTCTGCTGCTGCATCATTTGCACTTTCAGATTTGTTGCCGATGAAATATCTGTAATTTGTAACATCAACCGCATCACCCGTAAGTGCATTAATGTATTTGTCGTAGTCGTATTCCTGTGTGTATACAGGATAAGCTACCACGTTACCGTCCTCGTCAACATATGTACGATAAACCAACTCAAGTCCGAGTTTATCACTGTACGCTTTTTTTGCCTCATCAACGCTTATCGCATTATTGATTGACGGAAAATCCGCTTGTATATAGCCCAAATCAAAACCCATTACATATCCGTCTGTACCGTCAATATTAACCGAGCCGTTTCCGTTCGTGAACAATACACCGTTTACATACGTTTTAATATAGAATGTATATCCGTTACCAAAAATACTGCCGTTGCTTCCATAAATTTTTATTTCATATGGAAAATCGGGATTAATTTGTTTTAAGAAGTTTTCCGCCGTCTTTTTTGCATCACTTTCGCTAATTTTCGGTAAATTCGGCGTGTTATCTTTATCATCAGATTTAAAACCGTGAATTGAATAGTTGGTTATAACTCCGTCTGCCGTACAAGTTATATTAACACTCTTGTTTCCGTCTTTTTCATTCCATGTAAAGTTATAAATTTTTTCGCCGTACTGTTCCTCTGTTCTGCTCGAAAATTCACTGCACTCACTCGGAATTTCAACTCTCTGTTTAACGCTTTCCAATATTTTCTGCATATTCTCTCTTGCAGATGTTTCTGTTTGCTGTGTGGCTAACGTTTCAGCGGCTAAAACTGCCGGTGATACTGCCGATACAGTAAGAGCCAACGCTGACGCTACCGCTAATAATTTTTTCATAACTTTTTCCTCCTTTTTAAATTTATCGGATTATTTTTCCTTTCATATATAATACTTTTCAGCACACCAAAAGGTTGCATTAAATTAAAAAAATTTTTCGATTTTTTAATTAACACAAAAGGGTGTTATATTAACGCCCTTTCAGACTGTCGACAAATTGTCCGGAACGCGCAAAACATTATTTTTTTATATTTACAACTTAATTTATAGCTATAACAAATAACAGGCAAGCCTATCTTCGATATACGGCTTGCCTGTGCACTTTTTGCGAAAATAAACTCTAACGTACCAACGTACGCCGATGAGTTCATTTTCACAAAATCCGAACTAATTTCTCGACATCTGATTCAATATTAAAATTTACCGCTGGCACCGCCGCCGCCGAAACTTCCGCCGCCGCCGGAGAATCCGCCTCCTCCGCTGCTGCTTCCGCCGGAAAAACCACCGCCATAGTAACCGCCGCCGCTATGATAGCCGCCACGTCCGCCACGTCCTTTGATATTAGTGATAAATACCACAATCGCTAAAACTATGAAAAACACTACATATGTCATTATTTCAACCATAGTGTCATCATCATCTTCTTCATCGGGTGTCGGGTCTTCGAGTTCGCCGATTACCGAATCATAAATCTGCTTAATACCCTCGCTGTAATCACCTGCCGACAAAGAATCTGTTGCATTTCTGATAAATCGACCGCACTTACCGTCATTTAAAACGCCCTCAAGTCCGTAACCGACTTCGATACGAATGTCACGGCTATCCATAACAAGGAGAATAAGAACTCCGTTATCCGCGTCTTTATCTCCTATTCCCCATTTTCTTGCCGTTTCAATCGAAAAGTCTTCAAGGTCGTTTCCGTCTATACTTTCCATTGTCAGAACAACAACTTGCGGTCCGCCGTTAGCATTGTACGCCTTACCTTTTTCAAATATATAATCCTCTGTTTCACTGTCAATAACATTCGCATAGTCATTTATAAAAAATCTATCCGTATGATTCGGTATATCAACCTTTGCAAACGCACAAATATTTATAAATAAAACAAACATTGCGGAAATTAATGCCGCGAAACGTATCTTCCCCCTACTCATATCAATCAAAATTTACAGAAGGAGCAGATTGTGCCGCACTGTCCGCCTCAAACTGTTGTTTCTTTTCAAAACCAAGCATATTTGCAAATATGTTTGTAGGGAATGAACGTATTTTTACGTTATATTTTTGAACGGCGTCATTATAATCCTTTCTTGCAACACCTATGCGATTTTCCGTACCTGCAAGTTCATCTTGAAGTGACAAGAAGTTTTCGTTTGACTTTAATTCCGGATATGATTCCGAAATTGCAATCAATCTGCTAAGTGCAGATGAAAGTTCTTCATTTGCCTCACTTGCCTCCTCAACTGTTCCCGCACCGGCAAGTTTTGCACGAGCATCAGAAACGGCAGTAAACACTTCTGTTTCGTGTGCCGCATATCCCTTTACAGTATTAACAAGGTTCGGTACAAGATCCATACGTCTTTGAAGTTGAACCTGTATATCGGAATATGCCGTGTTGGTCGATTCTTCTAAACTTATAAGTCCGTTGTAACTTCCTATAATGCTTACCGCTATAATTACGATTACCGCTATTATAACACCGATAATTACACCTTTTTTCTTCATATTTTCTCCTCTTTTCTATAGATAATCTGTATATATTATACACTTACATTTTAACCTATGTGTCTATAAATGTCAACAAAAAAGCAGACAAAACCATAAAGATTTTGTCTGCTTTTAAATTCTTAATACACTGTAATTAAAATTACTTAGAAAGGTTAGCCTTTAACTTAGCAAGTTCGTCAGCCATTTCCTGTGGAAGTAAATCGCCGAACTGTGCAAAATATTCTTCGATATTTGCAACGTCTTCAAGCCATACCTGCTTATCGATTGTAAGAAGACCCTTAATATCAACATTTTCGTCTTCAAGACCTGTTAGGTCGATATCTTCAGGCTTTGGTAGGTAACCGATTTCGCTTTCAACAGCGTCAACCTTACCTGCACATCTGTTAAGAATCCAAAGAAGTACACGCATATTGTCACCGAAACCAGGCCACATGAAGTGTCCTTCGTCATCTTTTCTGAACCAGTTAACGTGGAAGATTTTCGGAGCTTTGTCGCCAAGCTTCTTACCCATTTCAAGCCAGTGACCCCAGTAAGTAGCCATATTGTAGCCTACGAACGGTTTCATAGCCATTGGGTCACGTCTAACAACACCTACTGCACCTGCAGCTGCTGCTGTTGTTTCTGATGCCATTGTAGCACCAACGAATGTACCGTGCTGCCAATCTCTTGATTGATATACAAGCGGAGCACACTTAGCACGTCTGCCACCGAATACAATAGCCTCTACAGGAACGCCCTGTGGGTTTTCGAATTCAGATGAGATACATGGGCAGTTGATAGCCGGAGCTGTAAATCTTGAGTTAGGGTGAGCAAGATTGTTACCTGCTGCAGAGTATTCAGGACCGTTAACCTTTGAGCCCTTCCATTCTGTTGCATCAACAGGAGGATTCTTGTCAAGACCTTCCCACCAAACTGTATTGTCTGCATTGTTAAGAGCAACGTTTGTGAAGATTGTGTTCTTCTTTGTTGATTCAAGAGCATTGAAGTTTGTCTTTACTGATGTACCAGGAGCAACACCGAAGAAACCTGCTTCAGGGTTGATAGCATATAGTCTGCCGTCAGGACCGATGTTTAGCCATGAAATATCATCGCCGACTGTCCATACTTTGTAACCTTGGTTCTTTAGGTATTCTGGTGGAATAAGCATTGCAAGATTTGTCTTACCGCAAGCTGATGGGAATGCAGCACAGATATACTTAACTTCGCCTTGAGGATTTTCAAGACCAAGAATTAGCATATGCTCAGCCATCCAACCTTGGTTCTTACCAAGATATGATGCAATTCTTAGAGCGAAACACTTCTTACCAAGAAGAACGTTACCGCCGTAAGCCGAGTTGATTGACCAAATTGTGTTATCCTGTGGGAATTGAACGATGTATCTGTCATCAGGATTTACGTCTTTCTTAGCGTGTAGACACTTGATGAATTCAGCGTTTTCGTCATTTCCAAGCTGATCAAGAACCTTTTGACCGATTCTTGTCATAATAGCCATATTAAGTACAACATAGATACTGTCTGAAAGCTCAATACCGATCTTTGAGAAAGGTGAACCTATAGGACCCATTGAATAAGGGATAACGTACATTGTTCTGCCCTTCATTGAACCTGTATATAGTTTCTTTAGCTTTGCATACATTTCGTCAGGAGCCATCCAGTTATTGATTGGGCCGGCTTCTTCTTCTGTAGGAGTACAGATAAATGTTCTGTCTTCTACACGAGCTACGTCGTTTTCAGCTGTTCTGTGATAGTAACATCCAGGAAGCTTTTCTTGATTTAGTTTAATCATTTCACCTGTTTCAACAGCCTCTGCTCTTAGAGCCTCAAGCTGTTCTTCACTTCCGTCAATCCAAACAACATTGTCAGGTTGACACATAGCTTTCATTTCTTCAAGCCATGCAAGAACTGTCTTGTTTTCTGTCATGGTAAAAATCCTCCAATACATTTTTAATTTTATACAGTGTTATTTTGTAACATTGTTTTCTATTTTACTGACGAATGTATTATAACATATTTTTTGTTTTTTTTAAAGAATTTATAATGATTTTTTTATTTTTTTATCATTTACTATCAGAAATACGTCACTTTTTTGTTGAAAATGTGACGTTTTGCACAAATAAATTACAGACATTTTGCTTTTGTCCTTGAAAGCCACTCTTTTAGGTGTTATAATAACCATATACTTAGCTATTTGAAAGGCAGATTTATTACTTATGAAAGAACAAATTTATACAATACCGGTAAATGAAGTTTACGATACAGACTGCGAATGTCCGCTTTGTGAACTTGAAAAAAAACTTGAAAAAGAAACGCTTGACTACGCACTCGGTGCGGCAATGATGGAGCCTGAATTTCGTATGGAATCAAACGAAAAAGGCTTTTGCAACCATCACTGTTCAATGCTTTTCGGTATGTCAAACAAACTTGCACTGTCGCTTGTGCTTGACACACATTTAGAGGAAATACGCAAAAAGCTTGATACGCTGAAAAAATCCGCGTCGGCTTTAAAAAAACAAAAAGGCGGTCTTTTTAAGAAAACAGCCTCGGCTGATTTTTCAAAAGCACTTTCCGAAAAGCTTGACGGTATATCGGACGGCTGTGTTGTGTGTGACAAAATCAATCACACTATGGAAAGATATGCCGATGTGCTTTTGTATATGTGGGCAAATGACGAAAAGTTTAAAGAAAAATTCAATAAATCAAAAGGTGTATGCTTAAAGCATATGAAATTGCTTGTTGATACAGTGCCGAAATCATTAAAAGACTCACAAGCAGCTCAATTCCTTGCCTGCCTGTTTGAAAAGCAAGAGACTGAACTTTCAAGAATACAGCAGGATATACATAAATTCACACTTAAATTCGACTATCGCAACAAAGATATGGAATGGGGTACCGCACAAGACGCACCAATCAGAACAATCGACAAAATTTCAGCTTTTATCAATAATGACTACGAAGAAAAATAAAAGTGGGGCTATAGTAGCCTCACTTTTGTTATTTTGAACTTTTTTCAATAGCCTCCCACAAACCGTTTAGATATGTCGCACCCAACGCTCTGTCGTAAAGTCCGTAACCCGGCATAGCCACTTCGTCCCATATCATTCTTCCGTGGTCGGGACGGATAGGACCGTCAAATCCGATTTCGTAAAGTGCTTTCATTATTTCGTACATATCAAACGAACCGTCGGATGACAAGTGTGCCGCCTCCTCAAAATCGGTCGGTGAATTAAATTTAAGATTTCTGACGTGTGCGAAATGTATTCTTCCCTTTAACGAACGAATCATATCGGGCAAATCGTTTTCAAGGTTTGTTCCGTACGAGCCCGAACAGAAAGTGACGCCGTTATGCACATCGTCAACCATTTTCATCATACGAAGTATATTCTGCTTATTAATGATAATTCTCGGCAAACCGAAAACGCTCCAAGCTGGGTCATCGGGGTGAATTGCCATTTTTATATCGTACTTATTGCATACAGGCATTATTCTTTCAAGAAAATATTTCAAATTTTCAAAAAGCTTTTCATCGTCAACATCCTTATACATTTCAAAAAGCTCTTTTACTTTTTCCATCCTCTCAGGTTCCCAACCCGGCATAACAGTACCGTTCATATCCTTTGAAATAGATTCAAACATCTTCTCGGGAACGATTTTATCAATATCATCTTGATTGTATGCAAGCACGGTTGAACCGTCGGGACGTTTTCTTGCAAGCTCACTTCTTGTCCAGTCGAACACGGGCATAAAGTTATAGCACACAAGATGAATGTCCTCTTTTCCGAGATTTTCAAGAGTTTCAATATAATTGTCTATGTACTTATCTCTGTCCGATGTTCCGACTTTAATTGCGTCATGAACATTTACGCTTTCAATTCCGCTTACATGAAGTCCGCTTTTTTCGACTTCATCTTTCATTTCTTTAATTCTTTCTCTGCTCCATACTTCACCCGGTGCGGTATCGTAAAGTGTTGTTATAACGCCCGTAACGCCCGGTATTTGTCGTATTTGCTTTAACGTTACGGTATCAAATTTTGAACCGTACCAACGTAATGTCATTTCCATTTTATCTCTCCTGTTAAAATTCCTTATAAAAATCGTCTTTCATTTCCGATATTACCATATAACATTCTTTGCCGTAAAGCAATTTACAAGGCACTCGCCACGTCTTGCCATAATAGTAATCATCTGCAACAAGTTCACCGTCCGCATAAATTTGCGCCACGTCACCGACATAGTCAATCTCGGCAAATCCGTATCCGCCGTCAACATTGATTTTCTTCCATGTCAGTTCTCTTTCTCCGCCAATGCACAATTCTTCTTTATACTTCGGCTCAAACGGTGCATTTTCCACACCTGTGATTTCAACATTTGATTGCTTTGCCGACTGACCGATTTTAACCGTTTCAAATTCACTGCCGTTCCATTTTTGACAAATATATTCGCCGTCCTCAACGGAATGTATTTGTCCGTTTTCCTCATACAAATTACAACCTCCGCCAATATACACCGTTCCGTTTAATTTACGCATATACTTAGCATTTTCAAACGGCACTGTAACAATATTTGCACTGCCTTTGCTGAATTTGTATTCCGCTTTGATATTCGGTATTTCCGCAAAGAAATATGTTTCACCGCACTTGCATAACGGTTGTGCGGTCGCATATTCAAGCACACTGTCGCCCATTTTCATATTAAACGGCATAAAGAAACTCACTTCTCCCTTTACGTCAATCGGCGTAAACTCAACATTTCCCGCACTTATCACCGCATTTTCAATATCTGCAAGTTCTGTCAATCTCTGATAATGATTTACAAACACAAACCCACTTTTGCCGTTCGTTCTCATACCGTAACGCAAAGAATTTGTATCGTCTGCCGCCACCGTATTTCCAGAATCAACCGCAATCATCGGTGCAAATTCTTCGCCGAAATCGTTTACAAACATATGCAGCATATTAAGCAATCCGTACTGTTCTCTGACCTCTCCGTACTCCGACAACGGTGCTTGAAAATCATACGAAAGTATCGGATAATCATTCGGATAACCTGTCGCCTTTGTTTCGTTAAAAGTTGACAGCTCACCTATTTTGTTCGTACCGCCGTGATACATATAATAGCCGACAAGGTTGTTTCCGTCACCAAGCTTTACAAGCGACACCGCATATATATCCATAGGCTTTATAATCGGTCTGCGGTGATGCGTAACCTCTATGCCGCCGCCAAGCTCACACGTTGCGAACGGATAACGCTCATACGGCAGCTGCCAGCCATCACTCTGAGTTTTTGCGATAAGGTCCGTTCCGATTGCGGAATCGTTTCTCATTCTGTTAAAGAAATAGTGCGGTGACGGCGACAGTCTGTTCATATGATTTTCCCACGGTGCCTCACAATAACCGCCGAATACAGGCACAACCTCATCAACGGGAATTTTCGCACCCGATGCACTGTTCCAGCCCGTAACTGTGTATATCGGTGCAATAAATCCACATTCTACGGCTATTTCTTTAAGTTTTGCCAAATGCTCGGCATTGTCGACAAATTCATTTTCAATCTGTACCGCAATTATGTTTCCGCCGTCCTTGTAGAACAGTCCTTTCACTTCGTTATATATGCTCTGATACCACTTCTTAACAACCGCCAGATATTCTTCGTTGTTGTCACGAAGTTTATAATCCTTTTTCAAAAGCCAATCGGGGAAAGCGCCGTTTCTGCACTCGCCGTGCGCCCAAGGGCCTATACGAATTACAACGTCCAAGCCGACATCTTTACATTCTTTGATAAACGCTCTGATGTCATTGTCACCGCCAAAATCCATTTTACCCTCAATTTCTTCGTGGTATATCCAAAACAGATACGTTGAAACAATAGTTATACCGCCGGCTTTCATTTTTGCAAGTTCTCTGTGCCAATTCTCTCTGCCGTATCTCGAAAAATGGAACTCGCCCATAACGCCTATCCAAGGTTTTCCGTTTCGTGTGAAATATCTGCTTGTGACATTAATTTCTTCGCCTTTCGGATTTTTACCGCCCATATTCAAATGATTTATCAAAAGCGGTTCATCTTTAAATTCTTTAAATTTGTATATCATATACTACCCTCCAAAAATTGTACTCCGTAGCCGTCCAATACTCCGTTAAATTCCAAGCCGTCAAACAGCGACACTCCTTTAATTTTTGTATCAACTTCATTTTCATTGTGATTTAAAATAATTGTGCAGTCATCTCGCTTAACAACCTCCACACCGTTCGGTGTATCAACTGTTTCCACATTCGCCGACTTTGCTATAATTCTTACAAGCTCTTTCATTGCATCATTGTCCAAATCACAGCCTACATAATAAACTCTGCCCTTGCCGTATTTGTTTACTGTCACTGCACTTTCGCCCTTGTAGTATTCACTTCCGTATGTGCATATGGTTTTTGCGGTATCCGGTTTTATTATATCACACCATATTTCCGCACTTCCGCTTACTTCGCCGTATATTTTTACAGGTTTTCTCAGTGCGTCAAATTCAACCGCTTCAATGCCCGCAATTTTCTTGAACACTCCCGGCAGTGCCATAGGTCTTACTCTGTTATATTCATCACGCGTACCGCTCCTAAACGTCAAAACAAGTGTACCGCCGTTTTTAACGTATTCCTTTATTTTTTCCGTCTCTGCGTCTGTGACTATGTTGTACGCAGGCATATACACGATTTTATAATCTTCATATTTGCCGTTTGAAACGGCTGTATTTATGTTCAAATCACAATTTGCCTTGTAAAATGAATACAAGTGATTTTCATAATTATAGTTTTGTGCGTGACGTTTTATATCATGTCCCCATACATTGTCGTACGACTTCACAAGCAATGCATCATACTTATTTTTTGAGCCGACAATATATTTTTCAAGTTTTTGAAGTTCGTGACCTGTCTTTTTAATTTCATAAAAACGTCTTCTCGGCACACCGTCATGGTCAAGTACACCGTACCAATATTGCTCCATACCGAAAAGAGCCGTTCTGAATCTGAAATACACAACGCCCTCGCAGCCGTGTGCGATTGCCTGATATGTCCATAATCTAAGTTGATTGGGACGTGGCGTTGAGCCTAAAATATCCCAACCGACAGGACCTGCCTGTTCCTCCATTACAACAAAGTTTTTCTTCTTCGCACCACGCATATTTTCATGTGCCATAGACACATATTCATATTCGGACGTACCCCATTGATTGTCGGGATAATTGTCCCACGATACAAAATCAAGGTCTTTTGACAAATCATACGCGTTTATATCCGAAAAATGTCCCATTAAATTATGCGTTATCGGATTATCGGTATATTTTCTCAAAATATCAATCTGCATTTTCTGATAATTCACCCAAGTGTCAGAAGAAAAACGTCTGAATTCCAAGTCAAGTGCGGGATTGTGCGACCACAAATCGCCGTATGTACCCTCGCACGAATTATATTTCGGAAGTATTATATCGTCAAAAGAATCATAGTTTAAGCTCCAGAATACGCTCCCCCATTTTTCGTTTAGGTTCTCTATTGTCTGATACCTTTCCTCAAGCCATTTTGCAAAAGCCTTTCGACAATGCTCGCAATAACATCTTGTACTTACGTGACAGCCGAACTCATTATCAATCTGCCATGCTATGACGTTTGGATTGTCCTTGTAATGTTCAGCCATTTTTTCGGTTATGATTTTTGACTTTTCTATGTAGCTCGGATTGTTTCCGCAGCCTTCACGTCTTGAACCCCAATCCTTTTTTCTGCCGTATTTGTCCCTCTGCACGATGTCATATTTATCCGCAAGCCACTTCGGCGGTGCGGCAGTCGGTGTTCCGAGTATGGTTTTTATACCGTATTCTGCAAGTATCTCTATTGCGTCATCAAGGAATGAAAAATCAAATTCACCCTCTTTTTCCTCAAAAAGTTTCCAAGCAAATTCGCCCATTCTTACAGTGTTAAATCCGCCATCTTGCATAAGTTTAGCTTGACTTTCCCACTCATCTCTGTTCCAATGTTCGGGATAATAGTCTACACCAAATATCATTATTTTCCCCTCTTTCTACAAATTGTTCACAGTGCGATTTTAAAGCTTGCGGTGCCGTATGTGTATACTGCCCCAAGCGAAAAATTGTGCTGTGGGCAATTTTACTCTTGCATCGCTTTATATAGTTCTTCGTCCGTCATATGATTATCCAATACCAATAACAGCATAACCTCTCTGTCCTCTGGCGCATACATCGTTTCGCGATACCATTTGTCATGTCTGATATTATCGCCGAACTCTCTGATAACCCCCATTACCTTTCTTGCCATATACGCGGTATGCTTAATATCCGCAAAACAATCGTTATGATAAAAGCCTTGCCAAACTCCGTTTTCACTGTTACGCATTTCCTCATTCGCCTTGTCAAATAAAACCGCACTGTCACCGCAAAGCAAAAACGATTCTTTGTAATTTTCCTTTTCAAATTCCTCTATAGCGTTGCAAAATTTTATTACGCCGTTTGCACAATAATAATGAATTTTCGCCTGTAACAATACAGTTTCGTCAAAAAGCTGTTTCTCGTTTCCGCTTAGTTTTTCACTCGTCTTTTTGCACATTTCATAATATGAATTTATCTTGTCAATACCACTTTCGCATATAACTTTGTAATCTCTCACCTGCGTGTAAAACCCGCCTTTTCCGACAAGCCAATTAAGCGGAGCAATACTGTTTTTATCGTCCTTCACAAACTTATTCGCAATAATACGCACATTCTCGGTATAAAACTGTTCACCTGCGTGTTCATCTTCATTTTTACCGAATTTAATCGTTGACTTCGGATATTCCGCAAGGCATTTTGATACGTCATAAGTCGAATTAAAATAATCGTCCGCAAATTCCTTGCTGTGACTTTCGTCCGATATATCTTCACCGAACCACTTTTTTCTCACCGCGTCAAGATAATATGTATGCGGTCTGACATTTGAACAGTTGATAACCCAAAAATCATCGCCGCCGTTTTCAAGTACGTCCGATAATTCTCTGTTCACAAAATCAACCGTATTCGGAAGCATTGTTATGTGGTTTGCGGCTTGCAAATCGTAAAACGAAACATGATAATAAATACCCTGTCTGCCGCCGTCTTTAACAGGCATTGACGACACTCGTGCCGCATGATTGTCACGTCGTCTTGTAACCATTTTACCGTAACCATTATCGGCTTTAACCTTGATAATACAGTCGTCAAGCTCTATATAACCGTCCTTGTAAAGTTCCATTATTTCGCCGTACAGGTTGGTACAAAAAACAGGATTTTTGACGTATTTCTTAACAATATCGCATTGCTTTTTTATAATATTGCTTATCAGCTTACCTCGTTTTTGCGGAGTGTCAAATTGACCGCTCGTGTCGCTACTCCAAAATGGGCAGTCACCCTGTCCTCTAAAGCACAAATTCCAAACCACATTGCAGTCTTTCTGTTCAATTACCGCGTCTTCCCAAAGTTTATAAAAAAGCTCCGACTTTTCCATAAAATTCGCCTCAACGCCCGGATATGCTCTTGCAAAAATCTCCGCACCCAACGGTTCTGCATGGTGATGAGTAATCCATAATCCCATATCCGCCGCCATTTGTCTGTTCAGTCTTGAATTTTTGTCAGTACCCGGAATTGTCATATTTCCGCCACAACGCAAAAGCGTTTCAAAAGCCATTCTCCAAGGCTCTTTTTTGTCACCGTTGATTTTCCATTTCATCATAAGCACTTCATCATTGAAAAACCAACCGCGATATTTTACCTTTGGTTTCGGTGAATTAATTTTACATTTTTCTATTCTAACACTGTCTTTCTTTTCGATTTTTTGGTCAAGCCAAAACCAAAACGGCTTAATATCAAGATATTTTTCACTTATTTTCAAAAGTGCATACACAAACCCCAAATCGTCCGCCGCACTTATCACGATATTTTCCGCTATGTCAATTTTATAACTTTCCTCATCTAATGTATCGTCTTTTTTTAAATGAATATCATTTCCGTTTTCATCACTTGCACCGAAAACCTTTGCCATATCACGCTTTAAAATATTAATCGCATTCATAACAGGCTTTGTTTCCGTTTCGGTATGTATCTTCGTATTCAGGTTAAACAAAAAGCTCATTGATTTTGCTCCTTTTCATAAAATCTAATTATACATTACAGCAATTTAATCATATTTTCATCTAATATATTGGTTAAAACATTGATTATCTTGGTATTGTCTGATATAATGAAAGTGAGCCTGTCGACAAAATGTCGACAGCTCCAAAAATCACATCTTACGATGTAATTT
>OLVX01001122.1_pt1 | contig 23980 bp, 14 predicted proteins | sample 1673271 | NCBI WGS metagenome assembly OLVX01 (sample SAMEA3178939, study PRJEB25190) | human gut metagenome | biome: human gut; feature: human-associated habitat; material: faeces | place: Austria | collected 2013
CGCTATATGTACAAGACCGTCCGTAAGTATTTCGGCGAGGTCGTCACTGTTACGCAAGAAGTTGAGGATATTATTTCCTCTCCGATTGTCAAGGAATCCATTATCAATAACTCGGACTGCAAAATCCTGTTAGACCAGCGAAAGTTTATGAACCGTTTCGGGGCGATCCAGTCGCTTCTGGGCCTGACGGATAAGGAAAAATCTCAGATACTCTCCATCAATATGTCTAATCATCCCGGCCGCTTCTATAAAGAGGTCTGGATAGGTTTGGGCGGCGTTCAATCGGCGGTGTACGCCACCGAAGTGAGCCGTTCGGAATACCTGACAGCATACACGCCCTATCAGGCGGAGATTTCGCAAGGCACCTTGCGCTACATCTTTGAATTTCAGAGCATGATTGCCACACTGACGGGTATGGACTGTGCCAACGCGTCGATGTATGACGGCGCCACAGCCGCCGCAGAGGCGATGATGATGGCTATGGCTGCAACGCGCAAGAAGACGCGTGTGCTGCTGTCGTCAACGTTGCTGCCTCAGGTGCGCGAGGTGATTCACACCTATGCCAAATACCACGGCGTCGAACTTTCTGAAATCGCTTCTGCCGACGGTCAGACCGACATCGACGACGCCCGCCGCCTGCTGGAGGCCGGCGACGTGGCTGGCGTGCTGGTGCCGAGCGTAAACCGTTTCGGCATCGTGGAGGACCTCTCGGGATTTGCCGAGGCAGCACACGCCCAGAAGGCGCTGCTGATGGTCTATGCCGACCCTTCGGCGCTTGCCGTGGTGCGCACTCCGGGCGAATGGGGTGCCGACGTGGCTTGCGGCGACGCCCAGACATTGGGCATTCCGTTAGGATTCGGCGGCCCTTATGTGGGTTTTCTGGCATGCAGCAAGGAGCACGTGCGCAAACTGCCGGGACGCATCGTCGGAGCGACGACCGATGTCGACGGTAAACGCGCCTTCGTGCTTACGCTTCAAGCGCGCGAACAGCACATCCGCCGCGAGAAGGCCAACAGCAACATCTGCTCCAACCAGTCGCTGATGGCTCTCTACGTGACAATATATCTGTCGCTGATGGGCAAAAAAGGACTGCGGCAGGTGTCCGACCTTTCCTATGGAGCGGCACACTATCTGCACGACAGGCTGATTGAAACCGGACTTTTCTCGGAGGCTTTCAACCGCCCGTTCCTGAAAGAATTCGCGCTGCACACCGACATTCCTGCCGACCGCCTGCAACAGGCGTTGCTCGACGGCGGATTTTTCGGAGCGCTGCCCACAGAGGAGGGGCTCGTCACTTTCTGCGCCACAGAGCGCCGCACGCGTGAGGAGATTGACCGCATGATTGACCTTATTAAGCAGATTCAACTATGAAATACTACGACAAACTGATATTCGAGTTGTCGCAACCGGGACGTTGCGGCTTCTCGCTGCCGGAAAACGCATGGGGCACCGACACGGAGGCTCTGCCGGCGACGCTGCGACGCGACGCGGAGGCTGAGCTGCCGGAGGTGAGCGAACTCGACGTGGTGCGCCACTACACCAACCTGTCGAATATGAATTTCGGTGTCGACACGGGCTTCTACCCTCTGGGCAGCTGCACGATGAAATACAACCCGAAAATCAACGAGGAAATTGCGGCTATGCCTGGATTCCGCGACGTGCATCCGCTGCAGCCCGACTGCACGGTGCAGGGTGCGCTCGAACTGTACGACAGCCTCGACCGCGCGCTTGCCGCCATCACTGGCATGGCGCACTTCACGCTCAACCCGTTTGCGGGCGCCCACGGCGAGCTGACGGGTCTGATGGTGATGCGCCGCTACCACGAGCTGCGTGGCGACACCAACCGCACAAAGGTGATTGTGCCCGACAGTGCCCACGGCACCAACCCTGCCAGCGCGGCTGTGTGCGGACTTAAAGTGGTGGAGGTGAAGTCGCTCGACGACGGCACTATCGACATCGATGCGCTGCGTCCGCTGCTCGACGACACCGTGGCTGGCATCATGATGACCAACCCCAACACGCTCGGCTTGTTTGAGACCCGCATTCCGGAGATTGCGGAGATGGTACACGCCTGCGGCGGACTGCTCTACTACGACGGCGCAAACTTCAACCCGCTGCTTGGCAAGGTGCGTCCGGGCGACATGGGATTCGACATCATGCACCTTAACCTGCACAAGACGTTCTCCACGCCTCACGGAGGCGGAGGCCCAGGCTCGGGTCCTGTGGGCGTTGCCGCGCATCTGGCTGAGTGCCTGCCCGACTTGAAGGTGAGCCGCGGCGACGACGGCTTGCTCCACACTGTGCGCACGCCGGAGGCTGCCGGACGCATATCGGGATTTATGGGCAACTTCGGTGTGCTGATGCGCGCATACGCCTACATCCTGATGCTCGGCAAGCAGAACATCCGTATGGCTGGTCCGTTGGCCACACTCAACGCCAACTACATCAAGGAGTCGCTCAAGGATTGCTACAAACTGCCTATCCCGTCGGTCTGCAAGCACGAATTTGTGTTTGACGGATTGGCCGACAAGTCGACGGGCATAACCACGCTCGACATTGCCAAGCGTCTGCTTGACTATGGCTTCCACGCTCCGACAATCTATTTCCCGCTGCTCTTCCACCAGGCAATCATGATCGAGCCTACCGAGACGGAGTCGAAGGAAACGATCGACGAGTTTATCGACGTGATGCGCCGCATCGCAAAGGAGGCTGTCGAAAAACCGGAGGCTCTGCGCGAGGCTCCGCTGACCACTCCTGTGCGCCGTCTTGACGAGACTACCGCTGCCAAGCATCCGATACTGACATTCAAAGAGTTGCAACAATGCTGACAACCGATCTGATTATAATCGGCGCGGGTCCGGGCGGTTATGAGACCGCCCTGCTCGCCGCGCGCCGCGGACTGAGCGTGGCGCTGATTGAGCGTGGCGAGGTGGGTGGCACATGCCTTAACGAGGGATGCATTCCCACGAAGGCTCTCTGCCGCACCGCCGCTATGGTGAGCGATTTTGCGGAGGCTGAGGCTTTCGGAATCAAGGATGTCGCCTTCACGCTCGATTTTCCCGCTGTGATGGAGCGCAAACGCGCGGTGGTCAAGCAGTTGCGCAACGGAGTGGAATCGCTCATTTCCAACCCCAACATCCATCTGCTCCGCGGAGAGGCTCGTTTTGTCGACGCGCTGACGGTAGAGGCTGCCGGCGAACGCGTCACGGCGAAAGACGTGATCATCGCCACAGGTTCGTCGTCGGCGATGCTGCCAATCGACGGCAATACGCTTGAGGGCGTGCTTACGTCGCGCGAGCTGCTCGACATCGACAGCGTGCCGCAAAGGCTATGCATAGTGGGTGCGGGCGTAATCGGGCTGGAATTTGCTTCGGTGTTCAGCGCATTCGGCAGCGAGGTGACGGTGCTTGAATATGCCAAAGAGGTGCTGCCGCATTTCGACAGCGACCTTGCAAAGCGACTGCGCCAGAGTCTGGGCAAGCGAGGCATAAAGATTGAGACGCAGGCTGCCGTGAAATCAATCGCCAAAGAGGGCGACGGGCTGGCGGTGGCTTACGAACGCAAAGGCAAGGAACAGTCGGTGACTGCCGACAAGGTGCTGATGGCTGTGGGTAGACGCGCCAACGTGGGCACGCTCAACCTCGCCGACATCGGCGTGGAGTTCTCGCCTCGCGGCATCGCCGTCGACGGCAATATGCAGACCAACGTGCCTCACGTCTATGCCGTGGGCGACGTGAACGGTTTGATGATGCTTGCGCATGCGGCTACGTTCCAGGGCATCCGCGCGCTCGACACTATTATGGGTGTCGACGACAACCTGAGGCTCGACGTGATTCCGGCGGCGGTGTTCACTATGCCTGAAGTGGGTATGGTGGGACTGACGGAGGACGACTGCAAGGCTCAGGGCATCGAATATGTGGCTAAAAAGGCGTTTTTCCGCGCCAACGGCAAGGCGGTGTGCCTCGGCGAGACCGACGGCTACTGCAAACTGATTGCCGCCGCCGACGGACGCCTATTGGGATGCCACATCTATGGTCCGCATGCCGCCGACCTTGTACAGGAGGCTTGCGCGTTGATTACTCGCGGCGACTCGATTGCCGACCTGCAAGGCATCGTGCACTCTCACCCTACGCTGAGCGAGATTGTGCAATCGGCTGCACACTGCTGACTTTTAACGCATAGAGAAAGCCGTATCATCTATCAAAGCTGATGATGATACGGCTTTCTCTATGTCCCGATGGCGCACGATGTGCCGGTGTGTGCTGTCTCTATACACAAAAAGCGCCCCCTTGCGGGAGCGCTTTTTACTATATGCTATCTCTAAGGATTAGAGGATAACTTTCTTAACAACTGGAGCGCCAGCTACGACAGCCTTAACGATGTAAGCGCCTGTTGCAGGAGCGGCAACCTCAGATGCGTTGCGAGCCTCAGCTACTTTCTGACCAGCTACGTTGAACACTTCGATAGACTCAGCTACTTCGCTTACAGCGATAACGTTACCGTTAACTGTGATGTTTGCAGCTGCAGCTACATTGCTTTCTACGCTGTCTTCACCCTTCTTTGTAATCTTATAAACGCCCATACCGTTGAAGCATTTGAAAGTCAAGACAAGTGCAGAACCATCTTTCTGTGGCAAGCAGAAGAGAGAGTGGTAGCGAGTACCACCGTCTGAAGTCTGACCAAGACCGTCAGCAGGAACTGTCCACAATGGCTTCATTGACTCGAACGACATGTTTTCATCAACAGTTGTGATGACTGCCTGGCATTTGTGAGGGGTGTCATACTGACCTTCAGAATAAATCATCAAGTTAGTTTTGCCAACAGAGCCTTCTGCGATACCGTTAGTTCCAAGAGCAGGCTCAGGAACTGTACCGGTTGTAACACCTGTCTCTTTGTCTGTCTTCCTCAAGTCAGCATTGCTGATGTTGTCAATCATAGCACCGTCAGAGCCATAGAGCGCTGGGGCAGAAGTAAAGCCGTCAATGTAGAACATTGACATTTCACCTGACTTAGAACCGTCGCGAACCATCTTCACAACAGAAGCAGCGCCGAAGCCTGTGATGTTATTAGGATAAGTGTCGCCAGCTTTGATTGCTTGGAAAGTAGCCTGGTCTGTCCAGCCGCCCATCCATTCATCAGAACCTTTTTCGCGTACCCATTTGAATACGTTCAAGTTGTCAGCAGCACAAGAAACAGCCATAAGTGTTGCTTTCGCCTCAACACCTGTAATGTCACCGATAACGTCGCAGTAGTCAACGCGGCCAAGACCACCGTCAAACAACAAGTCGCCAACCGAAGTGATAGCACCTGTAGTCAAGTCAACTGTGTAAACCTCGTATTGTCCGTCACCCTTTGAGTTTGCGTTGAATGTTGCAGCATAGAAATGTCCGTACTCATCGAAACCAACTTGGTTGACAGCCAACTTGCCACTGAATGCCTCACCGCCCTTAGTCAATGCCAAAGAGCCGAGGTAAGCACCTGTCTTAAGGTCAAATTTCTCGATTGTTGCAGTTTCACCGCTCACGCCTACATAAACAGTAGTTCCATCTGTAGTTGCAGTACGTGCGTCTTTATTAGCAATAGGGTTGCCCATGTAAGCTTCTTCTGCGTGGAAGCGGTCAAAAACCCAAAGGTTTTCGCAATTGATGCCATCAACAGACTCATAAGTCTGGCCATCAGTTACAGCAAATGCAGAAGCACCTGCGAGCATCAACATTGATGCAGAGAGTAAAAGTTTCTTCATAATTAAATAGTTTTTGTTAGTAAAATTCCTTTCTATTTAGGTTTGTTTTTGAAGTCGGTTGCACGGCTTTCAAATCACACCGCTAAAGTAGTGCTAACTTTCCGATGGTGCAAATATTTCAAGCAAAATAATTGTATCAATTCCTTAAATTTTGTTTACCATTTATACTGACTGCGTGAGCGGCGACGATGCTGTCCTGTAATAGCGCATCTCCGAAGCGCATCGGTATGGACATCCGCCACACCCCACGCACTCTCCGCTGCGCTCCGCGTGAGTGGGGTTACTATAAATAGCGCGTCTCCAACGCGCCTCCGGCTCTTCCCATCCGCACTTCAAAGATGCGCCACTACACTACCATCGCTGCCCCAGCCGACAGCGCTTCGGAGATGCGCTATTCTTTAGAAACCCCATTCGTACGAAGCGCAGCGGAGGACGCATGGGGCTACAGCCGACCCACACCCTCAGCGCTTCGGAGATGCGCTACTACAAGGAATGAGTCAGTCGTTAAAAAGATATTCCGACTTATATTCTATTGCATTTTCAGCAAGCAAACGCTGCAGCTCGTTATAGAGGCTTTCTCCAAGATGATGTTGCTGCTGATTACGAATATAATTGCATATCACATCCCTGTCTCGGAACGAATAAGTCAGCGCACAGTACTCTTTTGCCCATCCTTTGAAAAGCGGAAAATCCTCATAGTTGTCACTAAGAAACTTGCTGGACTCCACCTTAACCACCCTCACAAATTCAGAGACAGATATAGACGACGGCAACTCAACGAGCATATGTATATGGTCTGGCATACCACCTATACGGTACAGCTTACTATTCTTATTGCGCACAATACCCCAAATATAATTGTATAGCATGTTGGCTTTTGCAAAAGGTATTGATTTGTCACTCGCTTTCGTGCGGAATATGATATGGTATAACAAATTGGTGTAACTCATGATTTTTTATTTGTAAAGTTATGCCAAACCTTTGATATACGCAAATTTCCTCCCGTAGTAGCGCATCTCCGAAGCGCATCGGCATGGACATCCGCCACACCCCACGCACTCTCCGCTGCGCTCCGCGTGAGTGGGGTTACTATAAATAGCGCGTCTCCAACGCGCCTCCGGCTCTTCCCCCTCCGCGCCATCGCAGATGCGCTACTACACCGGCGATGTCTTCTCTCAACCGCGACCTGCAAACTTGACCGCGCGAGCGGACCGACACCTACTGCTCTGAGCGACGAGCCGTCGCAGAGAGAGCCAAGTATATATAGGAGGAGCCGCGCCTATTCCGGCACGGCTCCTCTCTCTTATTGCAAGTGATTGCTATTTTCTAACGAACTTCACTGTCTTGACCGCACCGTCGGCAACGATGCTGACAAGATATGTTCCGCCAGCGAGAACCGACAAGTCGGCATTGCCATGTGCGTCGGTTTCCGCATTGAGCACCTGCTTGCCGTCGAGGGCGAACACAGCCACCGGCATACCTGCCACGCCTGCAGAAAGCACATTGTCGACAATCGTGATGCCATCGGCAGCAACGCTGCCCACGCCGCCCATCGGAGTGGCATTGTAGGTGAATGACAGAACCGGAGTCCAGTCGGACGTTGTCAACTTACCGTCGACGTAGTAGTTGAACTGCGCGCGCAGGAAGTATGACTTGCCGTCCTCCAGCATCTTCGACACCATCTTGACGTCGCTGAGCATCGGAGTGCAGAACGTGCCCACAGAATATGTTCCGTTGTAGGACGTGCGCGCCGGAAATGTCTCCTTCTCGCTGATTGCGAAGTGGGTCGACGCCACGCCCTCCACCGGCTGTACGGCGACAACCTGGTTGGCATGGAGTGTGGTGCCGCTGGCAGCCGGAGTGACAAACGTAGGAGTAGGTATGCTTGCCGCCTTTGTTGTAAATTCAAAGACATCGGTGGTTTCCGTTCCGCCGTTCACTGTAGCGATAACCTTGGCATAATATTTCACGCCGGCTGAAAGCACATACTGCGGAACGGCAAACGATGTAGCCGTTGTTGTCTCATCAATCACAACGCTCTGGAAATTTTCCAGATTGCTTACGAGCAGCTGATACGACGTGTCCTTGCCGAGATCCGACCACGAGATTGTAGGAGTCAGCTCAACGTTCCCGCTGCCGTCGGCAGGCGAAATCAAGCGGAAGATGTCGACCTTGAACGACTCCACTTTGCCGGCTTCCGTGTCGGTAGCGTTGTTGCCGCGGGCAGTGACAGTCCAGTAGTATGTCACGTCGGGCTCAAAGTTGCACATGCCAGCCGACGACGCAGCATTGCCGTTTGCCTCGAAGCGAGCCACTACATTTTTCATAGCGGCATCGGTGGCAATTGCGATTTCGCTCACTTCGGCAGAACCGTTCCACTTGAACTGGAATCCCTTCGAAGCCAATTCGCCGTTGACAGGATATGTCATCACCGGCTTTTCAGAAGCCGTGACCGCAGCGCCTTCAAACACCGCGCTGTACTCGTTGCCGTAGCGATCGAGCACGGCAACGGCATAGCGGTAGTTGCCGAGGTTGGCGTCGGAGATGCCGAAACCTTCATATTTCGGAAGCTCTGCAGGAATCTCGAACGATTTGCTGTAGGAATTGCCAATCAGATATTGCGCATCCTTATAAAAATGCTTGCTGTCGACGTTCGACGGCACGGCATAGACGGTGAAACGCACATTGTCCGGACCGTTCCACGTCAGGGTGCGGCCGCTGCGGGCAACATTGCTTACTGAACCAGGATACGCCACCTTTTCCCATATCGTGGCAGGAGTGAGCGCCTTGGTGTCGAACACCGTGTTGCGCAGATAGCGGAACAGCGACAACCATTTGCCGTCGACGCGCTCGCGGCGCGCAGAGAGTGATTTCCACGGGAAATAGACCGTTCCCGGGCATTCGCCCACCACGTTGGTGTGGGTCATCGTAATCTGGTCGTAGAACTCCGACAACGGGCAGCTGCTGCCCTGCGTGTTGCTCAAGTCCTGGCTGATGAAGCACTGACGGTTGAATTTGGCAGCCGCCTTATACCACCACGGGGTGATTTTTGCATAGTCGGCAGCCGAATAACCGATTCGCCAGTACACCTGCGGCGAGATAAAGTCGATAGTGCCTTCTGAAAGCCACGCCAACGGGTCGGAGCAGATGCCGTCATACTGCCAGTCGCTGCCAGGGCATGGCTCGAGGCCATAATCGTCGGCATGCTTTCCAGCCACACCTGCAGGGCCGATGCCGAAGCGCACCCAAGGCTTTGCCGCCTTGATTGCCGCATAGAGCTGTCGCACCATGTCGTTGACATTCTCACGACGCCAGTCCAATTGCGACATTGTGCCGCCAGCGGCAGTGTATTTAGCATAGTCGGCAGCGTCATAGCTTGCCGGAAGACCGTTCTGATAGAAATAGTCGTCAAACACCACGCCGTCGACATCATACTTGCTGATCAGGTCGATTGTCACGTCGATGATTCTCTGCTTCACCTCCGGGAGAGCCGGATTGAGGATGGTCCATGTTCTTCCATTATTCTCCCACTTTATCAACCAGTCAGGATGGCTGTTCTCATAGTTTTTGTCGCCGCCGGCATTACCCCAGCCCGTGCTGTAGGTAGAGTTGATGTAGCGGTAAGGGTTCATCCATGCATACACCTCGATACCACGTTTGTGGGCATTCTCAACAAGATATGCCATCGGGTCGAACGCCGGAGCCACACCGCGTGTGCTGGAAACGTAGCTTGACCACGGCTCATACTTTGAGTCGTACATAGCGTCGCACATTGTACGCGCATGGTAATAAATCGTAGTGAAATTGTTGCGCTGCAGCGAGTCGAGGTTGTTTTGACAAATTGTTTTAAGTGCCTCCGCATTGTTGTCAGTTATCGGGCTCGAAGGCCAGTCGGCAACATACGCCGACATCCACGTGGCTCTCTGCTCACGCTTCAATGCCTGCGCCTGGAACGCCGCCGACAACAACACCGCCGAAGCGGCTGCAGTCATTAAGATTTTCTTTATCATATTCGTTGTTTTGTATCTCCTTTTTAAAGCAATAGCCGTCCCCCTATTGCTTGACAACAAAAAGGAACGGCTATTGATGTTTTCTATACAGTCAGGAAACCGTTAGAACAGTTTCGTCTTGTTAGGATTGATTACGATACCCAGAATCTTGTCGGCAACGACAGGCACACTGACAACCTTTCCTGCGGCATAGTCGTAGTATTTCAAGCCTGTTGCAAAAGCCGAATTGTCGGCGGCAGCCTTGTTGAATCCGAAGTAGACGTTACCAGTTTCCTTGTCGAGAGCCATCTGCGTGCAGTATACACCCTCATCGGCTGTAGAGTTCATCGCATCAGCCATCATGAGGAAGTCGTGGCCTTTCAAGAAGCCTTTCTTGTCGACAGTCTCGTTGTCGGCAGGCAATGGATAAACATAGAATCCGTCGCTGTCGCCCCAACGCCAAACGTAGAGAGACTTGCGCGCCTCGTCGATAGTGAACGCCTTGAATTTCACATCCTTAAGGATTATACCATACGGAGCTTTGGCAGTCTTGTAGTCGCTGACAATGTCAGTGGACTTGAAACGATAGATACCATTACCGTTGTAGCACTTACCCCACCAGTACATACCCTTTGAGTCCTTCTCGATAGTTGTGCTGATAGCACCGTAAGCAAGACCGCGAGAGTAGTAACCGAGCTGGTCGTTCTTCACCAAGTATGTGCTGCTCTCCTTACCGCCACGGGTGTTGAGCGCAGTTTTGCGCAAACCGGTGTTACGGTCAGAGTAGATCAAGTCATTTCCATCGACAGTTCCGAAGAACGGGTCGTTGAATGCAGTCTGACCAACGTTTGTAACAAACAGGTTTGTAGACTTGCCGTCGACAGTCATCACGTTGATTTTACCGTCGCCGAGCACGCCGTCGGCATCGTTCACGTAAGTGTACTGCTTGCCGGCATCAAGGATATAAATCCATCCCTGTCCGTCAGCGTCCTTATAGTACACCAAGTTGAACGGCATGTTGCCGCTGCTTACGCCCATATCGAAAGGAAGGTTCTTTGTGCCTTCAGGAAGCTCGCTGTCAGGGATAATCTTCATAGCTTTGATGTTGCCGCCCATTGTGGCGAAATAGAGAGTCTGATACTCCTTGTCGGCACCAACTTGAACGTTTACATAGCTTTCCTCCAACTGGCGGTTCTCACCGTCGATGTCGAAAGTGGTCTTCAGCGTGATGCGCTGCGAACCGATGTTCTTGAAGTGCACCTTGCCAGGATAGTCCACCTTGCCATTTTCATCGGCATAGCCGACGAAAGTAGTCAACGGGTTGCCCTCAGCGTCGAGAGCGCCTTCCGGGAATGTCCATTCATATTTCACCTTCTTGTTTTCAGGGTTAGGCAGGAAGATGTTGAAATCCACGTCAACGTCGTTTACAGTCAACACCTCAGCCGACTGGCTTTGGATTGACAGCACCGGAGCGATGTCGTAGATCATGATAGGATATGTGCGCGAGCCGACGCCGTCGATAGTCAGTTTCACCTGATATGTACCGGCTTTCTCGAACTTATGCACAGGATTCTTCTCTGTTGATGTTGTTCCGTCGCCGAAGTCCCAAGAAGGATTGCCCTGCTTGTAGGAAGTGTTGGTGAACTGAATGTGGGAAACCACATAGTAGTCCTGACCATATTGAACCTGACCGTCGGCACTTGGAGCCACAGCGTATGTGAAGTCCACATCCTTCGACGGGAAATCCTTGTAGTCAGGATCCGGGTCGACGCACGACGACACCATCATCACCAACGCTGCGATAAAGCTGATATTCAATAATATTCTTTTCATTTGTCTTTTTCAGTTTTAATTAGTTAAGCTCAATTTGCTTGATGCCCGACTCACCGGTTGTGTAACCGCAGTGACCCTCCGTGTCAAACACCTTGAACACGAGGTTCAAGCTGTATTTGCGTGAGAAGTCAACTTTGTAAACCTTGTCGGAAGTGCTGTAGACCCAGTCGGTGAAAGGAATCAACGAAATCAAATCCTTGAACACCGGCATATATTCGTCGCGCACTGCAGTGACAACGCCACCAGTGTTGTCGTCGTAACGGCAGAACACCCAAGGCGAAGACTTGTAGACGTCATAGTAAGTCTTTGAAGGGTCGGTTGCGTCGGCAGTCGGCACTTCGTGATATACAGTCTTTCCGTCGACAATGTCAGTGTAGTATTTGCCTACAACAACCGTAGCGTCGGTAAACCAAACGTCGCTCTTCTCAGTGCCTTCAGCAGGAACAAGAGAATTGAGGGCAGTCTGGTCGAGAGCCGGATATTTTGCAATCACACCCTGCACCTGCTCTGCAGTGAAATCGTAGTTGATATACACACCGCGGAGGTCGGAATAGTAAGTGTTGTCCTTAGTCAGGTAGTCAATCACCTTGTCGATGAAAGTCTGCTTGAAGTCGGCAGGATAGTAAGAATCAAACTTCTTCTGATCCCACTTTTCAGGAGTAGCCCATGTCACAGATTTCAAAGTCTGCGAAGTAGGGATTTTAGTGTCGAGCTGCCATTCGTGACCGTTCCATGTTGCCATAGAGTGAGGGAACGAAGCCGACATTGACGTGCGGACAGTGTCGCTGACGTTTACAGTCTGAGTGTACTTCAAAGAAGAAGTCAAGCCTACAGTAGCGGCAGCAGTTTCTTTGAGCACCACTGTTTCCCAAACCTCAGAGTGGTCGGGAGTGTGATTCTTGTCGGTGTAGTATTTACCGGAAATCTCGATGCTGTCGCCGGCCGCAGCCACGGTGCTGCCCACCGACCAAGTGACAGTAGGCACAGGCTGGCCTGCATCCATGATGTCGCTGAACGGGTCGTTGGTCTCGCACGATGTCATTGCGATCAACGCGAGAGCAGTGGCTCCTAATTTATATTTCAAATTCATAACTTAAATTCTGTTTAGTGTTAAACAATTATTTGCCGGTCAAAGAAGAACGTACACCAGCCTCCTCAGCCCAAATCATCGGTTTGCGAAGCCACTCGAAGTTCTTGTAAGCGCCGAGACGCTCAAGTTCGTTCTTGTTGTACTTCTCCTCAGTCTCTGGGTCGTAGTTGATGCGCTGAATCCAAGTGTTCTCCTTCTGCGCGTCGGTCAAACCGTCAATCCAGTATGGAGAGTAGAGGTTGTAAGGACGGCGGAGTTTCGGATAAACGATTTCCTGGTTTGCACCAACGCCGTGGTTGTTACGGTTGTTGCTGTAGTGGTAGCGACGCATGTCGGTCCACTGCTCAGGCTGCATGTACATAGCCACATACTTCATTTCCATCAAGTCGCTCAAAGAGAACTCAGACGGGTTGAAGAACCAGTGGTGGTTACCCTTTGTCGCAGGGTCGGTCACGCCTCTTACACGCTGTGGGTTGTTCTTGCCATTCTCATCCTTCTCAGGCATTGTAGCATCATCGAGGAATGCATCGACGATAGCGTCCCAGTAATATTTAGACTTTGTGAAATCGCCATCTTTGTCGCGGGCATCAAGTTTCACATAACCGGAAGCAGTCATGTTGCCAGGATACATCACTTCAGGATGCGCTTTCTGGAAAGCGGCGAGGTGACGCTCGATGTTTGCGCGGGTAGCCTCTTTCGCAAGCTCGCAAGCCTTTGTCTTGTCGCCCTTCCAATAGTAAGCCTCAGCCTTGATGAAGTAAAGCTCCTCCATTGTGAACAAAGGCACGTAGGCATCGGTAGAGCCGGCATAAGCACCAGTGTAGAGGTTAGGATAAGCATTGCTTGTAAACTTCGAGTTAGGCACACCGATATTGTTCTCCAACCAGCGGAGTTTGATGGTCGAAGCATCGTTGGTTGCCGATGTAGGACCTGTGCGCGGAGTGAAGAGCAGAGCGGCACGAGGGTCGTCGGCATAGCCGCGGCGTGCTACAAACTTACCGGCATTTGCAGCGTCGTCCTGGCTGAACACGCCCATGATGTCGGCGAGCATAAACTTAGAAGGAACAGCCGCTGTCAACAGGTTGGCACGCGACTCCCATGCGTTGATTACAGGCTGCGACTCACTCCACGGGCAGTTCTGCTGCTGCGTGCCGCCGTCGAAGTTGTAGCGAGGCTCGCTGCCGAAGAATGTGCCGTACATCGGGTCGGCTTGCCAAATCTGGATAGCCTTGTCGGCTGCGGCGATGATAGCGTCGCAGGTAGCGGCTGAAGTGTTTACGTTAGGAATGTTGCGGAGCAACAAACGAGCCTTCATTGCATAAACCAGACCTTTCCACTTGTTGAGATCGCCGGCATATACGCGGTCGATTTTCTTTGTGATGTTCTGGTTGCCCGGAGCCTGAGTGTATTCAGGATTCTCGAAATCGGCAGCCAACTGGTCGCACTCGTTGAGCATCCAAGCATAGATGCTTTCCTGAGTGTCGTAAGTAGGCGAGTTCGACTTGTAGGCGTTGCTCAAAGGCATATCGCCGAAAGCGTCGGTTGTAAGCTGAGTCGACATCAAGCGGATTGCGCGAGCAATCAACTTGTAGTTTGGCGAGCCCACATTGTCAGCGTTCGTCATCAACTCGTTCACGTTGCGGCCAATGTCATAGAAGTGGCGGCGCCACTGCGGGTGACGGTTCATAGTCAAGAATTCCCAACCGCTCTTGTAGCCATAAGCACCGGTTGCCGATTTGCCTGTAGTTGTGAGGCACTGCGACAAATAGATGTAGTATTCGGCATGGTCGTAGTTGGTCTGTGCCGCATAGTAGACTATTGTCGGAAGTCCTGTCTCGGCGGTGATACCCTTCGATTTGTCAGAACTTACGTTATCGTCGAGCATGTCGGCGCAGCTGGTGCCGAGGACACCAACGAACAGCGACAATGCCATTATTTTGAATTTATTCATACTGTTCCTCGTTTTTTAGAATGTAGCACTAAGTGAGAAGTTGAACGAGCGTGCAGTCGGCACACTGTAGTTGTCGATGCCGGCAGCACCTGTACCACCACCTGTACCGGCAAGGATCTGAGGATCAGTTCCGGTGTATTTGGTGAGCAGGAAGAGGTTACGTCCAGTTGCAGAAACCTTCAGACCCTTAACCGGGCATTTCTTCGAGAGGAAACGGCTGAGGTCGTAGCCCACAGTCACGTAGCTCAAACGGATGTAAGAGCCGTCCTCGATGAAGTTTGAAGACACTGCATTATAGTAGTTGTTGACGAAGTTGCTGTCGAAGAGCACCGGAGTGGTGTTTGGAGCATAAGTTCCGTCGGCTTGCTTAACCACACCTTTCACGAGCACTTCGTGGCTGCGGTATTTTGTCATCAAAGCCTCCATACCGTTGCTGTTCAAGCCACGACGGGTAACGTTTACAACGTCGCCGCCACAACGGCCGTCGAACAAGAAACTAACAGTCAAGTCTTTCCAACGGAAGTTGGAACCGAGACCGAGCAGGAAGTCAGGCTCACGGTTACCGATCAAGTTACCCTTAGCCGGGTTGATGAGCGGGTAACCGGACTCGTCGCAGATAATCTGACCGTCGGCAGTGCGCTGGTAGTCCTTACCAGAGATTGCAGTCGTTGACTCGTTGAGATAAGCAGAAGCGAAGATGTCGCCATACTGACCGCCCTGGATCTCAGACACGCCTTCAGGAAGCGAAACCACCTTACCGCGGTTGAACGAGAAGTTGGCGTTCACAGTCCAGTTGAAGTCCTTATTGCGGATGATGTCCTGACCGAATGTAAGCTCAAGACCCTTGTTCTCGATAGAACCCTCGTTACGAGTTTGGAGGATAGTACCTGATGTCGGCGACACACGCACCTGTACAATCTGGTTGTCGACAGTGGTAGAGTACCAAGCCACATCCAAGCGAGTGCGAGAGTCGAAGAAACGCAAGTCGGCACCAATTTCCCAAGAGCTTGTCATCTCAGGCTCAAGAGTGTTGGCAACAGCAGTTGTTGCGTCTACACCCCAACCACCGTCAGGGAACAATTCCCAGTTCTTATAAGAAGTGGTGAAACGGTAGGCAGGAGCGTCCTTACCAACCTTTGCCCAGTTACCACGGAGTTTACCGTAAGAGAACACCTTGTTGCTCAAGTGGAACAACTCAGAGAAAATCAAACCACCGGTTACCGATGGGTAGAAATATGTGCAGTCAACTTGTTTCAAAGTTGAAGAGCCATCATAACGGCCTGTCACAGAAAGTTGTGCCATGCCCTTGTAGTCGAAACGGAGTTCGCCGAAGTAGCCGAACTTGTTTTTGCGCGTGTGGGACAACGACATGTTGTAGTCGCCAGACTTAGAGAACAAGCTTGGGTCGGTGTTCATGAAGCTGTAGAAGTCGCCCTCAAGAAGGAAGCGCTGACCAGCCAACGAAGCCTCGACACCCTTGTTTTCCTTATATTCCGCACCAGCCAATACGTTGAGCGTGTAGTCCTGAGCGAAAGTCTTCTTATATGTACCAACGATCTGCGCAGTGAGCTGCGAGCTGTTTGAAGGCTGGAATGTGTAAGAACCGAATTTATGCTGATACTTGGAGAAAGCGTCAGATTCAGGATCCTCGAAGTCGGTCTTTACAAAGCGAGGCACAGCATACGACTCATAGTTTGAGTAGCCCTTATCGTAACCGATCTTACCTGTGAACACGAGGCCCTTGATTGGCTCGTAGCTTACCTGACCGTTGATGATCATACGGGTAGCCTCAGTCTCGCTCTTGTCGTAGTAGCGACCGTAGTAAGGAGAAACAGTTGCTGTGATACGGCCAGCGTCGTTAAGGATGTCGCGGTCGTCCCAGTTGTCGTAGAGAGCCCACCAGTTAGGACGTCCTTCCTTAGTAACGTAGTCAGACATATTCTTATTAATAGGCCAAGCGTAGATTGACGACATGCTGTTGCCGAATCCGCGGCTCTTTGAGTTTACGAAGTTGGCAGAGAGTTGAACGCTCACTTGGTCAGACGGCTTGAAGTCGGTCTTCACAAACACGCTCAAACGGTTCTTATAATCCTTAGGAACCATACCTTCGTTGTTCATATAGCTTGCAGAAGCGTAAGCGTTGAATTTCTTGCTGCCGCCCGACAGAGAGAGGTCGTATTTCTGCAGGAATCCAGTGCCGAGGAAGTCGCCCACATTATCATATACGCGGTCCTCGCTTGTGAGGTATGAACCCCAGCCACCGCTTGCAGCGTTGCGCGAATAGAATCCGCCGCCGCCAGCCTCATAGAGGTTCTGGATTTTCGGCGTGTGGATAGCGTTTGAGATTTCCCAACCGCCAGTTGCAGTAACCTGCATTGTGCCTTCCTGACCACGTTTTGTGGTAATCATGATGACACCGTTGGCAGCCTCCTGACCGTAGAGAGCTGATGCAGCCGCACCCTTCAGGACACTCATGTTTTCAATATCGTTAGGGTTCAAGTCACCAAGGCTCGAGCCGCTGCCACGGATAGGCATACCGTCGACAATCACCAACGGCTCGTTGCTCTGCGAGTTGTTGATTGACGAAATGGCACGGATAATCACCTGAGTTGAACCGTTAGGCGAACTACCGCCGGTTGACACTTGCAGACCGGCAACCTTACCTTGCAAGCTGTTTGCAAAGTTGGCGCTCTGTCCTGCCGACACATCGTCGGCGTTAAGTGACTGAACGGCGAAGTTCAGTTTTTTCTTTTCTTGTGTCTGCCCCATGGCGGTTACAACCACCTCTTCAAGAACTTGTGAGTTCTCTTGCAGCACAATGTCAACCACGTCGCGACCGCCGACTTTAACTTTTTGCGGAGTCATACCAACGTAGGTAACCACAAGGACGTCATTGTCCTGAGCCTCAAGCGTGTATTTTCCGTCAAGGTCGGTAGCAGCGCCACGCGTGGTGCCTTGCACCTGCACAGACGCGCCAATAATGGGCTCTTTGTCGCTCGCCGAAGTAACCACACCGGTCACCGTGCGGGCATAACCCATAACCGCAAAGAGGGAAAACAACAGTAGCAATAGCTGTTTCTTCATAATTACAGTTTGTTAGTTTTATAAAAGGTTTAATCTCTCTCTAATTTTTTGACCGCCGGTTGTTAAATTTTAAGTTTACAAACGTTATTTTCCAACTCCCAACAGCACATTTTTAACACTACGCCTCAAATTCCACTCAAAAACTCCACAATAGGGCTTAAGTCGCCTCCAAGACGGGCATTTTACGCACCACAAACTTACTTTCTTTTTCCCATATCAAACGAAAATTGGCTTCCCTTTTTCGTGTTTTGTAACTTTATTTTTGTATTACATACATTTTTTCACAATTACCAAATCTCCGGTAATTCAGCTCATAAATGCGTGCTTCTGACGGCGGCACAGCGAGACGTATGGAAACAAAAAAAGGATTGCCGAAGCAATCCCTCTATCGAGTTGTCTTACCCGGATTCGAACCAGGACAGGCAGAACCAAAAACTGCAGTGCTACCATTACACCATAAGACAATCCTAACCAATGAGACTCATCGTCCCAAAAGCGGTGCAAAGATATGCCGTTTTTTTCTGCTGTGCAAATTTTTGCGTCATTTTTTCAAATTTCTTGGCGAAGATTGCTTAATTTTGTACACATTAAAGAGAAAAAGTTATGAAAGTTGGAGACATCGTGCGCTACCTCAACGCTGTTGGTGGCGGAAAAGTTACAAAAATAGACGACAAGATTGCATACGTTGAAGAGCCCGACGGCTTTGAAACACCGGTTCTTATCCGCGAATGCGTGGTAGTGGACCCCGACGGCGGAATCGTGCCGAAAATGAAGTTCGGCAGCAACGAGCCGAGCAAATATGAAGCTCCGGCGGTGGCAAAGCCGCAGCCCAGGCCGCAAGTGTCGGAAAACAACGTGCCGGTGGTTGAAACCGCCGACGGCGATGTGCTCAACGTGGTGCTCGGCTATGAGCCTGGCGAGGCGAAGCATCTTAACACCACAACTTTCGACGCCTATCTGGTCAACGACAGCAACTATTATTTATATGTGGTATATGCCACGCGTGGCGACAGCCGTGAATGGACATGCCGCTTCTCGGGCATCGTGGAGCCTAACATACAGGTGCATCTCGAGGAGCTGCGCCATGAGGATTTGCCGGAACGTGAGCGCGTGGCTGTGCAGTATGTGGCATTCAAGAGCGACAAGGCGTTCCGCCTGAAGAACCCAGCCGCCGTGGAGTTCCGTCTTGACGCCACAAAATTCTATAAGACACACTGCTTCCACGACAACATGTACTTCGACAATCCCGTGATTGCCTACGACATTGTGAAAAACGACGTGCCACAACGCCAGATGGTGATTGACAGCGGAGAGCTGGAGCGCGCCATGCGCGAGAAGAAAGCCGCCGACAAGGCTCGCCGTCCCGTGGTAAAGCATCAGCCCGAACAGCACAAGAAAGGCGATATTGTCGAAGTAGACCTGCACATCGACGAATTGCTCGACTCGACTGCCGGACTGACAAACAGCGAGATGCTCGACGTGCAGCTGCGCGAGTTCCGCCGCGTGATGGATGAAAACGCCAACCGCCACGGTCAGAAAATCGTGTTTATCCACGGCAAGGGCGAGGGCGTGCTGCGCAAGGCGGTGCTCGACGAGCTTAAACGCAAATACAAGAACTGCGAGGCGCAGGACGCCTCGTTCCGCGAATACGGCTTCGGCGCAACCCTCGTGACCGTACACTGATGATAGCCTATTTCTCATGCACGGGCAACAGCCGGCGTGTGGCACAGCTGCTGGCGGAACGTCTCGTCGACAACGTCGTTGACCTCCGCCCGCTGCTACGCGCTGCTGAGCCGTCGGTCAGCATCGACGGCGGCAAGCTCGTTTTCGTCTTCCCCATACACTCGTGGGGACTGCCCAAAGGCTTTGCCGACTTCCTCTCCCGTCTACGTGTCAACGGCTGTCCACAATACTGCTGCATGGTGGCAACGTGCGGCGACGATTGCGGACTTGCCGCCAGGCAATGGCGCGAGGTGATGGAGGCGAAAGGCATGACTGCCGATGCGGCATACTCCGTGCAGATGCCCAACACCTACGTCATCTTCCCCGGATTCGACGTAGACAAGTCTGACGTGGAGCAGCGCAAACTATCCGCCGTCCCGCAAGCGGCCGATGCCATGTGCCGGCGAATCGAGGCGATGGAGAAGGGCGACTTCACACACCACGGCAGCGTCGCATGGCTGAAATCGCGCATAATCTACCCATGGTTCATGCGCCACGTCGACGACACACCGTTTGCCACAACCGACGCATGTGTAGGTTGCGGCCGATGCGCCGCCGCCTGCCCCACCGCCAACATCACAATCACCAGCCATAAGCCGCAATGGCACGGCGACTGCCTCAACTGCCTCGCCTGCTACCACACCTGCCCGCATCACGCCGTAGCATTCGGCAGGCGCACCCGCGGCAAAGGACAATACACCTGTCCCGACAATAAATCCACAAGTAAATGATACTGCTTGCATTCATCGGTTCGCTTGAGTTTTACGTCATCGCATTCGCCGTGGCGATAGCGTTGGTGGCACTGATGGCGCGTCCTGCCGACAAAGGCGAGGCTCAGACACTGTTTGCGCGCGGCGTTGCCAACGAGCCAAGCGGCGAAGACGGCATCGTGATGACAACCGACAGCGATGGGCGGCTTGAATGGACACGTCACTGTGTGCATCTCGACACACCCAACTGCCAAGTGAACTGCGCCATAACGGTGATTGACAACGACATAAGAATCATCGAGCGCAAGGCCGACGACAAGTTGGCGGAAATATGCCACACCGACCGCGACATTCACTTCTCCTGCCTGCAGGCACTGCGTTCTGGACGCTACCACCTGTATTATGAGGCGTCATGGAGCGGCGAATGGGCGTCGGGCTACATCCGCATCCCCACTTCTCTGCCCAAGAGGCTCGATGTGCATATGTGATAAAAATTCCGACATATTCAACTTTTTCCTTACCTTTGCATATATGGAGAAAGAATTTGTGACAATGAACCGGCGCGAATGGCTGAAGCGCAGCGCCGCTGGCTTGACAGCACTGGCAGTGGCGGGCGCTGTGGGCGGCTGCGGCGACAAGACTCCTCCGAAACGGCTTGAAGGCAACGTGAGGCTGCCAGCCAAACTGCCTATGCTGAAGCGCATGGACAATGGTTTTACGCCACTTGCAATATCCACGATGTCGATGCCAAAAACCGGCGGAAAGATGGCTGCCGAAGGCATCAAAATCATCCAACGCGCCGCCGATGCCGGAGTGTCGCTTTTCGACACGGCATGGGCTTATGCCGACGGCGACGGCGAACGGATGCTCGGCGAGGCTCTTTCCAATCGCAGCCGCGACTCTTTTATGCTGTCCACATCGATGCCCACATTCAGCGTCGACACCGTGGCGGAGGCTGAAGCCGTCTTCAACCGGCAATTGCAACTGCTGCGCACCGACCACATCGACTACTACTCGCTGCAAGCCATAGGCAGCAGCGATATATATAAGGAGAAATATTCCGACTCGGGCATCCTTGCGTTTCTAACCAAGATGCTTGACGAAGGCAAAATACGCCATCTCGGAATAGACTACATCGGAAGCGACGAAGACTTTCTCGACGCCCTCCTTTCCGACCGGCGCTTCGAATTTTTCCGTCTCCCGTACAACGCCATCGACGACCTGCGGATGAACGGTGCGCAAAGCAGTGCGATTTTTGCGGCTCAGGACGCCGGTAAACTCGTGTTTGCCACCAATCCGACCAAAGACGGCATGCTGCGCGCGCTCAACGGCGATGCCACCGACGTGCTCTACAGCGCGTTTCCCGACCGTCCGATTGCCGGTTGGGCACTCCGTGCCGCAGCCCGGCAGGAAGGCGTGACAACGGTGGTCGACAGCCCGTCGGACCTGACAATGCTTGCCGAGGACGTCACAGCGATGGCTCTCGGGACCGAATTCTCGGAAAAAGAGTCGGCGGTATGGGAAACCGCACTGAAATCCTTTATCGCAAACTCAAAGATACACTGCATTGACTGCAAGCGGTGCATGCCATGCCCCTACGGCATCAACATTCCGCAGAATTTCACAATCCACAATGCGCTCATCGACGACGACATGCTGCCAAACGCCTACGGCGACACCGCCAACGAGGCTTTCGCCATAAAGTCAAAAGAATTCGTGCGCCGAATGCAGCCGCTCGACCACCGGCAGTCGGCATTTTTCTGCATCGGATGCGGAAAGTGTGTCGGCAAATGCCCGCAAGGCATAGCCATCCCGCAGCAGATGGCACACATATCACTGATTATCGACAAGGCGCGCGAGCGTGCCGTAAAAGACATATGCGACCGATGAAGAAAAGACTACGAACACTTAGAATCACGCTGTCGGCGGCGTTGGGCATCATGCTCACACTGCTGATTGCCACAACCGTGCTCCCCCACGGCTTTTCGGCCATCGCGAAGATTCAACTGATGCCCGCTCTGCTGTCGCTCAACATCGGCTTTCTGGCGTTCTGGCTTGTCGCCACATCGCTGCTCGGCAGAGTTTACTGCTCCACCGTCTGCCCTTTGGGCCTGTTTCAAGACATCTGCGCACGCATCGGCAAGCAGCTGAAAAAGAAGCCCAAACGCCGCTATCGCTACAGCGCCGCCCACAACAGTCTGCGCTATGCCGTGCTTGCCGCCACAATCATCGCCGGCATTGCCGGAGCCGCGGCAGTACCGTCGCTTCTCGACCCCTACAGCGCGTTTGTGCGTATGGTCGGTGCCATTGTCGCTCCGTCAGCCATAGGCATCGCCGTTGGCGGCATCACATTTGTCACCATCGGCGCGCTGGCATTCAGTGGCGGACGCACATTCTGCAACACGGTGTGCCCCGTCGGCGCCACACTGTCGCTCGCCAGCCGCAAACCGATGATGCGCATACAAATCGACACATCGCTCTGCATCGGATGCCGGCGCTGCGAGGCTGAATGCAAGGCCTCGTGCATCGACGCGAAAAACCATACTGTCGACATGAGCCGCTGCGTGATGTGCCTCGACTGCATTCCGGCATGCCACGACAATGCAATCACCTATAGCCCGGCTCAGAAAAAGAGCCTCGGCACCGGCAACGACGGACGCCGCCGCTTCCTTGGCTTCGTAGGCCTCGCCGTGGCAGGCACGCTTGCGGCAAAAGCCGACTCCGCGGCAAAGACTATAACAGAAGGCAAGTCTCCCGCCAAGAAAAAGGCAGTGGTGCCTCCAGGGGCATCGTCGCGCGACAGCTTCCTGAGCCACTGCACCGCATGCCATCTCTGCGTAAGCAAGTGTCCGCAGGGCATCATACGCCCGTCGGCAATCGAATACGGCATTCTCCACATGTTGCAACCGCATCTTGACTACAGCCTCGGCTACTGTCTGCACGAATGCAACCTTTGCACACAGGTTTGTCCCGACGGCGCACTCAAGCCCCTAAGTCTCGGCGAGAAACAGTCGCACGCAGTGGGAAAGGCAAAGTTCGTGCTCAAAAACTGCGTCACTCAGACCGACGGCTCCGAATGCGGACTATGCTCCCGCAAATGCCCTGTAGGAGCAATCGACATGGTGGAACACGGCGACACATTGATTCCACAGGTCAACGAAGCCATATGCGTGGGCTGCGGCAAATGCGAATATGCTTGTCCAGCCACCCCGGAGAAAGCAATTTATGTAGAAGGAATATAAAAACAAACGATACAATGAAGCAATACCTGGATCTGCTCCGCCACGTAAAGGAGCACGGCACAATGAAAGGCGACCGCACCGGCACCGGCACGAAAAGCGTGTTCGGATACCAGATGCGCTTCAACCTCGCCGACGGCTTTCCGCTGCTGACCACAAAGAAACTCCATCTGAAATCAATCATCTACGAGCTGCTGTGGTTTCTGCGCGGCGACACCAACGTGCACTATCTGCAGGAACACGGCGTGCGCATCTGGAACGAATGGGCCGACCCCGACGGCAACCTCGGACATATCTACGGCTACCAATGGCGCTCATGGCCCGACTACGACGGAGGCTTCATCGACCAGATATCGGAAGCCATAGAAACCATCAAGCACAACCCCGACTCACGGAGAATCATTGTCAGCGCATGGAACGTAGCCGACCTGAAGCGCATGAACCTGCCTCCCTGCCACGCATTCTTCCAATTCTACGTTGCCGACGGGAAACTGAGCCTACAGCTCTATCAGCGCAGCGCCGACATCTTCCTCGGCGTGCCGTTCAACATCGCTTCATACGCCCTGCTGCTCATGATGGTGGCACAGGTCACCGGACTTGAAGCCGGAGAATTTGTGCA
>OLVX01001154.1_pt1 | contig 23376 bp, 17 predicted proteins | sample 1673271 | NCBI WGS metagenome assembly OLVX01 (sample SAMEA3178939, study PRJEB25190) | human gut metagenome | biome: human gut; feature: human-associated habitat; material: faeces | place: Austria | collected 2013
AACGACGAGAGCATCACCATCGCGCACGCGCCCAACGAAGCCGGGCACATTGCCATCGACACGGCCAACGCCAACGCACTCGCCATCGTGCCCGCTCTTGGCTGCGTGCCGGGCGAAATCCGCGACTACCTTCATAAGCGCTGCGGCTACAAGCCCGTAACGTCGCGCACCACCAAAACCGTATCGCTCGCCAGCACCTGCACCGCCTGTGGCGCGCTGCAAGGCAGCCATTACCTGTTCGAGGAGCCCACGTCGCCGTTTGCACTTACGGCCATCAACAAGCTGCCCGCGCTGGAGTTCGTGCGCGTGGAAGTCGCCGGCGTCTATGGCATCCCTGCCACCAAAGGCGACTTCGACCAGGCGCTCTTCACCTGGGCACGCGACCACCACACCCAGTTCCACAAGAGCCTGTTCGAGGGAATCTACCTGTAGCCCAAAAACTCGAAAATCGAGTCCAGATTTCCTCGAAAATCGAGTGTGAAAATCCTCGAAAATCGAGTATGCGCAGGTAGTTGAGTTGCCGACTCGAAGGCTACAGCCCCAGGATGTGCTCCAAGTAGCCCTTGTTGAACCAGAACGATTGTCTGGTCATCCAACGTCCGTCGGGCAACTCGTAGGCGTTCCTCGCAATGTCGCCAATTTCGGTTCCATCGGCGAATCTGTACGCAGCTTTTGAGGTATGCGGGCGAACGTGGACGATCGGGTTGTCCGCCATACCGGGCAGATTGTTGGTCACCTTGAGCTTTCCGCTTGCATCCCGATACGGATTGAGCTCAACGCCCTCGCAAATGACCTTTCGCGTCTCATCCCAGCAAGCCTTCGCTGGACCCTCGATTTCGTTTGCCGGCATTGCCCAAAATAGACAGCGGTCAAGGTGCCACATCCCCTCGTGGTCCTCGCGGAACACGACGAAGAAGAAACGGCTGGTCTCAAGGCGTGCACGGAAGGAAGACGCCTCCCAGTCCTCATTGATTAGCTGCTTAAACTCAAACGGAGGGAAGGACATTGCCTGCTCGATGTGCCCCCTCTTATTAACGCGACAAGCGCGGACGTTAATCCCAGCCTTAACGAACTCCTCAGCGGCATTATTTTTTATACCGAGCATGCGATAAACGAGCGTTGTCCATTGTGCCTTGTTGCCCGTATACTCCAGGCCGTACTGCTCAGCAATCTGGCGGTCGGTTTCGCCATAGTGTCGCTCGATAAGTCCAGTTACATAGCTTTCGAAATCAACGGACTCGTCGCCGGCCTGGACGATACTCTCGCCAACGCGCGGGGCACCGAGGACATAGGTGTGGAGCACGTAGTCCATATACGAGCGCTTGAGCGAAAAGGCACGACGCTTTGCACGACGGCGTTCAATCTCACCCGTATCGGTATTGAAGTACTCGTAATACTGGTCAACCCACATCGTCGCTTCGGTTGCGCCCTTTGTGCAGGCGCCCAAGTAGGTGGTCATGCCCTCCGACAGCTCGTCCGCGCGACCATCCTGAATGTACGAAATAATCTTCTCGTAGTCGGCGCGAATGATCTTCATGTCCTCTTCGGGCAGACGAACCATGACTGCACGCTCAATGCGCTGGTCGTATTTGTCGATGGAGCGGTCACGGCCGTAGTAGATCAGCAGGATATTGCTGAGCTTGGTCTTGAGATGCGAGCTGTCGTAGTCGAGCGAAACGGGACGGTCGTAGGGAATCATCGTCAAGACAAGACGTTCGCCGGCAGATTTTCGACCGTCTTTGAGTATGTCAAAACACGTTGCCTTGAGCTCGACGCCCGCCTCGGGAAAATCCGGCCGATCATCGCTGTTGGCCTTGTAGCCAAAGTAACGCTCCTCGATCAGGGTTCCCATACCGCCCTTGTATTTCTTGGAGCCAAAGTCCTTGGGCGCACTCTCTCCCTCCGGTGCGATGCCAAGCTCGAGAATATCGCGAAACGTCATACCGTCGAGATTGGCAGCATAGCGCTCGATGCTAGAGGGGTCAGAAAAATCGGTATCGTTAAGCATACGCTTGAAGTCGAGGTGCTTCTTGGACATGGGGTACCTCCGAACGTCGCAGTTAACCTCATGGTAGTTCAGGGCGGCATATTCCTCCATGAAATTGAGGTCTTGATCTTGTCCGCTCGATCGGTTATTGTTGTGAGCACCATAAACGGACACAGCAGCGATTGGAGAAACGTGTCTGAGATTAACATTGCCGAGCTTTTTGCGGGCGTCGGCGGATTTCGTCTGGGTCTTGAAGGCTATGCCGACCCGCGTCATCCCGAGTTTTACATGAAGCCCTCCGGCCCTTTCCATACCATTTGGGCCAACCAGTGGGAGCCGCCCGGAACCAAGGCGCGTCAGTTCGCAGCCCGTTGTTATATGGATCGCTTTGGCGAGGACTCTGTTGTTAACGAAGACATCAATAAGGTGCTTGAACAGGCTGAAGCCGGCGAGATTGAAATCCCCGACGTGCAGATGGTCGTCGGTGGCTTCCCTTGCCAGGATTACTCCGTCGCACGTCCGCTTAATCAGGCACATGGCATCGAGGGCAAGAAGGGTGTCCTTTGGTGGGACATCTACCACTTCCTCGAGATGAAGAAGCCGCGCTTCGGTCTCTTTGAGAACGTTGACCGTCTGCTCAAGTCACCCGCATCTCAGCGCGGTCGCGATTTCGCCATCATCTTAAGCTGCCTCGCCGATCTCGATTACACCGTCGAATGGCGCGTGGTCAACTCCGCGGAATACGGTTTTCCCCAGCGTCGCAAGCGCGTTTATATCTTCTGCGAGAAGAACGCCGGCAGGGTCGATCTTATCGATCGCATGCATAACGGCGTCATGGCGAAGGCCTTCCCTGCTATCTATCCTGACGAAATGGCGGAGCTCGATGTTCTGCCCGATCCTTATGAGAACTCGACTCGCTTTGGCGTTGGTCAAAAGACATCGCAGTTCAAGAACGCCGGCGTCATGCAGGACTGCCATGTTCTGACCTGCGACTTCGCCGAGGACTATCACGGCGAGCGCCGCGTGCTTGGCGATGTGCTTGTCGACGAGGCGAATGTTCCGGAGCAATTCTACATCTCTGACGAAAAGCTTCCTGACTGGCGTTACCTTAAGGGCAGCAAGCGCGAGGAGCGCACCAACAAAAAGACGGGCTTTACATACACGTATTCCGAGGGAGCCATGAGTTTCCCGGATGCCACCGACAAGCCGAGCCGCACCATCCTCACGGGCGAAGGCGGCACGGGCGCCAGCCGTTTTAAGCATGTCGTTGAGTGCCCCGACGGCCGTTTCCGCCGCCTCGTTCCCGACGAGCTCGATCAGCTCCAGGGATTTCCCAAGGGTTGGACGGATACCGGCATGACCGACGGTCATCGAGCCTTCTGTATGGGCAACGCCTTGGTCACCGGCGTACCCCACCGCATCGGCGAAGCCATGGTTGAGGTGTACGGGCTGTAGCAAAGCTGCTTTTGGCATAAACAAGACGAGGGCCAGTTCAATCCTGAACTGGCCCTCGTCTTTTGTCTAAGTTACCGTAGCGTTTGCACTACTTGGAATCAGGCACGATACCGACCAAGCTGACCGTTACGTCAAAGGTCGGAGCAGTGGTGTTCTTGCCCTGCTTGGACCAGTTTTGGCAGTCGGAGTCGGTGCCTTCCATCCAGATGAGATCTTCGTGCTCGCGCCGCTAGCGAAAGCCGTAGCATTATTGCGAATTCGTGCCAACCATTCGCAGGGTTACGTCGTAGGAAAGACCCTCGTCGACGGCACTCGCAGCTGTATTAACGCAATCCGCATCGGTGCCCTCGAGCCAGATATAGACCTTCAAAATTACGCCATTGTAGTCAACATGCGTGGCAAGCGCCGCTGGATTATCCACGGGCGCATCGAAGTTTTTGCCGTTTTTCATCGCAGCCCAGTTACCACCATTTTGGTCAACATACGTCGTACCGAACAAATGCTTATACGTTGCAGCCTTTGTACTCGAAGCGTCAGCAACCGCCGTCCAGCCCGCAATGCCATTCTGCCTCGAGTACGCATCGTTGCCCGATCCGGCAGGCTCGCTTGGAGCATAGACAACTTTCAACGTCTCGTTGCCCCGAGCGTCAACCGTCGAAATGCCGATGCGCATGCTGCGCGCAACCTTATCGTTCAACGGCTGCCCATTCGAGGTTACAGAAATAGCACCCTCATCGGCCGAACCGTCCAAATAGACATCGGCAATGCCCGTGTCACGCACGGTGTAAACCGTATAGGTGCTTACGTTATATGCGTAAAAGGTCTTGTCGCCTACGGTATATTGGCCCGTTGCCGCGTCGAGCCCATTGGCGAGCTGGTATGACGTAACCAAGGCCCCATCGCCCCACGACGCGGGAACGAACCACGTTTTGGCGTCGTCGGTCGAAGAAGGGCTGATTTCATGGGCGGTCGTACTATCGAACGCAACCGTGTCGTTGTCTTTGCCGTGATCGGGCGTTGTGCCCGCGACAATTTGCAGCGTCATGCCATTGGCCATGGCCGTCACGGTTGCCGTTCTGGCGGAGACGGTATTATTGAATGCGAACCACGCATATGTTGCCGAGCCTAAAGCAACGCACGCCATGACCACCGAAATGGCGGTAACGGCTAACTGTTTTTTGAGTTGCTTCACGCGCGATGACATACGAAGTAGCTTCCTTGTTGCAATTCGGTCGATAAGGCTAACGGGGCTCGACGCCTTGCGCCAAACCCCGTTTTCAAGCTAATGGTTCAACGTAGCTTATGCCTCAGAAACCGTTTTAGGCTGAGTAGCACTGAAGTGAATGGTAACGCCGACGGAGCCGAGGATATTTTGCAGGTTAGCAGTGGTTACGGCAGCATCATTGCCATCGTAGTAAACATACACGCTCACCGCGGTATCGGCATCTTTGGTAACCTTGGCAGCAAGAGCCTTATCGGCAGTGCCCTCGAGCTTCTTTCCGTCAGGACCCCAAACCTGCCAGTTATCAGGACCCACGACGAGAACGCGAATTGCGTCCTTCAAGCCCTCGTTGGCACCCGTAGTTACTGCGACCTGATCAATCTTAAGGTCGCTAAGGTCGACGCCAGCAGAGCTGATGTTATAGTTGCCCGCTTCGCCCACAGCGTATTGATCCTTCACGGCATCGCCAACTTCGATATAATTACCCGTCTTCTTGCCATCGGTCGTCGTGGTGCCATACGCAGTCACGAACTTCGGAGCAGGAGCTGTGGCGCCATCGGATTGAACCTCAGCAGGATAAAGAGCAACCCCAAGATCGGTCCAGTCAACGCTATCGGTCGTCTTAGTGCCGATAGCAGACTTCTTGTATTCAATGCTCATGAATGCCGTATTGGACTGCGCCTTCACGCCCGTCGTTTTAGCAGAAACCGTGTTGTTGCTCACAAACCATGCGAAGGTGGCGGAGCCGAGGGCTACGGCTGCCACGAGGACCATGGCGATGGCGGCGCCCATCTGCTTCTTTAATGCCTTGGTATCCATACGGACCCCTTTCTTTCCCCATTCATCCCAGATGACCCTCGAGAAGCCCGGAAGGGGAGCCCGCGCTTTCGTGTTGGATGTTGCTTGTCCATCCTTTAGACATGGAATTGAGAATACCATAATTCTTACGATTTCCTTATGAGTTTTCGGCAGCCTACATTCCGGCAGATTCATAGGTCTACCTCGGGCTATATGTGGTGCTATGTGAACATCGTTTACCTTATTTGATCTCTTTCTCGCGCAGTCATAAGTCCCTCTTAAGGCTTGCGACCGCAGCGCCACGTCAACGCATGCATACGCCCTCCGCCGAGCTTCGCCCTAGCCCTTCCCCACTCGCTATACTGGTGTAGCACGTGTCATTTTTGCCTGCTAAACGGGCTATTTGTTGGGAGGGCCCATGCCTGCCGCCAATCAACCCAAGGGAAGCGTCTCCGCCGGTTCGATCAAGCCGGTGACGCGCAAGGCCGTTCGTTGTCAGCGCGAAGTCGCCTGGCTGGTCACGCAAGCGGCCGGTAAGCTCGTCGCCACCACCGACGACGTCAACGCACCCACGCCCAGCTTTGTGCTGGCAGCGGCATTGTCGTACACCCGCAAGCAGGAGCAGGCCGCTCAGGACCGTGGCGCCGCGATTGACTACGAGGCTGTCATGACTCCCGACCTTGCGAGCTTTTGCCAGGCTGCGGGGCTGCCCGCAGCACCCAACGCGCTTTCGGACGCGGGCTACATGTTCACGCTCTCGGGCGCGGACCTCATCCGCGACCTCTACGCCTACTGCGGCGACCTGGACGAACGCACGAGCAACGCGGCCCAGGTCAAACCGGGCTACGCGATCAAGCTCGCGCTACGGCTGTTCTTGCTGGACGACGTCTCAACCGTCACCGCCTCCGACGGCAAAACCTCGGCATAAGCCGTCACCAAAAGCGCCGGGCCGGAAAATCGATTCCGGCCCGGCGCTTGTTCGTTCTACTTGTCCCCGTCCCCTGCGGGCGAGTTCTTTTGGTTGCGACGGTTACTCCAAGTCACGTTGTGCTCCTTGTAGTAATCGGGCGCCTCGTTGCCGCTCGCGCTAATGGGGTCGTTGCCGGTGAGGGTGTCGGCAATATCCTGCACGAACTTAACGAACAGGCTCGAATCGTCGGTCTCGGACGAATCGAAGTCAAAACCGAACTCCACCGCGCCGCCGATGATCTTGTCCACGCACTCCGGATCGTCGCCGTCCAGCCAAATGACCACAGTGTATTTGTCCACATCGCCCACGCGGAAGTTTTTGTGGCTGATGGTCGTCACCACGTCCTTGGACGCAAACGACTCGGTGTTGGGCTCGGGGCTGCCGTTGGCCGCAGCAGCCGCATAGGTGGTGGGCTCGCCATTGCGATACACCCTCACGCGCGCGGCCTTCTCCACGCCCTTGCTGGCGCTGACCACCTTGAGCTTGGCGCTGTAGCCCAGATCGGTCTTGCCGGCGTTGCGGATATAGAAGGTGTACGCCACGTAGTTCTTGCCGTTGTGGCTGCCGTCGATATCGTCCAGGTTGTCGGGCAGGTCCTCGGCGGCGATATTGGTGCCGTTGTCCAAGGCGTCGGCGGCCAGGCGCGCGGTGGCGTTGTTAAAATCACCGTTGTCGGCAATGGCCACGCCGCGGCGGAACAGCTCCAGGCGGTTGAGGTTGATGGTGAAGTTACCCATGTTTTCCTGCATAAACGACAGGGCGAACAGCACGCCAAAGGCAAGCGCCAGCACCACGAGGGCCTTTTGCAGCTTGTCCATGCGCAGCAGTGCCGCGCCGATGCGCTCCATGCGGCGCTTGGGCATATACATGGACACGACCGCGTCGGGGTCGATGTCGTCGAGGTCCTGGTCGGCCAGCGCCTGCTCCAGCTCCTCGATGCGCACCACGCCGCGCAGGTTGCGCTTGGGCTTGGGCTTGCGGTTGGGTTTGCCAAAGCGCTTGCGGGAGGCGGGAGCCTGCTCGGGTGCGGAGTCCTCGCCGGGCGCGTCCTCGGCATTGGTGCCGGACGCATCCCGCGACGTGTCCTCGGCCTGGTCCTCGACGAAATCCTCGGCCAAATCCTCGGCGGCTTGATCTTTGTCGTTACGCTTGAACAGAGCCATGGCGATCAGATCTTATATTTGGTGCGGATGTAGCCGACGTATTCTTTGACGAGCTCGCGCTCCATGTCGTCGGCATAGCGGAACTGCAGGCCGCAGACGTTACGGTACAGGCTACCCTTGGGCGCGCGGCGCACCCAGCACACAATGCCCAGCTGCTCTGGCAGCTCGTGCCGCTCGCCCTGCAGACGGATCGTGGGCATTTGCACGGCCAGGGCCTCGCCCACGTCGGGGTAATCGTTAAGGTAGATAGCCAGACCGCCGGCCGAGACGTCGATGGTCATGGCGTCCTCGGGCTCGTGGGTCGGCGCGTTGTCGCGCTGGTAGTTCAGGCGCATGGCGACCTTAAAACGCTCGTCGCGGCGCTTAACGAAGGTGCGCTGCTCGGCGACTTTGCGCATTTTCCAGTAGGTGCGGATGCCCTTTTTCTCGACCGACTCGGGGTAGCCGGCGAGCATGAACGTTTCCTCGCCCACTTTGTATTGCAGCAGCAGCTTTTGGTTTTCGTCCATGATGAGCGGCTTGCCGGCGAGCATGGGCGCGCTCATAAGGAAGTACGCCTCGTCCAGGTCCTCTTTGTACGTGGCGAGCATGTTGAAGTCGGTTTTTTGGCCCATGGGCACGTCGAATGCCACCTGAAGCTTAGTCCCCGGCGTTATCTGTTGCTCTGCCATGTATTCTCCCCCAGTCGCGGGCGCCGATATCATCGTCGTGCGCGATGCACATTGGGCTATTGTAACTGCTTTGCCGCAGGTTTCGATGTGCGGTGCGTGAAATGGCGGGATGTGAGGCGCGGCGGCCGCTAGTGCAGCTGCCCCGCGCGCTCCGTCAGCCGGTACTTGCGGTTGCGGCTCGTCGCCGACGCCGTAGGTTCAAGCTCGCCCCGTGCGATGAGCGCATTGACGCGTACCCTAACCTGGGAGACGGTGAGTCCCGTGCATTCTGCCAATTCACGTGTTCCCAGTTCGCCGTTGCGCTTGAGTGCCGCCACAATTAAGTCCCCGCCATGATCGATTTGCTCAACCTTCGCTCGGTAGAGGACAACCTTAAATCGGTCGAAACCTGGGCAAAACAATGGCTCGGCCAGACCGTGCGCACGCATGGCATCGAGCATCATTGGAATGCCCGACCCGTTGCCTTCGGCAGGAGAGCCCGCACCGTCGGGCAATGGGACAAGCGACATGAGCTTCACAAGCGTAGCATTGCGACATCGGGAGCTGCCGTCAAACAGGTTCTCGCGAGTCTTTCCTCCGTATAGGCCGCCGGGGTTCGTCACCTCGATACGGTCATCAAAGACGTCAACAGCGATCGACTGCCCACAGAACCGATCTCCGTATTCTCGGTGGATTACGGCGTTGGCGATTGCCTCGCGCACGGCCTCCCTGGGGATCTCGGGGACCTCGCGGCGCTGCATCCCGGGCTCGCCGAAGATGAACCTCCGGCGGATGTTTGAGATCACGAACAATTCGGCGCGCCTCAGAAGCGGGATCAGCGGGAGGAACTCCTGCCTGAGGTCGAGGATGTCGAGCTTGTCGTTACCGGCGAGCAGCCCCAGCTTCATCCTGGGGTACGCGCCCGGCGCCTCGCAGAACGCCACCGCGGCCGCGTTCGTGAGCGTGCCGTCGGGAGCTACCATGCCGAGCCGCGAGAGGGCGTCGGCAACGCTTGTGAACCCGCCGCTCACGCGCCCGGCCTGCAGGCCGAGCTCGACGAACTCGCGAACCGCCTGCTCGTCGGCGTCGGAGACGGGCCTGCCGGACGGCAGCGAGTTCCACGGGCTGCGCGACCGCTCGCGCCTTATGACGATGGCGCCGGGCTCCGAGGCCGACAGCGCCTTGTTCGAGGTCCCCACGCGGGTGAAGTAGCGGCCGTCGGCCGAGTAGGGGGCGTTCAGCCCGGAGAAATCGACGCGGACGTACTGCAGCCCCTCCTCTGTTTCCAGCTTCTCGACCGTCGGGAACACCGCGGGATCGATCTTGTCGGACATCCACGACGTCACCTGGCGCAGCGTTGCGTCGCTGACATCCTGGCCGATGACATTGCCGTCGTCCTTCACGCCGAAGTAGAGCTCGCCGCGGCCGTGCTTGTTCAACATGGCGCTGATCGCCTGCAGCGCCTCTTTGTGCTCGCCGGTGGACTTCTTGAACTCGACGGTCTCGCTCTCGCTGCCCAGGTTCATCCGCGCCGCCTTTCCCGCTCGTTGCTTGCCGCATCGAATTATACCGTGGCCGCCAGGGGCGAATTCGCGGAAACGTGTTTGCGCGCCTGCTCCGCGTTTCATGCACTTCGACGCCACATGTGAAGAATCGTCCCATTGGGAAACGGGTCCCAATGGGACGATTTTGACGTTGGTTATAGGGGGAGAATCGGCATGCTCTGCGTGTTTGAAGCATCGCGCCATTTCGGTTCTCTTATGCGCTCCTAGCAGCCCGAAACATCCCATCAGAATCGCGGACGGCCCCTGCCACCCGCGCAAAATCCCTGCATAACCTTGCGTTTTCGCCTTGACAAAAGGGATGAGCACCGTGGGACCGCGTTCTGCGCTCCCTGCTGAAGTTGTCGCGTATACCTATTGCCAAAACCAACGTCTTTTGGTGAAGCCGGGTATGACGTGCTATTGGCAGACTCGTCGCAACCGCGATTCGATTACCTTCGATGAATGGGTCGACCTCGACCTGTGGCGACGAAGTGTTTGATGAACCTTCTTGGCCGCGGGGTATTCACGGTTGAGCCTGGCTTTGGTGGATTCGGGGAAGCCGAAGGAGCCGTCCTCCTTGGCCGCGAGATAGGAGAGTCTGCTGCGGAAATAGATTTCGATTTCGGCTATGGTGCTGAGCATGACGATCCTCAGGTCGCGATCGAACTTGTAGGCACGTATGGCCTCGTCGAAGTTTGTGCCTTCGCGGAAGACGGTCTGTCCTTCGGCATTGAGGATTTTGTACGGGAACCAATACGCGGAAAGCCTGTAATGCCCGATGCGGAGCAGGCTTTGGTGCAACTCGTCCGTATTGTCGACTTCAAGCCCCTTGCTCTTTACCAAGGGCTCGACCTGTTCATCGATGGGTGCCCATCGCTTCTCGTATTTCGCGTTCATTCTCCAGATACAAAAAGAGCTGGAGTTGCGCTTCAGGGAGGCCTTTCCAGCTTTAGTGCGCGTATTCTACGATGCGCGTCGCGTTGTCGTCAAGTGGCGATGCGCGGGCTAAGCCCTATGCTTGAACGAACATGCTGGTGAACTACAGGGATGTGCCCCAGAATCTGATCGAGGCCATCGTCGACGCCAGCCGAACCCGCTAAGACTTCGTCGCCGACGAGGTGCTGCAGATGGCGTGGGACAAAGTCTACGAGGGCAAGAAAAAAACCGGTCGTCGGCGTGTATCGTTTGACCATGAGGTCGAACAGCGACAACTTCCGGGCGAGCTCTATCCAGGGCGTCATGAAGCGTGTCGAGGCCAAGGGTGTGTCTATGGTGGTCTACGAGCCCTATGGCGATCCCCGGTCTTGTTGGTGGTGTCATCGTGGTATGTTCGAATCGTCAGGCTAATCGGAGGCATCTCGGGATTTGCCCATATCGTAGGCGATGCGCCTAATGATTGTTGGCGAATCCTGATGGTAGCTATTCCGGATTATAGTGGGGTTGATTCTCGTGAACATAACACTCGAGTCGTGGCGCGTCGCTTGCGAAATGGTTAAATGCGAGAAGGGGCGCCTGCGCAGTTATCTGCAGTGGTTGCCATTTTATGTAATGAATAAATCGGAATGGGCAACAATCGAATCGGAAGAGTTTTTCGACCGTTATATTTCCGACGGTTCTTTTATCCTGTGCGAACGTATGAGGTTCTTGGGGGATGGATTGATTCAAAAAAGCGGATTCGCGTTTCGTGATTCGCGTTTGGTGTCGCCGGTTATCTATCTTTACCTACTTGCGTTTTCGATTGAATACGAACGGGTCTTTTCTCCTCGTTTTAAAAACGATGCGACGTTTTATTCTGGTGATATTGCCAGAAGGAGGCTTCATTATCGGAAAAGCTATCGAGCGTATTGCCAAGCTCTGAAAATGTGCTCTAGCGAGTATAAATGGTGCGTTAAAACTGACTTGGCTCATTTCTATGAGTCTATTAGCGTTGACGGGCTTGTAGCGTCTATGATCAAGTTGTCCGGCGACGGAATGGCTTTGCCAGAGGCTCAATTCTTTCGAAGCCTTCTTTTATATTGTGGAAAACGAGGCTTCCCTATAATTCAGAATCATGCGGGCTTGAGCTTTCTTGCGACTGAGGTTTACCTCAATGATGTTGATGAAAGCTTTTCGAAAAGGATAGCTCATATGCATCGAGTGAGCGACTTTCGCATGGTGAGGTATGTCGATGACTTATATATCTTCTTTAACGCGTCCGACGAGGACGCCTTCGATGCTGGGTGTGACATTGCTGGCATATATGCCGATGTCCTGCGGCGAAAAGGGCTTCCCCTCAACCCGTCGAAGACACGTTTCATTCTTGCTTACGAAGCCGCCAAAACGGCGGCCGAGGTGTCGACGGTTGATTTTCTGGGCTTGGATCCCGATGAGGATCTTCCTGATGAATCGTGGAGGCTGAGTGCGTTGTTTGGCGGAATTGCTACTTGCATTCGTGAGAGAGCGTATACGGAGGGCTCGCTCGACGAGCTGATTGGGTCGCTGTTTTCGTTTGAGGGGGTGTCGATTGACCCAAAATCGGCATTTCGTAGATACCTTTTTAGCAAGCCTAATCTTTTTCGGTCTCGGTGCGTTATTGGGGCGATTGGCGAGGCCTTGAAACTTGGGGGATCTGTCTTTGCCTTCATGACGGAGGAGATCGTTATCGCTTTGTTGAACACGAGGAATGAGGGCTTGATAAAGCTAATGCTAAATAACCTATTCGATGCTTCGAGAAGTGGAGGTTGGGCAAGCGTCGATTCCCTAGTCGCTGTTACATATCTTAGAAATAGAGGTGTCGAGCATACCGACTTGCTTGCGTGCCTAAAGAGTCGTGCCCCGGAAGTGCATGCATTTCTCGATTACTTTTGCATGCGTGGCTCAAAGGGCATTAAGGTGAGCAACAGGGAAACGGCCGTGATTGACGTGTTGTCGGGGGAAACCGAGAGCAAGGTTCAATACGCTGCGCATCTTTATCATGAGCTTGCTGGCAACGATTTTGAGGCGTCGGCATACTATCGCGCTTTTTTCGATAGGTTCACTTCTTACGTTTCTGGAAAGAGGCGGAAGAAGGGTCGACCGAAAATGCTATATAGGGAAGAAATAATCAAGAAAGTCTACGACGCAATTCCAGGTTCCGATGCCGTGTTGAGACGGGCTGAGGATTATAGGCAAAAGAACCCCCTCGTACATGCTGGTGCTGAAATGCTGCAAAGGGTCACCTTGCGAGAAGATCTGGGCGAGTCTACGGAGGACCTTCGTCGACTTATCTATTCGTATGTTGACGAGAAGATTGCTGACTCAAGTTCGTAGGTTGACATATCTTGGCGATTTCGGATTTGGGTGTTTAGCTTAAGCTGGGCGTCGGGGGCGGTGTTTCTTAACGCGCACATTGCGGGCACGACTTCATCTTCGAGGTCAGGAAATATGGAGAAGACTTTTTGATATACGTAAAGAAAATTGAGAACGATTCGTAATCTGTTATTGGCTCTGTTCCGAACTTTGCGGTATCGAGAAGTGCGGCATTAAGTGCATAGGTTGAATTTTGGGATGATCCGTTCTCGTGCCATGAGTTGATGCGGAATATCGCACGTGCCGCGCTATCGATGTCGAACTGGCTGATGGAAGGAGCGATCTTTTTTGCAGCGTTGATGCATTTGGGGTAGGAGAGTGTTTGGATGCTGGATGTTTCGCTCGTCTTGTTTTCGTTCACGTTGTGATCATTTGTCCGTAACTGTCGCAGCTTATGTATGCCTTTCGCTGGCGATGCTTGACGTTTTCCATGACCGGAATTTGATGGGGCTTCGTCCGATTTCGCTCGACAGCTCATCGGCGTCCCATTTCGGATTCATTACGCTTCACTGCGGGATTCTTGGCCGCCGTCGTTTGGTTTTTGGCGGCTAAATTGGGCTACGGGCCTCTTAAATTTATGCCGGATAATACAATCGGCTTGCCTGCCTCGATTGACTCGATAGTCATCTTTGTTACGTGGGGCTTGCGTGTCATTCGAGAAGATATCTTGCCCGCATTTGAAACAGGATAGAGAGGGCGAAATGGACATTTGCGCCATTGGGGATTTGTTCAAGGAATGGTCCGAGCCTATTTGTGCATGCGCGACGTTGATTCTGTCAATCGCTGTAATCGTGATCAATAGAAAAGTCGACGCTGAGTCGAAACGGACTCGAGAAAAGGATGCGATGCTTTTGCAGCCCTCTGGGATATCTGCTTGGCTCGAGAGCCCGTGGCCTGGCAATCGGGTGCAGAAGGCATGGATTTGTAACACCACAGAACTGCCCGTTTATAACGTTGTAGCCACTGCCGTGGCAACAAAAGGTGGAGACTGCGGTATGGGGGAAGCATGTCAAGGCGCCGAAACCTATAGGGCTATTTTTGCTGTAGTGCCTCCTGGCAAGCATTCTTTTTCAATGGACCTGACTGGCTTTTGGGGAATGTGCGCGTATCCGGTTTTGGAAGTTGGCTTTATGTGCACAGATGGCAACAGCTGGATTCGTAGGGGGAATGGGGTTTTGGAACGTATAGATACTGACCCTTTAACTTACTACGGTATAGCACGACCTTGCCATTTCGATGAATTGATTGGCTAGTAGGATGATTCGGCGTCCAAGAAAGCCCGGGCTATTCTTTTAATCCTGTTTTAAAGAGTAGCTCTGTAGTATTTTCATTAGCTATGCAAGGCTTTGGTTGTGATGCCCTTCGGACTACTTGGCAGGCCTGGGTGTCCCTTCGAATGGTGCAGATGAAATGAATGCTGCTGAAAAAAGTGGCTATTGGTATTCCTTTAAAAATAATGGATTCGATTGGCTCTAAAGACGGAGTCGAATTTGATACGGCGGGTTATCTTTCTTTCGCTAGATCGTCCAAGCCTAAAAAAGGCGCCCCGCAGGGCGCCTCAATCATCTTCTCCCGAACCTGTTACTTCTTCTCTGTCTTTGCGGCGGGGCGTACGGGCTTTTCGCTGTCACGATGCATGTTGATGTAATCCAACAGCTCGCTGCGCTTGTGGATGTTCATCTTCGCGTAAATGTGGCGAATATGCGTCTGTGTGGTGTAGGGGCTAATCACGAGTTTGTTCGAGATGTTGTCCACGGTGTAGCCGCGTGCCACGAGCTTCAAAATCTCGCCCTCGCGCTTCGAGAGCCTGAATTCCACGATAACCGCGTCGCAAATCTCCTCGGTGTCGTTCTGCGTGGCAGGCGCCGTGGTTACGTGAATGATGTCGCCCTCGCTGCGCACGAGCGGAATAAGCGACAGCGCTACAAGGCACATAAGGAACAGCGATGTGGGCTCAACGAACGTGTTCCAAATGCCCTGAATGTCTTCATAGAGTACGGCCCAAACCTCGCCGATTGAAAAGCCCAGGCGCACAATGGCACTCGACGCGCAAAACGCCGCAACGGGAGCCATGTAGCCCTTCGACGACATGGTGCCGAAATACGAAATCACGAACAACTCGAAAATGCCGGCCAGAATCACGGCGAGCGTGAACGCAATTGTGTCAAATTCGACGTGATTGCTCAGGAAAAAGGCAATGGCGACAATGGCAGCAACCATGAAGTAGGGAAGAAGCTTGTATGCGGCTTCGGTGCGTTTGCCAACGCGCGCGATTGACGCAATAACAAGGCACAGAATTGCCGCCAAACCCATTCCCAAGGGGTACGCCGCCGCATCTGCGAGGATATTATCTTCAGGAACTATAGCAATCGTGAAGTAGCAGGCCACGCACGCGATGCACAGCGAAACCGATATAATAAGCGTTGCGCGATTCGTCTTTTTGCGAATCGCCTTCGGCAAAAGCGTGGGGAATACAAGTCCCTCAACCGTCTTGTTTTCGTACTTATATACTGCGCCGCACGCAATGGGCAGCAGCGCCACGAACACATTCGATACAGGCGCGGGCAAAATCTCGGTCATGATCATTGCTGCAAGCATCGCCGATCCGTAGACAAGCGCGAATTTGCCTACCGCGAACGTCGAGCGTTTGCGCGTGTAGAATTCGCCCCATGCGGCCCACAGAAGTGCGTTGGCCACGGCCAGCACAATGGGGAACACGACCCAAATAAAAAGGGGCAGTGTCGCCAAGGGCTTTGCAAGCGTGAACAACAGCGTGCCTGCGGCAAGCGTTCCGGCTGAAACCCATACGAGGGTAGGGTGCTCATATATATTGATGCGTCGAAGCGCCAACGGCATTACGAGGAATGCAAGCGCCGAAAACGCGAGACTCGCAAGCCAGGAATACACCATGGCGCGGCCCATGAGCGGCAAGCATACGAACACGCTTGGCGAGAACCACAGGCAATAAAACCACGCGAGTACAAGGCTCAGACCAAGATAATGGACGCCTAACGCATCCCTTTTTTCTACCGATTCCGCATCACTTCCGAAGAAGGAAACCATACTCACAGCGTTCCCCATCCTTTCCCTCGCGCAGTGCGGCATGTGCCGATTTATTAATCTGGCTTATCGATTTTTTTGTTCCAATAGGCCAGATTTATGCTGAATAGGGTAATTCACCTGGATTAAACCTGCATCACAGTTTTTTAAGTATGCTCCAATTATCCACTAACTCGTTTGCCAGTAAAGCGTGATTCATGGTCGATGTGCGATAGCGCACTTCACGATTCGGCCACAAAATGCAACTTGTCTGATCGATGAGGCCTTTGGGGAACTGGGAGTCGGCAACAAAGCCGAACATCCGGAATAAGGCTTCATGCGATGGCACGATCCCTTGGAAGGAGGCGGAATTCGCTGGGCTTAAGGGGCCTACTTATTTGGCGTCGCGCATGCGCGACACGCGTCCCGCGAGTTCTTATGAAGTCCTTGGCTCTTTTGAACGGAGCAATTCGGAAAACGATCAAGAACTTCATAAGCAAGGAGAGGGGCGCTCGTACCGGAAAGCATTGCTTTCTTAAGGTAAACGAGAAAGGGAAAACACATGTCCATTCTTGCAAAGAGCAAGGGCGAGGTGACGTACAAGGACCTCACTGGTTTCCACAAGTGGTTCTTGATCATCCTCATTTCGATGGGTTCTTCCATCATTTACACGCCGATGTATCTGAAGGGCGTCTTCTACGATCCTTTGATGACGGCCCTCGGCTGCACCAACGCCGACTTGGGCGCAATGGTGTCCTTCTACGGCATCGTTGCTCTTATCTGCTACCTGCCTTCGGGCATCATTGCCGACAAGTTCCGCATGCGCACCTTGGCGTGGGTCGGCTTCGTCGGCACCGCAGTGCTCACGTTCCTCTATGCGATGCTTCCTTCCGTGCAGATGTGCTACGTGCTGTTCGGCGGCATGGGTCTTACCTCCATCCTGATTTGGTGGGGCACCCGTTTCAAGGTTATTCGTCTTTGCTGCGAAGAAGATGAGTATCCTGCCCGCATTGGTGTTTCCTACTCCATCTATGGCGTTACCGGCCTTGTTGTTGGCGTTATCAACGCTGCCATCATCGCCGCTATTCCCGACACCGTCTTCGCTATGCAGTCGGTCATCATCTTCCTTGGTGTTTTGATTGCCATCCTCGGTGTTCTGTCCTTCGTCTTCATCCCCGACTTCAAGGGCGAGATTAACAAGGACGCCAAGCTCTTCAGCGTTGCTGACGCTGCTGAGGCCATCAAAACCCCCGGCGTTCTGTGGGCTTGCCTCGGTTACTTCTGCGTCTACTGCGTGTACCAGGGCGCTACCTACACCACTCCGTACCTGTCTCAGGCCATGGGCACCGATGCTAACACCGTTAACATCATCGGCCTCATTCGTACCTATGGTATTGGCCTGCTCGCTGGCCCGGTTATTGGCGCCATCGCTGCGAAGGCTAAGTCCTCCAAGACCATCATCGGCTGCTTCGCGCTTGCCATCGTGGTTCTGGGCGCCTTCATCGTGATGCCCCAGGATTCCGGCCTGTCCATCGTGGCTTGCTGCCTGGTCGTCGTGTTCGGCTTCGCCACCTACGGCGCTTTCTCTATCGGCTCTTCGCCGCTCTCCGAGCTCGGCATTCCGATGCGAATCTTCGGCACCGCCGCTGGCATCCTTTCCGTTATCGGTTTCCTGCCTGACGTGTTCATTCACACCTGGTACGGCTCGCTGATCGACGCTTCCGGCGTCGCAGCCTTCAACCAGATCTTCGGCTTCGAGATCATGTTCGCCGTCCTCGGCATCATCTTCCTGGTCATGTGCATCCGCGCCATCAAGAAGCATGCTGCCTCTCAGGCCAACTAACTTTCAAGCACTTTAGCGGCCGGCCTGCATAATGCCGACCGGCCGCACAGGCCCCTTATTACCAGCGAATCCGCTGGCCTCGTGGAGAGGCGACGCCAAACGCCTCTCCACTTCCCAAGTCATCGAGAAAGGATTGAACATGGAAAATAAAGTCGATCCGCAGCTGCTTATGAACGATCAGATGAAAGCCGTCCTCCAGAAGTCGGCCGAGCTTGCCGGCGACGCCTTCGTCACCGACGTGGGATTCGCCGAGATGCGCGAGAACTATGTGCGCGAGCGCCGCTTCTGGAACGAGGGCGGTCCAGTTATGACCAAGACCGTCGAGCGCACGTTCGAAGGTCCCATGGGCGAATTCATGGCTCGCTACTATTACCCCGTCGAAGCTGAGAAGCTTCCCGTGATTGAATTCATTCACGGCGGCGGTTTTGTTGTGGGCAGCCCCGACACCCACGATCGCGTGTGCCGCATTCTCGCCGAGAAAACGGGCGCGGTTGTCGTGAGCGTCGACTACCACCTGTCCCCTGAGTCGAAGTATCCCACCAACATTCAGGAGTGCGTGATGGTCGCCAAGCACCTGCATGAGCATGGTGCTGAAGAAGGCATCGATGGTGATGACCTTTCGTTCGCCGGCGATTCGGGCGGCGCAGTTCTTTCGATGGCATCGAATTTGTGGCTGCGCGACGAAGAGGGCGACAACTCCTTCGTGAAGAGCCTGCTTCTGTATTACGGCTTCTATGGCCTTGAAGATTCCATGTCGCAGCGTCTGTATGGTTGGGATATCGACGGCATGCGCAAGGAAGACCTTATCTACTACAACGAGTGCTGGCTCAACGACCTGGCTACCGAAACCAAGGCACCGTACGTGGACATGTTCCACAACGACCTTACGACGAGCATGCCCGTGTGCTACATCGCCGCCGCCGGTCTCGACCCGCTGCGTGACGATTCCGAGCTTTTGCACCGCGTTCTCGACACCAACGGCGTGCGCAACCAGCACGAAGTGTTCGAAGGCGTGCTGCATGCATTCGTTCACTACTCCCGAATGCTCGATGAAGCTGCTGAGTGCATCGAACATTCCGCTGAATTCTGGAAGACCCGCCATCAGGCGTAGCTTCAATAGGGCAGATGCCCACCCAATCCTGTCATATTCCGGCGAGGCCGGATGTGAGTGCAACCAATAAGGAGGTTCCTCAATGGATTTCAATCTGACCGACGAACAAGAGCTCATCGTGGCGTCCTATCGCGACTACATGGAGAGCGAGAACTGGGAGACCTACTTCCACGAGTGCGATGAGAAGCACGAGTACCCGCTGCGCTGGGCCCAGGGCCTTTGCGAAATGGGCTTCGACCGCATCATGCTCGATGAGGAGCACGGTGGCCTCGGCCTCGAGCAGCCCATCACCACGCTGATGGCGATCTACGAGGTTCTCGGCCAGTACGGTGCCCCGACCTATGTTCTGTACTTGCTCACCGGTTACAACACCATCGTCCGCGAGGGCACTCAGGAGCAGATCGATGCTTGCCTGAAGTACCTGGGCACGGGCGAGCAGGTTGTGAACTCCGCTTGCACCGAGCCGGGCGCCGGCTCTGACGTTTCCGGCCTCGTGACCACCTACAAGCGCGAGAACGGCAAGATTTACCTCAACGGTACCAAGACCTTCATCACCTCTTCCAAGGGTGTTAAGTACCTCATCATCATGTGCCGCGACGCTGACAACCCGGATGTCATCTCCGAGTTCTTCGTCGACATGTCCAAGCCGGGCATCTCGCTGTCCCCGCTCACCAAGCTGGGCCTGCGTATGGACTCCTGCTGCGAGGTCTACCTCGACAACGTCGAGATGGAAGAGAAGGACTTCTTCGGCAAAGAGGGCAACGGCTTCAACCGCGGCGTCGCTGACTTCAACTTCGAGCGCTGGCTCGTTGCTGCGTGCGACTACGGCACGGCTATCTCTGCTTTCGAAGACGCTGCCAAGCATGCTTGGGCTCGCGTTGCCTTCGGCAAGCCGGTCGCTCGCTTCCAGCTGAACTCCCTGAAGTTCTGCCACATGGCCATCAAGCTCGACTCCATGCGCAACATGCTTTACGAAGCTGCTTGGAACGCCGACACCAACCTCGGCGGCGACGTCGACGCTGGCCAGGCTGCAATGTGCAAGTACTTCTGCGCCAACGCTTCCTTCGAGGTCGTTGACGACGCTATGCAGGTTATGGGCGGCATCGCTGTTGCTTCTGAGCACCGCATCAACCGCATCTGGCGCGACCTGCGTGTCGACCGCGTCTCCGGCGGCACCGACGAGATGATGATTCTCACCGCTTCCAAGAACGCTATCAAGGCGTATCGCCAGTAATTCGCATCGTATGGCCCCGTCGTGGGCGGGGCCGTGCAGCGTTTACTAATAACGTGAGGCGCAAGTCGCCTCGCATTTGGGGAAATCTCAACGGGTGCGCCGTGTGAGGGCGCGGCGCACCCTGAGAAACGAGAAAGGACCAGCAATATGGCTGCCATTCCTACCGAAAAACCGAGCTTTGGTGTTCTCGACGACGTCAAAATCGTCTTCGCTGCAATGGAGGAAGCTATTCCTCGCGCTTGCAACATCATGGCTGACTGGGGTGCCGATGTTACGTGGCTCGAGAACACGGGCTATGGCGACACCGTTCGCGATGCTAAGAACGCTGCTCAGGCCGAGCGTCGTAACTGCCGCTCCGTCGCTCTGAACCAGTTCACCCCCGAGGGCAAAGAAGTTCTGTTGAAGATGCTCAAGGACACCGACATCTTCTTCGAGTCCTCCAAGGGCGGCACGTGGGAGCGCAAGGGCTTCACCGATGAGGATATGTGGGCCGTTAACCCCAAGCTCATCATCGTCCACTGCTCCGGCTACGGTAAATTCGGCGACCCCGACCGCGTCAAGCGTCCTGCCTACGACGGCACCGTTGGCCCTTACGCTGGCCTCACCTGCCAGAACGGCACCGCTGAGCAGCCGATGATTTCCATGCCGTACTCCGGTGACTACATCAACTCCTACCTGCTCATTGCTGCCTCCCTGGCTGCACTGCGCAAGGCCGATCGCACCGGCAAGGGCGAGAGCATTGACTGGGCAATGTATGAGGGCATCATGTACATGAGCCAGTACTACCTGGTCGACTTCCTCAACGAGGGCATCAAGTGGCCTCGCGCTGGCGCTCGCAACGTCAACCTCTGCGGTATTGGCGTGTACAAGTGCAAGGACGGCTTCATCGCTTTGAACCTGTTCGGCATTCGCCAGAACAAGTGGATCATCGAAGAGCTCGGCCTGGGCGAGCACTGGGGCACCCCCGAGCTGCCCGAGGACACCGCTTCCCTGTGGCTGTCCATGCCCATCGCTAAAGAGTTCGAGAAGCGCCTTGAGGCTTGGCTGCTCGAGCATGACAAGCTGGAGCTCGAAGAGATTCTGGCCGACCATGCTATCGCCGCTCAGAGCGTTTACGAGTTCGAAGACATGGTTGCCGACAAGCACATGGCTGCCCGTGGCAACTTCGTCGAGTGGGAGACCAAAGACGGCGACACCTTCAAGGGCCTCTCTCCCATGCCTCGCTTCGAGCAGACCCCGGGCCAGATTTGGCGCCCGATGCCTGCCCAGGGTGGCGACACCATGGACGTCCTCACCAAGCTTGGCTACACCGCCGAGCAGGTGCAGGAGCTCGCTGAGAAGAACGTCGTCAAGATTGGCGAGAACTAAGCGGGATTTCGCGATTTCTATCGCGGCGTAATTGCTGATGTGGCCCGCATTCGTGCGGGCCACATTTTAAAACTGGGGATTTTTACCAGGAATTCGTGGGAAAGGTTTAGCGCATGGCAACTATTGTGGGAAACCAGAATTTGGCTGACATGTGGGAATGGCTCGCCACTAACAGGGGGTCGCATACCTTTCTTGAATTTCATGGCAAAGATGGCTCGCAGCGCGATTTCACCTATGCCGAATTCAATGCATACATCAATCGCGTTGCGAATCTTCTTTGCTCGGTCGGCGTGACCGCTGGCCAGAATGTGGGCGTGCAGCTCTACAACAGCCCCGAGCACATCGCATGCTGCATGGCGTGCGCCAAGCTCGGCGCGGTGGCGGTGCCCATCAATATGCAGCACACGCTTGCCGAATGCGTGTACGTGTTCGAGAAATGCGACATTTCGGTGGTTATCGCCGAGCCCGATTGCCAGTGCTACTACTGCGAGGGCGTGGAAAGTTGCATTGCCGGTCCGCTTGGTGGAGAGCCGCACAATGTGCCTACGCTGTTCATCGCGCACGCGGGAGATGAAGAACTCTTCGGCACGGCACGCGACTTCGACGCGGAAGTCGCTGAGCAGACAAGTGAGCTTTCGGCTTCGGTCGACATCGACCCGCTCGATACGGCTATGATCATTTTCACCTCGGGCACCACGAGCGACCCGAAGGGTGTTGAACTTACCCACGCCAACATGCTCTATGGCGGCTACTACGGCGACTGGCAGTGCAGCCTTTCGCCCGACGACCGTCTGCTTACGACCATGCCGGCGTTCCATTCCAATTTCCAAACCGCGGCGCTCATGCCCGTGCTCACTTGCGGCGCGACGCTTATTTTCGTCGAGAAATACAGCGCGCATCGCTATTGGTCGCAGGTGCGCGAATTCGGCGCCACCGCGCTGCAGCTCGTTGCCATGATGGTGCGCACCCTTATGATGCAGCCCGTGGTGGAAGGCGAACGCGACCACAACGTGAAGTCGGTGCAGTATTACCTGGCCATCGAGGAGTATGAGAAAGACGAGTTCGAGAATCGCTTCGGCGTGCGCCTGCAGAACTGCTATGGCCTTACTGAGTCGGTGTGCTGGGTCACGACCGATTTGCCGTACGGGGAGCGTCGCTGGCCGAGCGTGGGCCGCAGTGGCCTGGGCTATGACGTGCGCGTGGTCGATTCCGAGGGCAATACGCTTCCTGCCGGCGAGGTGGGCGACATCGTCTTCCATGGCGAGATGGGCGTCTCCCTTATGAAGGGCTACTACAACGACGAGGCCGCCACGAATTCTTGCGTTGACTGCAAGGGCTGGATGCGCTCGGGCGATAAGGGCTATTTCGACGAGGGCGGCTGGATGTATTTCGTCGATCGCAAGTCCAACATGATCAAGCGCGCTGGCGAGAATATTTCCGCCTCTGAAGTTGAAGAGGTTCTCAATACATTCCCCGGCCTTGCCGAGGTGGCGGTCATTGGCGTTGATGACCCGGTTCGCGACCAGGCGGTGAAGGCGTTCCTCGTGTTCGAGCCCAACGTCGAGCCCGATGTGGAAGCCGTGCTTGAGCACTGTCGCCACAATCTGGCCCATTTCAAGGTTCCAACCATCGTAGAGGTGGTGGATGCACTGCCCCACACAAGCG
>OLVX01001162.1_pt1 | contig 23295 bp, 12 predicted proteins | sample 1673271 | NCBI WGS metagenome assembly OLVX01 (sample SAMEA3178939, study PRJEB25190) | human gut metagenome | biome: human gut; feature: human-associated habitat; material: faeces | place: Austria | collected 2013
AGGCTTAACGTCCACGCCCGCTGCGGAGAGGCTATACCAATTATCTCTTGTGTCAACCTCGCCCAAGAGCACGCCCTGCTTAACGCCGGATTTGTAGGTGTTGCCGTCCATGAGCACGTTTACCAGATGGAACTGACCGCGTCCATCGCCCGCAATGCCGCCGTTGGAGGTTCCGCCAAACGTGGTGTTGGAAACCTTTGTGTTGGTAACGTCGATGACGTCGGAACCGCTGTTAATCGCGCCAAGTAGACCGCCGCTCCAGCTACCCTTAATCGTAGCGCCCTCAATCGCGATATTGTTGCAGGCTATGCCCACGTTACTGAAGTAGTAGCCGATAAGGCCGCCTGAGCATTGGTTGGTGCCGGCGACGTCGATGTTCTTGACGCCGCAACCCTCAAACCAGTACGTGTTGGGTCTGCCGCTGCTTGTAACCTCGCCAATCAGGCCGCCCGCGTTGCGGATGCTGTTGTTCGTTCCGGTGTCATCGCCGATGATGGCGTTCTTGGTGTCACCTCCAGCATCAATGCGCACGTTGCTCATAGAAATAACGCCGCCATCGGCGCGTCCGACCACGCCGCCAGCGCCCATATACTTATCGGTATTCGACCCAGTGGCAAGCACATTTACCCCAGAGATGACTGCCGTGCTCGACCGGACCGCTGTGGTGGTGCCGATGTTGGTATTGACCGAGAGGTTGCTTGATTTAGCAAAGCCGAGCACACCGCCCACGTAGGGCGTTGCCCCCGTGGCGGTTATGGTCGAGCTTTTGCCAACAGCCTTTTCACTCACCCCTTTGGCCGTGCTTGTCCACACGCCGCAAGCCGAGGCGACCGTACCCACGTAGCCGCCGACGTACTTATCGCCCGTGACGTTAAGGTCGGTATATGAGCAGTCATAGAGATACGCGGTCGCCCGTGCGTCGTTGAACGCAACCATATAGGTTCTGTCCTTGCTTAAACTTCGGCTGGCGCGGCCCGAGCTGCCAAGAAGCCCTCCCGCGCTCTTTGCGCCCGACACGGTGCAGTTATTCATCTGCACGTTGCGGTAGACGCCGCACGTGTTGCCATCGTAGTTAGCCGTTGCGCCCGCCAAAAGACCGGTGCCGATAAGGTCGTTCGATGCCGTTCCCGTTGTGGCGCCGCCGTTGGCGGCGATATAAGTGAGCGCTACATTGCAGCTGCTAAAGGTAAGGTCTTTGACCTGCGCTCCACCGTTCGCGGTGACGCTCTGCCCCACATTAGTGGAGGTAAACATCACGGTGTTGAATAGTCCGCCCACGCCCGAGACCTTATAGTCGTCATCGGCGTATTCGACGGCGCCGTAGGCAGCGTCTTTGGTGCCCACCGTGATGGTGGCTCCGTTGCCGTCGATCGTGGCCACGTGCGGCGTGATGCGGTCGCGATCGGTGGTCGTCTCGTTCGAGTTGCAGGCATTGGAATAGTAGCGGCCGTTGAGGCCCACATATCCTGTGCCGTAGCCGGTCATATCGTAGGTGGTGCCCTGCTTGAACTCCAAGCTCATGCCGATCGATTTCGACGCGCACACATAGCCCGTTTGGTAGCCGGCAGCATAGGACGCCACCAGGTAGGGCGAGTTCACATCGTCATCAGGGTCAAGCGGGCCGTGCCAACCCTGCTTGCCGGGAGCTTTCTGGTCGTCGTTTTTGGCAGTCTCGAAATCGCCGGCAGCGCTCATAGGCTTGCCCACGCAGTCGTATCTGGCATTTCGCACCTTGCCATATTCCTTGTTGCCAAACAGGTAGCCTTCTATCGCCGGATCTTGCGTATCGCTGCCCCAGTACGCCTTGGAGCCACGGAACACACCGTAATCGGCGTAGTTGGTATGTGCCGCGCCAGCGCCCGCGCCCGAACTAATGATGGCCGAGAGCACCAAAAGGCCTTGGGCATTTTTCACCGTAGTTACGGGCGCCTCAGCGTTGGTGCCGATGTACTTGTTGTCGGTGCCCGTGGTGGTGACACAGGGGGTTCCCTTGTCTTTAAGCTCGTTAATCTTGTAGTTAGCGTCACCGTTATCAACGTTACAGCCCTCGCTAAAGGCATAGCCATCAATCACACGACCGACGTAGGGATTGTTGTAGAGATCAAAGTTGCCCTTTCCCAGACCACGAGATTTGTCACCAGTTCCAGCACGCCAGGAAGATTTCCCGCTTTTGTCCATATTGCGGAAGATCACGCCGCCACCCGCAATGGCACCGACGTAGCCGCCGATGGGAACAAGATGCGACTTGTCGCCACCGCCCGTGACGGTAAATCCCGTTGTAGGGTTTTCGGTCGTCGTTCTATTAACGACCACGCCATCAATAATGTTATCGCCGCCAAGAATGCAGCCGATAACGCCGCCGAAAAACGCCGTCGGGACGCCGTCCGTATCTTTCTCAGAATAAGTAATAGTCGCCTGCGCATTCACATAGTTGATGTTGAGATTGCGCACCACGCTGCCATAGCTATAGGGAATGAGGCCGCGAAGCTCGCCCTTGTTATTTTCAATCTCAATTGTTGCAGGCTCAGAGGACTTAGGGTCACCAACAATAACGCCGCGGAACGGGTTGGCCTTATTGCCAAAGCCGCCAAATGAAGCCGCATCGACGGTAATCTTATTGCCCTCAGGAGGCTCAATGCTGTAATACGCACTTTGCACATAGCGGTGCATGGTTTCGTCTTTCAGCGTCTGCGAGGGATCAGTCGTTGCATCGCCGTTCTTCTTCTCCCATTTGTTATCAGCACCGTTCGCCTGCTTATAGACGTACACGACCTCGTTGTCGGTCCTCGTTTTGCTACGCCGCTCGCACAGGCTGGACTGATCGGCGGCAATAGTGACTTCCCAACCATCCAACGCCACGCTGTTGTTGATGTAGTTAGCGATGGCGTTCATTTCCGTCGCGTCCGTAACGGCGTACGGATCGCCATACGTACCGCATCCCGTCATCAGGTTAGGGATGCGCTGGTTAACCTTGATTTCGTGATACTGGATGCCATCCTCAGTGGCTTTTCCCTTGTAAACATAAGGAAGATAGTCACCAAACCGAGGATTCACAGCACTTGCCGGCTTCTTATCAACCGTCACCAAACCGCTATCGGTGCCATACGTCGTTTCGTCGTAATACCAAAGCTGTTTGCCAGAGTATTCCTTGTCCTTGGCATCGATTTCGCTTCCATAGGTCGCCTTGCCCTCATCGGCATCAGCCCTAGTAAAGGTGTAGTCCGCAGAGCCCGTGCCCGTACTTTTGTAGCCAAAACTCTCCAGCAGGCTCGCATGGGTGAAAATCGTATCGTTCTTTTGGCTGGGCAAGCTGATTCGCTCAAACTTCGCCGTCACCTGATCGGAATTTTTTCCCACGCCGAGTCTGCCGAAGAGCGAGGTTGCCGCCGTAGCCCCATTCGCGTAGCTACGGGTTGAAATATTCTTAGCGCTCAGGTTCACGCATGTCTGCATCTCGTTGATAAGCAGAGGAGCGTAACTGGTATTGTCATTCACACCGTCGACCGTCAAGCCGTCGAGTGTCAGACCATCTATCTCGAGCTGCGCCACATTAGTCTCATTGATGGGCCCATAGATACAGCAGCACACAAGTGCACCGGACGAACTTCCCGCATCGTTCACAATAGAGCCCACGGTGCCTGCAAGCGTGACATTTTTAATCTTGAGGCTGCCCGTATGGGTTCCGATGAGAGCGCAGTGCATATTTTCGTGCTGCGTGGCTTCGCTATTCTTTTTGTTACCTTCTTGCTCAACTTTAATGTCGGAATAATGGAACGTAATCGTTGCATTATTCACAGTAACCGTTGAGCCCTTCGCGGGGTCAGTAGGATAGAAACTGTATCCATCTAAATTGATTTCCACGCTCGCGCTGTCGCTCGTGCCAATATTGTTTCCTTGGAAAATAGCCTGATTTCCCGGAATGATATAGTCCTGAATCGCGCTAGGAGCATACAGGTACGCACACCAAAGTAATAAGTACTCGGCGGAGTTCATCCAATTGTCTTTGCTAGCGTTTTCCGGATTGTTGCCTACCTCCGCATATGCTTTGTCAAGATTGTAGTAGTAGCGAACAGAACCATTTGTTTGCGGAAAGCTATCAGAAGGATTAGCGGGGGCGATGCGATTTCGATAACTATTATCTCTAGCGGGATTTCCGCTCATGTCCAGCTTTTGGCCCTCGGTATGAAGCGAGACGACCGCATTGCAGCCGTTATCGATCAGATTGCTTTCGGGCTTCACGCCATTTGCAAGCCATTCGTCGTATGTCTTTACCTTTGGGGCGGTTATAGATACGCCATCCACAGCATAAGCGGTACCCCACCAAGCCCTGTCCTCCAGATATAGACCGCTGTAGGAAGTCTCGGCACCAAAGCTATTTGAATCGGATGTACTGCCGCGAGCAATAAGAACGCCAAGCGTGGTTGCACTATTAGCGGTGAAGGAAGCGTTGGCCAAACTGATAGCATACTTATTGATGATCCAGTGGCCACTAGCGGCGTATACGAGACCGCCGACCTCGGTAGAGCTATTTGCGGTCACGGTCGTGTTGTTGGAAGTTTTTAGGGCGTAGGTGCTGTCGCTGGCATTCGCAGCAGTATCGCCAATGGTGACGATGGCGTTGCCCCAGCTGTAGCCCAGAAGACCACCGGCGCCGTTGAGCTTGTCGCCGTTCTTGCCCACGGTCATAGCGAATTCACTAAAGCTAAGACCGGTAATGGTAACGTACTTCTCGTTCGATCCCTGCACAATGCGGCCGATAAGGCCGCCGACCTGTGCAATCTTGCCGCCGGCGCAATCGCCAGTTTTGATTTTGCCGCCGACTTCGAGGCGCGTAACATTGAATGTCGAGGTATAGTCGCCCACATTGCCGATGGCGCCGCCAATGCGCATATTGCCGTTAAGCGTTTGAGCTTTAGTGATGGTCGCCTGGGCCTTGCTGTTGCCCTCAAACGCAACCGTAGAAGCCGCCGACACGCTGCCCGCAATACCACCAATGTTCACTTCGTTGCTGAACGTATCATCACACGCGATATTCGTTTTGCACGTTACGCCAGACAATGACAAGTTGCCGACGATGGTACCTGCAAGCGACCCGGCATCGATAGCCGAACCGTTATCGAACTTCATGGAGCCAGCGATTGTGACGTTGGAGATGGTTGCGCCGTTGACGGCCGCGAACAAGCCCAAGCGGCCGTGGCGGTAGATTTTGCCGTTGCCGTTGCTCGTGTCATTGCCGTCGAGCACAGCTTCACCACGCTTGCCGTACGGCTCGCCGACGGCAAGGTTAATTGTGCCGCCACCGTTCAACGTTCCCGAGAAAACTTGCGAGCCGTCTGCACGATCCTGCGTGAAACCCGTCAGGCCCGTGCCTTTGAGATCAATAGTGCCGTTCACCGTAATGGTCGAGGACTGCAAGCCGTTCAGGTTGTTTTCGGTAACGCCGTCAACCATCGAGTAGTAGCCGTTGGTTTGCCAGGTAATCGCCAGCTTTGCGAAATCGTCGATACTTGCCAGCGCAAATGCATCGCCAGTTTTTACGAGCTTAGGGCTAAAGTTCCACTGGTGCGCTTCGTTGATGGAGATGAGGTCCTCGCTCAACGGGTTGCCCAAGCGAATGACCTGGCCGTAGCTGTACACGTCATCGATCTTGACGGGCGTAGAGGGGCGCTTATATTGCCATTTCGTGGTATCGCCTGCGGCGGTGTCACTATCGCTTCCGCTACCGGCGGCAAAAATGAGTGAGTTGAAGTTCTCATAGACTAGCTGCGCGGTGTGATCATTTTCCACGAAGGTGGCATGCGACAGGTCAGTGATACCGCTGAACTTGACGATGCCGAGCCACGACGACCCAACGACTCCGGCAAAGCCGCCGTTTGTGCCGCCGATGGTAGCGCCGCTGGCGGTTTTGACCTTCAGGCCACGCACTTCTAGAACGTTGTTTGTGTCCACGACGCCCACGGCGCCGCCGTATTTGCCATTTGCACTGGCGTAGCCCGAGGTTGAGCATGTCACTGTTGCATCACTGATGACCACGGCGGACACGTTAGCACTCCCGCCGCCTTCGCCAAGGTAGCCTACTAGGCCGCCTGCGTAGGTGAGTTTGCCGTTGGAGCCCACGCCGAACGACACCGCAGTATCACCCTGCACCGTAAAGGCATGCAGTGCGTCACCGTTTTTCTGGCCCCACAGCTTGCCCACCAAGCCGCCGTAGTTGCCGTGCTTATTGTCGTCCTTGCCGTTTTGCAGCGTGCTTGTATACGAACCGCCATTGACGACCACGTCGCCGTTCGATATGTCGAGCACGCCGAACAGTCCGCCGGCAGAAGGGGCGGCGCTCGTGTTGGACACGCTGAGCGCCACGCCCTTGCCAAAGTCGAAGATGCCGCTGTTGATGGTGAATGCGCCGGCAAACGAGGCGTTGCCGATAAGGCCGCCTGCATACGTCCCGGCAGATGACGATCCAACCGCATACGCGGGCTTGATGGCAATGGCCTTGCCCGAGGCGTCTTTTCCGCTGTTATCCTTGCCCACGGTGAGCGTGAGCTTAGTCGCCTTGCCGATAAGACCGCCCGCCGCGTTTTTACCTGCGACGCTCAGCGCCGAGACATCAATGCCAGTTGGTAGGGCGACGGTGGCGCCCTCCCGCGCCTCGCCGATAAGACCCCCCGCGTTGGCGTCAGCGTCTGTCGCGTTGATAGTGGGCGTGCCGTTGAGTTTGTCCGGCAGGGCGAGGCCCGCAAGCGTAAGCGATGCTCCTTCGGCAAGGGTGTTCACAAGCAAGCCCATGTTGCCTGTGCTCGATTGCATATCGACTGCCAGGGGGCTGTTCGCGCTTGTCACGTAGGTGGCGTCGAGTGTGAGTACGCCCGTGACCTCGCCCACAAGCGGCGAGGTGAGTTTGCAGATGTCCTTTTCGGTCTCGCTTTTGGGCGCGCCCACGGTAACGGCAGCGTTGAGCGTCTTGCCCGCCCCCGCGACTTTGGCAGCCACGATGGGCTGTTGGGCATCGGTGCCCTTCCAGGTAAGCTTTACGGTGCTGTTGGCGTCGCTGAGCTCGATGTTGTTGAAGAGCGTCTTTTTGGCGGTAAGGGTCCTGCCGCCTAGGTTGAGCGTGCCTTTGAAGGGATAATCATCGCTGCCGAAGCCCTGGAACGTGAGGCTACCCAAGTTGCCCACGGTCTTCGCGTCGCACACGTCGAAGTCAGTGCCGCTCAAACCACTCCTGGAAATGTTCGCGTTCTGGTAGATAGCGGGGTCGGTGTTGGAGATGGCGATAAGGTCGGCGTCGGACTCAAAGGTAATGGCCGTGACGGCGCCCGAGTCGTCGGTGGCGACATCGCCGTCGCCCAACACGTCCTTGAGAGCCTCGACAGTAGCGATGGTGGGGGCGGTGTTTGCCTGATCAGCGGCATCCGCGTCCGCGTCATCCGCTTGTTCTTCGTCAGCAGCGCCCTCATCGGCAGCCGCATCGTCTTGGGACGCGTCACCCTCCGTTGAGGCATCGCCGCTGGTGGTTCCATCGGTCATGGAGTCCTGCGATTCACCAGCGTTGGTAGAACCGTCGGCGCCCTCGGCAGCGCCCGCGTCGGCGCCCGGAGTCGTCGCGGCATCATCAGATGCAGCTTGGTCGGCATCTTCCAAAGCGTTGGCCACGGCGTCCTGTACGGAGCGCGCCGTGTTGCCCGCGGCGCGTGCGGCGGAAACGGACGCCTCCATAACGGCGTCGAGCTCTTGCGCGAACACCTCTGTGGAGGGCGCGAGCGCCTGGAAAATCATGATCGCAGTCAGGCATGCGGTTGTTATGCGCTTTGCCGTTCTCATCTAGTCCTACCTCGTTCTATCTCATGCCCCGCGTGGGGTCTCAAAATCACCAATTGCGGTTGGCCTACGCAGCCCTGCACGTAACACCGATGTCATCCCAGCTGCCGGGCGCGGTATCCGTCGCACGGTAAAAGGTAATAATCTCCGACCCGGGATCCATGGTGAACGTAACCGACCTTCCATCAAAGGTCGCGTCGGAATGATTCGTCGCCAAAAATGGGTCAAGCTCAACCTTGTCGCCCCATGTAAGCTTGATTTTTGTTGGCGCGCCCGTAACGGTCACGCGATAGTTGTAAGCGTCGAAAGCGTTGATATCCGAGTTCTTGTCGACCCACTCGCCCGAAACGCCAGAAGCCGTTACCTCTGCACGCTCGGAAGGCGCAATCTTGGCGGCGAGCCATTTAAGGTTGGTGCCGGGGCTATTGGAGCCGACCTGGGCCTTAACGGTGAAGGATGCTTTGTTGAGGTCCACCTTGGAAAACGTAACCCTATAGGTATACATGGTTGCCTTGTTGGCGGGGAAGGAAAGGCCGACCGTGCCGTTCGCCGTCAGCGCAGGCTCACCGCTTATGCTCCATGCTTTCGTCGTACCCGTCGCCGTCACGCTCAGCGTCGCGTTAACGTCCTTGTCGTTGACCTTGTTCTTGTCGCCCAGCAGATGGTTGTAAATGCGAAAGGTAAAAGAGCAGTTTTCCCCACTCGTGTCGGCAATGACGCTTCGGACGGCAATCCCCTCGTCATTCAGCGTCTCATTCGTGTAGCCCGTAAGCATGTCCGAGGCAAACAGCGCCTGCGACGTGCCCGAGACAGCGACCGACTTAAGGAAGTCGCCCGCCAAAAAGGCCGTGTAGGTAAGGTAGGTACCCGCCACAATCGCGACGGCGCATAGCAGCACCGCAACCGCCCATAGACGCTTGCGCACTTTAGAAGTAGGGGTCGCCGACTCCGTGCAGCAAGACTCTGCCTTAGAATCATCAACCTGTGCAAAGTGCTTGCCAGCAGGCCTTGCGATTTCATTTTGCTCTTTCTTGTCTTTTCGCATCTGGCACCCCTCCCTTCTTGTTATTAGTTGCCACTCGTGCCGCGAGCAACTAGATAAACCATGTCGGTCTCTTTGACGTTGGAGACCGTCTTTCCGTTTACGGTCACAACGCCCGAATTCCATGTGCACTCGATGATGAAGTTCGTGGCGGCGTTGGCCCTTTTGTTCTTATCGCTGTAACCGTCGAGCTGACTCTTTGTGAACTCGTGATACCGGTAGAGCGGGCGCGCGTTTTTTTGGACATTCACGTACGAGCCGTACGTTGGATCGTTTTTCTCAAGCTCTTTAGCCAACGCACTTGTCCCGTCCGCGGAGTTGATAAAATCGAACTCAATCGGGGCGTCCTTCTTGCTCCACGAATACGGCTGATTGAGCCCGTCGAGGCCGACCACAGTGCCGATCGTATTACTCGGATCGTTGACCGTCACGTGATATACGTTGATCATCAGCCCCGTGATATTCGTTGTGTTGGCAACCTGCAGCTCAAACGCTTGACCGCCGGCAGCGGGATCGCCATTGTCGCTCTGAACACAAAACGCGCGACGAACGGTCACAGTACCGTTGGAGTTTTTCACATCGCCCCGTGACTCGTCATACGAAATCTCGATGGGCTCGATGCTCGTCTGGTTGGGACCCATGATCTTGAGCTGCGCGGGCGTTTGGATCTTGCCCACCGTGGACAGACTTTTGCTGCCCACAAACCACGAGAGCGACAAACCGACGATAAGAGCGATTGCCGCCAGCAATATCAGGACCGCAAGGGCCTGTGCGCGGTGGTTTTCTATCCAATTGCGGGCATCGCCGAGGCGCGTTTGCATGGTGCTCATGAGCTCACGCCCTCCTGAGCGCTAATTCTTAGTTGGATGTATTCGACCTTATTGCCGATCTGCTCGTCGGCATTGTTGTACAGCGCCGAGCAGATGGCGGCGTCGCTGAAGGACATGTCAGCCGAAACCGCAGGAGCGTTGGCAGCACTTGTGCCGTTTGCCGCGCCATAGAAGTAGTTCGCTTTATGGTCGTTCATATCTGTCTGCAGAGCGCCGTAGTCAGACTTTGCGTCGCCCGCCGCCGCAAACAGATTCTTGTAGTAATTCGTATTGCCCGTAAGGACAAAGTTCTGAAAGTACTCCGGCCATACCCAGTACAGATTGATGGTGACGGGCTTGTTCGTTGGCTTGGCCACATCGCCTTTATCGCAAAATTCGTTCTTGTGAATCTCGATCTTGCTATCAACCACGCGGCCCGAGTAATACCCGTTCTGGTCGCAGCTCGTAAAGAACAGTACATGGCCTTTGATCAAGCCAAGGAGCGCCTCCGCCTCGGGCGCCAGCGTTCCCCCGTCCCCAACAACGCCAACAATGTTCGTGACCTTAAGCAAGCGCGACAGATTGATCGTGACCCCGTCCAGGTCACTCACCAGCGGCTTCACCGTAAATGTAATCTTGCCGCGAGCACCCGGGTACAGAGAGCCCGCGGTCTCGTTGTTCAGGTTGGAGCCGAGCGTTACCGTCATGGCGTCGGTCGTATCCAGGCCATCGATGGCAGGCTTTTCCTCGGGCGTGCGCTCGGAGCGCTCGTAATAGCCCACGTGTGCGCCGGACTCACCCTCGCCCGCGGCGGTCAGCGTGTACCGCCCCGCCTTCGCCCCGATCGTACTCCCCGTGGCGCTCACTCGATTGTTCGCGGCAAACCAGGCCAGGCATGCAAAGATGGCAACAATGGCAGCCAGCACAAACAGACCACTCACCAGGAAATCCTTCCAGAAATCCTTGAGGGTCCGCACGTGCTCGTCGGCAGCTTGACGGTACTCGGCCGCCGTCTTGTGCTGCTGGAGCTCGCTATGTCGGTCCATGCCACTCATCGCTTACGTTTGCCCTGCTTGCGGGCTTGCCATCCTTTTCCGCTTGGTCGCGTTTATCCGTTGTTCGCAGGTAGAGAATTCAGGCAGAATACAACACCATACGATAAGGTAAAAGAATAGCATTGACCTGCGGTTTGCTCCACAACGCAAGCCTTAATGATGTCTTAAAGATTACGAAAAGCAGCCTCGCCCATATGCCAAAGACACGGCGCAAGCTCGCCTGCCCCTCGCACAAAAACCGGGGTGGGGCCTGCTGTTCTTGCAAGCCCCACCCCGGTCGATGGTCTGTGTATGCTGGGGCGCAGCCGGGCGAGGCGGATCCGTGCTACCGCCCCGCCTGGCCGCGAAGTTAACTACAGCTCGTTGGCCGCGTGATACGCCGTGCGAATGGCGCTCGCGATGTCGGCGGTGCGCTCGCCCGAGCAGTCGCCCGCGCAGGTCACGGGCACCGTCACGCCGTCCAGGTCAAACGCGTTGGCCTTGGAGCCCACGGCCATCACCACGTAATCGCAGGCGATCTTCACCGGCTCCTCGGCGCCGTCCTCGGTGGTGCGAATGGCCTCCACGCCCTCATCAGTAATGGCGGTCAGGCGGGTCTTCACGTGCTGCTCCACGTTATGCTCGGCAAAGTCGCTCATAATCAGCGGCAGAATGGTCTCGGACTCGCCCGCGGCAATCTTATCGAGCATCTCCACGATCGCTACCTCGCAGCCATGCTGCAGCAGGTACTCGGCAGTCTCGGTGCCCACCAGGCCACCGCCAATAACGGCGACGCGGCCCGTAAGCTCCACCTTGCCGGCCAGCACGTCCCAGCTCGAGACGACCTTGTCCGAATCGGCACCCGGAACGGGAATGACCACGTCGTGCGCGCCCACGGCCACAATCGCGGCGTCGGCGGCGTTGAGGTCCTCGGCGGTAGCGGCATGGTTGAGCTCGACCTTCACGCCCAGGCCAGGCAGAATCTTCTCGTAGTACTCGACCGAGCGCATGATCTCGTCCTTGCGCGGAGGCGCGGCCGCCAGCACAATCTGGCCGCCCAGATGATCGCTCGCCTCGTAGACGGTCACGTCGTAGCCGCGCTTGGCCGCCACGCGCGCGGCCTCCAGGCCGGCAATACCGCCGCCCACCACGGCGATCTTCTTGTCGCCCTCGCCCGGCTTGATGGCGATGGTCGCCTCGTCGCCGTTCTCGGCATTGAGCACGCACGAGATGTACTTGCGGTTTTGAATCGCGTCGACACAGCCCTTATTGCAGTTGAGGCACTCGCGAATGGGCTCGCCCGTGGCGGCCTTCAGCGCAATGTCGGGGTCGCACATGAGCGAGCGGCCATAGGCGACGATGTCGGCAGAGCCATCCTCCAGGATCTTCTCGCCGGCCTCGACCGAGACCACGCGGCCGACGGTTGCCACCGGCACGGAGACCAGGGCCTTGACGCGCTCGGCCACGGGCAGCGTCCAGTTGTAGGGCATGGCGCCCATGGGCGGAATGGTGTCGCCCATGTTGCCGGTGTGATTTGCCTGTGCAACCTGGATCATGTCGATGCCCGCGCTCTCGAGCAGCTTGGCAAACTCGCAGGCCTCGTCGGGCTGCAGGCCGCCCTTACCGCGCGGCGTGCCGTCGGGGTTCTCCATGATCACGGGGAGCTTGTACTCCACCATCAGCTGCGGCGCGGCTTCCTTAATGGCAGCGACGACCTCGAGCGCATAGCGAACGCGGTTCTCGAACGAGCCACCGTACTCGTCGGTGCGCTTGTTGAGGATGGCCGAGCACAGCGAACCCACCAGGCGGTCGCCGTGGACCTCGATAGCGTCGATTCCGGCCTGCTGCGCGCGAGCGGCCGAGGCAGCGATAGCCTCCTTGATCTGGGTGAGCTGCTCTACGCTCGCCTCGTTCACGAAGTGCTGCATATCGTGGTGCAGCTTGGCATAGGCCTGTTTGCGGATCTCGTTGGACTCGGCCATCTTGGCGGCAAAGGTCTCCTCGTCGCCGGCGGCCTTGGCCTCCTGCGCGGCCTTGGCGGCGGCCATGGATCCCATGACCATGCGGCCGACGCCGGGCACGTCGTACTCGGGGTGGAACAGCTGCAGCGCGACCTTGGCACCGTGCTTGTGGACGGCGTCGGCCAGCGCCTTAAACGTGGGGATCTGGGCGTCGGTCGCCAGCTTGGGCGTGGGGCTTGCGGTCATAACGGGAGCGACGTCGCCGATGACGATGTAGCTCACGCCGCCACGGGCCAGGCGCTCGTAAAAAGCCAGGCTGCGCTCGCCAATGGAACCGTCGCGCTCCTCGTAGCCGGTGGTAAGCGGCGGGAACATAATGCGGTTCTTGAGCTCAAGGGGGCCAACCGTAATGGGCTGGAGCAGCTTGGATGCAGGTGCGGTCATGGACATTCCTCTCTTGTAGGCGCGGCGGCGATGATGCCACGTAGTTGTCTAGAGGATATGACATGGGGGTACAGCGGCACAACGGAAATCGGCGAATATCAGGTGACGGCAGGTGGATGGGGCGGGGCGGCCCGTCGGTTTGTCTCAATCTGTAACAGTTACTCGGCAAAAACCGGGTCTTACTGTTACAGATCAAGACAAACGGGAGCGGTCCGTCGGAAAATCTCGATCTGTAACACCTACAGACCAAAAACGACCCTAGATGTTACAAATCGAGACGAACAAATTCGGTCCGACCAAACATCTCAATCTGTAACATCTAGGCCCACTTTTGGCCCCTACCTGTTACAGATCGGGACAACGGGAACCGTCCCAACAAAATGTCTCGATCTGTAACATCCATCGGCCAAAAACGACCCCAGGTGTTACAGATCAAGACAAACCAAACCCGCCTGCTAGAAAATCTCAATCTGTAACAACAACTCGGCAAAATCCGTCCCTCGTGTTACAGATTTAGATAAACAAAGATCGTCCTGCCGAAACATCTCGATCTGTAACACCTAGCCGCCCAAATCGGGTCCAGATGTTACAGATCGAGATTTTGTTTGGGAAGTTGAGAACTGGGTCGAAAACATTGATCCGCAATAACAAAAAAGCTCGCCGGCTAGGCCGACGAGCTGCAAGTTCTTGGTCGCGGGGGCAGGATTTGAACCTACGACCTCCGGGTTATGAGCCCGGCGAGCTACCAGACTGCTCCACCCCGCAATGTCTGGGCGCCTCATGTGCGCAAGAAAGAATATTACGCGGGAGTTCGGTAAACGGCAAGGAAAATCTCGTAGAGCATAATTCCTTCATATTTAAACCCCTCAGCCCATATCACTGTAACCGAATCGCAGCCGAGCGCCGTCGACGGCGCGTATACAATGGTGCGCGTCCTTTTACACCGACACTGGGAGTAGACATGCTGCTCGCTATCGATATGGGAAACACGCAGACGGCCATGGGCCTGTTTGACGGAGACGAGCTGGTGCAGTCGTGGCGCATGCCCACCGACCGCTCCTATACCGCCGACGAGATCCACGTGCGCCTGATGGGTTTCTTTAAGATGTACGGCCTTTCGCTCGATGCGGTCGACGCGATCGCCTTTGCCGGCGTGGTGCCGCAGCTCTCGCGCGAGTGGCACGCCGTGGCCGACCGCATTGCCGCGGATGCCATCGTCATCGGGCCGCAGACGGCCGCGGTGACCAAGCTGCGCGCGGCGCGCCCCCAGGCCGTGGGTGCCGACCGCGTCGCCAACGCCGTTGCGGCCGAAACTTTCTACGGCGCGCCGGCGATCGTGGTGGACTTTGGCACCGCGACCAATATCGACGTCATCGATGAGGACGGTTATTACATTGGCGGAGCGATCGCGCCGGGTATCCGCATCTCCATGGACGCGCTTGCCGCACGTGCCGCCAAGCTCGCTAGCGTGCCGCTCGAGGCGCCCGAGCACGCCATCGGCCGCGATACCGAGGAGTGTATCAAGGTCGGCGCCGTAACGGGCGCCGCCGCCATGGCCGAAGGCCTGGTCGCGCGCATGAAGCGCGAGCTGGGCCGCGAGGATGCCACCGTTATCGCCACGGGCGGTCTCGCCGGCATCGTCGCCGATTCGACCGACGCCTTCGACGTGGTCGACGGACAGCTCACCATTAAGGGCATCTGCGAAATCTACCGCCGCATGCAGGAGCTGGGGTAAGACAGGGGCATAAGTCGAGCACGTCCGATGTCACAGCCCCGCAAACGTTCGCCAAGCCCATTCCTCAAAATCGAAATTTTTTCGATTTTGAGGAATAGGACCGAGATGCCGCCCCACAGTCACGCAAAAGCCCTCCCCGGTGCAGGCCGAAGAGGGCTTCGTTGTCATCGTTATCTTTGAGCGCTGGCGCCCCGCGCTACAGCCCGCGAATGCGTACGGCCTCGGGCGGAAACTCCTGCTCGCCGGCATCGGTCTTGATGGTCGCACGACCCCAGATGTCCAGGCCCGCAAATACACCAACCGCAAGCGGCAAGCCGTTGGGCGACACCGCCGCAACTTGGCGACCCAGCAGCGGCACCATGTCGAAGTACTCGCCCAACACGGGGGCCAGCGGACCGGCAGCGCCCTGCGGCGTGTTGGCAACAGCCGCCCAGGCGTCCACACGGGTCAGCACGGCGGCAGCCAACTCCTCGACCAGCGCTTCGTCGGCCGCATCCACACCGAGCTCGCTCAGCGCCGAACGTTCAATATCCACCGTCACGGCACCGAACATGCCCGCAGCACCGGCGCCGCCGTTGACGGCGACGCGCCCGAACGACGTCTCGAACGCGGGCGCGCCGCACACGATATTGCTCGGCCACTCAATGCCCACCTTGCCGGCAAGGTCCAGGCCCGGCGTCGACGCTGTGCCCACGAGCGCGTCCATCATGCCCATCGCCGCCACAAACGGCAGGCCGTGGAAGGCATGCATGTTCACGTCCGGGCGCACGACCAGCGAAAACGTCAACGACGTCTCGCCCGCGCTCCAAGCGCACCAGCCCGCGGACGCACCCTCGCGGCCCGCGTCGCGCGCGGCGTCAAGCTCGGTGCCAACGGCCACAGCATTCATCTCAATCATCTACATACGCCCCAATTCGCCCACGATATGGCCTACGCGGTCCTCGGGCTCCTTGACCTCGACGCCGTTGTAGCGGAAGAACCGCGCCGGGTCGTGCATCAGATCCTCGAGCGGCACCAGTACAAAGTCGCGCTCGCCAATGAGCGGATGCGGCAGGCGCAGCTTTTTGCCGCCATGGATCTCGCCGTCCATCCACAGCAGGTCCAGGTCGATGGTGCGCGGACCGTTGACCTTGGCCTTCTTGGAGCGGTCGCGCCCCAGCTCAGCCTCGATCTTCATAAGCTCGTCGAGCAGCACCAGCGGCGCCAGCTCGGTCTTGATCTCGATGACGGCGTTGGCAAACGCATCTTGGCGCATCTCGTAGGCCGGCTCGCTCTCGTAGATGCGCGAGCAGTTGGACACGCAGGTGAGCGGAATCTCGGCGATCATGTCGCGTGCGGCGCGGATGTTGTCGCAACGATGCCCCAGGTTGGAGCCCACGGCCACAAACGCACGGCGCGGTTGCGGCTTGGCGACAGCCCAGTAACCGTTCAGGAACTGCGCAAAGCCGGTAACGTCGTGCACGCGCACGATGTTGGCACCGGCCTGGATAGCGCCCAGGCACACGCCAAACGTGGCGGCATCGCGCGCGGCGGCCTCGGTCACGCCCGAGACGGCGCCCACAAAACGTTTGCGTGACACGGCGCACATGAGCGGATAGCCCAGCGACGCCATCTTGGCGGTCTCGCGCTGGATGACGATGTCCTCGTTAGCCGTCTTGCCAAAGCCCGGGCCGGGATCGATGCAGATGCGGTCGCGCGACACGCCGGCATGGATGAGCGTGCGGGCCTGGTCGGACAGAAAGCCCATGACGCGGCGCATGATGGGCGCCGAATCGGGCAGGGTAAAGCGGCGGAGCTGCGAGGTGGGCACGTAGGCCTCCTCGCGGCGGGCGCTGCGGCGCATCATGGCGGCCAGGTGGTCATTGGGCTCCGACGCGGGCTCAGGGGTCGTGGCGGCCTCGGCGACAGGGGCGGCCTCTTCGGCGGCCGATGCCTCCTGCTTCTGCTCGTCCGTGGGCTCGGGCGCGGGTTCCGGATCGCCAAACGGCAGCGAGGGCTGCACCACGCCCCCCGGCAGCTTGGCCTCCGTCTTGGGCTCGCCCAGCAGTTTGCCACGGCGCCGGCGGGCAGGCTTCTCGGCCTCGCGCGCAGCCTCGGCAGCCGCCTCGCGCGCCTTCTCGGCAACAAACGCCGCGGCCGAGGTATCGAGCTGCACCGTCGCATGCGTGCGGGTGGGCGCCGCGATCTCGCCGGCGTGCATCACGATGACACCGCAGGTGCTCGTCGCGACAAATTCGACCATCTTGGGGTCGGTGAAGCCCGTCACGTCGTTGACGATCGAGGCGCCGCAGCGCACGGCAGCCTTGGCAACCGCCACGTTGCGCGTGTCGATCGAGACGATGGCGCCCTCTTTGGCCAGCGCGCGCACCACGGGCAGCACGCGGCGCGCCTCCTCGTCGGGGTTGACCGGGGTAAAGCCAGGACGCGTGGACTCGCCGCCCACGTCGATGATATCGGCGCCGGCGTCGAGCATCGCCAGGCCGTACTCGATGGCGGCATCCGGGTCGAAGTGCTCCCCGCCATCGCTAAACGAATCGGGCGTCACGTTGAGGACGCCCATGATGCGCGGGCGGTCAAAGCTGAGCTCGTACTTTCCGCACCGCCATGTCTTACTATCGTTCGCCATGAACATCCTCCTAAAATGCCCGCGCCGCCGCGCTCGGGCGCAGGCGGCGGGGTCGCTTTGCAATCAGTCTTTCTATTGTATCCGCGCACACGGGCTAGAACGCAAACGCGGCCGCGATGTCGCAAGAAATCAGCAGGTCGGCATTTGCATCCTGATCGGTGGGAGCAAGATTGCAAATGGCCAGCGTATCGCCGGTAAAGTAGCGCGTAAGGCCCGCCGCCGGATACACCACGAGCGAGGTCCCGCCCACGATGAGGGCATCGGCCTCGGCGATGGCGGCGACGGCGCTGGTTAGCACACGCTCGTCGAGCGGCTCCTCGTAGAGCACCACATCGGGCTTAATGCGCCCGCCGCACGCAGGACACACGGGCACGCCCGCGGCGTCCTCGTGCTCGCGCGAGCAAATCCACTCGGCGCTATAGACCGCGCCGCACGACTGGCAAATGTTGCGATGGACCGATCCGTGCAGCTCGAACACGCACTGTGAGCCGGCCATCTGATGCAGACCGTCGATATTTTGCGTCACCACGGCATTTAGCTTTCCGGCGCGCTCCAGCTCGGCCAGCTTGGTGTGGCAGCGGTTGGGCTTGGCGCCAAGCGCGATCATCTTGGTGCGGTAGAAGTCGAAGAACTCGGCCGGATGCGCCTCGTAAAAGCTATGCGAGAGCATGGTCTCGGGCGGATAGGCAAACTGCTGGTGATACAGGCCGTCCACGCTGCGGAAATCGGGGATGCCACTCGCCGTGGAAACACCCGCGCCGCCAAAGAAGACCACGCGCTTGTGGGTGCCGAACAGCTCTTCCAGCGCGGCGGAGGCCTGCTTGGGATCCGTTATTGTCTGCGTCATATGAGTCCTCCGTCCTTGTTGGTCGGGCAGCGTCGGGCAATGTCCCAGCATGCGGCCTTTGGGTCAGCACGCACGGAGCCCACCACCGCCCCTGTTGCGCTAATCTTAAGCCTGCCAACCCCGTCGAAAGGACACCATGCCTCAGACTTACACTTTCGCCTCGTGGAACGTCAACGGCCTGCGCGCCGTTCTCAAAAAGGACCCGAGCTTTATCCAGATCGCGCAAGAACTCGACGTCGATATCTTGGCGCTGCAGGAAACCAAGCTGCAGGAGGGCCAGGTCGATATCGACCTGCCCGGCTATCACCAAACCTGGAGCTACGCCGAGCGTAAAGGCTATTCGGGCACTGCGGTCTTTAGCCGCCAGGAACCGCTGCGCGTGTTGCGCGCCGACGCGCTGCTGCCTTACGCCGGCGAGGGCGAGACGGCCGAGCTCGTCGCCCAAGCCGCAACCGAGGGCCGCGTCTGTGCGCTCGAGTTCGACAAGTTTTGGTTCGTGGATGTCTACACGCCCAACGCCCAAAATGAGCTCGCGCGCATCGATGTGCGTATGGCCTGGGACGATGCCTACCGCGGCTTTTTGAACGCGCTCGAGCGCGAGACCGGCAAACCCGTCGTAACCTGCGGCGACTTTAACGTGGCGCACGAGGAGATCGACCTTAAGAACCCCAAGTCCAACCGCGGCAACGCCGGCTTTTCGGACGAGGAGCGCGGCAAGTTTACCGAGTTGCTCGACGCCGGCTTCACCGATACCTGGCGCGCGGCAAACCCCAACGTCGAGGGCGTCTACAGCTGGTGGAGCTACCGCTTTAATGCTCGCAAGAACAACGCAGGATGGCGCATCGATTACTTCCTGGTAAGTGATTCAATCGCCGCCGACGTTCGCGACACCGGCATCCGCGGCGACATCTTCGGCAGCGATCACTGCCCCGTCACCCTCACCCTAGAGCTCTAGCCCCAACTGACCCCCTGGGGACGGAGGAAAAGGGATCATCTGACCTCGTCCCCCTATAAGTTGCGGTGGAATAGTTCCTGCTTCGGCCCCAAACAGCCAAAAAAGAGAACTATTCCACCGCAAGTTCGTAAGGGAACGCAACCAGCCCTACAGTCCGTACTTCACGACGACGCGGTTGATGCGGCGACACCAGGGCCTGTACAGGGCGGCCAAGAACACGCAGGTCGCGAGGCCGTGTGTGATATCGAACGGCACTGCCGTGGCAAGACGCGCCACGGCTCCCGCCCACGTGAGCGGCTGCACAAAACCGATGATGTCATACGCGTTGATCACCACGCCGTACAGCAAACCCGATGCAAAGCCGTACGCCATCAGGGCCGGCATGCGCACGGTTCCACCCGCACGGTCGAACGCGCCCGCATGCGCCAGCGCGCCGCCAACATAGCCAACCAGACCCCAGGCATACATCTGCCATGGCGTCCACATGCCCTGCCCAAAAAAGAAGTTGCTGGTCAGCGCCGCCAGCGCGCCGACTATAAAGCCGTTACGACGACCGAGTGTCGCCCCGGCGATAATGGCGATGGCACTCACGGGTTTAAAGTCGGGAATGGGGCCAAACAAGATGCGCCCCGCCGCGGCCAACGCCGCCAACACCAGCGTGGGCATAATCTGTCGCAGGCCCGGGCGCGACGCCTCGTAGCCCGCAAAGAACAGCGCGAGCACCAGCGCTACCACGACAAGCATGGCAAGCGCCGCCTGCTCAATGCCCGCCAGCAACGCCGCAGTCATCACTGCCGGCACCGCCAGGAGCAGCGGAATCTCCATTTTTGTGAGTAGGCGCGAGGCGCGATGATCCATCATCCCATCACGCCCTGTAGAACACGTTGTCGGAAAAAAAGTCGGCCGGCGGCTCCATGCAGGCAATCTCACCGTCGAACATCATGGCAATGTCATCGGCAACCTGCTCGGCAAAATCCAGATCGTGCGTGGCCATGATGACGGTACCGCCAGCCTCCGCATGGCCACGCAGGGCGCGGGCGATGATGCGGCGGCTGGCCAGGTCCAAGCCCTTGGTGGGCTCATCGAGCAATAGCAGTTCGGGGCCAATCAGCAGCAGTTTTGCCAATGCAAGCAGTTGACGCTGTCCGCCCGAAAGATCGTACGGGTGGCGCCCATCCAGGCCCGACAGCCCCAGGCTCGCCGCGCGCTCCCGCGCCACAGCCTCGTCATATCCGCAGGTCGAAGCCCATTCCATCAGCTCATCGCGCACCGTCTCGGCAACCAGCAACGCCTTGGGATTCTGAGGCAGCAGCGCTGCCGATCCCGCCCCGCGCTCCATATGCCCACGCTGCAACTTGACCGTCTTGGCCAGCACCGAAAGCATTGTCGACTTCCCGCAGCCGTTACCACCCACAACCGCATGCACCGCGCCAGCCGAGAACGCCGCATCGAGCCCACGCAGCACCCAGCCGGACGCCCGATCGTAGCGAAACCAGCCCTCGCGAATAGCTGCCGCCGCACTCGTCGCCGCCACCTGCGCGGGCCAGCAAGAGTCCAAAGCCAAAAGTCCCTCGCGACTACCCAAACTCGCTAGGTCAACCACCTCGCACACGCGTCCGCCCTCAATCCGGTACGCGCACGTCGCGTATTCGAGCATTGGGCGCGGCTGATGCGTCGCCACAACAACCGTGCAGCCCAACTCGCGATTCACACGAAACAGCGCGTGCAGGAAATTCTTCTCCGCAACCGGATCAAGCTGAGACGTGGGCTCGTCGAGCAGCAGCACGCGCGGGCGCAACGCCAGCACAGCTGCCAGCGACAGCAGCTGTTTGCGTCCACCCGAAAGCGTATCGGTATCGCGGTGGAGCCAATCCTCCAACCCAAAGAAATAGCTGGTCTCGGCCACGCGACGGCGCATCTCGTCGCGCGACATGCCTAAGTTTTCCAGACCAAACGCCATCTCGTGCCACACGGTTTCGCACACGATCTGGTTCTCGGGGTCCTGAAACACATAGCCCACGCGCTCCGCGGACGCCCGAACATCCATGTCGGCAACGCTCTCGCCCAGCACGCGCAGCTCGCCAGCGCATTCACCCGTCGGCGAAATCTCGGGCTTGAGCAACGAGAGCAACGTCGACTTACCCGACCCAGTACCACCTACCAGCAGTGCAAACGCACCTTGGGGAACAGACCAGTCGAGCCCGTCGAGCACCGGCGCCTCGGCCCCGGGGTAGGCAAAGTGTAGGCCCCGTACCTCAATCGCGGGTACATCAGAGCCGCACGCCACGCCCGTTACCGAGCAGCTATCCAACCGGGTCATCAGCCAAACCTCTTCTCGTCAATCGCGTACAGCACGCAGGGCAGCGCCATCCAGGCCGCATATACGACATAGCCCAGCCACGGCGCCGGCGCCGATAGTTGCGGGTAAAACGAATACTGCGTCGTCGCGGTCCATGCCACCACCACCGCGGCGGCACCAAACAACGCAAGCCCAACCAGCGCGGCAACATCGCCGCGCCCCAGCCGATACCGCGCGTACGTCGTTCGACGCGTCGCAGCACCCCATCCGCGCGAGCGCATGGCGTCCGCGCGCTCCAGCGAATCCTCCATGCCCCAGCCCATCAACACACTCGATGCACGCAAACGCGAACGCACGGGGTCGGCCGGCGCGCGCCCCGGTACATCAATCGCATCCTGTACCGCCAGTACCGTACGACCGCGGCGCAAAAACTGCGGGATAAGCCGCATACACATCGAGATCATGAGCGCGATCACCGGCGCGGTGTTACCCAAAAGCGCAAGCACCTTGTCGTAGCTAAGCATCGATGCCGCAGCCTCAAACCACAGCACGCTCGCCACAAACAGCCCGCCCATGCATAGGCCGTAAACCATGCTCTCCAGATACACCGCGCGCATGCCAATACGGAACAGCTCTGTCGAGCCCGAGGCGCTAAACAGCGGGTTGAGCACCGCGATGATCAAAATCACCGGCAGCTGCCAGCGAAGCGCCCCCAACGTGCGCGCGGCGCCGCGCGTCGCAAACCCGTACGCCAGCCCGCCCGCAAGCGACAGCGCAATCAGCACCGGCTGCATCGAGAACATAGTGAGTCCCAGCGTCAGCACCATGTAGAGCGCTGGCACCGCCGGATGCGACATCGAAAATGCCGCGACGGGTTCGTTGCCCGATTCCTCTCGCATGATGTCCACGGGCATCCCCATCCTCTCGCTCAAGCGCCAACGCCGCAGCGCCGCCGCCATGCACAGCCAGCGCAAACACCACGCCGGCAGCAGCGACATCGGCCGTCACGCGCCAATCGCTACGCGCTCATCATATGCCTGCGGTATCATATTGCGCCGTGTATCGTTTCCAAACACACGTCTCTATAACGTAACAGGAGATCACATGGACGCAACCGCAATTATCCTCGCCGCCGGCGAGGGCACCCGCATGAAGTCGAACCACTGCAAGGTTTCGCACAAGATCCTGGGCAAGCCCATGGTCCAGTGGATCGTCGACGCCACCATCAAGGCCGGCTGCAGCCGCGTCGTGGTCGTCATCGGCAGCCACGCCGACGAGATGCGCGCCCTTATCGACGGCGCCTACGCCAACAGCGCCACCAAGGTCGAGTGCGTCGAGCAGACCGAGCGCCTGGGCACCGGCCACGCCGTAAAGGTCGCGCTCGAGGCCTGCGGCATCACGCAAGGCCCCGTCGTCGTGCTCAACGGCGACCTACCGCTCATCACCGCCGACACCGTCGCCAAGTTCGCGCAGACCGTCGCTACCGGCGAGCTCGCCTGCACCGTCATGACCATGACCCCGCCCGACCCCTTCGGCTACGGCCGCATCAAGCTGGGTGCCGACGGCCAGATTGAGCGCATCATCGAGCAGAAGGACTGCACGCCCGAGCAGGCCGCCACGCTGCTCGAATGCAACGCCGGCTGCTACGCCTTCGACGGCGCGCAGCTCGCCGCCCACATTGACGAAATCGGCAACGACAACGCGCAGTCCGAGTACTACCTGCCC
>OLVX01001165.1_pt1 | contig 23240 bp, 20 predicted proteins | sample 1673271 | NCBI WGS metagenome assembly OLVX01 (sample SAMEA3178939, study PRJEB25190) | human gut metagenome | biome: human gut; feature: human-associated habitat; material: faeces | place: Austria | collected 2013
GATTGGCAGTCCATTATTAAGTTTTTTATTATGTTCCCTTTGTACACCGTTGCAAACCGTGATGTTTATACAAAAATTTTTCACATTCAATGGATGATGGCTTCATACAAAAGAAAAAAGTGCCTGAGAAATCACCTAATTGAGATGCAATGTCTTCCAATTGTTCTTCCGTTAAATCATAATTGGGTAATCCGGTTAGCTCGGTAACGATATCAACTTCACTTTCTTTTCTTTGGAGATTTATATTTGGACAATAATCCTGAGCAGAATCCAAAAATTCATCCGAATCAATTACTGTGTTCAGTGTTTTTTCATGGCTGTTATAATTTATAGAAATGCAAGAAAGACAATTCACGCCAAGAATTGGTTGAGGAAGATAGAAGGGAATATCGCCAGAAAAGTCTGGATGTGTCACAGAGATGTTCATAGCCCTGTCATTATAGGTTTTCGACAAGAAATTGACGAGATTTTCAATTTTCTTTTTGCCCCACTTTTCGCGCAATCCAGAGATTTTGATAGTAGTTCCCACGGATAATTTTGTTGAATCCTGCCGCATGGAAGATGAATTCCAATCTGTTTCCCAAATTATTCCTGCATTGGAATCCTTCTTTGTTTGAATCATTACATGATTGCCGAGTCGTGCCAAGGCAAAACGACCAACGCCTTTTGATCCGGCCAGAACTCGCTTCCGATTATTTGCATCAAAAATTTCATAAGATTTATCGCTTTTTCCAACATGCATCCATGCCGTTCTGATATTATTTTCGTCCATTCCTTGTCCGTCGTCAGCAATAACAAGCTGATCTCCTGAAAAAGAAATGTTCACATGCAGAGCTCCGGCGTCATAGGAATTTTTGACTAGTTCAAGAATAGCGGATTCGTCGTTTGTGAAGTTGTTCACACCCAGCAGATACGCAATTGTGCTGTCTTCAATTACATATTGTAAATGTTCCATGAAATCAAATCTCCTCAAACTGATAGTCGTTGATATCTTTGCAAGTTATTCGCTTGGATTTTCCACTAACACTTAAGCCTTGGTTTAAAATATACTCCAAAAAATCTTTGCTTTGAAGGATTGTTAGCGCGTCTTGTAGACTGGATTTACCATCGGAAACGGTTATATAGATACCGGAATATGGGATGTCATCAGCTGCCAAATAATATACCTCAACAGTATTTGTTACTACTGTTGAGAGAAGAAGTTTTTCCTGATGGAGATGGCTTAAAGCCTGTGAGCGACCATATTCGTACCACTTTGCTGATTTGTCAGCATCACGCACAATGAGTTTGTCTTTGAAAGCGAGTAGGTGTTCGTATGTGTTTGGAAATCGAGATTTAAAATCATCTTCTTCATAGCGCATCAGGGTATCTTTTTCATCATAATAGTACGGGAAAATTATTTGTTCTTTTACATTGCGCCGGAGAGAGCGTGGAGCGGCACCTTTTCTTAAACATCCCGGTTCAATAGAGGCTTCTTCTTTTACAATAAATGCCTTATTTAATTGAGTTGCAACGGCTATAGATGCGTGATACCTGCTACCAAACCGGATTGTTTTTTTTCTGTTAATATCAGTATTCAAAAAAACCCATTTATCGCCTAAAAGTTTTTTTTTCACTTGAACGCTATTTGCTTTCGATGTGGCACGATAATTAATAGTTGCTATATTATCTCTGCTTTCATAAACCAGAATGCTGCTTGATGTAAGAGTATCTTCAAATAATTGACTATTGGGATATTCCCATACGGTGCTGATGCCAGGAAGAAGTTTTTTCGTATATCGTCTGCAAAAACATTCTTGTAAATATTGCTTGGAATCAATTGAACCATCTTTCCACCAGAAGCAAGTAAGTCGACACCTTTTTCTAGGAAAGCATAGCAGTAGTCGAATTTCCCCTTTTTACAAGTTCTAAAATTTTGACGGATGAATTTTCGATTTGCTTCATCAATATCGTGATATGAAATATACGGAGGATTTCCAATAATAAAATCAAATTTAATATCTGGAGTCCACTGAAGTGCATCTGTGCACACAAACGACCAATTGACGGTTGAAATTCCATAACTCCTTACGATTTCATTGAGATCGCTGATGCATTGATCGTACAATTGTGGATCAAGTTCAATACCATAAATGTCAGCAGACAGTCCAGAGGAAATATTATTAACATCGATATTCTGCGTGAGAGCATCCTCAACGTATCGCTTGACAATTTGTTTGATAATATTACCAGATCCAAATGAATACTCTAAAACTTTTTTCCCAAATAAGTCACGAGAATAACCTGCCAAATCGAGCATGTCGTCTACTTTGTTTAAGGGGGTAAACTTTTGGCACTTCTTTTTATTGCGTTCATTAGCTATAATTGGATTCATGACTTACCTCGAACTCTCAAATGTATTTCGCTTTTTACATGTATGAATCGACAAACAAGAAATCATTGATGCAAAATTTTCTATTAATAGTTTTTTGTTGACTTTTGAATTACATATGTCAACCGGCATAGAAAGGTGCACTATTATAGTATTGCTTTTTGAATCTTTTCCAGAATCGTCTGATCAGCCGGAAGCCACGGAACAGAATCAAGCTCCTCTTTAGTCAGCCAGCGTGCAGCCTCGGCTTCTTTCAGCACCAGTTCGCCGGAGACCACCTCACACCAGAAACAGTCCATGGAAAGATGGAAGGCGGGATAATCGTATTCAATGGTGCCAATCAAATCGCCTACCGCGATCTCGGTGTCCAGCTCTTCCCGAATCTCTCGTTTCAGTGCCTGCTGCGGGGTTTCACCCGGCTCGATTTTGCCGCCTGGGAATTCCCATCCGCCCTTATATTCGCCGTAGCCGCGGGCGGTGGCATAAATTTTATGTTTCGTCTGAATATCGTCGCAGATCACAGCTGCAACAACGCGAACAACCTTCATGATATTCTCCTTTTAACCGACCACCAGCTTGTTGGTCTTTTTGAGGAACTTTGCAGGGATCGGGCGGTCCAGCTTCCATGTGATGTTCATGGGGCGGGAGCCCTCGTGCTTCACGTAGTTCACTGTGCCCAGATAGGTATACGCCCCTGCACCGCCAAAACGGGCATCTGCCTTGAACTCGCGCACGAACAGCAGAACCCGGCTTCCTTTTTCCCGGTGATGGATGTAGCGCTGACCGGTGGCAGAGTTTTCGGCGGTGGTGCTCTGGCTCTGCCAGTGGAACAGGCTTTCGTTGATGGAATAATCCTTGTACATGGTGGTGGGGGAGTAATCCTTGTCTGCCTTGTTCAGGGTCACAAAGAATACGTCCAGCTGCTTTTCCGGCAGCCATTTCACACCCTCGCGGACGGTAGCAGGCTTCAAAAAGTCCAGCGCCACCAGCAGTTGGTCGCGGGTATAGGTGCAGTGCAGGTCCAGCGGACAACCAAAGCCTACATCCACAGGTTCGTCGATAAAATCAATGCGGTCATATTGATACTGCAAAAGTGCCTGCAGTTCCCCCAGCAAAACGGGACTATCCGAGAGAGCATACAGGTTATCGAGAACTTCTTCATCCTCCCAGCTTTCTGCAGTTTTGCCCCAGAGGGTCACATAAAACATTTGCAGCATCCGCTGCTCTACCGGCGGCAGGGCTGCAAAGTCGGTGTTATCCAATTTCGGCAGAAGCTCCAGCAAAAATCGAATCCACCTGCGGGAATCCACGACCGCAAAGCGGGCAAGGGCTTTGGTCATAGTTTCTTCCAAAGGCTCTGCAAAATCGGATGCCGCCCCTGCGCGGACGCACAGTCTGCTGAAGCAGATCTTTTTGCTGTAAATCGCACGCGGGTCAAGATGGTAGTAGTCGAGGAAGTTCCTGAGTGTCAAAGGCAGGCCGGTATCCTCGGTAAAGGCAGCCGCCCGCGCCACAAGCCCGGAGGTGCGGTCATAGGAGGCGCTGATATTATCCAGCACATATTTTGCCGCGATCTTTTCCAGCTGGATATAACAGCCCTTGGGCGCAGAGACAAAACCCTCTTTAATCTCTCGGCTGACGCTGTGGGTGGTGTTGGAGAGCAGGGCCGTAAACTTTTCCTCGAAATTGTACTTCTTGTTTGCCTGCCCGATGAAGTCCAGCACGGTCAGGCAATCCTTGTTTTCTGCCAGACGCAGACCACGCCCCAGTTGCTGCAAAAACACGGTCAGCGACTCGGTAGGACGCAGGAACAGCACCGTGTTCACCTCGGGGATATCCACGCCCTCGTTGTAAATGTCCACCACAAAGAGAAAACGGAGCTCCCCGGAAACCAGCCGCTGCTTTGCAGCGTTGCGCTCCTCGTCAGGAGAGTCGCCGGTCAGTGCCATAGATGGAATGCCATGGGTATTAAAGTAGCGCGCCATAAATTGGGCATGAGCAATGGAAACGCAGAAGCCCAGACCCTTCACCTCGTCGATATCGGTGACATATTTCAGGATGGAGTTCACCACAAGGTCAGCGCGGCGCTCCGCCACCATGCCGCTGAGGGTGTACAGGTTGGACAGCTCGTTTTTATCGTAGCCGCCGGTACGCCATTTCAGGCTGCTCAGATCTGCGGTGTCGGTGACGCCGAAATATTGGAAGGGACAAAGTAGTTTCCGGTCAATGGCCTCCGGCAGACGGATCTCGGCGGCAATGCGTCCGCCGAAATAGTCCAGAACGCTTTTGCCGTCCATGCGTTCCGGGGTGGCGGTCAGTCCAAGCAGGATCTTCGGCTGGTAATATTCCAACAGCTTCTGATAAGTGGGTGCAGCTGCATGATGGAACTCGTCTACAACGATGTAATCGTAAAAATCTGCTGCCGTTTTGGCGGCAAGCTCCTGAGAATTGAAGGTCTGGATGGAAACAAACAGATGATCAATGCTGTCGGCTCTGTGACTGCCCACATACAGTTCACCGAAATTGGCATCCTTCAGTACCGCCCGGAAGGTGTACAGGCTCTGCTTCAGGATCTCCTCCCGGTGTGCCACAAACAGTAGACGGCAGGGCTGCCCCGGATGCTGCCTGCAGAAGCGCTTGTAATCCAGTGCAGAGATCACAGTTTTGCCGGTGCCGGTGGCGGCGACTACCAAGTTGCGGTTGTAACCCCGAACGGTGCGCTCGGCATCCAGCCGGTCCAGAATTTCCTGCTGGTAGGAATAGGGCAAAATATCCAGGGTATAGATTCCGCTGTGGTCGGCCTCGCTGTATTTTTCGGCTTTCAGGGCGCGGGTCAGCCGTTCCCGCTGTCCTTCATCGTAATATTCAAACTCGCTGGAATTCCAGTAGCTTTCAAAAGTGGCTGCGATCTTTTCAATGGTCTCCGGCAGGTCCTTTTGGGTCACCTTGACGTTCCATTCCAGACCGCTGGAAATTGCCGCATTGGACAGGTTGGAGGAGCCTACATACGCCGTAGTAAAACCGGTGTCCCGGTAAAACACATAGGTCTTTGCGTGGAGCCGGGTACGCTTGGTGTCGTAGCTCACCTTGATCTTCGTATTGGGCAGTGCGCGCAGCTCCTCAATGGCTTTTACGTCCGTAGCGCCCATATAAGAGGTGGTGATGATGCGCAACTCACCGCCGCTTTGCGCAAACTGCCGCAGCTCGTCCATGATGAGGCGTAAGCCGCTCCACTTGATAAAGGAGACCAGCATATCAATACGGTCGGCGGAAACGATCTCCTTTTTCAGCTCCGTGTACATCTGCGGCTCATGGATAGCGCCGGTAAACAGGGAACTTTGCGCAATAGAGGTCTCCGGGCGGTCAAGGTCTTTTGCGCTTTTCCCTGTAGCAAGGCGCGGGTCGTTCTGCTGCAAAAGTGCAAGAAGCTGCTCTGCCCGCTGGTCAACACTGAGCGCGGCAAAGTCAGCTTCCTCTGTAGTAGCCTGGATGGTATTTATGATCTGGTTTGCCAGCTGGATCTGCGCCTCGATGCCGCCGCCGTTATCCTGTACGTTCTCAAGACCCTTCTGCACCACATCGGTCAGATACTGCGCCAGCACCTTGGCAGCCTCCGCCGTGTCGATGGGCGCAGTGGACTTGCGGGCTTCCGGAATCTCTGCAAGCTCGCGGTTCAGCGCGTTGTTGATGACCTGTTCGTACAGTCCGGGGTAGAGCATAGGTGCACTTCCTTACCGTTTTCTTTTATTATAGCGCCCGTTAGAAGAATATTCAATGATCGAGAATAAACCGCATCTGATCGAATAGAAGTTCTTGATCTCAGAAAATATATTGTATCTGCATTGCTTTTATTAAAAATAATAGAGATCGTGATAACCATTTATATGGTGCTAACAGAATTAAGCCTGTGGCGCAATACTGATTTTGACAAAAAATAACAAAATCCGCTGTCCAAGAGCGTTTCAACTAAAACACTGTTGGACAGCGGATTGCATTTTGTAGTAGGTGCTTTCGGCAGCCTTGATCGCTATTCAGGGCATCAGCGGCTCCAGTATGGACGTGGGGGAGTATTGATAGAACTTTAATCCTTTCTCAACGCCTTATACAGCTCGGCGGCCATCGCCTCCTGCACCTTGTTATAAAAGTCTGGATCGTTGAACAGCTTAGAGAAGGAATCGTTGTTATCAAGGAAACACTGGGTCACGATATCCTTGAACTTATCCGGGAACAGCGACTGCACAAACATTTCAGTGCTGTTATCCTTGGCATATTTCTTGAACTTCTTAACATCCGAATCCTTCATGAACATCTGGTAGATGCCCTCGATGATCACTCGGTCGGAATCAGTGAAGTTGCCATTGAAGCGCTCGTTCACCTTGTCGATAATGCTTTGCAGGGTATCTGTTTTCTTGTTCGGTACCTTCGGTGCAAGTCCCTTGGTGGGCGTGAGGATAGTCGGTTTCTCGTCCAGAACAATAGCACCCCTAAAAGTTTCGTTCAGGGAAGCGTATTCCAGCTTGATCTTATCCTCAATGTCCACAAATTCGTTTTCATTGGGATTGGGCAGCAGCCGTGCAAGGTGAAGCGTGTACTGGTACTCGTTGAACAGGTCTTTGTCATGGAGGCGCACAAGCTGTGTAATGTAGGAATATGCGCCATTGAACTTGCGAATATAATCGCGGGCGGTGTAACGGTCTTCCTCTCCCAGATCCTGATACCGTGTAATCACCGGGCGGAACAGACTTGCCAGCTTGCCAAGCGCAACGGCATCCTGCTTTTTATCACCCTGCGCTGCCATAAACTTATTGAAGGCATCCACATCGTCATAGTTGTATAGCATATAATCCCGGATCTTGTTACGGAGATCATATACTTTGTTCAGGTCTGTGCTGCCCTCCAGAATGGTTGTTTCGTAATAGGGCAGGAATGCGTCTCGGATATCCTCCTCGGTGTTTTCAAAATCGAGAACGAAGGTGCTGTTTTTGCCCGGATGGGTACGATTCAGGCGGGAAAGCGTTTGCACGGCGGTCACATCCCGCAGCTTCTTGTCCACATACATGGTATGCAGCAGCGGTTCGTCAAAGCCGGTCTGATACTTGTTGGCAACCACCAGAATATTATACTGGTTGCTGTGGAACGCCTGACGGAACTTTTTGTCTGTAGTGATGTACCGCCCCTTTTCGTCAAGGTTCATAGTTGCCTCAGTAAACGGCTTATCGCTGGGGTAATCTTCCAGCGTGACCTCACCAGAGAAGGCAATCATGGCATCACAACCGGTGCATTCGTCCGGGTGGGCCTCAATGTAACGCTTGATAGCGAGATAGTAGCGTACGGCGTTGGCACGGCTGTCTGCAACGATCATGGCTTTGCCCTTGCGATCAATCTGATAACGGCAGTTATCCAGGAAGTTTGCCATAATCATTTCGGTTTTCTGTGCAATGGTGTAGCCATGCTTCTTATAATACTTGAACAGCGCACGGGCGGTCTGACCCTCAATCAGCTCCGGGTTGTCCTCAGATACCCGAATCAGCTTGAACGCTTCCTTGATGGTGGTATAGTTGGCAAGAACATCCAGAATATAATGCTCCTCGATGGCCTGCCGCATGGAATAAACATGGAACGGTGCTTTGATGGGTTCGCCGTCCGCATTGGTACCGATTTACGTTCCGAAGTTCTCAATGGTCTTGCCCTTCGGGGTGGCGGTAAAGGCAAAGAAGGATTGATTTTCGTGCCGTCCCTGACCGATGATTTCGTTGATATAATCATCCGTCAGATCCACTTCATCTTCCGAGACACCTGCTTCCGCAGCGTATTCCTTGGTGGCAATGCCGACATCGATTAGACTGCGGCGGAGAGATTTTGCACTTTCGCCGTTCTGTCCCTGATGGGCTTCGTCGATGATGATCGCAAACTTCCGTCCACGGAACGTTTCCATATCCTTCTTGGCAAAAAGGAATTTCTGGATGGTGCAGATGATAATGCGCTTTTTGTCGTTGATGGCCTGTGCCAGTGTGTGGGAGTTCTTCTTGTCGTCGATGGCTTCTACCAGCCCGTGTTGATGCTCAAAGCTGTTGATGGTGTCCTGCAACTGGCTGTCCAGCACCACACGGTTTGTGACAACGATGATTGAATCGAAGATGCTGTTGTCCTGATCGTCATGGACTGCGGCCAGCCGATAGGCGATCCACGCAATCGAGTTGGATTTGCCGGAGCCTGCCGAATGCTGGATCAGATAGTTTTTGCCGGGACCGTTCTGCTTTACATCTGCCAGCACCTTCCGCACAACATCGTACTGATGGTAGCGGGGGAAGATCATTTTTTCTTTGATGACGATTTTGGGCACGCCATTCTTCACCACTTCTTCCTTTTCCTTGACGTAGGAGATAAAGCGGTGGATCAGGTCCAGCAGGCTATCACGTTGCAGCACTTCTTCCCACAGATAACTGGTGCCGTAGCCATCAGGATTGACCGGGTTGCCTGCACCGCCGCTGACACCTGCACCGTTTGAACCCTGATTGAAGGGCATGAACCGGGTATTACCATCTTCTAACCGGGTGGTCATCCACACCTCATAGAGGTCAACGGCGAAATAAACCAGAAAGCGGTGATTCAGGCGGAATGCAAACTCCTTGGAGCTGCGGTCGCTCTTGTACTGATTCATGGCGCAGGCGCAGTCCTGCCCCGTAAGCTGGTTTTTCAGCTCCAGTGCCACCACAGGGATGCCGTTTACCGAGAGCACCATATCAATGGTGTTTGTATTGGCGGTAGAATAACGGAACTGCCGGGTACAGCCAAGGATATTTGCTTCATACCGTTCCACAGCTTCGGGGTTCAGCCCGGATTCCGGCTTGAAATAGCACACCCGCAGCTTGCAGCCCATATCCTCGATGCCATTGCGGAGAACAAACAGAAGCCCTTGATTAGCGATGGTGGTTTCCAGACGGTGATACAGCTTTTCTTCTGCCTTTTCACCGTAATAGCGGGTATATTTTGCCCATTCTTTGGGCTGGGTCTTTGCAATAAACTCACACAGCACATCCATATAGATGCACCTTGCCACATCGTGCTGACGGTTATGTACCCAGTTGCCGTCGGCATCCTGCCCATTGAACTGCGTGTACCCGCCCTGCGGTGAGATCAGAAAAGCTTCAATGTCCCGCTCAAACCGTTTCTCGCTTTTGTCCATGGTGTCCCCCTTATTTTTTCAGAAGCTGTCTTGCCGCTTTGAGGGTGTCGCTAAGAGCTTTCAGATTCTGTTTATTCACTACAAGAACTCCAATAGCTACTGCTGCGCTAGCTACGCCTTTCAGCACTTTTGCACCCTGCTCCATTCCTCTGTGAGCATCAATGTTCAGTTTTTGCTTCTGGAACTGTTTTTTCTCGTCCATTTTCAAGAACCTCCAACAATTTTTCTCCGCTTACTTCAAGGGCAACGTAATCGTAGCTTTTCGCTTTGTCCAGACACTTTTCTTGCTCTGTGGCAAGATACCCGATCGGATCAGAATAGAACATATCTTTTAGCTCGCTGTACTCGTAGCTGATTGTTTCCACCTTGCTGAAGTCGATAGCTTCCAGTTCGGATTCACTGATACTGTATGTTTGCTCTGCCGTTTCCAGATTTCCACACAGGGCGTAAGAGGTGGCAAGCAGATTGGTTGCCTGTAGATACAGGTCATAATACTCTTGAATTTCTTCTACAGCTCTGCCTTTTTCTGCATTGTATTCATCGTGGAGGAGCACACGTGCAAAACGAATCAACGGATTCTTGGGCAATGGCTCAAATTCTATGGCACGGCGTTCAAGGGTCTTTCCAATCTGAGAATGTGCCACAAGAAGATTTTGCCTGCTGGAGTCGATCTGACGGTTCCGCGCATCGCCCTCCGGCATGGTCATTGCCAAAAGCAGACCCTTTCTGCCAGCTTCCAGCAGACCAATCCGGTCATCCATCTGGCCATTCTCAATCCGCTCGACCGCACGGTACGTTTTCTCCACCATATCGCTCAATCTGTACATTCGCTGCTGCATCACAAGCTGATATTGCCAGTTGGCTAATTCCTGTATCGGGTTGCCCTGCACGATTGTCTGTTCCGCAATCGGAAGCGGTGTTACGACCTGCTGCTTTCCATCTTTGGCAATCTTCATCAGGCTGGGCCACTTCTTCCCGGTTTTCATGTTCTCCATGATGAACATTTTGCCGGACTCATACGCAGACTGAAATTCTGTCGGAATCTGCACCACATATTGTGTCCCGACATGGATTTTGTTCAGGATATCGCCCATGCTTACATACTGAACGACCTGTTCCAGCAGTGCGCCGAAATCAACTCCTTTGCTGTCCTGCGTGATATGCAGGCAGTTGCCCTTGGCAGGAGCAATTTCATCTGTCTGCCTGATCTCTGCGGGCAGCCTGTTTTCTTTATCCGAGCTTTGTTCCTGCATGGGGCACCTCCATCAGATGTTGGCTGGGCTGCGAATCGCTTTTCTTTCGTCTATCATAACACTGCATGGACAGATAAATCAACATAATGCGCCAATAATTGTAGGAATCAGACCGATAGCTGCGCCAATCGCAGCACTGACAATGGCAATCGTCCATTCCCGGCGGCTCATCCGGTTGGATTCTTTTATCATCTCGTTCAACCAGTCCCCAAAGCCATCCCATTCAGCCGCCTTAATGTACCGCTTTTCGTATAGTGTGCTGGCATCCAGAATGTAGTTGCGGCTCTTAAGCAGGCTCAACGCATCCTGACAGCGAAGATCATCCTCGTATGAAAGCTCAAGAGTATCCTTATCGCCCAAGATGCCCTTTAGCTTCTCATACTGCTTTTTGATATCCGCAAGGCTTGTTTCCACTCAGGAGACCTCCTTCTTTCCGGTTACATACTCATAAATGAGGGAGCGCTTGTACTGCTCCAGTTTTTCGATTTTGGTCTGCTTGACGGCAATCAGCTCGTCAATTTCAGAACACTTTTTATCAAGGTAGTCTGCAATTTGTTTCTGCTCTTCCAAGGTAGGGATACAAAGAGGCACTTTGACAAAATTACTGTATCGCAAGTCCTGCCCATCTCTGATATAATTACAGGTCCTCTGTAAAGCTGTAATATACATCGAAGACTTGAATAGCCATTTATAGTAATAAGGATGTGTTTTTTGCTGTGCTCGTAAAACGATATAATGCCACGTTGCACAACCAGACACCTCGCTCATTTCGAGGCCGCCCTGGAAACTTCTCAGACTGATAACAAAATCAAACGGTTCTATGTGCTTCCAATTTTCCAAGCCCTTGTCTGCAAGGACAATTCTTGCGTTTTCTCTACGCATATATTCTTTCTGGGAAATCATGCCATATTTTTGACTTGCTGTTAACTGAACATCGTTTTCTCTACGACGTTCATCACAGTTTTCAAATAGAAATTTTGACGGGATAATCACCCAATGTTTCGGAACTACCCCAATCCACTCCACGCCGCTATCCTTCATAGGCACATTGGGGTCAAGTCCCTTTGTGACAACCTCGGTGATCAAGCTCTGCTTGTAGGCTTTCAACTTTTCGATTTGCGCCTGCACATTGGAAATCAGGGCATTAACGCCCGCACACTGTTTATCAAGAAATTTAACGATTTCTGAAGCATTGTCCGGAACAATAACTGAACAGGAGCCTAAAATTCGTCTGGAAACACTAAACAACTTAACGCCGGAGACAACTTTTCTGATTTGACTACGCCAAGAATCAGTCAGGAAAAGATATGCATGGTATTTATTTTCACTTTGGCTCAAGGAGTGTAGGATTATAGTGTGATATCCAGCAAATATAACATCGTCAGTATCAATATAGGCACAATTACCGCAGCCTTCCCTGTCTTCGGAGGTGTCGGCCATGATAAAATCACCTTTTTTCACCAATGACTGCGCGTTTGTTTCAAGGTAGAAAGCATCAACAAAACGAAATAAATCTTTGTGTGTTGTTACTCCACTGTTCCACCTTGCATGAATCTGACCATAACTAATAACGGGTATTCCTGCTTCAGTCAAGTTGTCCTTTGTAATAGGTAGTCCTTTTCCAAATGAAAACAAGGCTTTCATTGGAACAACTTTCCAGTTTTCCGGGATGGTATCAATCCATTCCACGCCGCTATCCTTCATTTTACGCATTTCCAAACAGCTCCTTCATCAGAACAGTTTCCTTTGCCTCCAACGCCTTGATGTCCTCAAAGATGGATGCAGACGGTTCCGGGGCTTCAAACTTATAGAACAGCCGGGTAAACGGGATCTCGTAACCGATCTTATCCTTTGCCGGGTCAATGTAGGCCAGCGGATTGTAGGGCAGAACATTTTTTTCCATATAAGCGTCAATGTCATCGGACAAGGGGATGATTTCGCTGTCGGTGGCACCCTTGACCGGCAGCTTTTTGCCCTTTTTCAGCAGTGGCTTGCCGTTGGTATCGGTCTGTGCCGTCTCCACCGTCACCTTGGTGAAGCCGAAGAAATCGTTCTCAAACACCTTGGACTCCACAACAAGGTTATCGGCGGTGTAGACCTCATTCTGGTCAAAGCCCTCGTAGGCTTTGAGGATCAGGTCGATGCAGGCGTCATCCAGATCTACACGCTTGGAACCAATGTTCTTGCGGCGTTTGACGAAGCACTTGCTGGCATCAATGAGCTGCACCCGTCCGCTGCGGCTCATGGGCTTGCCCTTGGTCAGAACCCAGATGTAAGTGGAGATGCCAGTATTGTAGAACAAGTCAGTGGGCAACTGCACAATGGCTTCCACCAGATCTTCGTGGATAAGATAGCGGCGAATCTCGGAGGCACCGCTGCCGGCATCGCCCGTGAACAGAGAAGAACCGTTCTGAATGATCGCCATACGCCCGGAGCCTTCCTTCAGCTTCTTTACGCCGTTGAGCATAAACAGCATCTGTCCGTCCGAAATCGCAGGCAGGCCGGGACCGAAACGGCCATCATAACCACGCTTTGCTTCGGCTTCCACCTGCGATTTTTCACGCTTCCAGTCAATGCCGAAGGGAGGATTAGAGATCACATAGTCAAATTCATAGCCGCCGAACGCATCATCGCTCAGGGTATCACCGTATTTCATGCCGGATGCGTTGCCGCCCTTGATCAGCATATCTGCCTTGGCGATCGCATAAGTTTCGGGGTTGAACTCCTGTCCAAAGCAGGTCAGAGTGGCATCCTTTCTAACATCCTGCAAGCGCTCGGTCAGGCAGCCCAGCATCTGCGAAGTGCCCATGGCCATATCGTAGGCGGTCTTGGTGCAGCCCTCGGCGGCGATCTGCTCTTTCTCCGGTGCGATCAGCAGCTCTGTCATCAGGTAAATAATGTCCCGGCTTGTGAAATGGGCACCAGCCTGCTCGTCATAGGATTCGGAGAATTTCCGAATCAGTTCCTCAAAAATGTAGCCCATGTCGGTGGAGGTGATCTTATCCAGCGACATATCGCCTTTGCTGGAGTTGAACTCCTGCAGGGTGACAAACAAAACGCCGCCCTTGACCATCAGCTTGACGGTGTTGGCAAAGTCGAAGTTCTCAATGATGTCCTTGACATTGGAGGAAAAGCCCTGAAGATAGGCTTCAAAGTTGCTTTCCACATCGTCCGGCTCAGCAACCAGCTTGGCAAAATCAAAATTGCTGGTGTTGTAGAAGTCGAAACCGGAAATACGGCAGAGGATACCATCACGGGCAGCACCCTCAATGTGCTGGGCATCCAATTTTTTTGCCATTTCTACAACGGCAGGCTTGGTTTTGCGGAGGGCATCATCAAAACGTTTCAGCACGGTCATGGGCAGAATCACCTTGCCGTACTCATGGGGCTTGAACAGGCCAACCAGATGGGTGGCAATCTGCCAGATCAGGTCGGCTTTTGCGCTGATATTGGCATCCGTCTGCTTTTGCAGTTCCTGCATGGACATAGGTTTGTTCCTCCAGATTTTCTGTTTTTTACCTTTTAATTATAGAATAGCACACTTTGCATCCCAAAAGTTGGACTTTAAGCAATTTTCTTTGTATCAATCATTTCTTTCAGCTTGTTCCGGAAATCCGTCTTTGTGATTTTCAAGCCGTTCGCGCCCAGTCGCACTACCGGAGGATACCCCTCTGTGCTTTCAATTTTTGCGATGACGCTGCCGGAATCACCCTTGCTGGCGCCACTGTGGGGCATCGGGCCGACCATGATCAAAGCATACTGGGGTTTCCAATGAGCCTTTTCAAAATCGAAAGTCTTGCCGTCCTCATAATCAAGGTACAGCTCAAAACGGTCTTTGGAAAGTCCCAGACTCTTGGCAATGGAAAGCAGCACTTCCGCTTTCACGTCCGACCGCCCGATCACAATGATTTTTCCGGTTTTATAGACCTGATAAAGCGGCTTACTTTGAAGCAGGTCTTCCATGCCAAGCATTTTAAGGAAAGTTTCCAATTCGCCGGTGCGGTTCAGCATGGACAGCGCAGCAGGTAGATGATCGTCCAATTCCTTTCGGATGTTATCCTCCAGTTCGAGCAGTTCTTCGACATCAAGCATTGGTTTCTTCACTCTCCTCATCGAACACATGGTGGAGCTTGTTGACGGCTCGTTCCAGCCGCAGCTTGAGCATGGCAATTTCGTCCAGCGTTGCCTGATACTTCTGCGCAACCCGCGACTGCTCCTCCATGGAAGGCAGCGGAATCATTACGTTCTTCAGCTTGTCCACTCCAATATTGGGAATGGTTGCCCCCACCGTGATGCTTTTCAGGGCTGCAATGCCCTGCTCGCTGTCGAAGAAAGCTTTGATATAATAAGGGTTTGCCCTGCTTTCATCCAATTCGATGATATACAGGTTACCGTTTGCCAGAATACGCTGCCCATCCTTCACAGACGCAACGGCTACTTTATAAGGATAGCCATTCTTGGACAGGATCAGGTCATTGTTCTTCAGGCAGTATTTTTCGTACTTCGGTTCGATGCTGGAAAGATACGGCAGCTTGTTATCAATGATGCCGTTCTGGATGTTTGCCAACATCAGGTACTGCATATTCGTCACTTCGTTAGACACCATCTTGTCCAACTGGCTGGCCGTGCAGGGCGCACCGCGCGTGATGCTCTTGATAATGCTCTCGAACGACACACCATTCTGAAAGGTCGGTACCTTTTGGATATAGCGCTCCAGACTGAGGTTGTACTCATTGGCGCGAAGCTCGTCCAAGGTAACATCCTTGCTGTATTCCGAATCCGTGTGCAGGGCGGTAAGAATGGTAGCAATGTCATCCTGAAGGAACATATTCTGCCGCCGTCCTTTGTGATAAATTTCGGTGGCATTAATCATGCGAATGGTGTCGTTACCGTGGCTGAAAACAATGAGCGTCGTTCCGATATTGGTATACGGGAACATCTTGACCGGCAGAGAGATGACACACTCGATCATCTTGCGTTCCACAAAATATCTGCGCATCGGGGTATCAATGCTGTTCCATGTGCTGCCATTGGTCATAATGCCAATCGCTTTGCCGCTCTCTGCAAGAAGGTCGCAGAGCAGCGCATTGAAAATCCAGTCCGAAGAGGTTGCCTTCGACAGCCCCGGATACTGTTCTGCAAGACGTTCCATATAATCGGAACCTTCGCCCAGATAACGCAGTCTCATGCCAAAGGGATAGTTGGAAAACATTTTGTCGAATCTGGGTGTGTTCTTATCGTCTGCGAGCCGAAATACATCGCCAAGCCGTACCTGAACATTTGAGCCGAGAAGCTCTGCACGAATCCGTGCGATTCCGCCACGCTCCTCGTTAATCTCATAGCCAAAGTAATGCGCCTCCGGCTGGTTCATCGCAAATGAAACAAAACCGGAGCCGCTGCCGCAGCAAAGATCTCCGACATACTCATCAGGCTGCACATCCAAAAGATGATGAACCAACGTCAAAATGGTATGGGGCGTTGCCATTGCGAGCTTCATCTCATCCTCGTGTTCGGGCAGAAGTGCAGCCAGTGCAAATTCTTCGGCGGTGTAGTTATTCACCATGGGAAGAATCTGTGCCCATGCTTCTTCCGGAAGCTGCTCTTTTGCAAAGTAACGAGTGCCCTCGCTGATGTCCAACCGACCCTCAAAAATATCCTGAATCGTAACATCAGAGTTGGAGTTGTTCTGAGCAACCTTATAAAGAAGGTAAGCAGCCAGCGGCACATTGCTGCCGGGTTGGAGGCCAGACTGGAGGAGACGCTGCGAAATCTCCTCGCTGATTTTCGTTGCATTTCCCCCGATGTTCACGTTTTCAAAAAAGTTTTTTACAATGAGCGACATACAGACCTCCGTACAAGAAATTTGGTTTTCAAAAACCACTGTGTTCTTTGTGACATCAGTATAGCATGTTTTTACAAAAAGTCAAGTGGTTTTTAATAACCATAGCACAAAAAGCATAAAAGGCAGAGATTATAGGTGATAATATGAACATATCTTGCGTTGCAGCAAAAAAGACGGTACAATGTAAAGGAGAGTAGATGCCTCCTAATTAAAGCGCACAGAGCAAATAAGGAAAAAATTGTACAAAGGAATTTTGCGCAGAAGAGGTTTAGGGGGATTTGTGTAATAGGTGAAAGATGCTTAAAAAATGGGAAGATGACCTATAGATACAACTTATTGGACATCGGTTGTGGTAGCATACAAACACAAAATAATGGTGGGCTACAACCTTGATCTGAAAAGTCCTTCCAAAAGTGGTAGGGGGCATCTTTCTGAAAAAATGGGTGCAGGAGGAAAATGCAAGATGCCTGAATTTAAGAAGAAGTCCGTTCGTTTTGACCATCTGGAGCCGACGTATACTAGTTATAGTACACAGTCGGAAATCCAAACCTATGATTTGGAAGATATGTTAAAGCAAATTGCAAGAATTGCAAGAGCAGAACCGATGGATACAAAGAAGATTATCGACGGAGATAGCTATATTTTTCATGTTTGTAAATATCATGATGAAGATAATCTCTGGGAACTACGTGTGCTTCGTATTCGGGAAAAAATATTACCGGGAATTTTACATGATGATGGAACATATGAGCTGATTAAATTGGGAAATGATGAAGTTACGGCAGAATCGACTACACTGGCATATGCTCCAGCAACGCATACGTTATACATGCAAAGAAACCGATTTGGAATAAGTATTCGCAATATGGAAGCATATCTAACGGAACTTTCGCCCAAAGATACCGTAGTTATATTAGCCGTAAAAGAAGCAAAAGCAGGTTTGCTGCGCTTGACAGAGGAAGCAAATTATAGAAAAGTTATAATGTCAGCAGAAATAAATCCGTTTGACGAACTGCCGAAGGAATCTCTAATGAAAGATTTTTTGAATGCTACAAGAAAGGCTAGAAGCCAATTTTGTCGGGTGGAATTAAGGGTTTCCAGAGGAAAGAACAATACATTAGATGCTCAAGAGGCAGTTTCGTTTATAAAGGAAGCTCTAGCGTATTCCGGTATTAGAAAATTAGATGTCGTGATTGAGGATAAAGAAGACTGCGAAGTAGAAACGATTGATTTGCTAAGTAATGTTGCAAAATATGTTTTACCATTCAACTATTCAATGTCTAATCCCATTACGCATGAAAGATTGTACTTTAATCTGAAAAGTGAAATTATAAAAGATGAAAAATAACGTTATATAGATAAGGAGATGAGGTGAATGGGTAAAAAATTGCAAGACCATCCACTTCTCTGGGGGATAATCAGGCGCTTTCTAATGGCAGGTGCTGTTTCAGTAACTTTCGGAATACTATATCGCTGGCAGAATATAAAAATTGACAGGCTTGAATTCCTACTAAATGCTATTATAACAAGCGCAACTGCATGCTCTGGATTTATTCTCGCATCAGTATCAATTTTAGTTAGCCTGAGCAATACACCGCTGATGAAAAAGATAAATTCGACAGATGCAAAAAAAGAATTGCAATATCGATATAAAGAAAATTTGGTTGCAGGGCTTGTTTTAATTATAGTGAGTATCATTATCGGGACAAACACAGGAGAAGAACAAGCTGTTTTAGCAATCGGGTTCTATCCTTATATGGGTATTATCGGGTTTTATTTGATTAGTACGGTTAGAACATGTAAGCAATTGTTGTTCATCATTGATTATGGACCAGAGTCTGAAAAATATGGAACTAAGAAAAAGTCTGGAGTACCAAAGGGAGAATATAGAATAGGAAAACAATCAAAGGAACAAGAATAGCTGTTGTGATATTATGACAAAGACAGTAAGGTAGGCGATGGATATTACTATCTATAAAATATAGGACCACTTTATTCTTTGAATTATCACTACGCTTTTCCGCTTATATTAAAGAAGGTAAGCCGGTAATACTTGACGTATGATATAACGTTTGCTATAATAAAATTGATGAAAAATGTTATACTTGCGGGAGGTGTCCAATGAACACTGTCTTTGAGATTCGTTCAGCTTTACAATGGAGCCAGTCGAAATTGGCGGATGAAATCGGAGTGTCCTTTGCAACCGTAAACCGCTGGGAAAATGAAAAATCTACGCCGAATCGTCTTGCACAGGAGAAAATGCTTGCGATTTGCGAAGAAAATCATATCACGTTGGCTGAAATTATACACGATGCTATTATCGGAGATGCTACAGAAATCTCTGCTATGCATCCGGATAAAATGGTTTTATACCATGGCTCCAAATCAGGCATTCAGGGGAAAATCAAACCAGCCAGCCGTGACCGCTGTGACTTCGGAGCTGGATTTTATATGGGAACTGATCCGCTCCAGCCGCTTACGCTGATCTGTGACTATGAGCAATCTGTTTTTTATATTTTATCGGTTGATCTTCATAGCTTAAAAACTTTGGATGTTCCGGCTGATATTGAATGGGCTATGCTGGTAGCATATCATCGTGGTAGAATGGAAGCCGCACGAGGAACGAAGTTCTTCCAGAAGTATCAGGAGCTGGATAAAGGCTACGACATGGTGATTGGCAGCATTGCAAATGATAGAATGTTCTATGTTCTGGATAGCTTTTTTGAAGGAACGATTACCGATACGGCATTGGTGAAAAGTCTATCTGCTCTGAAACTTGGACGTCAGTATGTTGCTATTACGCAGAAAGCCTGTGATGCGGTCAAGATTGAGCGTGAAGTCCAATTGCTTTGGATGGAACGGCAGGCACTGAAGAAGGCCAGCGAGCAGAACCGTAGCAATGGCATTGCATTTGCAAACCAAATCTGCAAAGAATATCGTAGAGAAGGCCGCTTTTTTGATGAAATCCTTGATGGCGCAAAGCAGAGAAGGTGAATCGTTATGGATCTGATTCAATTGAAACTATGCGATATTCAGGGCCGCTTGTTTGAGCTTTCTTTGCAAGCGGGCTATGACAGCGAGGATTTCATGAAGCGGTTCATGCGCTCTAAGGTGGCCCGAGATCTGGATTCGGAGTACAACCGGATGCAGTGGGCGGGAGAAGAATATCTTCTGGAAGAATTTGCAGACGAGTGCCCTCAGACGCAAAAGGACAATGCCCAGTATGATAGGGAAGTAATGTATTGGGCAGGCTATCTTTACCGTTACTGGCATATTCTGACCAACGAACCCAGCAGGGAGATTTATGCGCAGGCTTCAGCAAAGACCATGAACACAAACTATCTGATGTTCCACACCATGGCTCCAGAGCTGGCAATTGAAGACTTGAAAGAGCTGCATCAACAAAAGAAACAATCTAAAAAACAAAAATTGAGAAAACCAGAACAGCAGATTTAGTGCCGGGTAAAAACTGCCGTTTGTAGCAGATCTGTAGCAAATTGAGCCTATTTAACGAATCATCGCTCTAAAAATCAAAAAGTCATCATGCATCACACGCAGGGGGTCTTGGATTCGGGTGTTTTTGCTCCCGGGATGTTTGCGTTTGCGCAACAGCCCGGGAAACAGGCAAAGACGGGAAAACCGCGCAGATCACGTTCAATAAACAAAGAAATGGCTGCTGCACCGGGAAGAAATCCTGTGCAGCAGCCATTTTTATTATGGTATAAGATCAGTCCTTCTTCTCGGCGGTGCGGGCAAAGAAGTTGGCGAGGACGGCGCCGGAAATGTTATGCCACACCGAGAACACAGCGCCGGGGATGGTTGCCAGCGGATACTGTGCAAAGTGGGCAGCGGCCAGAGAGGTGGCCAGACCGGAGTTCTGCATACCGACCTCGATGGAGATCGCGCGGCACTTGGTGGAATCCAGCTTCAGCAGCTTGCCCACACCGAAGCCGGTGAGGTAGCCCAGCAGGTTGTGCAGGATGACTACGGCAAGGATCAGCAGGCCGCTGGTCATGATCTTGGCGGAGTTTGCAGAAACAACGGCGCAGATGATGAGCACGATGGCGGTGGTGGAGACCAGCGGCAGCACGCGGACGGCGTTCTGAGTGAAGGCGTGGAAGAAGTGGTTGACCACAAAGCCCAGTGCGATTGGCACCAGCACTACTTTGACGATGGACAGGAACATATTTACAGGGTTCACATCCACGCGCTGGCCGGCATACAGCAGGGTGAGCAGCGGGGTGAGAAAGGGCGCCAGCACGGTGGAAACTGCGGTCATGCCGACGGACAGTGCAACGTCGCCCTTGGAAAGGTAGGTCATCACGTTAGAGGAGGTGCCGCCGGGGCAGGTACCCACCAGAATGACACCGATGGCAAGCTCAGTGGGCAGGTGGAACAGCTGGGTCAGCGCCCATGCCAAAAAGGGCATCAGGGTGAACTGCGCAATGCAGCCGATGATCACGTCTTTCGGGCGGCTGAACACTACCTTGAAGTCCTCCGGCTTCAGGGTAAGACCCATGCCGAACATGACGATGCCCAGCAGGGTGTTGACCCATGCAGTCTTTACCACACTGAAGGTGCCGGGGAACAGCAGAGACAGTGCCGCCACCACAATGACGATGGCGGCCATGTACTTGCCTACAAAGTCGCTTACTTTTTCCAATGTTTTCATGATAAACTCTCCTTTTTCCTGAACACTTATTTTTGCGGATGTAAAGGCAATGAAACATCCGGGAAATGGCTTTCCCGCAAACAAAAACGCCTTTGCCCCTTACGGTTCGTAAGAGACAAAGGCGTATAAACTCCTCTGCGGTACCACTCTTATTGCCGGTGCAAAGCCCGGCCCCTCAGTGCGCATCCAACAATGCGCGGCCCGTGATAACGGGGGCCTGCCGTTCCCGCTTACTGGGGCGTAGATACCGCCCATTCAGCCGGAAAGCTCGGAGAGGATCTTCCCACGGACGCCCTGCACTGCCTTGCACCATCCGGCAGCTCTCTGCAGCATTCTTTCCGGGTACTCTTTCTCGTCATAGCCGAATATTTCACTGCCCCGGAGTATACTCCCCTGCAAGGGGAAAGTCAAGTGATACGGCCCGTCGGATTTTTCATCTGGTTTGCATCCGGAGTGAAAGCATTTCAGACAAGGGCAGTGCCGGGGTCTGCGGCAGACGACGCGGAGGCAAAGCAAAATGAGCAGCCTTATCCGCACAGCGAACAAGTGATATACCAGAAAGCTCGATCTTACGACTGATTTCGCAACTTTTTTCTATCAAAAAGTGGTTAAGCTGCGGCAAAGATTTTTCTTTTATGCTTTCGGCTTTCTATGGAACATTCTTTCATCTGTTGCTGCGTGAAGTTGATTTTTCTTGATTTTAAACGATATTCCGTAAAATTGTTTGTTCCCGTTTTCCGGTTCGTATTTTTACTGCACCACCGGTTTCACCGGACATGCAAAACACGCCGCCAAATTTTGAAATTTTGGCTGTTTATTTTGAAGCCAAGAGATGGTATATAAATTTTGTCAGAACATTTTGCGGGCAGCGAACCTGCATTCATGCAGCCGTTTCAAAGCGGCGTGACAATTTTGATAGAGAGGTGATTGGTGTGTTTTGGTATCATTGTGTTATGGAACGACTTTATCATCCCGCGTGTGGTGCGTATACATCCTTTGGCATCGCCGCGCATTCTACATCTCACGGACGACACCGAAAACTGCGGTTCATCTCAGATGTCTCCGTTGACCCGGTGCGGGTCCTTCGTCTGGCCGCTCGCTGTACCGCGTGCCAGCTCGATCCGTCCCAGCTGATGGATGTGGTGGAGGATCTGCTGGCGGAATAAGGCCGCTTTTTGCGGGAGGAGTTTTTTCTGTCACAATTCTATGGTATACTGGTAGAAAAAACGCCGGAGGATACCACCATGGCAGAAATGAACCAGGCCCAGCGAGAGGAAGAGCTGGCCCGCCGTGAGGCACTGCTTGCCCAGCGGGAGGCCCAGCTGGAAAAGGAGCAGGCAGAACTTGCCGCCGCCAAAGCCCAGAGCACTGAGAGAAAAAAGACTCTGCTGGACAACAACGACCCGAATTTCGTCAACCCCAAGGAAAAGCTCTACGATAAATTCCCCCTCACGGTCCACCAGATGGACATCATCATCGGGGTGCTGTTTGCCCTCATTCTTCTGTTTCTGGTGCTGGGCATGACGCACACCAGCTTTTTCGGGCTGTTCGGCGGCTGAACCCTGCCCGCCCCACCCGCACAGGAACCAATAAACGCACGAAAGCCCCGGCCGGAGCCGGGGCTTTCTGTTTGCTGCAAATGCCTGTTACAGCAGGACGTATTTCAGGATGAACAGAACGGTCAGCACATACATCAGGGGGCTGATCTTCTTCTCCTTAGCCTTGCCGGTGAGGACATTCAGCAGGGTCCAGGAGATGACACCGATGGCGATGCCCTCAGAGATGCTGTATGCAGTGGGCATTGCCAGGATGGTCAGGAATGCGGGAATGCCCTCAGCAGGATCATCGAACTCGATCTTCAGGGCAGAACCCATCATGTAGAAGCCACCGACATCTGGGGCTGATTGACGGCCCGG
>OLVX01001177.1_pt1 | contig 23072 bp, 17 predicted proteins | sample 1673271 | NCBI WGS metagenome assembly OLVX01 (sample SAMEA3178939, study PRJEB25190) | human gut metagenome | biome: human gut; feature: human-associated habitat; material: faeces | place: Austria | collected 2013
GACATGGACGCGATGGATATCATATTTAACATGCAGGCGATGATCATGGCGAAGATAAAGACTACACCGATATTGCCGGCTCCCTGTCCCAAAGAGACAAGACAGCTTGTTGCGATAACTAACCCCACGGAGACAGATACCACATTTCTGACTCCCAGTTTTTTCTCTTCCATAAGTACCTCCGATCCCCACATCGGTACAGACGTTGAGTCTGTATCAGCGAGTATTACCTCCCTTTACGACCTGCATGGATAAAATATCTGTGCTGTTATTCTGTTATATGAAATACAACGTCTGCATCAGAGTGCATCAATGCCCTCGTCCCCGGTGCGGACACGGATTGCATTGTCAATGTGATAGACGAAGATCTTTCCGTCTCCGATGTGACCGGTATACAGCTGTTCCATGATGATCTCTACGATGGAATTCACACGCTCCGTTTCCACAACAATATTGATCTGCTGTTTTGGAAGCAGTTCCATCTCTTCAAGCTCATCCACTTCATACTCTCTGGTTCCTTTTTCCACACCGCATCCAAGTACCTGCATCACGGTCATTCCCCGCACACCGGCTTTGCTGAGTGCTGCTTTTAAGCTGGAAAATTTTGACATGCCTGTAATTACTTCAATTCTTGACAAACTCATGGTCTTTCCTCCTTGGTATAATGCTCTTTACAATTCCAGTTCCGGAATCTTTGTTCCTGTAATGAGCCGCTCATAACCCTGTGGGGTAATCCCGGCATACTGTTTAAAATCTTTGATCATATGTGCTTCGTCATAATAGCCGCACTGCTGCGCCAGTGCATCCAACCGGATTCTCTCCGGCATTTTATTTATGACATGCAGCAGCTTCTGAAACCGGACAAACCGTTCAAAATTCTTTGGCGAAATTCCATGCACCTGCTGAAAAACACGCCGGATATAACATTCCGAATATCCGGTTTCCTCTGCCAGCTGCCGGATACAAATGCATCCATCGGTATCATAAATTCTCTCCCTGAGATAATTTTCCAGCTTTTGTATGCCATCCGCCAGTTCTTTTCCACGCAGTTTTGCATATTCCGTCGTAAATACATTGACACGCTCCGAAATATTTTTACTCCCGGCAAGTTTTTCGGTCAGGTGATCTCCAAACAGATTGCCATCAATCTCGAGATCTTTGTTAACCAGATCCCGGATGGAAAGTTCTTCCGGCAGAATACAGCTTCCCGGCTGAAAACGGACCCCAAAATATGAACGTCCGTCCTCAAACTCCCAGCCTTTTGCGGCAAGAACCGTTCCGCCAATATACGTCTTAACATCCTGCTCTCCGATTCCAAACAACAGGTCCACACTGCCATCCGGCACCGCTTTCATCTCTACCTTTGAATTTTTCTTTTTGGAAAATTCATAAAAGTGGGAGATTCCGGATTTCATTTCTTTTTTTACCTCATAATCATCTGTATCCAGCACCAGATACGGCTGCATTGGCATGACGTTTTTCATTTTCTTTCGCCCCTTGTACTTTTCTGCCAGAATCACCTGACAAAAAGCATTTAAAAAGGCGTACCTTTTATGCCATATCCGGCTGATCCCATAAAGGCAGTTCCACGCCGATACCTTCTTTTAATGCATTGCGGTATACGGTACCGCCCCAGGCAATGTCCTCAACAGGCATACCGCCTACCGAGTATACAATGATCTCATCATCGCTCTCCCGTCCCGGATGCTTTTTATTAATGATATCGGCAATATCTACAATATCTTCCCGCTGAATCCGTCCTTCGTGCAGATAATCCGTAAACTTGGAACCTATGATCTGTACCATCTCATAACTCGGATACGGAAATTCCTCTGCCCAGGCTTCATACAGTTTATAGTTATCCACCACTTTCTTGCAGCGGTTGATCAGAAAATCATCATCAAACCGTGCAGCCGATGGCAGACAGATGAGTGCACCTTTTTTGACCCAGTCTTCTGCGATATATGGGAAATCGATTTCTTTTACCGGTGCGGTGGAAGTAACACAGATGATGTCACTGTCTTTTACGGCCTCTTCCATCGAATCACATACGATGACCTGCTGAATCTGCGGACATTCCTTCTTTACGAACTCTTCAAATGCATGCAGGGAACGCTGTCCTCTTCCTTTCACTTTTACCGTAGTAATCTTCGGGCAGACGCTTAAAAAAGCCAGCAGACAGGTTCTTCCCATAACACCCGGTCCGATAATGGTAACCGTTTCGGAATCTTTTCCTGCCAGATATTTTGCCCCGACTCCCGGAATTGCTCCGGTACGGTAACAGCTGACAAGATTTGCAGACATCAGTGCCAGTGGCGCCCCGGTATCTTTATCGTTCAACATCATCATCAGAATGGAACGCGGCAGACCGGAAGCTTTATTCTCACAGTTACTTCCATACCACTTCATTCCGGCCATCTGGTATTTTCCTCCAAGATATGCCGGCATCGCCATAAACCGGCGGTCGTCTGCATTTTTCGGCATTCCCTCAAACTGCGGATCATCCAGAAAAATGACCTGTGCACCGTGGGAATTATGGTTGACTCCGGCCATCACATAATCGCCTTTGTTCAATGTAACCAGCAGATCTTCCATTGCCTCCACACACTGATCCATGTTCTTTACTCCGGCCTTGATCATATCCGGTTCACTCAAATATAAAAATTTAATCCTGGTATCCATATGCATTTCCTCCTTATGTTTTCAGAGGTATGGAATATCAAAGCAAATAAACAAAAAAGACGCCATAGTATCACCTACTATAGCGCCTTTGCTACTTATTCGTGCTTATAATATACCATACTATCTTTTTGATTGCTACTCCTGTATTCTTTTTTATACAACGATCCTGCTATCTTAGATCACTGCCTGAAACCGGTCATACCGCAGTTCATGCAGATCCAGTGTGGTTTCTTTTCCCATGGCCAGTTCGGATAACAGTTTTCCGACAATCGGTGAAATTCCAAATCCGTGTCCGGTAAAAGCACAGGCTAACAGCAGTCCCGGCACTTCTTTAACCGGTCCGAGTACCGGTACTCCGTCCGCACACAGATCTTCATATCCGGCCCAGGTACGGACAATCTTTGCATCGGCAAGTTTTGGAATGTATTTCATAATTCCCCGGCAGATGCACGGAGCAGTGATACTTGAAGTAATCATATGTCCATTGTCACGGTTTTCTGCCTCAAATCCGGAAGCACCTCCGAATACAAAAGATCCATGATTCGTCTGATGGCCGTAGAAATCCGCATCTGCGGTACCAAGCATCTGTGGAAACATCTTTGGCTCTGCCTCCGTAACCAGTGCCTCGATCAGCTCTTTGCGCATCGGGATGTCAATGCCGACACTCGCTGCAATCGGACGGCTTTCATATCCGGATGCCAGTACAATGGTTTCTCCTTCATACACATTTTTTTCTGTTACTACACGTCTGGCTTTTCCTTTGATCTTCTGGATCTCGAGCACATCCTCACCTGTGATAAACTCTGCGCCAAGCTCTCTGGCTCTCTTGTAAAAACCGAGGGTTGCAACGAGCGGATTGGCATGTCCATCGGTCGGACACCAGCTGGCAACCGTAATCTCATCGCTTAAGTATGGGTTGATCTCACGCACTTCTTTTCCATCGATCATCCGCACATCCAGTCCCAGTGCAACGGCACGGTCCGTCAGTCCCTGTAAGATTTCTTTGTGCTTTGCTGTCTTTCCGAGACGAAGGTTTCCTTCTTTATGGTATTCCACATCCACACCGAGTTCTTCGGACAGTGTCGGCCACATGTGTTCCACGGCATACATGGCAAGCGGAAGTTCTCTCGGATCACGTCCGGACTGTCTTACACCGCCTCCGTTTCTTGAGGAACCACCGTTTCCGATATGATCGCTTTTTTCGAGTACGATCACGGAAACTCCTTCTTTTGCCAGATAATAAGCTGTTGCGCATCCGATGATTCCACCACCGATAATTACTACTTCCGCATTATTCTTCATCTTCCTCGCCCTCCTTTGACTCTGCCGCAAACACGCGCATCTCGATCGGACGCATCGGTGCCCGGGATGTTGCCGGTTCCAGTTCTGCCGGGGATACGTTCAGTTCTCTTGCCACGATTCCTTTGACCAGCTTTGCACAGGTCTGTCCCTGACAGAGTCCCATGCCGGTTCTTAAATACCGGCGGATCTCCGTAAGTGTGAACATTCCATCGTGCACCGCTTTGCGAATTTCCCCTTTGGTTACTTCCTCGCACCGGCAGATAATCATATCGTCATCCGGTCCCGGTACGAAAGGTCCGATATCTCTTGATCTATCATTAATCTCATGCATAATTTTTTCCTCCTCTGTGAATCAGGCTTCTGCCTTACGATAAAATCTGGCCTTCATTGCCATATCTGCCGGCACCTTAATCGTCAGCAGATTCGTATGGTCAAATGCCTTCGATGTCCTGACGGATACCACTTCCGCCTCACAGATTTTTTCACCGCTCCGGCTCATTCCGTATCCCTTTTCTCCCTTTTCCGGAAGTGGAAGGAATTCATATGGAAGCGTCACGGTTGCAAATCCCGGCTCATACGTTTCATCGACTAAGAAGATTGCCTGTCCGGAGCAGGATGCCACGCACATACCGCATCCGATGCAATCCACATCCGGATCTACCACCGGAAGGGAGGTAATATTTTCTCCAATCCTGATGCAATGCTTCGGGCATGCATCCTGACATGGGTTACACGGAATGTTCTGTGTACATTCCATCACCGGATGAACACCGACTTTGTGTGTCACGCCCGGGAAGCGTTCGATTTCATCATCTGCAACATATCCTTTTTTCAGAAGATTCATGGAAATATCGATTCCTTCTTCTGTCTTCTCGATGAGTTTTCCACGATTCTTTGGAGCAAACATGCCCTGACGCAGTCCGTCAAGTGCATCCTCCTGTTCTTTTACCTTTGTCTTTAATTCTTCCTCATCCATATATCCCAGGTAATGGGCAGCTGCGATTCCTGCGATACGTCCCTCGATCATGGCAGAGCTGGCTTCCTCGATCCCTGATACATCGCCTGCTACGAAAATGCCCTTGATCGAGGTTTCGCCATATTCATCACAGATTGGAACCTGTCCGCCACGCTTTGGATTGTCTTCCATCTCGCAGCCCGCCATCTTCAACAGCTGCGACATAGGAGAAAGTCCGACTGCCAGGCAGATCGTATCCACATCGAAATGCTTTTCGGTTCCCGGAATGAACTGGAAATGCTCGTCCACTTCCGCAATCGTAACGCCGGTCACATACTCCTCGCCCTCTGCTTTTACAATAGTATGGGAAAGATAAAACGGAACACCGGTTCGTGCAACCTTTGCTGCATGGACTCCGTACCCACCGACACGGGGTGCTGCATCAACCAGTGCAACCACATCACAGCCGCACTGCATCAGCTGGAAGGATACGACCAGACCGACATTTCCGGAACCAAGCATCAGAATTTTGTTTCCCGGTTTTACCCCGTGCAGATTCATCATCGTCTGTGCGGCTCCTGCGCCGATGACTCCCGGAAGATTCCAGCCCTCAAAGGTAACCATATTTTCTGCGGCTCCTGTAGCAATGATAATGGAATCTCCTTTGTAGTGATGAACCTCATCTTTGATCCTTACCACAATTTCTTTATCCAGATACATGCCGATAACGGTTGCATTCAGCACAACTTCCACACCGGCATCCGCTGCTTCCTGCAACAGCTGCTGCCCGATCACAAAACCTCTGACTTTTGCCTTATGTTCCTTTGATCCAAAGAATTTATGGATCTGCTTAAACAGCTGTCCACCCGGCTTTTCATTTTCATCAAATACTACAACTTTCAGTCCCCGCTTTGCTGCCTCAACTGCTGCAGACAATCCGGATGGACCGGCTCCTACGATAATCAGATCATAACGCTTCATATTACTCACTCCCCTCTACTGTTCTTCAAACGGTTTATCCGATACGCCGTACTGTGTCTGGACTTTCATGCCCTCTGCAAGTGGTGTCATGCAGGTGCGGACGTTTGGTTTTCCGTCCACAACCATCACGCAGTCAGTGCATCTTCCGATCGCACAGAAGATTCCTCTCGGTTTGTGTTCCTTTTTGGTATAACGGTGAACCATCACGCCTGCGGCTTTTAATGCTGCGGCAATTGGCTCTCCTTCGTATCCCTGTAATTCTTTACCGTCATAGGTGAATGTAACCAGTTTCCCTTTCTGCTGTTCTCCAAGGATTGGATGTTCTGAAATTCTGCTGCTCATATAACTCCTTCCTTTCTATGTGTAATCATGTATGGTTTCCGTGAAAATCAAAAAGACACCTATGATTTCTCATAGACGCCTTTGTCTACTGCGGTGCCCCGTAAGGGGTATCGCCTTCGTACATCGCTTCCGCGTGAGCGGAACTCTCATGCGATGTGCTCCTTATTGCGGTGCCCCGTATGGGGTATCGCCTGCGGTACATCTCCGATGTATCGCCCTCCATTATGTTTTTTCCAAGAACCAATTACTTTTCTTAACTTGTCCTTATCATACCCTCTCTCCCAACACATGTATTGTAAAAAACGATACAACAAAAAAGAAGCTGTGCATTCATGCAACAGCTTCCTTCTTTGTTTTCATCTCCGACAAATTATCCTTCAATCACTTTTTTGATTGCTGCAAACAGCTCATCGTACGTCTCGTATGCAGGAATATCCGGATATTCAGCCTTGATGGCATCGGTACTCTTAAATAAGAACCCCGCCTTGCTGGCCTGGATCATGCCAAGATCATTGTGACTGTCTCCGCTAGCGATGGTATCATAACCGATGGACTGTAATGCCTTGACAGTTGTGTACTTGGACTTCTCACAGCGCATCTTAAAGCCTGTGATCTCTCCGTTATCGGCAACTTCAAGCGAGTTGCAGAAAATTGTCGGGTATCCGAGTTTTTTCATAAGCGGGCCTGCAAACTGGGAAAACGTATCACTGATGATAATCACCTGTGTCATGGCACGCAGTTTATCCAAAAATTCCTTTGCTCCAGGAATTGGATCGATCTTTGCGATTGTCTCCTGGATCTCTTTTAATCCAAGACCGTGCTCCTTTAAAATTCCGATACGGTATTTCATAAGCTTATCATAATCCGGCTCATCCCTGGTTGTTCTCTTTAATTCCGGAATACCGGTCTCTTCTGCAAATGCGATCCAGATTTCCGGTACCAGTACACCTTCTAAGTCCAAGCAAACAATTTCCATTTTTTCTTCCTCCATGTTAAAATAAATATACTACTATTCCGATTTAGTTCCATTGTAATGAATTCGGCAGTCCCTGTCTAGTACCAAAAGGAGATTCCTATTGATTGATAAAAACAAGAGACCACAAATTATTTCTGTGATCCCTTGTTTGTCTATCTTTCCAACTGCTCATACCAGTCTTGTGGAAACCCTATATGTTTTAACGATATGTCATCCTCATATTCTTCTATTACAGCCCTTAATTCTGTCATAACCTTGCTATTCCATTCTTTCTTATCGGGATACAATAGTTTAAGAACTAATATCTGGGAAAAGAATTTTCTATTTTGTGGTGCTACAGATTCCTTTGGCATTTTAGGTAATGCCGTAAATGACCAATAATATAACCTTGAATAATGAGCACATCTATTTCTTAAGTCAGTAATACAACGTAACCAGCTTTTTAAACACGCTACTGATGTATCATATATCTCTTTTGCTATATATTTCTGATCGCCCGATTGCAAATCCGCATAAAAATAAGACAGCATCCCCATCGAAAAGAATTCGATAATTACCCATATCGGAAATTTTCCATCATATTTTTCCTTATGATGCTTAACAACTAAACTGTTTTTATTTTCCTCTATGCAAACATTCAGTAGTTTTCTAAATTTATCATGATTGTGTTTTTTATTATAAATACTCTTATCCATGTACCCCAAAGATCCATAGACATGTCCACAGTAATAAGCAAGTTGTGTTCTTAAATGTAATTCAATTCTCTCTATACAATTAAACAGTACTCCTCGTAATTTACTATCAAACTTATAAATTCGTTGAATTCTATTAAAACTTATATCTGCAAAATATGTTCCATTCTTTTTTCTAAACGGAAGAAAATAAGCAGATAAACGATAATAGTTTGCCTGCTTTAAAAAACTGATACATTCCGTATCATTATTCACTATAAAGCCTTTTTCTTTGATAAGTTCCACTTGCTGTTCATAGGTTTTCGGCTGTTTTATAATTTGATAATCATGCCCTGCTTTACTATGATTTTCCCGTACACCATCGCTTATATCCACTATTATTTCTCCCAAAATAAAAATGTCTCCCCATGGGACACATCACTTACGTGAGAGGTGTGGGGAGTCCTGTTGATATTATAATATGCTATTTCTATAAAAATCGCAACCATTTTTTAATTTATTTTTTCTGTCTAAATACAATCGGTACTCTTCACTTCTGTTGTGCCATAAACCGCCGGTAAAAGAACACCCCGACCAGCGTGGTGATGACTTCCGTCACCGGAAATGTAAACCAGAAATCATTCAGTCCCAGACGGGAAAATAAATACCCGAGCGGCACAAACAGCACAACGGTCCTTACAACGGTCAGAAGTGAACTTTTAACCGCTGCACCAACTGCCTGAAAGAACACCGGAAAAATCAGGGAAGTAACCATCGGGATAAAACTGATTCCCACAAAATGAAACCCAACGGTTCCAATCGCAATCACCTGTGGATCACTTGTAAATACCCGAAGCATCTGTCCAGGAATCAGATTGAAAACTAACGTCCCGATAAACATCAGCCCCATGCCTCCCACAAGCGAAGTGGACAATGTTTTCTTACAGCGATCCATCTGCCCCGAAGCATAATTGTAGCTGATCACCGGTACAATACAAGTCTGCAGTGCGCCCAGCGGGATAAAGAAAAAAGACTGCCATTTGTAATAAAGCCCCAGTGCCGTAACTGCCTGATCGGAAAAGGTTGCAAGAATCAGATTCAATCCGAGAATATAAAAGGTATATGCCGACTGCATTAAAATATTGGGGATTCCGAGCTTGTAAATAAAGCAGATACCTTTCGGATACACCGAAAGCTGGGGCGATTTACGAAATCCTTTTCTCATTACGATAAGAGCCGCCACAATCTGTCCCACAACCGTTGCAATGGCCGCCCCGGCAATTCCAAGCTTTGGCAGACCAAACATACCAAAAATCAACAACGGGTCCAGTGCTATATTGACCAATGCCCCGACAATCTGCGCAATCATCGGTGTCCGCATATCTCCATTCGCCTGTAAAATCTTTGTCCAGATACTTTCTGTAAACAATCCGATACTAAATACACAAACGATCCGCCCATACACAATTACATTCCTTATCACCTCCGGCGAATCGGTAGACATCCGCGCATATACCGGCATGCATACAAAACACACGACCGTAAACAGTGCCCATAGCACCAGAGTAAGCGGTGTTCCGATTCCTCCATATTCATTTGCTTTTTTCTCATCATGCACACCAAGATAATGTGCCATTGCCGTATTGATCCCGACTCCCGTTCCTACAGCAATGGCAATCATAAGAAGCTGCAATGGATAAATAATGGAAAGTGCCGTCAGACCACTCTCCGAATATTTTCCGACAAACAGGCTGTCAACAATATTATAAAGAGCCTGTATCAGCTGGGCGAGCATGACCGGAGGTGCAATTTTCAGCAGAATTCTGCTGATTTTTTCCGTTCCGAAATAATTGCTGTTTGTGGTTTCCATAAAATAATCCCCTGTGAAAATTCGTATTTCCACAGGGGATTTTACGCCCGAAAATCATACAAGTCAATGTGTTTTTATGTGGATTTTATCCCGCCAAATATCATACTATTGGCACCGGGCAGAATTGATCTCCTGGAGTTTGCCATACAACTTTCTACTCACTACCTCTTTGTTTCAAACTTTGTAATTTCCCAAATCACCACAAATTGTATAAACATTATGATACCAGATACGCCCATTCCACATATAATGCCTATTTTTCCATAATCGTATATGGCATTCACACTATAACTATAAAATACCCCAATAAATATAGCTATTATCAAAGAAACAAAATAATAGCATATATTTTTTTCAAACAATATCTTCCAAAGTTCTTGGTCTGTTATGCCCACCCTATACAACTTGTAAATGATATGTTTTTCTTCTTTCAGTTCAGATTTTATTTTGTAAAATATACATATATTGGCGGCCACCAAAAACAATATATCAACAAAAAGCAATAGAAAAGTTAAAACCTCAGATGACTGCTTTGCAACACTATAAGTTTCGATTTTCGATGATAGCATGTACGCGGATTGATCTTCCATAGGTAACTCATTCATTCTACTCATTTTTTCCTGTAATTCTTGCATTGCGTTGCCCGAATCTTTCCATTGGCTAAAATTAAACATAACAGCAGTTTCATAGATACAGTCATTTGAATGATTCCTGATTTTCATAAAATCCTGTTCATTTACAATCAAAGTTATATCAGCCAGACTACGGCATGAATTCATTAATATTTTATTTGACTTTCCTTGCAATTTCAAATGCATTTTTTCATGATTACCAAGCCCAATAGTTATCTGCTTATTTGCTTGAAAATCATGTTCATATCCATCATTTATATCAAACTGGAATAATTGTATAAAGTAACCTGGTTCCACTTCATAAGTACATCCATATTTTTTATTAACATCATCTGCAGATATGATATTACAAAAGCTATTTCTCAACAGCCCCAACCGTTTTTCTTCCGTGATTGTTATGTCATATTTATCTAACGTTTGCATAATTTCTTTCTGTTCCATATTGTTGATATCATTATACTGCACATAGAATAGATCATACGGCGAATACGTAAGTGCATTTCTCGTAAAATTTTGGTATGTTACTCCACAATGTGCTGTAAAAAATATCGCAGAAATAAACAGAATTGCTGCAATAAAACTTACCATTCTCCATGATTTTATGTACTGTAATACGAATGACAAACTAATTTTCCACTTAACACTTCGAATTTTCATAAAGATGCAGTCAAAATTAGCCAACATTATTCCTATGCCGGTAATAATAATTCCTGTGCTGATAAACCATATATATGTTTTTTCGAAATTATAAGCATATAACATAACTATAACAGCAACTATTATAAGCAATATTCCCAATAGCAAGAATATATTAGATCCCTTTTTTCCTTTTTCTTCCTTATATCTTGCATTGAATAACTCAAGAATTTCTGCGTGTAAAAACCTAACTATGTTCAAAAGCAAAATAATAATAACTACCAAAGCATATACTTTTCCTACTGACACATAAGCTCCAAGATGCAGCGTCCATTTCATAGAACGCAAACCAATCACCTTGTGAAGATAAAAGAAAAAAAATACTGAAAGAACACTTCCAGTTACAATTCCAGCGCAAAAGCTAACAATGCTTATTATCAGACATTCTAGCAACATGTTACAAATTACTTCATATTGCGTCACTCCAAGAGTTATTAATACTGCATACTCCTGCTTTCTGCTCTTCAAAAAAGCCTCATAAACATATGGCACAAAAAGTATCATAAATAGTGCCGTTAAGACAGTTGGTGCAAAAATATTACTTGAAATCATCGGATCAATTTTATCAGCAGACATAAAAGATTCATTTTCCCCTATAGATAAAAATGCTTGAAAAAATGCTATGATAAAAATATTACATACTAAATATAAAATATAGTTTTTACGATTATACCATATCATTTTCAACAGAATACGAATCTTTTCCATCTGTTTATTCACCTCCTATCCGCTTTAAAAGCTCATAAATATCTTTCAAAAAAGTGCTATTACTCTTGTTATTCTTTTCTATTTCCAAAAATTGTATACCATCTTTGAGCAGAATTACCTTATCACAGAAAGATGCAGCATAAGAATCATGCGTCACCATAACCAGTGTAATCTTAAATTTTCTATTTATATCAACTAAATACTCCATTACATTTTCCGTTGATTTTGAATCCAAATTTCCTGTAGGCTCATCAGCTAAAATAATCTGAGGAGTATTGATCAATGCCCTCGCTATTGCCACACGCTGTTTCTGCCCTCCTGAAATATCTGTTACACTCTTCCCCATAATGTCTGCGATAGATAAAACTTCAGCTATTTGTTTCAATTTCTCTTCACTGTCTTCTATTCTATTCTCCAAAATAAGCGGCAATAAAATATTGTCCTTCACATTTAAACTTTCCAAAAGATTAAAATCCTGAAAAATCAGTCCAATATTATTTCTTCTAAATACCGCCATTTTAGACCTTCGCATTTTAGTTATTTCTTCATGATCAATCATAATGCTGCCACTATCGGCTTTATCAATCCCGCATATTAAGTTTATCAGTGTTGTTTTCCCACAACCCGAGGCTCCCATAAGAGCAACCATTTCTCCGCTACCAATTGAAATATTTAATCCTTTAAGAACTTGCAGCGAGTTTTCTTTATTAATCATATAACTCTTTTTAAGATTTCTAATTTCTAAAATATTTTGACATTCTTCCATATTTTTACCATTTCTAACTAAATACTCTAATCAATCTGCTGCTCACTTTATCTATAGTATTCATCTCATATATTTTGTTTTTAAATATAATCTTTGTATTAAGTTCCACTTGCTGTTCATAGGTTTTCGGCTGTTTTATAATTTGATAATCATGCCCTGCTTTACTATGATTTTCCCGTACACCATCGCTTATATCCACTATTATTTCTCCCAAAATAAAAATGTCTCCCCATGGGACACATCACTTACGTGAGAGGTGTGGGGAGTCCTGTTGATATTATAATATGCTATTTCTATAAAAATCGCAACCATTTTTTAATTTATTTTTTCTGTCTAAATACAATCGGTACTCTTCACTTCTGTTGTGCCATAAACCGCCGGTAAAAGAACACCCCGACCAGCGTGGTGATGACTTCCGTCACCGGAAATGTAAACCAGAAATCATTCAGTCCCAGACGGGAAAATAAATACCCGAGCGGCACAAACAGCACAACGGTCCTTACAACGGTCAGAAGTGAACTTTTAACCGCTGCACCAACTGCCTGAAAGAACACCGGAAAAATCAGGGAAGTAACCATCGGGATAAAACTGATTCCCACAAAATGAAACCCAACGGTTCCAATCGCAATCACCTGTGGATCACTTGTAAATACCCGAAGCATCTGTCCAGGAATCAGATTGAAAACTAACGTCCCGATAAACATCAGCCCCATGCCTCCCACAAGCGAAGTGGACAATGTTTTCTTACAGCGATCCATCTGCCCCGAAGCATAATTGTAGCTGATCACCGGTACAATACAAGTCTGCAGTGCGCCCAGCGGGATAAAGAAAAAAGACTGCCATTTGTAATAAAGCCCCAGTGCCGTAACTGCCTGATCGGAAAAGGTTGCAAGAATCAGATTCAATCCGAGAATATAAAAGGTATATGCCGACTGCATTAAAATATTGGGGATTCCGAGCTTGTAAATAAAGCAGATACCTTTCGGATACACCGAAAGCTGGGGCGATTTACGAAATCCTTTTCTCATTACGATAAGAGCCGCCACAATCTGTCCCACAACCGTTGCAATGGCCGCCCCGGCAATTCCAAGCTTTGGCAGACCAAACATACCAAAAATCAACAACGGGTCCAGTGCTATATTGACCAATGCCCCGACAATCTGCGCAATCATCGGTGTCCGCATATCTCCATTCGCCTGTAAAATCTTTGTCCAGATACTTTCTGTAAACAATCCGATACTAAATACACAAACGATCCGCCCATACACAATTACATTCCTTATCACCTCCGGCGAATCGGTAGACATCCGCGCATATACCGGCATGCATACAAAACACACGACCGTAAACAGTGCCCATAGCACCAGAGTAAGCGGTGTTCCGATTCCTCCATATTCATTTGCTTTTTTCTCATCATGCACACCAAGATAATGTGCCATTGCCGTATTGATCCCGACTCCCGTTCCTACAGCAATGGCAATCATAAGAAGCTGCAATGGATAAATAATGGAAAGTGCCGTCAGACCACTCTCCGAATATTTTCCGACAAACAGGCTGTCAACAATATTATAAAGAGCCTGTATCAGCTGGGCGAGCATGACCGGAGGTGCAATTTTCAGCAGAATTCTGCTGATTTTTTCCGTTCCGAAATAATTGCTGTTTGTGGTTTCCATAAAATAATCCCCTGTGAAAATTCGTATTTCCACAGGGGATTTTACGCCCGAAAATCATACAAGTCAATCTGTTTTTCCCATCCATTTACACCATCCTGGGATGCTTTTTCTTTTCTAAAATTTATAAATGATAAGCATACACCCGTGCTTCATATGCCTGCAGCATTTCTTCCTTCTGTTTGGAATAATTTCCGATCAAAAGCTTGGCATCTGCAGGAATCTGCTCCGTTACTTCTGCCGGAATGGAAACTTCTTTTTCCGTAAAATTACAAAGCACCATCAGCCGCTGCGTCCCGAGCATTCTGGTATAGATAAATAATGCCTCATCCTCCGGTGCTAACAGTTTGTAATCACCATAAACGATAATCTCGTTTTCATGACGAAGGCGAATCAGTTTTTTGTAGTACGAAAAGACAGAATCCGGATCGCTGATCTCCTGTTTTGCATTGACCTTTGGATAATTACTGTTTACCTTAATCCACGGTGTTCCTGTGGTAAAACCAGCATTTGCACTGTCATCCCACTGCATCGGCGTGCGCGCATTGTCGCGGCTGATCCTCTTTAAATATCCCATCATTTCTTCATGAGATACTCCACAGGTTTCCGTCAGCTCTTTGTATGCATTCAGGCTTTCAATATCCCGGTAATCCTCTAACTGATCAAAATAAGCATTACACATGCCAAGTTCTTCCCCCTGATAAACATATGGCGTTCCCTGCATCATATGCAGACAGGTTCCCAGCATTTTTGCCGAAATTTCCCGATACTGTTCACTGTCATTTCCAAACCAGGAAACCGAGCGCGGCTGATCATGATTGGATAAAAACAAACTGTTCCAGGCTTTCCCTTCCAGTCCGGTCTGCCATCTGGATAAAATCTTCTTCCATACCGGAAGCGGCATCTTATGGCTGTCCCATTTACCGTAATGGTTGTCTGCCTCCGGTCCTCCTCCGGTATGTTCGAACTGGAAAACCATGTTCAGTTCGCTGCCATCTGCATTTGCATATTTTTTTGCCTCTTCCAGCGTCACTCCGGCAGCCTCCCCTACCGTGATCAGATCATAATGGGAAAGCACTTTCCGGTTCATTTCTTTTAAATACTCATGCACATGCGGACCGTTCGCACAACCACTGTCTGCGTATCCGGTTTCTCCCGGAATTCCATCCGGCAGTCCTTCCGGTTTGGAAATCAGGCTGATCACGTCCATACGGAATCCATCAATGCCTTTTTCACACCACCAGTTCATCATATCAAATACCCGGTCCCGCACTTTTGGATTGTCCCAGTTGAGATCCGGCTGTTTTTTCGAAAACAGATGCAGGAAATACATATCTGTCTGTGGGTCATATTTCCATGCCGAACCACTGAAACAGGATCCCCAATTATTCGGCTCTTTTCCGTCTTTTCCTTTTCTCCAGATATAAAAATCGCGGTATGGATTATCCACGCTCTTTCTGCTTTCCACAAACCATGCATGCTCATCGGATGTATGATTGACAACCAGATCCATCATAATCTTAATTCCCAGCTCATGCGCCCGTGCAAGCATCCTGTCATAATCTTCCATGGTTCCGAATTCTTCCATGATTGCCTGATAATCGCTGATGTCGTATCCATTGTCATCGTTCGGTGACTGATAAACCGGGGACAGCCAGATCACATCAATTCCAAGTTCTTTGAGGTACTCTAATTTTTCTGTAATACCATTGAGATCCCCGATGCCGTCTCCATTTGAATCCATAAAACTCCGCGGATAAATCTGATATACAACCGCTTCTTTCCACCATGCCTTATTCAATACCGTATCCTCCTTGCCTCTCTCATATTTGAATACCTGCATTATACGGCATTTTTACGGAATTTTCTTTCACATTACTGCGCAAAAATAAAACAATTCTGCCCTCATTTCTACGCTTAGATTATTTTTGTTTCCTCCAGCTGTTCGGTAAACGCTTCGTTCATCCGGATAATCGGTTTACGAAGTACAAGTCCCATAAAAAGTGCAATCACCAGGAAGATGCCAAGTTTTGCCAGATCTATCCAGTAATCGTTCCCATAACAGCCTCCAACCGATTCCCTCAGGGCTGCCATACTGTGGGTAAACGGCAGAAGCGGATACACAGCCCGGAAAAATTTCGGAGCACATTCAATCGGGAAAGTTCCACCAGTTCCGGCAACCTGCATAACAAGTAAAACCACACTGCCTGCTTTTCCGATATCCCCAAATGAAACCGTCAGCGTATAACTGATCGTGACATAGACTATACTTGAAAACCAGCACCCAAATAAAAACAGAAACGTATGCGCACACTGAATCCCAAGATAATACAGATCTCCCAGTGCAATCAGCGTACTCTGCAACAGACCAAGGATCAGAAATATGATCCAGCGTCCAAGATAAATTTCATGAATTCTGACATTTTTCAGTCCCATCTTTTTTATGCTTTCCTCGGAAACGGTCACTTTTAACATTGCAACCAGCACGATTCCGCCGATCCAGATAGAAAGTGTCGAATAAAACGGTGCCATGGAAGAACCATAATTATCAATCGGATAAATTTTCTTCGTATTCAGTTCCACTGGTGCCGACAGGAAGGCACTGACCCCGGACTTATTATCATAGATCATATGTTCCAGATCCGCATAATCCCCGTTGTCTTTTGCTTTTGTGAGCTTATCCGTAATCTTTTTTATTTTATTTGCAGATTTGCGTAAAAGTTTACCGGAATCATCCAGACAGGTCTGTATTTCTGACAGATCCGATCCTGCGGTGTCCGTTAACGTGTAAACACCCTTTGCACTTGCATTGATCTGTTTCGTCAGACCGGTAATGTCTTTTGATGTTTCACCGATCGAATCTTCAAGGTTCTGCAGAGTTCCTTTTACATCCTTTTCATATTCTTTGCTGATCTGCTGCAGGCGTTTCTGATTTTCTTTTACAAGGGCATCCAAAGCTTTCTTGTCAGAAATCAGACCTGTAGTGGACTTCTTCATGGAAGCCGCAGTATCGGTCAGATCATCCCGCAGTTCTTCCTGTTTTTCAATAGAACGGTTGATCTTTTCAATCATAGGTCCTATTGAGGAATCGGTTTCCGGATGTTTTTCCGAAAGCTTGATCAGATGATCCCGGAGTGTTGTAAATGACTTGATGTTTTTATCCACCGTCTTTGCTGCTTTTACAAGGGTATCTGCTGTATCCTCACTGCCATTTATTCCATCTTCCACCGTCTGATCTAAAAGCAGGCTCATTTCAGAATATACCTTTTGGCCTGCTTTCAGTGCTTTGCCCACGCTCTCGGTCGCACTGCTTATTGTCGTTTTCATATCGGTAAACGTCTTTTGGGAATTTTCCAGAACCTGTTTTCCATCCGCAGACTCTGTTTTCAGTTCTTTTAAAAAATCAGAAGACGCATTCAGCAGGGACTGGGCAGAAGACGTAATCCCCGAAAAAGTTTCCAGCGTGGACGCAGTCATATCCATGTCATCCGATGCATCCTCAAGATTGTGAATCAGATTATCCACAAGCCGGTCTGCTCCGTTTGCCTCAGCCATATTAGAGACCGACTGAAACACCGTCATTGCCGTGTCGGATATTGTCTGTATAAATACCTGATTCACCTGTTTCTGGATCGCGGTTGCGCCCTTGTCGGTCACTTTTGGCGCAATCGCATTTTCCTTGGCATTGGAATAGTAAATAATTTCCGGCTTTTGAATCTGATCGGAAAACAGACTCATCATCTGGGTACTGAATTTCTTCGGAACAACAATCGCCGCATAATATTGTCCGGATTTTACCCCCTCCATTGCCTTTTCTTTGCTGGTAAATACCCAGTCCATCTGTGTATTTTCCCTTAGTGCGGAAATCACCTGTTCCCCTACATTAATCTCAAGGGGAATCAGACTTCCGGTATATCCCTCATCCACACTTGCCACCGCAACCTTTAAATTTCCCGTGTTGTTATACGGATCCCAGCTTGCCGCAATATTAAACCATGCATACAGACACGGAACGACAAGAACACCGATGACAACAATCATTGCGATTACATTTTTGCGAATCCGTTTCACGTCGCCGATGAAAATTTTCAGAATGTTTTTCATTTGCTGTTCTCCTCCTTCAAAATCTTCATCAGTTCCTCGGAACTCATCTCTCCCAAAACAGATTTCTTTTTCATCTCTTCATGCAGATATTCCACAATCAACAGATACAGAATCAGCGCAAGTAAAGAAACGATCCACAAAATCAGATAAACCAGTTTGGATTCCAGACTAAACATCAAAATCAGAAATACGAGTGGTATGACCATCATACAGATAAATCCGGAGCGTACCATGACCGGATAATGTTTTTCAAACGCGAGTGTTTTCTCTGTTAATTTCTTTCTCCACGCATCATCTTTCATAATTACCTGCATAATCCGCTGCAGCTGTGGATTATCCCTGCCCTTGGAATCCGTCTCACAGATCATCAGATCGGTTTCTGCAAGTCTGACATCAAACAGATGATTCAGATTCATCAGAAGCGGACGGAGTACAAGCCCGATAAACAATGCGACCAGTAAAAATACCAGCAGTTTTCCCAGGCTGCTTCTATAAGTATGATGATAGTATCCGGCAATACATTCCCGCATTGCGCTGATCGAATAAGAAAACGGAAGCAGCGGATGCAGTTTCTGGAAAAATTCCGGCATCATTTCAATCGGATACGTTCCGGAAGAACCCGGAATCTGTAAAATTACCAGAAGAACCGCCAGTGCTTTTCCCATGTGTTTAAACGTCGATGCCAGTGCAAAGATCAGATTCACATAAACAAAGGAAGTTAACATTCCGGCAAGAATAAATTTTACCGGATGCAGACACTGTACTTTCAGCAGAATAATATCTCCTGCACATACGATAACTCCCTGGATCAGTCCTATGATAAGAAACAGCAGAATACGCCCAAAATACGCACTTGTCGGTGTAAAATCCGGCACTTCTTTGTCCCGGTCTACTTCCTGTTTTAAAATAGAAACCAGTATCAGTCCACCTACCCAGAGTGCCAGGTTTGTATAAAACGGGGTCATTCCTGTTCCGTAATTTTCCACTTCATACAGGACATCCGTCTTTATGTTTACCGGAGAAGACATAAAATTGGAAATATCTTTGGCATCAATCTTTTCCAGTGACAGGATATTCTGATACATATCCGAATTCTGCAGTGTCTGCAGATCCGTGACAATTTTCTGCAGTTTCTGATCCACCTGACCCATAACATTGCCCGTCTGCGTAAGTACTTTGGAGCTGCTGTGCAATGCAGATTTTAACTGATCCAGCAGATCTCTCATCTGTTTTGTCATGGATGTTATGCTATGTAAGGTTGTTGACAGATCTCCGCTTATATCTGCCAGACCTTCCAGTGACTGATCCAGCTGCGGGTAAATATTTTTGCTGAAATCAATCCGGCTGTCCTGAAAACTCTCACGGTTATCCTCTGCAAGCGTTTCCAGTGAACTTCTCGTATCTTTGGAATTCTTTAACACTTTCCGCATACTGGTATTTGCACTTTTCAATGAATTTACCAGTTTCTGCGCAGAAATGCTCTGCGTCTGCAGCTGTGAGATTTCCTGTCCGACAGATGCTGATAACTGTGTATCTTTTCCAAGATTCTGATTTAACTTTTCCAGATCTTTGAGAAGCTGGGCATTTTTCTCATTGATCCGGGTGATCGTATCGAGACTGTCCCCAACCGCAAGATTTGCCTTATCTGCCTTTATCTCAAACTTATTCAGACTCTTAGAAGCCGAGGACGAAACTTCATCCAGAAAAACTTCCCCGCCGGTCAGCCCATTGGAGAACTGTTTATAAAATTTTCCAAGTGCCGTCTGACTTTTTTCCAGCAATACAGAAGTTTCTTTTAAAGAAGAAGAGCTGTCCTTTGCTGCCTCATCCACCTGATCTAAAGACTCCTTGATTTCTTTGATCTGTGCATCGGATTTATCTACTTTTTTCTGAAATTCTTTTACCAGCTTCTGATAATCCGTTAAATTATTCTGAACTTCGGTAATGGCAGATGTCAGTTCCGACTGTGTATCGTCCAGTCCTCTGGTAATACTGTCTGCGGAAGACTTTACAATTTCTGATACTGCCGAAGATGCCGTGGCGGAAAATGTGTCGTTGATCTGCTGTTGCACCGTTGTCGCACCGGTATCCGTAATCTTCGGTGCAATGGCATTTTTCTTTTCATTGACATAATAGTCCAGCTTCGGGCGTTTCAGGTCTCCGGAGAGAATACTTACCAGGGAACTACTGAAATTCTCCGGAATGACGATTGCCGCATAGTAATCTCCTGCCTGCACACCTTCTTTTGCTTTCTCTTCACTGACAAACTGCCAGCCCAGCGACTTGTTTTCTTTCAGTTTTTCAACAATCGAATCGCCTGCATTCATCGTGATCACGTCGGTTTTGGTCCCTGTATCGCAATTGGCAATTGCCACCTTGATTCCCGAAGTATTTGCATACGGGTCCATGTTTGCGGCAATATTAAACCATGCATACAAAGACGGCAGGAGACATACGCCGATCATAACCAGTGTCGCGGCACGGTTTTTTAACAGACGTCGCACATCCCTGCGGAAAATCTGAAATGCTGTCTTCATTCATTACCTCTTTCTATTCTCAGTTTCTTAATGAAAAAAGGAAAATGGCTTTTTCAGCCATTCCCCTTTTTTATTATAAAGAGTTCTATATGAATGTTCAACCGAAACTTGAAAATTATTAGAACGCATTATTTGGACGCAGATATTAGAATTTTCTCTGTTCACAGAAAACCTATCTTCCTAAAATCATGTCCTTATTTTTTCATCATTGCATACCTTATCATGCCGGCAAACAACAACAAGAGTCCAACCATAATCACTACAGTTGCCGCAACACAAAACCATAACGCGCCCTGCACACCAGAGGCAAAGATCCTGTAATACAATGCAGACGCACAGCCTCCAATGACAAGCCCTATAGCAATGCCATTCCTTCCATATCCGAAAAACTCTTTTGCAAGCATCTGTTTCTCCTGCTTCGGTGTCATGCCGACCGAGCGCAGAATGACAAATTCCCGTCTCCGCTGCCACAGATCGGTCAGCACCGTATTACAGATGTTCGTCACACCGATTAAAAGCACTGCAAGCAAAAATCCATAGAGTGCAATTCCATCTACAAACAACAGCATATTGTTTTCCCGGTTCTGCAGATCGCGGTTTCGGATTTCCTCCGGATAAAAATCATAGGTTTTTTCCAGTGCCTGTGTGAGCGTTCCCGGATCGGTACTGGCGTATTTTACGGTAATTTTTGCACCGCCCTGCGGATCGTGGGCATCAAGCCATGCATCACTGACAATGATGGTTCCGGAGTCTGTATAGCTCTGCGACGTATCGACACCAAACGGCCGCCTGGTTGTGACTGCTGCGATCTGCATCTGATCGGTCATGTCCGGTGTTTTCTCCATCTGTTCTTCGTGGCAGAACTGTCCCCTGATCCAGTCGCCTGGTTTGTAATCTGTCACCTTCCATGTGGTTTCCTTTCCATCCCAGTACCCGGCATACGCATTGTAAAATATCGCACAATCTTTTGCCGTTTCATAGGAAAGTCCCAGTTCTTTCAGGTAATTGCGGTACGCTGTTTCTCCGACTGCCAGTACCTGGATCACTGCAGTTGTCTCATGTTTGAGATCCGGTGCTCCATTTCGTCGGATATGCGTCTGTGTATACGGCACATCTTTCGTATTTACCACATATGCCGCCGTCCGCAGAACTGCCGCTTCCGTGACGCTTTTTTCCTTTGTGCTCTGCAAAACCGCAGACCGGTTTGCCTCCCAGCTTCCCTGCACATCCACCGAAACATTGGCATGATCGTCAAACATATGGTTGCTTTGTCCTACCGAAATCGTCTGTACTCCCATAAAATAGGATACCAGAATAAAAAGCGCCGTACATCCTGCGATTGCAGCCGTGATCGTCCGTTTTTTTGCCCGGCGGCTTTTCTTTGCCTGCCCGCGCATTGCCGCAACCGGAGAACTTTTTGCCGCCTGTTTTGCCGGACGGCGCGCGGAAAGAACAAGAGTGACAGCCGAAAGTAAGATACCGGCGATAAGCATCTGCCATGCCACATGAACATGCAGATACTGTACGGTATTCTGCCCGTACAACAACGCTTTGATAGCAAAAATTCCGCCTGTCGAAAGCAACAGTCCCAGCACAGTTCCCAGGGGAATTGCGGTGCGCCCTGTCAGAAATGCCTCGTAATACACACTTTGCCGAACCTGCCGCGGTGTGGCACCGACCGAGGCAAGCATGCCGTAACTCTTTCGCTTTTCCTCCATGGAAATAGCAAAGCTACTACCGATGCAGCTTACCGCCGCTGCCAGAATGATAACATTTGTGACCGCAACTGCAAGATAGAGCATGTGATACGCCGACTGGCCGATATCCATGCGCTCAAATCTTATCAGCCCCCAGTTTTCATAAAACCGGTACGGAGACCGCTCCATCAGATCATTAATCTGGCGGTTTGTGATGCGTTCATCTTTGATAAACGGAAATTTCTGTACGCCGGGGGTAAGTGTAACACCCACAATATCCGCTGTCGTCTGTGCCCGGTCACGCAGCCCTGCTTTCGTGTACTTGCAATAAATATCCGTGCGCTGCATGTACTTTTCCAGGATATTATCTCCCTTTGGATTCAGATATGTAATTACACTGTAGCCCGGTGCTGTCCACTCCTCAAATCCAAAGTTCGGACGCTGCACAATGCCAACCTTGTAAAACTACAATATCGTACTTCT